>Ga0163153_10005070_pt1 | contig 15864 bp, 19 predicted proteins | sample OliLakLV19MP6IB1_FD_148629 | JGI IMG/M metagenome (GOLD analysis project Ga0163153, IMG submission 148629) | Freshwater microbial mat bacterial communities from Lake Vanda, McMurdo Dry Valleys, Antarctica - Oligotrophic Lake LV.19.MP6.IB-1 | ecosystem: Environmental > Aquatic > Freshwater >... | reverse complement strand
GCTCTGGACCGAGTACCGAACGAGCTGCCCCTCGGGCTTCGGGTACACCTGGTTCACCGAGCAGTACCGGGTGTACGCGGGCCGGCTCGACCTCGTCCTGCGCCACGACCATCGCGCGGGCGAGAAGCTGTTCATCGACTTCGCCGGCCAGACGATCCCGATCACCGACCCCCGCACCGGCGAGATCACCCAGGCGCAGCTGTTCGTGGCCGTGATGGGCGCGTCGAACTACACGTACGTCGAGGCGCTGGCCAGCCAGGAGCTGCCCCACTGGCTCGGCGCCCACGTCCGGGCCTTCGAGTTCATGGGCGGCGCGCCCGCGATCCTGGTCCCGGACAACCTGCGCTCGGGCGTGACGAAGGCCCACCGCTACGAGCCGATCCTCAACGCCTCGTACGCCGAGCTCGCCGCCCATTACGGCACCGCGGTCATCCCGGCCCGGCCGCACAAGCCGCGGGACAAGGCGAAAGTTGAAACCGGCGTTCTCGTCGCCGAACGCTGGATCGCGGCGGCGCTCCGCAACCGGACGTTCTTCTCCCTCGCCGAGGCGAACCTCTCGATCCGCGAGCGGTTGACCTGGCTGAACGCCCGCCCCTTCAAGAAGCTCGAGGGCTGCCGGGCGAGCCTGTTCGCCGAGATCGACCGGCCCGCCCTCCGCCCGCTGCCGGCGGTCCCCTACGAGTACGCCGTCTGGAAGGCCGCCAAGGTGAACATCGACTACCACGTAGAGATCGACCGCCACTACTACAGCGTCCCGTACGGCCTCGTCGGCGAGCGGGTCGACGTCCGCGCGTCCGCCCGCACGATCGAGGTCTTCGCGAGGGGTCGCCGGGTGGCGAGCCACGTGCGCAGCGCCGCCGTCGGTCGGCACACGACGGATCCGGCGCACATGCCCGAGTCCCACCGCCGGCATCTCGAGTGGACACCCTCCAGGCTCGTTGCCTGGGGCGAGCAGACCGGACCTGCCACGGGCGCCCTGGTCACCGCGATCCTCGCGGGCCGGCCCCACCCCGAGCAGGGCTTCCGATCGTGTCTCGGGATCTTCAGGCTCGGACGTCGCGACGGCCTCGAGCGTCTGGAGGCCGCCTGCGAGCGGGCCCTCGCCGCGGGCGCCCTCTCCTACCGCAGCGTCGACTCGATCCTGAAAGCCGGTCTCGAGCGGGCACCGATGCCCGAGGCGCCGCCCGTGCGGGCGACCCGCACCCACGCCAACGTCCGCGGCCCCGCCGCGTACGAGTGATCACCAGATCCGGCCCCACCACGAGAAGGAGACCCAGCACCATGCTCACCGGCCCCACCCACGACAAGCTCATGACCCTCAACCTCGCCGGCATGGCGAGAGCCCTCGCCGAGCAGCGCGAGAACCCGGCCTATCTGGAGCTGCCCTTCGAGGACCGCCTGGGGCTGCTCGTCGACCGGGAGGCGACCGAGCGCGAGAACCGGCGCCTCGATCGCTACCTGCGCGCCGCCAAGCTCCGGGTGGCGGCCTCGGTCGAGGACGTCGACTTCCGGGCCCCACGGGGACTCGACCGGTCGGTCCTCCTCGAGCTCGCATCGGCGCGCTGGGTTGCCGCCCACCAGCAGGTCCTCCTGACGGGGCCGACCGGGGTCGGCAAGACGTATCTCGCCTGTGCGCTCGCTGCCGCCGCCATCCGGGCCGGACACACCGCGTTGTATGCCCGGACGCCACGCCTGCTCGGCGAGATCGGCACGGCACGCGCCGACGGGCGGCTGCCGCGGGTGCTCGCGGCCTGGGCCCGGATCGAGGTCCTCGTGCTCGACGACTTCGCCCTGCAGCCGCTGACCGATGCGCAGGCCGCCGACCTGCTCGAGGTGATCGAGGACCGGGCAGGGTTGCGCAGCACGATCGTCACGAGCCAGATCCCGGTCGCGCTCTGGCACGAGGGCCTGGGCGAACCGACCGTCGCCGACGCCATCTGCGACCGCCTGCTCGCGGGTGCCCACCGGATCGAGCTGTCGGGCGCCTCCCTGCGCCGCTCAGAGCCACGAGGAGCGTCGGCGCCTCCGGCGAGCGACGGTCCGTCGGCGCGCGGATGACACCCACGGGCTACCAGCGCGGCGCCCGGGCCGTGCCACACTACGCGGCCAGGAGCCCCATCACGCAAGGACAGGAGGTGAGGATCAGGGGATGAGGAGGACGCCCCGCGTCGGCCGCTGACGCGGCCTCCGAGGGGGTGGCCAAAACCCCGATCCAGGGTGGCCATTTCGCGCGGACTGGCGTGGCCATTTCAGCGAAATGCGCAGTGAGCATGGGCCGGGGCTCCTCCGCTGCTGTGGCTTCGACACCGTCAGCATCGGGTGGGGCCCCGCCCCGTGTCTGGATGGACCCGTCGTCGGGCCCCGATCCAGGTGCTCAGGGGTGGGGAGTTTCAGTGATCAAGTCTGGGGAGTCTCCGGTGATCGTCAACAACATTGAGCGTTCCACTTACAGTGCACCCGACAGCCCTACGAGGTGGCTCGGGGGCCCCCTCGCGGACCGCCTTGACCGGGCCCCGGTGATCATCGCTGATGACCAGCCGGACCCAGCCGAGACCGCGTTCGACGAGTGAGCGGATGCGGCCGACGGATCTGTTCAGGAGGAGGCGAGTTCCAAGGCATTCGGCCCAGCACACGGTGAAGCGTCACCTCGCTGATCTCCGTGCGCGGTCGGGTTGACGATCGAGCAGCGATCTACCGGGGTCGATCAGTCCGGTGACCCTCTTCGGTCGGGTCCGGGGATGGCGGAGGCTCACCTTTCGCCAAGAGTTGCCGCCCGGGCGCTCCGGGAAGCCCTAGCTCAGCGCCGACGGTGCCAGGATCCGGCCATAGCAATACCCCTGGGGCACGATCGGGGTACGTGGAGAGAAGGGAAGCCATGTCTGAGTCCGCACCGGCCTCCGATGTGAGTTGGCGCTCGATCTACATCCTGGGAGCTGCGTCCGCGGTTCTGGTTCTGGCCGGTACGCTGCTCGACTTCGTCCTCGCGTCGGTTCCCAGTTGGCAGGCCTCTACCGCCCCGACCTCCGTCGTTCTCTGGTTGGCGCAGTTCGAGGCGACACCGCTGCTCGGTCTGCGCAATCTTGACCTACTCAACTCCAGTCGCGGTGGTTGGGCGAGTACCCGTGGCCGTGAGAAAGTACCCACTGGTGGCCGCGGGAAAGTACCCACCCCTCGATCGACCTGAGCCCCCGGGAAGCCCCCGAGGCTGCACGATGGCGGTTGTTCTCACCCGTCAACGGCAACCCCGAGGGACACCCATTGTGAAGTCAGCGAGGATCCAGTTGGACATCCTGTCCGCGTACCGCGAGCTCGGCAGCTATCGGGCTGCCGCCGGCCTGTGCGGGACGACCCCCAAGACCGTCCGCCGGGTCGTGGAGCGCCGCGGCCGGCCACCGGTCGAGCGGCCACCCCGCCCCAAGGCGACCGATCCGCTCGGTGCCCTGCTCGCCGAGCGCGTGCGGAAGACCGACGCCCGGATCAGCGCCAAGCGCCTCCTGCCCGCAGCGAGGGCCGCCGGCTATGCGGGCTCGGCGCGCACCCTGCGCCGCGCGGTCGCGGTCGCCAAGGCCGCCTGGCGCATCGAGCGCCGCGTGTACCGGCCCTGGCAGGCGGTCCCTGGCGAGCACCTCGCCATCGACTGGGGCAGCGAGGGTGACCTCCACGTCTTCTGCGCGGTCCTGGTCTGGTCGCGGGTCCGGTTCGTGCGGTTCGCGTCAGACGAGAGCCAGGCGACGACGCTTGCCCTGCTCGCCGAGTGCTTCGAGACCCTCGGCGGCGTGCCCGCGGTCGTGCTCGCCGACCGGATGGGCTGCTTGAAGGGCGGCGTCGTCGCGAACGTCGTGGTGCCGGCTCCGGGGTACCTCGCCTTCGCCACCCACTACGGCTGCCGGCCCGACTTCTGCGAGGCCGCCGACCCGGAATCGAAGGGCGTCGTCGAGCACCTCGTGGGGTACGCCAAGGCCGACCTCATGATCCCGGGCGCGCCATTCACCGACCTCGCGACGGCCAACACGGCGGCGATCGCCTGGTGCACCGAGGTGAACGCCGCCGTCCACTCCGAGACGTCAGCGATCCCGGCCGAGCGCCTCCGGGCCGAGCGGCCGCTGCTGCGTGCCCTGCCCTCGCTGCGTCCGGCGCCGGCGCCCACGGCGGTGCGGACCGTGGACACGCTGCGCACCGTCCGCTATGCCAGCGCGCGGTACAGCGTGCCGGGGGCCTTCATCGGGCGGCGGGTGGACCTCCTCGTTGCCGGGGCCGAGATCGTGATCAGCAGCGCGGGTGCGGAGATCGCCCGACACCGGCTCGTCGGCCCGGGCGAGATGGCCCTCGACGATGCCCACTACGGCGGTCCGGCCAAGGCTCCGGTGCGCGCGATCCGGCCGCGGACACCGGCCGAGATCGCGTTCATCAGCCTGGGTCCGGTCGCCTGCGCGTTCCTGCGCGCCGCGGCAGCGGCGGGGACCAGCAGGCTCGGCCATGAGCTCAGCCTGATCGCCGACCTCGAGGCGGCCCACGGCCGGGAGCCGCTCATCGCGGCCCTGGAGCGGGCCCTCGCGTACCGGCGCTTCCGGGCCGCGGACATCCGCTCGATCCTCGCCGCGGGAGCCGGGGTCGCGCACTACCGGGAACCCGGAACATCGCTCACGGTCAGCCTGCCGGCGGTGCCGGTGCGGCCACTCGCGGCGTATGCCCTGGAGCCCGTCATATGACCGCGACGACTCCGGTACCCCTCGCCCCCGATCTCGAGGCTGCCCTGCGGCGCCTCAAGCTCGCCGCGATCCGGCAGCTCGCCCCCGACGTTCTCGTCACGGCCAAGGTCCAGCGCTGGGCCCCCGACGAGCTCCTGCGCACCCTGCTCGAGGCCGAGCTCGCCGCGCGCGATGCGTCCAACGCCCGGGCGAGGCTGCGGGTTGCGGGGTTCCCGGTGCGCAAGACGCTCGACGAGTTCGCGGTCGCCGAGAGTTCCATCCCGAGGCCCACGTTCGACTACCTGTCGTCGCTCGAGTGGATCCGGGCCCGGGAGAACCTGGTCCTCGTCGGCCCCGCGGGCACGGGCAAGAGCCATACCCTCATCGCCCTCGGGCACGCCGCGGTCGAGCAGGGCTTCCGGGTCCGCTACTTCGCCGCGGCTGGTCTGGCCGAGGCGCTGTACCGGGGGCTCGCCGACAACAGCGTCGGCCGGCTCATCGAGGGGCTGCTGCGGGCCGACCTCGTCATCGTCGACGACCTGGGCTTCGCCCCGCTCGACGATGTCGGTGCCCAGCTCCTGTTCCGGTTCGTCGCCGCCGCCTACGAGCGCCGCTCCCTGGGCGTCGCGTCGCACTGGCCGTTCGAGTCCTGGGGCCGCTTCCTGCCCGAGCACACGACCGCGGTCGCCCTCCTCGACCGCCTGCTCCACCACGCGGTCACGGTCGTCACGTCAGGTGACTCCTACCGGATGAAGGAAGCCAGAACGAGAGCGGGTGGGCCATCGACCAAGGCCTGAAAGACGTCCCAGGGGTGGGGACTTCTCATGGCCACCAGCGGGGACTTTCACATGGCTATTGACAGGCGAGGCGATCGAGGCGGAGCTCGATCGACCCGATCCGCAGGCCGACAAGCCGTCCTCGCATCCAACGCTCGACCCCGGCCTCCTGAATGGACCGAATGGTCCGCAGATGGGCGCGAATGTCGGGCGCAACAGCGAGGAAGGGCGAATCCTCCCCGCACTCGGCGTGTATGAGCGCATCTGATGCGAGCTCGGCAACCTACGACATGCCGATCGAGGGTCGCGATCAGTGGCTTGGCCCCGCGGCTGCCGTAACCTGATCACCCGGCGCTGTCGAAAGGGTAACGGTCGGTTCGACGCAGCGTCAGATGGACGGACTCGCCGCCTACGTTTCGGGCAGGTACGCGATGGGCCCGCCGGTCGCCGACAGGTGGCGGGTCGTGCTCGCCGGGACGTCCGGCTCCGCTTCGCGGCCGGCGGAACGCTCCGCGGCGTCCGCCGCGGCGAGCTCGATGAGGGTTGCGCCGTCCCGCTCCACGCCCGGCCGGATCTGGTCCCAGATCGCCTCCACGACGGGACGGTCCTTGGCCGAGCGCGGCCGGCTGAGGCGAAACACGAGGTCCGTCTGGGCGGGGCCGCGTGCGATGAGCTCCATCGTCACGAGGAGCCGGGGAACACCCGGGGCCTGCATGTTGATCCGCTTCGTCACGTACTCCGGCGGGACCCAGTCGAGGACCTCCTCGATGGACACGCTCTTGCCGTGGGCGCAGTGGTTGACGGTCCCGATCCCCCGCCGGCCGTTCGCCAGGTCTTCGGCGACCTCCGTGACGCCCGACGTCCAGCGGATCCGCCGGGCGGGCGAGGTCGTCCACTCCCAGAGGATCTCGCGCGGGACCGCGCCCCGGATCGTGGCGGCAGGGAACGCATCGTCGTAGGTCACCTTCGTCCGCACGCGCCGCCGCTCCGCCTCCCAGGCTGCCCCGAGATCGGTGACCCAGCCGGCGACCTCGCCCACCGACTCGAAGGTCTCGCGGTGCTCACGCATACCCGCCGCCGCGGGATCGTCGAGGCCCATCGCCCCGACGAGCGCGGCCGTGTAGAGGACGTAGGCCGGCACCCCGAGGTCCTCGCTGACGCGGTTCTTGAGCAGGCGGTGGACGACGACGACGTCGCTCCCGACGAGCTCTTCCCGGCCTGCCATCCGCTGCCGCGCCACCGAGCCGTGATGGGCGACGAACTTCAGGTCCAGCCCGGGGATCCGGCTGCAGGCGTTGCACTCGCAGGTCGACGCCTGACGGATGTCGCGGATGCGGCGCTGGAACGCGAAGTAGCAGCCCTCGATGATGTCCTGGAGACCGGGCCCGTCGACCGTGTCGGCGGGCACCCAGACGAACGCGGCGTCGCCCTCGAGCTTCGCGAGCTTGAACGTCGGTCGCAGCGCACCGACGATCACGCCGACGAGATCGGCGAGGATGTCCTGCGCGTGGTCGAGCTCCACGCCGGCGAGATAGCCGCTGTACCCGGCGATGTCGGCGATGACGAGACAGGCCGGTTCGTTCCGGGCGAGCATCAGCAGGGCACCGCCATCAGCCACCGGATGGAACTGACCATCTCAGCGGACGCAAGGCCCACAGCCCTGGCAGAGGTCGTGGCGATCATCCGAGGATTGTCGCAGACGCACACGCGATCGAGCCGGACCTCTGGGCCAAGACCTCGGACGCCGGGCGCCACGCGATCGCGGAGGCCGTGTTCGCGCGGATCGACGTCCTGGGGGTGACCGACTACGCAGCTCGTGTGGATCCTCGCCCCGCGTCTGCCCGAGCCCGTTTCCGCCTCCGCTACGACGTCACCGACAGCAAGGGGACCATGACCGTGCGGCGCGCTGGCCGCCTCCACCACCTCAAGGTCGGCGCGGCCCACCCCCGCCGGCGGGTCCTGGCCATCGTCGACGCGCAGGAGGTCACGGTCGTCGGCCTCGACACCGGCGAGATCCTCTCGACCCACCGCATCGAGCCCGACAAGGGTTACTGGCGCAATACATGACGAGACCCCGGCCGATGGCCGGGGTCTCGAGCGACGCGATGATCACATATATCGCCGATGTCGCGACTCATGTGTCGCCGATGTCGCGACTAATGACAATGGCGCGCCCGACAGGAGTCGGACGTGCGGATGCCATAAATATCCGGATCCCGATCGAGAGGGCGGGAGAGTGGCTAACCATGTCGCGTGAGAGCGCCTGATCCAGATGCCGATGCAGTCGACGAGAGCGCGGCGACGGTGGCGCGGGATCAGTGGCTCTTCGACCAGCCGCCGTACCCGCTCGACCGCAGGCCCCGTATGTCCGACAGGACGGGCTCCAGAAACCCTGCAAGCGCCTCTCGGGCGGCACCAGGTGTCTCGGGCACGATCCTCATCTCCTTGCGCAGCACCGCGTAGGGTCGACCCCAGGTCGCGGGCACGGCCGGAATGGACGGCGGCCATGCGTGCTCACCGCGCCGGCCGAAGGTCGCTTCGCCCGCGGCGATGAGCGCCTCACTCGCGAACGGGTAGCGCTCGATGAACCAGATCATGTCCGCGAGATCCTTGACCCGCGTGTTCTCCTGGGTGCGCGGACGGGTGAACGCATGGAGCTTCTCGGCGAACTGCTGAGCGATGGGATAGACGGGGAAGTACGACGCCAGAAACCCGAGCCGCACGACGATCGGGTCCGACGGGTGTCGTTCCAGCGGACCGACGACTGCGTCGTTGCTGTTCACGTCCGCCCCGAAACTGACGAACGCCGATCCTGCGATCAGCGTCTGGACCGGGAAGCGCAGACCACCTCCTGGCGGGCCGACCAGGGGCTTGGGGTCGCCGAGCTCATAGGAGAGGAGGTCGGACAGGTCGGTCGACGACGCCGTCGCGAGGATCGTTGGCGCCTGATCGAGGGGCCCATCGAGCCTGAGATCGACGTCTTGCGTGAAGCGGGCCTCCGCGGGTGCCCGGAGCTGGTTCGCGTACCCGCCCTTGAGGACCCATGACCCCCATTCGGTCGTCGCGAGCAGCCGGGCGAGGAAGCGATCCATCGCCACGGTCAGCTGGACTCGCCGAGTGGGGTCGCCACCCGGGGCGGTGCTCGCCACGTCGCGCATCCTGGCGAGAAGCGATGCGCGCCGACCCAGCAGCGCCCTCATGTCGTCGGTCACGACGGGCCCAACATCGTGTAGGGGTACTGCCTGGCGAGACGAGCGACGGATGCCGGCGGCAGGATCGCTGCGCTGCGCGCCTGCCTCGCCGCCGCGAGGAGCTGGTCAGGGTCTGTGCCGGCCCGGGCCGCGTCGATGAACGTCCGCAGCGGCGAGGTCAGCCACAAGCCGTCGCGCAGGACCCGCTCGTCCGACGCCAGCCTCATGTGGTGGATCGTGAGCCCCCGACGCGGCTTGAAGCCGGATCCTGGCGGGATCGTGAAATGCGTCGTCCGCGGAAGAAGGTCCGAGAGACCGAAGAGCGTGAGAGCGGTCTCGTGACTGAACGTGCCGGCGGGGGCGAGAACCTGGATCTCGTAGAGCTCGTCCCGGACCGTTGCCGGGTAGTGAGCGAACCGGTACAGGCCGTAGGCGATGCTCCTGATCTCGCCGGCGTTCCCGGCGGTGTTCAGGGCAGCTCGAGACCAGCCGGCGTCGAGGGCCTGGCGGGTGCGGAAGTAGCCGTGCTGGAGGGCTGCGATCTCGTAGAGGTCCTGCCGTGGCATGACCGAATGCTAGGCTATACCAACCATTCGGGCAAGAGCATGGGCCACGGAGGTCCGGCGGCAAGCTGCGGCAAGCTCTGGCGCACCGAGTCCTCACCTCAAGTCCGACGCCCGCCCAACCTATGCGTCGTCGTCGATGATCCGCACCGTTTGGCGCACATCCTCGAGCCAGTCCTCGTAGGACGCCGAAGGTTGCCCATCGAATAGCGCCTCTCCGACTCCCGCACGCAACTCTGGGGAGAACAGCGGCTCGGCTGAAGTCATGAACTCGTCGAGATCGCAGGCGGGCCGAGGCTCCAGTTCGTCAAGCCTCCGGGTCAAGTCAACTGTCGCGACGACCAACGCTTGGCGGAGCAGGACAGACCGACCCTGGTCCTCCACGACGGCAGGGCCACGGAGGACGTTGACGACGGCTCCGTCGATGACGGTGGCCCACTCTCGAGCCAGTGCCTGACACGTTTCGCCGGTGAAGGTGTGGCGTCCTGGATCGCACCCGCCCACCTCGCTCGAAATGTCGTCGCATGAGGGACGGCTACCAGCGCGGCGAGCTGCCGCAGACTCGAACCGCCCGTCAGGTGGAGGTGCTCGCCGCATTCGTGGCGTCCGGAGGCTCCGTGCTGGCGGCAGCACAGGTGGTCGGGATTCGGCCGAGTACCGCCAAGCGACACCTCGCCGACCTGCGTGCCCGGTCGGGCCTCACGACCGAGCAGCTGATCTACAGCGGCCGAGCTGAGGGCTGGCTCGTTGTTCCCAGCCTGGAGCCGACACATGGGACGGTGGGGCCGGCCGGGCCGCTGCTCCATTCACTGTCGGACGTCTGAACACGGTCTATTGGGTCACCCGACTGGCCAATAGACCCTACGGACTGTCTGACCTTCCCCAAGATCCCTACCCGGCAGAGGCGGATGCGATGTAGCCGACGAGAAGCGCGGCCACGATCGTGACCGAGGCCATGCCCCATCGCTCGAGGGGGTGCCTTCCGGTCAGGTTGGACACGGTGTTGAGCGCCAGGAAGCCGGCAACAACCCATGCCGCCCAGACCAGTGCCTGGCCGCCGAGGAAGATCGGCGTGACGTGAGCCCGGCCGAGCACGATCCAAGCTGCCAGAATCAGGACGACCGCGCTGCCCAAGGCGACGGCGCTGTACGGCGGCTGCAGGACCCCGTCGACGGTCGCCGCACGGCCGCCCATCGTGGCTTCACCGAGTGGCAGCCCTGCCGCGAGCGCCACCTGGAAAGCGGCAACACCTGCTATGAGCACTGCCGCGGCAACCGCCGCAAGCTCGACGGGGGTCATCGAGCTATCCAGACGAACGCGAGTGCCACGGCCGAGACGAAGAGGCCGATGCCATAGACGGTGTGGGTCGCGAGGTTCCGTAGCCGCGCAGCACGCGGGTCCGGTGTCTTCGACGCTGCGATGCCGGCGCCCATGCCAGGCTGCAGGATGAACCAAGGAGCGACGATCGTGCCCAGGCCGATGAGGATCGGGGGCAGGATGGTTGGAGAACGGGCCCAATCGAGCCCCCAGATCGCAAGGAGCAGGAACGCGAAGGCGATGCCGATCGAGTAATGGGCCACCCAGCCGAGTAGCCGTTCTCCGCGGACGCGATCGGCGGAGGCGATGCGCTCGTGGAAGAAGCGCCGCTGCGGGAAGTGGCCGATCCACCGACCCAACATGGCGTAGTCGAGACCCCGGATGTCGAACGCGCGACGCGCCAACAACGCCCAGGCATCCATCAAAGCGGCAGCTCCGACACCGATGAGCACACCCCGCGCGAGGAACTCCACAGCGTCAATCATCGGAGCACTCGGTGACCCGGTAGATCGCTCGGTGGAGCGCCCAGAAGATGCGGAGGAGTGGGCGAGCGAGTGGGCGCGGGACCGGCCGCTCCTCCGGTGTCCGTTCAGTAGTCAAGCGGCACCTGCCTTGGCCGCGAGCCCCACCGGCGCCTGACCGGACGGCTCAGTCTGAGCCCGGCCTGCCTGCTCCGCGAGCGCGATCGGGGAGTTCTCGTTGAAGCCTTTGAAGGTCAGCCAGAGACCGAGCGCCAGCTCCCAGATGAAGAACGGCAGGACCGCGACGACGTGGAACGGGGTCCCGGGCGCAGTCAGGCCCAGAATCATGGCGATGACCCAGGTGATGAGGATCGGCGCCCCCACGAGGCCGAGGGCCGGGATCGCGCGAGGGACGAGCCGCGCCCGGTAGAGTGCGGTGCCGAGCATCAGCGCGTTGAACGCTGCCATGTTCGCGCCGATGACCATGGCCCACGTTCGGATGTCGATCAGGGCGAGTGCGGCGGGCTGGAAGGACGCGCTGTCGGCCGCGGTCGCGGCCTGCTGGTGCAGCGATGTGACGGCAAGCAGGCCGAGAACGCCCACTGTGATCATCGCGCCCTCGAACAACCGGGTTGACAGGTAGCCGATCGCCAGGCCCTCGTGGGCCTTCTTGATGACCGAGAACAGGGCGACTCCGCAGCCGATGAGCGCGAACACATTGACGAGCTCGAAGATGGCTCCGAGGGCGACCTGCTGGTTCGCCCCGGGGCCGGTGATGTAGTTGGGATCGCTGATGGCCGGGCCGACGAGGGCCGCTGCCCCGATCGATCCGAGGAACGTCACCAGGTAGAGGATCCCGCCGACCAGCGCGGTCTTTCGATACGAGGTCATTGATAGCTCCCTTCGTGTCTTTGGTCTCCGGCGGCGTCAGCGCGCCGCCGGAGCGGTCGCGACTCCACCCCGGGGTTCGGTCGCGTTGGGACGATCAGTCGACCGCGACGGGCTCGAGCCTTGAAGTCACGGGACTCACCGCGGGTACGGGGCTTGAGGCGCGCTGCGTGCGCCAGAGGGAGTAGCCGAGGCCGACCAAGGCCAGGCCGGTCGGGATGGCAAACAGCCGCTCGTACTGCGGAACGATGCCGGCACCGATGGCTGACAGGGTGCCAACGGCGAGGAGCGCCGAAGCCCAGCGAGCGAGGACGTTTGCGCGGAACAGGGCGATGGCGAAGAGGACGCCGCCGACGATGTAGGTGAGTCCGGTGAACATGATGGCGGCGTTCATCCAGCCGATGTCGCCGGTCGCGGGGCGATTGTTGGCGATCGCGATGACATCACCAACGTAGGCAGTTGACGTGTGCGCGATGGACGGGAGCACGAGCGCGGCGACGTACTCGGATCCCAGCATGCTCAGGTAGCCAAGGGCAAACACGACGTAGCCAATCAGGCCGAGGACGCCGATCTTGGTCACCTGGAACAGGTAGACGCCGGTGATCCCGGCAAGCGCAAGAGCGGTCATGACGAGCTTCAGGGAGTTGCGGATCATCACGTCGGTGGTAGTGATCGAGCTGGCGTCAAGGTATGGGTGGCCGATCTGGACGCCGATGAAGATCGATCCCGCCACGGCGGCAGCGAGGGCGGCCGCGCGGAACAGGAATCCGTGGGTGACAGTCATTTCATTCTCCTAGGAGGTGATGGGTCAGCACCGATTCTCGGCGCGATGATTTGGGTGGGGCGAGCTCATTCCTGCCGCAGATTCACACTCCGGCCATCAATCGCCCCCTTCCAGCGTGGGGATCGACGCGAAGGTGATGACCTCGGAACCGCGCAACGCTTCCAGGAATGGCTGGAAGCTGCCAGTCACCAAGCAGGTGAGCTGGCGGCCGTTGACCTTGACCTCGCTAACCCCCGAGGCGCGCGCCAGTTGCCGCGCGGGCGGGTTGCCGACGAATGTCATGTGAACTCGTTGCCTGAGTCGCAGTTGCGTCATGCCCCAAGACTGACCACCCACCCGTCCGCCCATATCGTCTGAATTGATGATTCGCGGTCGGTCGAGCTGCTCGTCGCGTACCCTGCATGGATCGTGGCCAGGCCTAGGCGCCGATCGGGCAACCTTCCAGCTGAAGCGACCAGCTTTGTTGGGCGTCGGCGTGAGCTCGCCGAGGTCCGCAAGAAGCTGACGACCGCCCGAGTCGTCAGCCTCGTGGGGCCGGGAGGCGTCGGAAAGACGCGGCTGGCGATCCGCGCGGCAGACAGCCTTGGGCGTGGGTTCGCGGACGGTCCCTGGCTGGTCGAGCTTGCCGACCTCTACGATCCAGCCCTGGTGACCAACGCCGTGGTCGCCGCGCTGGACCTGCGAGATCAGACTGCAGCTGAGCCCATCGAGGTCCTCGCCGCGTATCTCCAGGACAAGCAGTTGCTGCTTGTCATCGACAACTGTGAGCACCTTCTTGAAGCGGCCGCCCAGCTTGTGGCCCGCATCGTCCGAACGTCGCCGAACGTGCGGGTGCTCACGACAAGCCGCGAGCCGCTCCAGATTTCGGGCGAGTACGTGGTCCCGGTTCCCCCGCTGGAGCTACCTGAAGCCACGACGGCAGGGCCGCTCGCGCAGCTGCGCCAGAACGAAGCGGTCATGCTCTTCACCGAGCGCGCTGCGGCCGCATCCGGGACGTTCGAGTTGACCGAGGCCAACCAGGCGGCGGTCGTTCAGCTGTGCCGCCGTCTTGACGGCCTGCCCTTGGCGATCGAGCTCGCGGCGGTGAGAACCAGAGCCCTGACGGTTGAAGAGATCGTCACTCGCTTGACCGACCGATTTGCACTGCTCACCGGCGGGCGTCGGGAAGCGCTGCCGCGGCATCAAACGCTGCAAGCTACGATCGACTGGAGTCACGACCTCCTGCCGCCGGATGAACAGACCCTGTTTCGGCGCCTATGCATCTTCGGTGGTTCGTTCACCGCGGAAGACGCCGCATCGGTGTGCGCGTTCGACGAGCGGTTCGCAGCCGCGGTGCCGGACACGCTGGCCTCGCTGATGGACAAGTCGCTCATCCTCCGAGAGGACTTCAGGCAGCGTGCCGGCTATCGCTTGCACGAGACGATGCGCGAATACGCGAGTCTCAAGCTGCGCGAGGAGAACGAGGCGGATCTCGTCGAAGAGCGCTGCCTCGAGCATTGGCGGATCAGATGCTTGGGGTCTGCGGATCAAGCTCGATATGGTCTCCGCGAGTGGCTAGCATGGGTCGACCTGGAGATCGACAACATTCGGGCGGTGCTTCAACGCTGCGTCGCGCGCGGCGACCTCGCCCGTGGGTTGGATATCGCTGCCTCGCTCGAATACTTTTGGATCACGCGCGGGACCACGGAAAGCGTGCGCTGGCTCGACCAACTCCTGGCAGCCGGCGATGCATCTCCGGGGACGGAAGTGCGGGCGTGCTTCGTCCGCGGGCGGCTGAGCCTGCTGCGGGCCGAGCCGGCCGATGCCCGGCGATGGCTGGCTCGCGCTGTAACGACAGCTCGAGGAGCTGGGCTCCTGTCTGAACTTGCCCAATCACTGTCTCTCGCTGCGATGGCCGAGAACGCCTCCGGCGACCCGGCCGCCGCCAGGCGCCTGATCGACGAGGCGGCAGCAGTGACGAGGGAGCTCGACGACTACCCAGCCACGATCGAGCTGCTACAGGCTCAGGCTGTTCATGCGGTCTTTACGGGGGCTACGCAGGAAGCCAAGGACTTGTCCACGGAGGGTGTGCGCCTGAGCCAAGCGGCTGGTGACGTCAACTACCTCGAAGCCTTCCGGCGCAACCTCGCGAGTGTCGCGATGCTAGCGGGCGACCTCGCCACTGCAAAGGTGCAGTCGGTCGTCGCGTTACGCCTCGCCCGGGACCTGGACAACCGAGTTGCCCAATATTACGGGCTGTCGGTTCTGGGATGGCATGCCGCCAACTCTCGACAGTCGCGACTTGGGGCACGGCTACTGGGCGCGGCCGCGGCAATGGGCGTCGGAGCTGGCGCCGACATCAGCGGGCCGTTCGAGCCATTTCTGCATCAGGCCAGGGAGTCGGCTATTTCAGCGCTCGGGAAGCCCAAGTTCGAGGCCGAATTCGTCGCTGGTAAAGGCATGAGCCGTGAGACAGCGCTGCGGCTGGCGCTCGGCGAATCCGCCCACGTCGCGGTCGATGGGCCAGACGACATCGAGAGCGGACCGTTGGCGAAGCGGGAGGTCGAGGTCGCGCGCTTGATCGCGCAAGGCATGAGCAACAAGGAGATCGGCGCTCGGCTCTTCATATCAGAGCCGACCGTCGCCACCCATATCCGCAACATCATGAACAAGCTCGGCTGCAACTCGCGGGCACAGATCGCCGGCTGGGTTGCGTCGGGAAGCCGCTAACCGGTCAGCAGGTGCGGTCCTTCCACCAGGCCCTCATCGGACACGCTTCACGGGTAGGATGGCGAACGCGCCGATGATTGCGCAGAGTCCGGCGGCCCCGTAGAGCACACCGTAGCTGCCGCTACCACTAAAATACTGATCCGTCGTAGCCACGCGTCACGACGCCGGAGCAGCGCACGGTGCCCTTGATGCAGACCTGCAGGCCGATATTAAAGATTTCTCCCGCTGAGAGCGGGAATTCGTAAGTCGAGTGCTGAAGATCGCTCGTGGCCGCCAGGAAGGCATTGCACAATTGCGGGTCCGTGCCTTGGCAAGTCCAATAGTAATCGAGGGGCGCCCCACAGACGTCGCTGCTCGCACTGCCGTCCAGGTAGAGGGTTGGAGGTGGCTGGGGCCCCGATCCAGGCACCAAGTCAACGATCAGCGCCTCCAAACAGGGCGTCGCCGTCGGGGTCGGTGTGGGGCTCGGTGTGGGGCTCGGCGTGGG
>Ga0163153_10005069_pt1 | contig 15867 bp, 13 predicted proteins | sample OliLakLV19MP6IB1_FD_148629 | JGI IMG/M metagenome (GOLD analysis project Ga0163153, IMG submission 148629) | Freshwater microbial mat bacterial communities from Lake Vanda, McMurdo Dry Valleys, Antarctica - Oligotrophic Lake LV.19.MP6.IB-1 | ecosystem: Environmental > Aquatic > Freshwater >... | reverse complement strand
AATATTGCCTCTTGCATGTGGAACATTTATTCTATATCGTTAATTGCATGACAACCGCTGCCCTCAGCGCCGACCTCATCCATAGCCCGGCACCAACAATCGTGACGAGGGTGATGGCAGTGACGGCAGTGGTGGCCAAATCAACAGGTGGCGGGAGTGGCGGCAGTGGTGGCAAAATCAACAGGTGGCGGGAGTGGCAGCAGTGGTGGCAAAATCAACAGGTGGCGGGAGTGGCGGCAGTGGTGGCAAAATCAACAGGTGCTAGCAGTGACGGCAGTGGTGGCAAAATCAACAGGTGATGCGAGTCATAGGAGTGATAGCAAATCCAACACCCGCTTGCGGCCCTTCGTGCAATGCCGTCCGGCGCGAGCAGGCGGCCAGTTCGGTGCGGTAACCAATGCGGCGGCGCGCGTTCAGGCCAGTTTGGCCCCGACAAACCCGCGCGCCCCACGCGCGAAGTCGGCGGCGGGCATGGGGCGCTTGCCGGGAGGCTGCACTTCCTTGAGCCACAGCGCCCCGGCGGCGCACCCCACCACCACACCGCGCGGGCCGGCGGCGACCAACCCCGGCTCGACCATTGGCTCGTCCACCGCTTCGGCCAGCGTCACCTTCACAGGGCGGTCGTCGCCGCCGGCCTCGGGCCAGAGCAGGTATGCGCCCGGCCAGGGCGTCATCGCCTGCACGCGCCGGGCCAGTTCGTCGGCCGGGCGCGTGAAGTCTAGCCGGCCATCTTCTCTCTTGAGCTGCGGCGCGTAGGTGGCTTGGGCGGCGTCTTGCGGCTCGGGCGTCAGCCGCCCGGCCAGGTAGTCGGGCAGGGTGGCGAGCAGAGCTTGCGCGCCGACCTGGGCCAGCGTGCCGGTCAGGCTGCCGGTCGTGGCGTCGGGCGCAATCGCCACGGGGGGCGATTGGCGCAGCATCGGCCCGGTATCCAGCCCGACGTCCATGCGCATGATCGTCACGCCGGTCACGGCGTCGCCGGCCAGGAGGGCGGCGGCAATCGGCGCGGCCCCGCGATGGCGCGGCAGCAGCGAGGCGTGGACGTTGACGCAGCCGTGCGGGGGCAGGTCGAGCACCGCCGGTCGGAGGATTTGACCGAAGGCCGCGACCACAATCACGTCGGGTGACCAGGCGGCCAACTGGGCCAGGGCCTCCGGCTCGCGCAGACGCCGGGGCTGGATGACCGGCACGCCGGCCGCTTCGGCCGCCGCCTTGACCGGGGTGGGCACCAGCGTCCGGCCGCGTTTGGGTGTGCCATCGGGCTGCGTGACCACGCCGGCGACGGTATACTCTGCGATCAACGCGTTGAGGCTGGGGACGGCGAAATCGGGCGTTCCTATGAAAACGATACGGGTCATGCGGCGCATTCTAGCACGGCCTGGCGGCGGGGCCGGGCCCGGCTGCCAGTACTCTTGACCCACCGCGCCGAGCGCGCAGGGCTAGGCCGGCGGCCAATTTTTGACCCTCTGGCACTTGCGTCCGGGACTAAATGGCATACAATGTCACTATCTTTTTACCCGAAACCCCATGCCCAGGAGGCACCCATGCAGTCAACTACCCAAATTCAGCCCAGTAACCCCGCCAAAGGTCCCATCGTTGCGGCCGTCCTCAGCGTGCTGCTCTTGGGCGGCGTGGGGCAAATGTACCTGGGCCAGACGAAAAAAGGCATTATTATCATCGTGGCCACGATCGTGCTGGCGTGCGTCGGCGTTGGCTTTGTGATCCCCTTCGTCGGCGCGTACGATGCGTATGTTATCGCCACGAAGCTGAAGAACGGCCAACCGGTGGGCGACATGGAGTTTTTCTGGCAGGCGAACAAGTAACCTGCCCTAGCAGATTACAACAAGGAGAAATCAAATGGATCAATCAATGAGTGATGTCACCAGCGACGACAAGCTTTGGGCCTTGCTGGCGTATGTTTTTTCTCCGATCGTGCCCATCATCATCCTGCTGATGGAGGACAAGAAGAACCGGCCGTTCCTCAAGGCGCACAACATGCAGGCGCTGATCTGGGGCATCGTCAACCTCGTCCTCGGCACCATCCTTAGCACGGTGCTGTTCTTCTGCTTTGGTGCGCCCAGCATTATCATTTGGGCCATCGGCGCTTACTGGGGCTACCAGGCCTACCAGGGCAAGCTGGTCAACATCCCGGTGATCACCGACCTGGTGAAGAATCAGGGCTGGGCCTAATCCCCGGCACGTGGTCTAGACTTTCGGAGAGCCTGCCAATTGGCAGGCTCTCCGATGTTAAGGTGGAAGGCACCTAGTTCAAGAGGCGCTGGGCGAAGTGGGGCACAGTTAGGTGGTTGGCCTTTGGTGGGCGAGCGACAACTTGCTTCAAGCTGAAAACTCACTAAAATACTATTCAGGCATCCGTCCGCCACAACTAAATGAAGGGAAACAATCATGAACCAACCGTCCTACCTACCTCCTGGGTCGTATGCTGAAAAGCCGGGGATGGTCACCACCGTCATGATTCTGACGTTGGTTAGTGGCATCCTGAATATCTTGTTGGCGCTCGGGTTGACAGCAACCATTGTGCTGGGTACGTTTGGCATCGGCTTGCTGTGCGCTCCGATTACCATTCTGCCTGGTATTCTGGGAATCTTCGAAATTCTCTACGCCGTCAAGCTCATGTCGAACCCGCCTCAGCCGGTGGTTCCCTCACAGGCGCTGGCGATCATGGAAATCTGCATGATATTATTTGGAAATATCGTGTCAACCGTCGCCGGGATTCTGGCGCTGGTCTTCTACAATGACATTACGGTCAAGACCTATTTTGCCAAGATCAACGGGCAGCCGCAGCCGAGCCCGTATCCGATGGGGCCGAACAATATGGGGCCATCGGCCTGAGCGGTCGGCGTGGCCGGGCCATCAGATCATCCGGTGAAGTCCAATAGGTCGCTTACTGTGTTCCGCCATCGCCGGCCTTGATTGCTGCCTAACACGCCCCGCCTAAAGCGTTGGCTTGTCCAACCGGTTTTGCCAGCCGACGCCCGCAGCGCGCTGGCCGCCTACCCGGAGGTGGTGGCGCAGGTGCTGTTCAACCGCAGCATCGCCACCGCCCTCGACGCCGAGCGCTACTTCTCCGGCCAACTGAGCCACGCCGGCGACCCGACCCAACTCCTCAACCTGCCCCTAGCCGTAGACCGCTTGCAGCGCGCCATCCGCGCCGATGAGCGCATCGTGGTGTATGGCGACTACGACACCGACGGCGTGACCGCCACGGCGCTGCTGGTGCAGGTGCTGCGCGCGATGGGCGCGACGGCCGAGCCGTACATCCCCATCCGCGATGAGGAAGGCTACGGCCTGAACATCGAGGCCATGCGCAAGATCAAGGCCGACGGCACGGCGGTGGTGGTGAGCGTGGACTGCGGCGTGCGCTCGCTGGACGAGGGGGCCGAGGCCCGCCGCCTGGGCCTCGATCTCATCATCACCGACCACCACGAGCCGGGCGCGGAGCTGCCGCCGGCGTTCGCGGTGATTGATCCTAAGCAGCCGGGCGAGACCTACCCCAAAGAAGACCTGGCGGGCGTGGGCCTGGCCTACAAGCTGGCGCAGGGACTGATCCGCTCGTGGCCGGCGCGCCCCATCGCCGCCTCAGACGTGCTGGATTTGGTGGCGCTGGGCACCGTGGCCGACCTGGCCCCGCTGACCGGCGAGAACCGCGTGCTGGTGCGCCAGGGCTTGGCGGCCATCAACCGCGCCAAGCGGCTGGGCCTCAAGGCGCTGATAGACATCTCGCGGCTCAAGGTCGGGCAGATAGACGCCGGCTCGATTGGGTACAGCCTCGGCCCGCGCCTGAACGCCGCCGGCCGGCTCGATAGCGCGCTGGCGGCTTATGGACTGCTGACCGCTATCAGCCCGGAGACGGCCCAAAAGCTGTCGGAGCAATTGGAGTACCAAAACCGCGACCGCCAAGCCCTGACCCGCGCCACCCAGGCCCGCGCCCGCGAGTTGGCCCTGGCGGCGGGCGGCGACGGCCTGCTGCTGTTTGCGGCCGACGCCGAATTTAAGTCCGGCGTCGTCGGGCTGGCGGCGGCGCGCCTGACCGAGGAGTTCTACCGCCCGGCCGTCGTCGCCACCATCGGCCCGGAAGAGACGCGCGCCTCGTGCCGCAGCATCCCCGAGTTTCACATCACCCAGGCGCTCGATCAGGTGCAGGATTTGCTCATCCGGCATGGCGGCCACGCGGCGGCGGCGGGCTTCACCACGCGCACGCCGGACGCGGCCGAGGTCGAAGCGCGCCTGAAGGCGATAGCGACCGAGGCATTGGCCGGGCAAGACTTGCGCCCGACGCAGCGAATTGACGTGGACAACGTGCCGCTGAACAGCCTGACCGGTGAGCTGCTGGACACGCTGCGCCAGTTCGAGCCGTGCGGCTACGGCAACCCCTCGCCGGTGCTGGCCTCGCGCGGCGTTACGGTTGACGACACCCGCATCGTCGGCGCGGACGGCAAGCACGCCAAGCTGAAGCTCACCGACGGCCGCTTGACTTTTGATGCGATTGCCTTCAACCAGGCGCAAGGCCTGGGCAGCCTGGGCAACCACGTGGATGTGGCCTACAACCTCGAGTGGAATGAGTATCGCGGGGAGAAGCGCGTGCAGCTAAACGTGCGCAGCCTGCAAGCGAGCGCGTAGGGCGTAGGCCAACGCCAGCGCCAGCAGGGCCAACGCCGCGCCTGACACCCACAACCCCACCTGCACCGAGCGCGGCGCGTAAGTGAACACTACCTCGTGCGCGCCCGCCTCCAGCGCCACCGCCCGGAACATCACATCCGCCCGCCAGATCGGGGCCGGCTGCCCATCCACCGTCGCCGTCCAGCCGGGATAGTAGGCGTCGGTGAGCAGCAGGTAGCCGGGGCCATCGGCCTGCACCGTCACGCCCTCGGGCGCGTAGCGCGTGATGGTGGCCGGGCGCGCTTCGGCCGGGGCAGTGGGTTGGTCGCCCACGCCGGCGTCGGCCAGCAGCACCGTTTTGGTCACATCAAAGGCTGGGTCGGCCAACAGCGCCAGCGCCGCCGCGTCGCCGGCCGTGATGGCGCGCCCAACGACGAACGCGTGCGGCAGCACCGCCTGGTGCTCGTAAATCTTCACATCCCCGGAGTGCACCAGCCGGTACGGCCCGAGCGTCAGCGATTGAAACGCGCCCGAGCGCTCGTCCACCAGGCTCAGCCCGCGCAGCAGCAGCGGCCCCTCCAGCGTCAGCGTGACCGGCACGGTCGGCGCGGGCAGCGTCACGCGGCTGCCAGTCAGCGGCACGACCAGCGGCGCACCATCGGCCGTCTCCACGATCAAGTTGCCGCTATAGGCGTCGGCCACCACGCCCACGGCCGTCGCCGCGAACGGCGGCACGTAGGCGATCTGGCTGCGAGCGCCCGCCGCCAGCGTCAGCGTGAACTCCAGATCGTAGAACACGTTCTCCACCCAGGCGTCGTTGACCTTGTCCGTAATTAGATAGCGCCCGTTTACCAACGCCAGCAGGCGTGGGTCGGGCGCGCGGGTGACGTTCTCGCGCAGGCGGCCGTCGGGCGAGGCCGCGCCGGTGAAGAGCGTGGTGAAGTCGGCATAGTGGCGCAGCGGCAGCACGCCGCCGTCGTAGCCATCCACGGCGGCCACGCCCCAGGCCAGCGGCAGGTTAGGCGAGAGCACTTCTTTGTGCTTGGTGGCGATGATCAGGTCGTAAAAGGCCGTGTCTGAGAGTTGCCCGTCGAAGGCGCTGTGCAGCTCGGCCTGGTCGCCCGGCTCGAAGCGCAGCGCGCTGATGGAGAGAAAGCGCCCCTCGGTCTGCGCCGCGAGGAGTTGCGTCAGCGCTGGGCGCACCGACGAGTAGGCCTCGGGCGTGGTCAGTTGGTTGTAGGGCAGCACTTGCGCCGCCACGAATAGCTCCACCGCCGCCAGCGCCGCCACGGCCGAGCGCCGCCAGGGCAGGCGGGCCGGCAGCGCGGCCAGCCCGGCCACGGCCGCAAGAGGAAGCAGCCAGCCAACGACATCGGCCAGGGCGGGCAGACCCAGCGGCCCGGTCTCGCCGGCCGGCACGAGCGCGGCGGCCAGCGGGGTGAGCGCCATCAGCGCCAGCGGCACGAGGATGGCAGCGCCTAGCCGCCGCCGCGCGGGGTTGGCGACCAGCGCATCAAGTCCGTGCCCGGCCAGCAGCGCGCCGCCCCAGGCCAGCAGCACCAGCCAGCGCGCCGGCACGCGGAACAGATTGAAGGGCGGCAGCGCCGCCAGGCCCACATACAGCGGATCGTAGGCCCCGAGGGCAAAGGCCAGCCCCACGCCCGCTGCCACCGCCAGCGCGACTCGTTCCCGCTGCCGCCCGAGGCCGAGCACCGCCAGCGCCAGGCCGGTCACGCCCAGGTAGGCCACGAACTCGCTAAAGAGCGTGCGGCTGTAGCCCGGCAGCAGCGCCCGCGCGAACAGGCGCGGGTCGAGCGAGAACGACAGTGCCTCGCGCAGCGGCAGCCCGCCGCCCCGCAGCGATTGAGCGGATAGCTCCAGCGTGGGCAGCACCTGCGCCGCCGCCAGCAGCGCCGCCCAGACGACCGCCGCTATCAGCACCAGCAGGCTCGCCAGCGGCCAGCGTACGGGCGTCGCCGCCGGTAGGGTGCGCTTGCGCCAACGTGCCAGCAGCGGCCCCAGCCCCAGCGTGGCGGCATAGAGGCCGCTTCCGGCGACTGAGATGAAAGCGGTCTGCGTGTGCCCGGCCAGAATTTGCAGCGCCATAAATGCGGCTTGGCCGGCTGCCAGCCCCACGGCCCGCTTGCGCGCTCCAGCGGCCCGCCAATCGAGCTGCATGAGGGCGTGCGTCAGCAGCATGAGCCAGGGCAGCCAGGCCAGCCCTTGCAGTTGGTTGACGTGCTCCACCTGGGCGGTCACATAGCCGCCCAGCGCGAACAGGGTGGCCGCCAGCACCGCGCCCAGCACGCTCTGGCCGGCGGCCCGCCGCGCAAAGGCATACGTCCCCAGCGCCATGAGCGCCAGGTGGGTCACGAGCGCGATCTTGACCGCGACGGGCGCGCTGAAAAACGCCAGCGGCCAGTTCAGAGGATAGAGCACCCCGGCCTGTGAGTTCGCCAGGAACGGCGCGCCCATGAACAGCAGCGGTTCCCACAGTGGCAGCCGCCCCGCTAAGAGTGCCTGAGCGCGGTAGTCCCAGTACGGATAGAAGTAGAGAAACGTGTCGCCGTGCGCGAGGATGCCCTGCGTGAGCGCCAGCCGCCAGGCGAACAGGACGACCAGCACCACTACGGCCAATGGCGGTCCCAGCCGGACCAGGCGCTGACCGAGTGTCGTCGGCGCAGCACTCATGGCGTGGCCACCAGGCGGTAGACCCGCAGCGTCACCGGGCCGTCGCGGCGATAGGCGGTGTAGACCGGCTCGAAGGCGTAGCCGGCCTGCGCGGCCGAGGCGCGCCACTCAGCCTCTGACTCCCAGGCGGGCACGGCCAGGTAGCGCGCCGAGTCGGAGCCAAAGGCGCGCAGGTCGGTCGCCAGCGTGGCGGGCGCGGGCAGCCAGGCGACATAGACCGGCCCGCCATACAGATAGAACCCCCACTCCCAACTGAGCCAGTGGTCGTACAGCACGGTGCCGTCCGGCAGCCCGCGCAGGAAGGCCGCCGCGCCGTCCAGGCCGTCATACGCGCCGTGGTCGCCGCCGACGGGAAAGAGCGAGCGCGTAGCGGCCCAGGCCGGGGAGGCGGTGGCGACCGCCAGCCCGGCGATGACGGCGGCCGTCACCCAGCGCCGGGCGGGCCAGGCCGGCCGCAAACGGGCCAACCACCGCGCCAAACCTTCGGCCGCCGTGACGATCACGCGCGCCAGCAGCAGCAGCGCCAGCGGCAGAATGGGCAGCAGGTAGCGATCCCACACGTTGAAGGCTAATAACCAATACGCGCCGAGGTAGAGCAGCAGGTACCCGGTCAGTATGCGGTCGGCCAGCGCGGCGCGAGTTGCAAGCGTGGACTGGTTGATCAGCAGCAGCGGCAGCCCGGCGACCAGCCCAAGGTTGAGGGCGGTAGAGGCGGTGAGGTAGTGCAGCCAGTCGAGCCAGGCGCGCGCGCGCGGCAGCACTTCGTTGGCGCGCACCCAACGCCCCGGCATGTTGTCGGCGTAGCCCTGGGTCCAAAAGCCAATGGCCGGGTGCCGGGCGGCGTCCCAGGCGAACACCAGCCCGGCCGTGAGCGCCAGCCCGACCAGCAGCGGCGCGCCGGCATTGACCAAGGCCTGCCCTGCCGCCCGCACTCCTGCGCCTGCCGGCAGCCGCCACACGGCCAGTGCCAGCACCAGCGGCGTGTAGAGCAGGGCCGTCTGCTTGACGGCAAAGGCCAGGGCCAACGCCAGCGCCGCCGCACGCCAGCGCCCGCCGGCCGCGGCCCACAACGCCCACAGCCCAGCCGCCACGAGCAGCGGGTCAATGAAGGCGGTGACGGAGAACAGGATGGCAAAGGGCGACACGGCCAGCAGCGCCGCCGCCAGCAGCCCAGCGCGCGCGCCATACAATCGCCGGCCCAGCGCCGCCGCCAGCGCCACGCTGACCACGCCGGCGTAGTAACTCGGCAGCCGCGCCCCGAATTCGGTGGGGCCGACCAGCAGCAGGCTGAGGGCGCTCAGGTAAAACGGGAGGGGAGGTTTGTCTACCAGCACGCCGGCCAACAGTGGGTCTTGGCCGGAGGCAATGCGGCGCGCAAACGAGGCGTAGAGCGCCTCGTCGGGGTGAAAGCGATTGGTGAGCAGGGGGGCGGCCCGCAGTGCGGCGGCGGCCAGCAGCGCCGCCAGGGTCAGCGCCCGCCAGGTCCAGAGGCGCCGCGAGATCGGACGGCAGGGCGCGCGGTAGCGGCGGGCGCTCGGCATGGGGCAGGTCAAGCCTAATCTACGAAACGGTATTTCACGAGGGTCCAGACCGCCACGAAGGCGTCTTTCAAGCCGATCTTCTTGCCCTGGGAGTACTCGCGCGGGTCAAACGAGATGGGCACTTCGTAGATGCGGCGCTTGCGCTTGAGCATCTTGGCCGTCACTTCCGGCTCGAAGTCGAAGCGGCGGGCGTGGAGCGGCACGCCCTTGATGGCCTCAGCCTTGAACACCTTGTAGCCGGTTTCCATGTCGGACAGGATCGTGTCGTACAGCACGTTGGTCATCAGCGTCAGCAGCTTGTTGGCGATCATGTGCCAGAACATCATCGTGCGGCGCGGCCCGCCCAAGAAACGTGAGCCATAGACGACCTCGGCCCGGCCCTCTTCAATGGGCTTCAGCAGGGCCGGGTAGTCGCGCGGGTCATATTCCAGGTCGGCATCCTGCACCAGGATGATCGCGCCAGTGGCGGCCTTGATGCCGGTGTGCAGGGCCGCGCCCTTGCCGCCGTTCTGGGCGTGCAGGAGGATGCGCAGGTAGGGGTGCGTCTCGGGGGTGAACCCGGCCAGCAGCGCGCGCGTGCCGTCGGTGGAGCCATCGTCCACCAGCACAATTTCGGCCTCGGGCGCGGCGGCGTGCACGCGCTGAATGACCTCGGCCACGGTTTGGCGCTCGTTGAAACACGGAATGATGACGGATAGGTGAGGCATGGCGGCGATTATAAAGGGCGGAGCGGCCGGGGGCAAGCTTGGAAGTCGGAAGTCGGAGGATGGAGGTCGGAGAAGACAGTGTGCAGGCGGCAGGCGGCAGAGAGTGGTGAGGCAATTCCGAGCGCTGCTTGTTGGGCGTACAGGTTTTTCTGACCGCCGACCTCCAACAACCGCTTTGTGCGCGATTCCGCGCAATGCTATAATCCGTATGCGTCGTAGGTTTCTGGGAGAGTCAGCATGGCAAGTCGTTCGGCCGCTCCGCCGCAAACCCCGGCCACTTCGGGAACCGAAAAATTCCTTCCGCCGCCCGTCACGCGGATCGAAGATACCGGCTTGTCTATGGTCTATCTGGCCGATCTGACGCTGAAGATCCTCTACAACAGCGGCAACCTCACCGGCTTTCGCATGGCCGAACTGCTCACCCTGCCGTTCAACGGCATCGTCGAAGACATTCTGGAGCACCTCAAGCGCGAAAAGACGGTGGAGGTCAAAGGCGCGGGCGGCATCGGCGAGGGGGCGTATCAATACCAGATCACCGGGGCCGGCATCGCCCGGGCGCGCGAGGCCCTGTCGCGCAATGAATACGCCGGGCCGGCCCCGGTGCCGATCCAGGCTTACAACGCCGCCATCGCCAAGCAGTCGGCCGCGCGCATCCAGGTGACGCAGCGTTCCATGCGCCACAGCCTGTCACACCTGGTGATGGGCGATAAGACCCTGGCGCGCATCGGCCCGGCGGCCAACTCGGGCACGTCGCTGTTCTTGTTCGGCGCGCCCGGCAACGGCAAGACCTCCATCGCCCGCGCCATCGGCGCCATGATCCTGGGCGATGACATGTACATCCCCTACGCCGTGGACGTTGCCGGCCAGATCATCAAGATCTTCGACGACGTCAACCATGTGGTCGTGCGCGACGACAAGAGCGCCGCCCAGGGCAACAGCGGCACCGGCAGCCTGCGGGCGGGTTTCAAGCGCGACACGCGCTGGATCAAGATTCGCCGCCCGTTCATTGTGGTGGGCGGCGAACTGACCCTGTCGGGCCTCGACCTGCAATTTGACGAGGTCAGCAAGTACTACGAAGCGCCGTTCCAAATGAAGGCCAACGGCGGCATGTTTTTGATTGACGACTTTGGCCGCCAGCAGGTGCGCCCGCGCGACTTGCTCAATCGCTGGATCGTGCCGCTCGAAAACCGGATTGACTTCCTCTCGCTCCACAACGGCCGCAAGATCGAGATTCCGTTCGAGGTGCTGGTGGTCTTCTCGACCAACCTGCCGCCGCGCGAACTGGTAGACGAAGCCTTCCTGCGCCGCATCCGGCACAAGATCGAGATCATTGACCCGACCTACGAGGAGTTCAAAGAAATCTTCCGGCGCATGGCCGACCACAAGAAGATTCCGTTTGACGAGAAGGGCCTGGCCTACCTGCTGCAAGAGTGGTACATCAAGCGCAACCGCAAGCTGCGCTCGAACCACCCGCGCGACATCCTGGAGCAACTGCTCGACATCGCCGCCTACCTGAACGTGGAACCGGTCATGAGCAAAGAACTGCTCGACCGGGCATGCGAGTCATACTTCGTCGAGTTGTAGGGAGCGGGTGCGAGGGGCATAGGGGGCATAAAGGGCATAAAGGGCATAAGGGGTGTAAGGGGCGGGTGACACACCGGCCGCCTTTGTGCGCGCTTCCCTTTAGGCCCCGTAGTCCCTTTTGACCCCTTATCCGATACGCATGCTCCCGCTGCCCCACCTCTACCCCCGCCTGCCGCTCATCCTCGGCCACCGGGGCGCCTCGGACGACGCGCCCGAGAACACATTGCGCGCGTTTGGGCTGGCGCTGGAGCAGGGGGCCGACGGCCTGGAGTTGGATGTCACGCTCTCGGCCGACGGCGTGCCGGTCGTCATCCATGATGACACGCTCGACCGCACCACCAGCGGCCACGGCCCGGTCGGCGGGCAGACGCTGGCCCAACTGAAGACCCTCGACGCGGGCTACCCGGCCCAGTTTGGCAAGCAATTTGCCGGTGAGCGCCTGCCCACGCTGGCCGAGGTCTTCGCCGCTTACGGCCAGCAGACCTGCATCAACGTGGAGCTAAAGCAAGACCGCACCCCCGGCCGCGCGCTGGCCGAGCGCGTGGTGGCGCTGATACACGCGCACCACATGAGCCGGCGCGTCATCATATCCTCGTTCCAGTTCAGCAATCTGCGGCGTGTGCGTGCCCTTGACCCGGCCTTGCCCATCGGGCTGCTGTACGTCTCGGCGGCGGGCGGGGCGCGCCTGGCCCGCTGCCTGAGCGTTGGCCTGCATCCCGAAGCGCATCATCCCGACTGTCACAGGCTAGGGCCGGAGCGGGTGGCCTGGCTCCACGCCCAGGGCCTGCGGGTGAACACCTGGACCGCCAACGACGAGGCTGATTTGCAGCGCCTCGCGCGGGCCGGCGTGGACGGGCTGATCACCAATCGCCCGGCCGTGGCGGTGGCGGTGCGCGCGGCCCTTACCCCGTAGCTAACCAAAAAACGCGGCGGCGCCGGCTACCCGACACCGCCGCGTTTGTATTCCCAACCCAACAACTACTCCATAGAGTTCAGGGCCGGCTGAGGCAGCGAGAGCGTGCTCGGCCCGCGGCCGGCGTTGTCAAGCAACTGCCGCACCGCCTCGTCCAACTGCGGGTCGTTGCCCGCCGCGCGGTCTGCCTCGGTCAGCGCCACGGTCACATCGGGCGTGATGCCCAACTCGTGGATGGTGCGGCCGTCGGGCGTGTACCAGCGCGCAATCGTCACGCGCACCGCGCCGTTGTCGCCGCGCAGCGGGTGCCAGTTCTGCACCGAGCCTTTGCCATACGACGTCTCGCCGACCAGCGTGCCGCGCGCGTGGTCCTGGATCGCGCCGGCCACAATCTCGGAGGCCGAGGCCGAACCTTTATCAATGAGCACGACCAACGGGATGTCGGTCGCCAGCCCGCCATTCTGGGCGTCGTAGTCAATCTGGCGGCCGTCGCCGAAGCGCTCTTGCATCACCAGCGTGCCGCGCGGCAGGAATTGTGATGCCACTTCAATCGCGGTGTCAAGAAAGCCGCCGGGGTTGCCGCGCAGGTCGAGAATCAGCCCGGCCGGTTTGTCGGCCATCAGCGTGCGCAGGGTGTCCTTCAGCTCTTGCGAGGTGCGCTCGCCAAAATCGTTGACCTTGACATAGGCCACGTTGTCTTCGAGCAGCTTGCTTTCGACCGAGGCGACCGTGATGGTGTCGCGCACGACCGCGAACTCCAGCGGCTCAGACGAGCCGTCGTCGGCCACGCGCACGATGCTCAGGTTGACGGTGGTGCCGGCCGGGCCGCGCACCAGGCCCACGGCTTCGGTTTCGTTCAGGCCGGTTACATCGGCGCCGTCCACCGCCACGATCATGTCGCCGGGCAGCAGGCCGGCCTTCTCGGCGGGCGAGCCGGGGAAAGGCGAGACGATGCGCAGGCCCACCCCCGCCACCCCTTCGACATACGCGCCGATGCCCTCAAACTGGCCCGACTGATCCTCGTTGATGAGCGTGTACTGCTCGGGCGGGATGTAGCTGGAGTGTTGGTCGCCGAGCGCGGCCAGCATGCCGGTGATGGCACCCTGCATGAGCTTGGTATCGTCCACCGGCTGATCCACGAACTCCTCATGGACGAGGTCCCACGATTCCCAGAAGGGCGCGAACAGTGTTTGCAGATCGGCGGGGCTGGCGGCGTCTTCCGGGCCGGGGCCGGCGAGGCCGGGGTAGGCGGTGTAATGGCCGGCGATGAAGCCGCCGACAAAGATCGCTGTGCCGGTGACGATCACCAACATTAGTGTGAGTAAGATGCGAAAGAAGCCGTTCATGCAGGTTCTCCGGGGCCAACCGACGCTGGGCCTATCATACGCACAATTGCTAAGACGCAAATGAGAGTTAAACCAACAGCGCCGGGCGAGGTGGCCCGGCGCCGGCGGCAGGCGGGTGCGGCTTAGGGGTTGACGGTGAGCGTGCCCGTCATGCCTGCTTCTCTGTGGCCGGGCACGTCGCAGTAGTAGACGTAGGCGCCGGCGGTGGTGGGCATAAAGATGCTGGGGGCCGACTTCGACCCGCCCGTGATCGGGCCGAGGTGGACGTTGAACTCTTCGATGACGAAGTTGTGGTCGAGCACGCCCTTGTTGTCGAGGATGACGGTCACTTCTTCGCCGACCTGGGCGGTGAGGGCGGGCGGGTCAAACTTGAAGGTGTCGAGGGCGCCAACAGTAAAGGTCTGCGCGGGGGATTCGGTGAGGGCGGCCGGCGAACCGCCGTTGCACCCGCTGAGGGCTAGCGCTGCGCCCAGGGTGAGGGTGGACAGGCTAAGGTAAAGCTTGTTCTTCACGATCAATTCTCCTTGTTTTGCAGTGGCGTGTGCCACGTTGTGCGTCTGGGAATATTATCACAATGTGTGGGTTTGACCACTGGACTTTGGGGAGGGTGTGGGGCGGTCAACGTCAAGGCGGTCTCTCACCGCATGGTGTGCTTCTGAGAGTCACTATCTGACCCTAACCAAATTTTCCAGGCCGTGGGTGGGCAGGCCCACCCACGGCCTGGAAAATTTGGCGGCTGGCCCAAAACGGCTGCGGGAATAAGCAGCCAGGGTGTTCTGCTACGGCGAGCGGCTCCTTAGGATGGCTGTCTTCTACCCCCGGCGGTTGTCCCAAAGGGATGCTTCGCTAAAACCGCGGGCACTCGCAAGCTCGCATCGCGAAGCCGGCCTGCGCCGGCTGGGAGTCTTAGCCGGTGAGGTTCCGAACGTTGCGGATAGTTGTGAGCGAGCGCTGGGCGGTCAATCCCTAGCCAAAACCGCTAGGGCACCCTCGCAAAGTACGCAAGGGCAGGTGTGACCGCCCCTTCGGTTCGGTGAGGCAAAGCGGTTGAACGGGGCCAACCGCAAAACAGCGTCTGTCAACCAATCCGAAACAAAGGGTAGCGGAGCGGCGCTAAGTTGGCGTAAGCGCCGCTTCGGTTCGCAAAGGCAGCAGGCGGCGGGCGGCTAACGCTTGAAGAGGGTCAGCCCAGCGTAGACCGCGCGGCGGCCTAGCTCCTCTTCGATGCGCAGGAGTTGGTTGTACTTCTCGACGCGCTCGGCGCGGGCGGGCGCGCCGGTCTTGATCTGGCCGGTGCCCAGGCCGACGACGAGGTCGGAGATGAAGGTGTCGGTGGTCTCGCCGCTGCGGTGCGAGACGACGGCCGTCCAGCCGGCGGCGAAGGCCAGCTTGATGGCTTGCAGGGTTTCGGTCAGCGAGCCGATCTGGTTGAGCTTGATGAGGACGGAGTTGCCGACGCCCAAGTCTATGCCCTTCTGGATGCGGGTGACGTTGGTGACGAACAAGTCATCGCCCACTAACTGGGTGGTGGCCCCCAGGCGCTGGGTGATGGCCTTCCAGCCGTCCCAGTCGTCCTGGGCCAGGCCGTCCTCGACCGAGACCAGCGGATATTTGCTGCACCAGCCGGCGTACAAATCCACCATTTCGGCGGGCGTCAGGGTGCCCCCCGATCCCAACTTGTACTTGCCATCCTCGTAGAACTCGCTGGCGGCTGGGTCGAGCGCGATGACAATATCAGTTCCGGGGCGGTAGCCGGCCTTCTCAATCGCATCTACCAGCAGCTTGAGGATGTCTTCGAGCACGGTGACGGTGGGGGCAAAGCCGCCCTCGTCGCCGACGGTGGTGGCGAGGTTCTTGGACTTCAGGATGGCTTTGAGGGCGTAATAGGTTTCGGACCCCCAGCGCAGCGCCTCGCGGAAGGTGGGCGCGCCGACCGGCATGAGCATGAACTCTTGCATGGGCACGGTGGTCCAGCCGGTGTGCGCGCCGCCGTTGAGGACGTTGAGCATCGGCACCGGCAGGGTCACGGCCGCGTCGCCGCCGAGATGGCGGTAGAGCGGCAGGCCGGCGGCGGCGGCGGAAGCGCGGGCCACGGCCAGCGAGACGCCCAGGATGGCGTTCGCGCCCAGGCTGCTTTTGTTGGGCGTGCCGTCCAGGGCGAGCATCTGCTGGTCAATGGCGGCCTGGTCGGCGGCGTTGCGGCCCTTGAGCAGCGGGGCGATTTTAGTGTTGATGTTGTCGACGGCGGTGAGCACGCCCTTGCCCAGGTAGCGCTGCTTGTCGCCGTCACGCAGCTCGAGCGCCTCGTGAATGCCGGTGGACGCGCCGGAGGGCACGGCCGCGCGACCGAACGCGCCACCCTCTAGCGTGACGTCGGCCTCCACGGTGGGGTGGCCGCGCGAATCAAGAATCTCGCGGGCGTGAATGGCTGCAATGCTGGTGTTCATTGGGTCTCCTTACCCGGTGGG
>Ga0163153_10005068_pt1 | contig 15867 bp, 15 predicted proteins | sample OliLakLV19MP6IB1_FD_148629 | JGI IMG/M metagenome (GOLD analysis project Ga0163153, IMG submission 148629) | Freshwater microbial mat bacterial communities from Lake Vanda, McMurdo Dry Valleys, Antarctica - Oligotrophic Lake LV.19.MP6.IB-1 | ecosystem: Environmental > Aquatic > Freshwater >... | reverse complement strand
GCATAGATCTCGTCGAATCGCATGGCCGGTTCAGCCCCCTGTGCCATGCTCGCGATGAACCCGCGCATTTCCTGTTCAAAGCCCTTGTCGCGAACACCGGTCTTGTGCTTCGTCCTCTTCCCTTGGGCGTAGAACTCCGTCACGGCAAAATCGTCCAACGTAACTGCCTTGCCGTCGCCAAAGGCCTCGAACCGCTCCTTGGGTAGACCGGTATCTCCTCCCGCGGTATAGACGACGGTACCTATCGAACCGTCCTTAAACGTCAGTGAGATCAGACTCTGGTCGTCCGCCATGCCCGAGGTATGGCCGCCGATGCGCGCCGCATGAACAGAAACCGGCCGAGCGCCGCAGACGGCCTGCATGAAGTCAACGAAGTGACAGGCCTCTCCGATAACCCGTCCACCGCCCACTTCAGGGTCCTGCACCCAATGAGTTGCGGGAAGAGGCCCGGCATTGACGCGATAGACCATGACCAGCGGGTTTCTTCGCCCTTGGAAGAACTCGATAATCTTGACGGCGTGCGAGGAGAATCGACGGTTGAATCCAACCCAGAGTTGCAGGCCACGCGCCGCCGCATCCTCGTAGGATCGCGCAATTCGGTCGAGTTCGTCCTCGGTCAGACAGAGCGGCTTTTCAACGAAGACATGCTTGCCGGCCTGCAACGCTTCGTCCACAATCTCAGCGTGAGTATCATGCCGCGTCCCGATGAGCACTGCACTGACGGCACGGTCGCGGAGTACGGCGCGGAAGTCGGTGGTGCAATAGGCCGCCTTGCATTTACCTCCGATCGCCTTGGCCGTGACACCCGATCCCGTGCAGACCGCCGAGATCGTCACATCGGGCAAACCGGCCAAAGCCGGCAACAACATGTCCCGCACATGCTGTCCAGCTCCGATCAGACCGAGCGTGACGGGCCCGGACGAACGAGCCGGTGTCAGACGGCATATGTGCAATTCGCTGACGGCGATTTTGGAAGAATAAGAAATGAGCATGCCCAATGAGGAAACAGACCCATCAGTCAGACGTTGGTAGGCGACTTCAGCCTCTTCAATCGGATAGCGGTCAGTGACAAGCTGTGCCACCTTCACAGAGCCCTGTTGGATTAAGTCGAGAAACGCCTCCATATTTCGCTGCTCGGTCCATCGGACGTACCCGAAGGGATAATCACGTCCCTGCTCTTCATACGAACGGTCGTACCGCCCAGGCCCGTAGGACATTGATAGCCGGAATTCCAGCTCCTTCTTGTAAAAGGGCTCGCGCGGCAGCGTCATGCCGACTGCACCAACCACAACCACACGTCCTTTCTGTCGAGCGATCTCACCCGCTGTTTCCACCGGTTCATTTGACTTAGTGCTGGCGGTAATGATGACGCAATCGACGCCGCGTCCCTGACTGAACGCACGGGCTGCTTCGATCAGTTCGTCCGCACCCGCCACAACATCGGCGCCTAGTTCGACAGCTAGTCCCCGCCTCGAGCGGTCGAGGTCGGAACCCAATACTCGGCAACCAGAGGCCTTGAGCAATTGCACGGTCAGTTGGCCGAGCAATCCCAACCCGATCACGGCGACCCGGTCGCCGAGCCGTGGCTCGGCCTGCCTCACTCCCTGTAGTGCAATGGCGCCAAGCGTGACGAAGGAGGCATCTTCGAAGCTCACACCGTTAGGAATCTTGACGCAGAGATGCTTGGGCACGGAGACGATCTCGGCGTGAGATGCATAATTCTGCCCCGCGCAGGCAACCCAATCGCCGACGGACAGTCCGGACACATCTCTCCCCACGTCCAGCAAGACGCCCGCGCAACTGTAGCCGAGCGCAACCGGGGTATCGAGTCGGTCGAACACACGATGGAGCGTCGCGAAGATCCCGTCTTTTTGCATGGCGGCAACAACTTTTCGAGCCATCTCTGGACGATCAAGCGCTTTGCCGAGCAGATTCTTTTGCGCCGTTTGTACAGTTGATCGTTCAGTCCCAGGACTGATCAGCGACACACGATTAGCGACCAACAACTCGCAGGGAGAAATAGTTGGGGCGGGAACGGACTCGACTTTCAGGAGACCGGTCCTGAAATTTTGGACAACTTGTTTCATTGAAATAGGCCCAACAAATTGGCTTGCTTGAGGAGGCGGATTCTAGCTCATGGGAGGTGGCCCTTGGGGTACACAGGGTAAAGATTGGGTTAACAAATTGTTAAAATGTAACCGGGCATGGCATAAGGTCCCCCCACCGAAGAAGGGAAATGCCTGGCAATAAACCGTCTCGATACAACAACTTGTCGTATCTAGACGGTCGGATGTGACTTGGATACGCGGGAGAGGGGCTGGATCGCCTCCGTGGGAGCAAGCCCCTAGCAGGATGCGGAAAAACTCGATTTATACGTCAAACGCCAAAGGCATCGTACCGATGGCGCTGAGATCAACATAGTCGCAGGATGATCAAAATGGCTGTCCAGCAAGGCCGCAGCGAGCGAAGAGGCGAGGCGTACCCTTGCGGTACGTTGAGCCTTTGAGCGATGCGAGAACGCCGCTGGCGGACTTTTTCAGCATCCTGCTAGGTCATGGATATCCGAACGCCTGCAGGAATACACAGATCGGAATTGTAGACAAACTTAATTTCACCGTAACAAGTCAGCCGGCTATCGGTGCTACATTTTCACCATTCGCGTGTATCAGGCGATAGTGATTTCCTAAAACGATTGCTTGTGGCAGGAGCCCGCCCATGCTTCATGAACATCGCCTCGATCGTCGCGGCGCTCGACGCATGCAATCCCACCGCACGGGGCAACATGACGACGAGAAGGTGTCCCAGACCTGCTTCAGAAAGTTAGAATTCCCACGGCAGGCCGTGGATCGTGAGGTCGGCTCCGGATCGCATGCCGTTCAAACGGCGGAGATCATGAAACAGTTCGAACCGGTCATGGTCAAAGAGCGGCCGGACGCGGTTGTGGTGGTCGGGGACGTGAATTCAACGGTCGCCTGCGCGCTCGTCGCATCGAAGATCGTCTACCCTCCGGACATTGAGCGTTCCCGATGAACCAGCCTCTGTCGTTCGAAGCAGGATTCCGGAGCAGGGACTGGTCGATGCCGGAAGAAATCAACCGCCTGTTGACCGAAGCTCTCTCGGACGTGCTCTTCGTCACGGAACAGGACGCGGTACGCAACTTACGAAGTGAAGGTATCCCCCCGCAACCGTATCCACCTAACAGGATGCTGAAAAAGTCCGCCAGCGGCATTCTCGCGTCGCTCAGAGGCTCAACGTACCGAAGCGTACGCCTCGCCTCTTCGCTCGCTGCGGCCTTGCTGGACGGCCTTTTTGAGCATCCTGCTGCGACTCTAACATGATCCTCAATGGTTATATCGCGACGACATATTGTCGTGCTACGTCTTCGGGAGCCTGCGGAACGATCGTCGATTCTTCAACAGCTCGGCATGGACACATCGGATGCGGACCGAATTTCACTCATGCCCTACGGCGTCGTGACGCTGCATCGCCCAGCAATGTCGATAACCTCGCCTTCTTTCGAGACATCCTCGACCCGCTGCTCACGATCGGTGGCGAGGGTGCCGCTCGTCTTTCCTACCACCCCAGAACGTTTGCCCGCATCGATGAGTTCGGCTTTGCGGGAACAGTGCGGCATGCCGGCAGCACATGAGCAAGTCGCAGACACCACGGGTGGCTTGCATTAAGAAGAACAATCTTTTTGTGCCGTGATTAAAAACATCGTGGCCACCCATCGACCACGATAGCGGCCAAATAATTTTCCCGAGAACCTCTGTAAAGGCAGAGAGAAATACTTCTTCTCAACTACTCTATAGCCGAATGAGGGCAGTAACAGTTTTATTCGGCCTGGATCGAATTGGTGTCGTTGATGGCGCAGATATGAATCCTGTGACGTGAGAAACGGCCGAAGCATGCGCTCAACGATCCGATAGGCGGAAAGACGATTTGGGAGCGAGAGAAGCAGAATCCCTCCTGGCTTCAGAAGAGAATGGAACTGACGCAGCACTGTCTCGTAATCATCAACGTACTCCATCACACTCGAACAGATGATTAATCCGGCGGAATGCTTGTAACTCTTGGATAATTTCTCCGAGAGTGGAAGTGACGCGAGCACATACTTGGCTCGTGACCCCAGTCCTTCCTCAACCGCTCGTCGTTTTGCCAAGGCCAGCATAGTTTCACTTTGGTCAAAACCGACAATGCGAATTCCACGGGCTAAGACCTGCCGGCTGATCGATCCATCACCGCATCCCATGTCCAGACAGAGCGAGTCGTCCGGCATGTGCGCTACGCTGCGTTCGATTGCGCGCCGCCACACCTCCAACCGCTCTTTGAAGTCGGGAGCGTGCGAATAGTTGGTGACGAATGTCGGGGCCATTCGGTTGAAATGGTCTGTGACGCTTTCCGGCTCACTCATACTGCCTCATCCGACTGGATCGAACATTCCCACAATGACACCCATGTATTTCCGGATTTATCTCGTCCTCGGCTGCTTGGTCCCACCCGCTACAATCGGTGCACGGTGAGGAAGAAAACGCCGGCCTCCAGACGCCAGCGTGAAAAGATCGTCCAAAAGCCGAATGAATCGTTCACTCGTATAGAACCGCTCAAACCGTTTCCGAGCGTTGCGTCCCATTCGTTCAATCTCTACCGGATGATCGAGGAACCAGAGAATACGATCGGCCACATGCTGAGGATCGCTGCACCGGACTTCGAGTCCGCACTCTCCCTCAATGACGGTATCCCGTAAGCATCCACGATCCGTAAACAGTACGGGCAATCCGGAAGCCATGGCTTCGAGCACGACGAGGGGCTGACCTTCTTGCTGTACGCCGGGGAACACAAACAGATCGGCCGATGAGTAGACCGATCGCTTGTGTTCGAGCGTGGAAATTGGTCCGGCAAATACGACGTGGTCGCTCAATCCATGATGTGCAACGAACGACTCTGCCTCCCGTCGATCCTGTTCATGCAGCCAGGGGCCGGCCAGTGTAAACTCCACGTCCTGCCTGCTCTTCAAGACGATCGGAACCGCAGCCAAGAGGACCGGCGCGCCCTTCAGCCTGCTCAACGTGCTCAAATGTAGAATCCGATACCGGTGGGGCTTGTGCGGATCGTGGACCGTCTTATTGACAACCGGCCAGTCGATTCCATTCGGCACGACGGCAATGCGATGAGCAGCGATGAGACCGTCGAAGATACCGCGGAGCGACTCGCCCAAGACAGCCACATGGAACACTCGGCGGAATACCATTCGGACATACGATTTCATTAGATACGAACGACCGTCGTACCAACTCTTGAAATTTCCTCCGTGGAGGTGAACGATCACGGACGCGCCGGCAATCCAGGCCGGCAGCAGCAAGAGACTGTCGCGCAGGAAGCCGACGGTCGACTGTGAGATCGGCAGATGCGCGATTGCAGGCCGCTCCTTTAGCAGGATCGCGAGCAGCGCCCCCCACTGCTTGAGGAACAGGAGAACATCGTGGAAGTCAGGTTTATCCACATGTTCAATGCCCCTTCGATCGGCCAGATCGAGGTGGCACAACCGGAACCGCTCACGAAGATCCGACTTCAGAATAGCGTCCGTCGCCACGCTTACCCCGTGATAAGGGGGTGGTGTGGGGCCAATGAGTAAAATAGTCGGCTTATCGGCCATCGCAGTTCTCATCGATCATCCGGGCTGTTTCTGATTTTGAGAGATTCAAAGATGCACCCGTTCTCCGGCCAACTCGGTCTGAGCGATCGTGTGCGCCCCGTCGGCAACGGAACCCTGATGATTGGAGAAGGCGACGACGGCAGCCACAAACCGCTTGACGGATTCTGCAAGACACAGCTGATCTCCCTTGCGATGTGCTGCCTTCCGCATGTTCCGGAGGCGGCTTGGAGAGCCGAGCACTGCGCCAACGGCCTCTGCGTACTGTGCCGCATCATGGGTGGTCATGATGCCGTTCTCTGATGACAGGTATTCGATTTCCGGACTATGAAAATCATGATCCGTGGTGGCCAAGGGCACGCCGAATGCGAATCCGTGGACGATGGCGAGCCCAACCAAGCCCGGCACGACGAGCATATCGGCGAGTTGGAAATAGGCGCCGGCGCTTGTCGGCTCCGTGACCTCGCCGAGAAAGCGCACATCCCGCAACCGAAGCTCGGTCTGCAACGTCTCGAGCCGATCCCGCTCCTGTCCGTCCCCGAGGATGAGTAACGCCACATCCGGCCGTTTGGCCTGCAGCACAGCGACGGCCCTCAGGAGAAAATCCACCTTCTTTTCAGGATACAGGCGCCCGGAGAACAGGAGGACACGCTTGTTTTCCAACCCAAGACTCTGCCTGAGCTGAACAAGCTGCCGACGGGTGACTTTCGCTCCTGCTGCCCGTAATCCCTCTACATCCAGCGTATTGTAGTAGGGAGCCACCTGACCGGCCGGCATTCCCCGCTGCTTCCAAGAATCCGCTCCCTTCTCTGTGTACGTGATGAGCCCGTTCGATCGTGTCATCATGAATCGTTTGATCATCTCCACGATCTGAGTCGCGAAGAATCGGCCTGTCGAAGCCTGAAAGTTGTAACCGTGCCCCCACCAGATCCAGCACGCGCACAAGCGATGCCGGTTGGCCCACAGCCACGGCACATTCATACACTGGAGCTCGTGCGGGGCGATGATAATATCGGAGCCTGCAATCGCGGCGGTCAGGCCCGTGATCCACAATGGTCCGTTCTTGTTGCGAGAAAGACGGCGAGCAGGAAACGTTCGGTGAGCAAACATGCCCGCAGGGCCGGATTCGCCGGAGGCTGCACTGTGTACCGTTACCGCAAGCCCGACCTTCGCCGCCTGCTCCGACAATTCCTCGAAAAACCGGATTCGATAATGAGGAATTTCCCGTTGAATGATGGAAACTGTTGTCATGGCCTGTTACATGAAAATGATCGCGTTCATTCCCCGCGATAGGGAGTCAGAAGGTTCGTGAACACAGCAAGATTCATGTCATCCTGCCAATGTCAGCCCGTACTGCTGCAATCTTTCAGCAGCCCGATCCGACAGATAGAGGCTGTCCTCCATTCCGGATTCGTCGTTGCGACGCAAGGTCTTTCGGTCGAAGTCGCATTGCCAGGGCCCGGTCATGCAATTCGATATCAGCAGCGCATGGATTTGCCGTTGCCCGCGAGAACGCTGATCGGACAGTCCATTGATCTCGATCATCAGCAAATCGATTGCGTTGAGAAACCCTCCGAAACCAGCCAGCACGTCGTACTCAAATCCTTCGACGTCGATTTTGACGTACTGCGGATGAAGCCCGTGTTGCGCACAAACAGCATCCACTCTGCTACATGGAACAGCCACCGTCCGTTCGCCTTCATGCGGCACGGTGTGATTGCCGGCACTGCCGGGTTCATTTGTCAGAAATATCCTTCCTATGTTTTGGCCCAGCGCAATATTAAAAAGATCGACGTTGGTGCGCCGGTTTAACTCGACATTGATCCGCAGCTGCCGAAAGGTGTCGGGATGTGGCTCAAACGCATAGACTTTCGCCTTCTCCTGTTCAGAGGCGATCAGGGTATATGAGCCGATGTTGGCGCCGATATCGAAAAAACTGCCGCCGTCCTTCAGCAGTATCTGCAGCAACTTCATATTATTATAGTTATAGAGACGCTGACTGTAGATCAACGCGGAGACTCCGCAGCGTTTATGCGCAGCGATGATTCTAGAACGAGAGAGATCCAACTCGAGCGGAAAGCGATCGAACGCTTTGAGATATTGCCAGTGCAGATGCCTGGCGACGCCTGCGCCCCGGTTGATGTGAGCATTGCCGAGGATGCTCTTGAGAGAATTGGCAAACTGTGAAAGTCCCATGATAGATCCCCCGATCAAATCTCCCGCTTCACGCCGGGCCAGTGAGCTGTGGCCTGTGCAAGGTCTTTTTCATCGTTTTGGGCAGTTCCAGGAGAAACGGAAACCGCTGGACCAGTTCGAAACAAACAACCCACAGTGGGTGATATAGCCGGAGCCATCCAGGAAGGTGTAAGAGCCGATGCGCTCTTCGTTTAATGACACCCATCGTCTCGAGATACTCTCTCTTCGATCTCTGTTTGAAGAATCCGTTCGGATTTCTGTACCAGAGTACGGTGCGGCCCTGCAGACGTGCGGCGGGTCCGCACTGTAGCGCTCGCAGGTAAAAATCATAGTCTTCGCTCCCGCCCAACTGCTCGTCATAGCCCCCGATCCGTTCCCATGTGGACTTCGGATACATCAGCGTAGAGTTATTGAACAGATTTCTTCTGAACAGGTCGACCCGGCTTGGCCACAGAGGCGGGGCTATTTCTTCTTTCGAAGCCTCGGCAAGCGCGCGTTCCGGAAGGGTTTCATAAAAGACTTCGGTTTTATCGAACCCCGTGCCGAGGTACGCCACTTCCGGATGCCTTTGCAAGAATTCTATTGAGTATGCCAGACGGTGTGGGAAGCAGAGGTCGTCTACATCGTCAATGGCGATGTAGGCGCCTTTCGCCGCCGCAATCCCCGCATTAAGAGCCTTGGGACGTCCCAGTCTCCCCCACGTCACATAATGAAATCGCGGGTCAGAAATAGATCGACAAATTTGCGCGGTCCCGTCGGTCGAGCCGTCGTCCACGACAAGCACCTCGAAATTGGGATAGACCTGTGCCAGGGCGGCCTTGATGCAGGCCCCGATGAACCGCTCCGCGTTGTAGGCCGTGGTGACTATTGAGATCATCGGCTTCTCACTCGAAACCGGAGAAATGGGAACACGACCTGCGGCAACCTTCATCACGATGCCTTCAGTCCTTTCGGAGCCACCGGCGCAGAATTCGGCAGGAGCGTCGGTGTTGGTGCGCGCATCCAGCTCGGCTTGGCAGGATGAGCAAAGACCCCCGCCCTCAGCCCATCGATCTGCGCGTCGCTGAGCATACTGTATAGATAGACGGCGACACCGTTTCCCCGTTGAAGAGATCGAGCCGCTCGGATGAGGTCCGCCACCTTGCCGGGATCTCTGGATAGCACGGGACCTTTCGGTGCGACTTTCTCGTAATTTCCAATGCCGACTACCATCGCCGCCGGACGCTTCATCGTGGACTGGATCGCGGCGAGCGCGTCGAAATCGGGGTTGGGCTCGTAGTGCATGTTGTACAACACGTCGATCAATCCCTCGTTCACCCACCTCGTGGAATCGTGTCCTTCCATCTTCAAAATCCGATGGACCGGATCGCCTGAGAGGCTGATCACGATGTTCGGCTTGACGCGCCGGCAACTCATGGATATCCGCGTCACGAGATCCGTCACCACGGCTGCTTGCCAGGCGGTCAACTCCGTCATGTCGAATAATGGCACCCCATGCCTGCGTTGACGGTCCAACGATAAATTACGTCCGGTCTGCCGACGATAGTCCTCGACACAACGCGGGCTTCCGCAGATCCCTCCCACACTGACAAAATCCAAATTGATCCCGTGAACCGGATAAGTGGCTGCGACTTCAAGGACGAGCGAGGCCATGAACGCACGAAACGATTCGAGATGGACGTCGAAGCACTGGGCAGGCGTGGTGCTGTCGTAGAATTCCGGAAAGAAGTCGCGTTGCCGGAGCGAGAGGGTAAACCAGGGATGCACCTCGATTCCATACGGCTCGGCGGTCTGCAGCAGATTAGCTAAGGGGTCGAACCCTTGCGCGCGAGTGTTGTGACTGTCCCACGGCGCCAGCTGAGACGGCCAAATAGTCCCGCGTCCGTGCCAGACGCAGGGACTAAACGCATTGAATCCCGCCCTCGCGATGCGCAAACAGAGGCGATCCGCCGACGCTCTAGTGATCCAATTCAACCCCTCGTCGAAAATCATCCGACTCTCCTGCTCCTTCGGCTCATCCGCCCAGGCCGCATTCGACAGGCGCCCCATGAATGGAGCGCAGGCGGAGAGGGCCGCCAGTGTGGAGGCGCAACGCAAGAATTGTCGGCGTGTGACGGCGTTGTGCGGCATATCATCCTTCTCCGAGCAGTGGAAATCGTCTTCGGCTCGGCCTCATGGCTGAACTCTTGGGTTCAATCGGAATCTCCGGGTCTTCAACCTGTGTGGCGATCGACAGATCGCTCTGGGTTGCCAATTCCAATTCACGGGACTTTTCCCCCATCGCCACCATGGTAAACACATAGATGCCGAACCCGCTGACATAATCGAACGCGTTGTCCGTGGCCATGAAGATGACATAGGCGACGACTCCGCCGATGCCGGCAAGCGCGTATTTCTTCGTGTCGGCATTCGCGCTAGATTGGTACGTGTTGATCGATTGCGCGAGATACACGAGTATCGCCACGACAAAAAGCCCAAGCCCCAACAGCCCCACCTCCGAAAGGAGTCGCACATACTCCGAGTGGATCACCCCTATCCCCCCCCCCATTTGCGAATAAAAGTAGTGCTGCGTGGCTCCGATGCCGGATCCGACAAGGGGACTGGGCTCGAAGAATTTATTCAACACGGTGTCCCAGGCACTGAACCTCCCGGAGCTGTGAATATGTTGCATGGCCCCAAGTGGATTATTGAGGACGGCATCCGGGCTGCGGCTTTCCTCACCAAAGAACATGCGTTCTCGAAAGCCTGGGTTCAGGATGAAGAGCGCAGGCAGGGCGATAATGCCGCTGATGGGTAAACAGTAGCGAGAGAAGCCCTTCATCGTAAAAAACAGAAGGACCGAAAAACTGACGAACATCGCTCCGATCGTGATCCTGGTGTTCCCCAGGATTACACCTATGGCGAACAGGCCCACTAGCCCCAGCTTGAGCGCCCGATTCGAGTCGCGCAACCCGGCCAGCGCGAGCAAGGCGGCAGCGAGCAGATACGCGCTAAAGGTTGCCGGCCCTATACCCGGAACCGTCAATCCCACCACTCCCACCCGCTGAAGACCCAGCACTTTCGTCACGACAGCCACCCCCAGCATGACGACTGCAGCCGCAAGGATCACGTGTTCCATGTTCTTCAATTGCCGCACGGTGGACACCGCGAGCATGACCAGGATCATGAACAACAACGGTGAAACGAGCTTGGCCATCATCCTCGTTCCATAGATCAGACTAGGGGCCCATGCGAGGGCTGCGCAGCAGAACAAGAGAAAGAGGACGTGGTATTTCCAGCGGCACACGTACGTCCATACCTGGTTGACTTGGAAGCACGCGAGAGCCGCCGAGGCGATCAACAATCCGAACATTCTCGTGGCGGACAAGTCCATCCGCCCGAAGTCGCTCTCGTTGATTTCCCCTCGGCCGAACGTCAGCGGCACCGATCCGGTCACCAAGGACAGGTAAACAAGCGCGATGGGCTGTATCAGGACCAGTGCCACCTGAATAGCGCCGAAGCCGAACAGCAGGAGGGTGATCATCGGTCCCCCCCCCATCCGCGTGAAAGACGTTGCATCATCGGCTCGATTCTCGGAAACATGTGCGCGAGCGCAGCGTAGTCTCTGGCCTCGAGCCCGAAGACCACGAGCATACCGCCATAGACTGCGGCCACAGCCGGAGCGAGCAGCAGTACACTTGCTTCCGCAAACACGAATTTGAGCAGCAACCCCGAGGCCAGCGCGATCACTCCGGCACAAAGCGGCTTCAACTGTCTCCAGGAATAGGGAATCACTCCGGAATATTTCTTCGCGTGAATCGCACACAGCAGACTGGAGGCAGCGATGCAGAACGAGGTTGCACAGGCGGCACCCACGATCCCGAACCACGGAACGAGCGCCATGTTCGCCGCAATCAGCGCGACCCCGATTACGATTGAAAGTACCATGATCGTCTTCGAATGCCCGGACATCAAAATGATCCCGGTCGAGGACACGGCTGCGCTGCTCACCAGATGACCGAGCGCGAGAATGGTGAGGCAGACGGCGCCGCTCTCGAACGTCGGACCGAACAGTCGAAGGATTTCTCCGCCAAAAAGCGCCAGCTGGATAAACATGAACAATGAGAGGGTCAGCGCCCACCGGGTGGCAGCCTTGGAGGCTTCTGCCAGTTGCGCTGTATCCCGTTGTGCCAACAATCCCCCGATCGTCGGCATGATCGCCGATTCGAACGCGCCGAGAATCAACGCGAGGACCGCCGCAGTTTGTGAAGCGACCGCGTAGACCGCAATGTCCTGCGACGCGAGATGCGCACCGATCGCAAGCATATCCGAACGGGGCGCAACGATGCCGAACAGATTCGAAATCACGAGCGGCATGGAAAACGCCATCAGCCCCTTGACCTCCAGCCCACCCGAAACGATCCGGCGTTCGAATCGAAAATCCGTCCATCTCATTAGATAGCGTATCGAGATGACAAAACTGACGAGAACGACGGTGAGCAGCGCTCCGAGCACTCCGGCCAGACCGAATCCCATCGATAGAGCGAGAGCAGCCAGAAGAAATTTTCCCGCCGGCTCCAGACCGTTCCGGATGAGCGCCATCGTGCGAATCTGTCCAAGAGCCTGCATCGACGACAGCACGACGGTCGAGACGGCCGCTAAGGGAACGCCTAGCGCGAGCAACAAGAGGACCGGCGATAATTCAGGCTTTCCGAATAGCGTACGGGCCAGCAGGTCCGAGAAGAACGCCAGGCACAGCGCCAAGAACAGGCCGAAACCGGCGGCCACCCCTATTCCCGATGCAATCGTCTTGCGCACCGAGGCCGTCCTGTCCAATCCCTTCTGCTGAGAAACGAACTTCATCACGGCCTTCTCCATGCCGAGCGGGGCGAAGAGCACTAGGATGTTGAATACGGTGATCCCCAGCGCGTAGAGCCCGAATTCGGCCTGGCTGAGCGCGCGCGCAAAATACATGGAGAAGAGATAATTCAGCCCGTTCCCAAAGATCGAAGCCACCAATATGACGGCGCTGCTCGCTGCCAATTGAGGCAACGCGTCGTCCACCACGGACGTTCGGCAAGAGGCAACACCGAGCGTTGTGCTGTTCGAAGTAGTCAAGACCGTATGCTTTCCGGCGATAACCACGCCACCGAACAGTGTGAGGGCAAGATGATCGGAATACAGATCATGAACGGTGAGACCCGATACGAGAACAGGCTCCGACAAACGGAGTGACGATACGCACCGCTATCATTCCTGGAAACGGGCTGACAACCACTGCTCATGTCTTTTCGCTTTTTTACGACCACATGCATCTCGCCTTTTGACGAAACGATCAACCGACTCAGTCAATCCAACACCGAATAGGTCCTCGGTCCAGGCATCGGATCGCTATCTTCCAAAACAGACGCCCATTGGAGTTGAAATTGTACTGTTATTACCCCCTCAACCGGGCAACAGAACCGTCAAGCTTCTGTTAACAAATTGTTAAAACCAACGTAGCGCACGGACCCGTGGATATGGCAGACCGGGTCTAGCAGTTTGCTGAAAAACTCAATTTTTGCGCGGCAAGATCCACTTGTATTAGGTAGGTTGATGGTGCCGGATCACCGGCAGGATGCTCAAAAATGCTGTCCAGCAAGGCCACAGCGAGCGAAGAGGTGAGGAGGGACGGACCGCACTTCGTGTAACCGTTCGTCTTTGCAATGAATCTTCCCAGCGATAACCCAACCCTCGCTTGAAGAAGCCGGAGGGGCCGCCGACGGACAGTGGCTTGGAAAGAGACCTGTGTGCGAATCAGGGCTGAACTACAACGAGTGGTCTCCCTGCGGGCGATGGCAGGGCAGCCCACTCTGCAACTCCACCACGGAGACAGTGTGCATGATCTATCATGCTGCACGAAGCCAGCCTGCGAATTCCGACGTGAAGTGAGGGAGCGGTGTAACCCGCCCTCCTCGCCTCACGCATCACGGTGACCTGAACTCGCGCGAATGATCTTGCTCTACCGCTAAGCGGCCTGGAGACCCTGTCCCCGCCGCTTCCACCACGACCACGAGCCCAGCCCGATCAACCCGCTCCCAAAGAGTACCCCACTGGCCGCGAGTGGCACTGCCGCGGGCGCGCCGACCACCGCAAGCCCTTGGAGAAAGTAGGTCCCGGCTGGACCCGCCTTGGCGCCGGCCTGTGAGCCGTTGAGCAAATGGTCCCAGGACAGTTGAAACTCCGAGGTCTGGGGATTGAACAGGCCTTTGGCCACCCCGCCGATATTCCATATGTGGAATTCATCCCCACTCTTCCATCCAAAGAAGAGCGAATTGAGGTCCATCATGATCGACATGCCATCGATCTTCGCCCATGGAGCCTCCTCCCCCAACAGATCGCTGGTAAAGAGACTGTAGGTTTTCCCGTCTTGCTCGATCGGGCTCCCGATGGACCCCCACGACTGATACTGCCCCATCTTCAGGGTGCCGTTCCGCTGAAGCTGGCGATCAAGCAGCTGCCCTTGTTCTCCGCTCAAGTTGGCACCGCCGCGGGTAAACTCCACTTGTGTCACGAGCGCGGCGTCGGCAGAGGCCCACATTCCGCTCATCGCGAACAGGCCCGCCATCACGAGGCTCCCCATCATCATGTTGCGTCTGATCTTCATCGCGTCATCCTTTCTGTGGGCATTCGCGCGCAGAGCGCGGCCCATCGGTGAAATAAGCTCCCCGCAGCACGCTGCGGGGTATCTTGCGAAATTCTCTGAAGCCCCTGCCTGACCCTCCTTCGCCAAGGCTACGGAGGGTTCTCCTCGCCTTCATCCCCGTAGCAGCCTATTCCGCCGAAGCAGTCGCTTCGGCTGCGAAAGCCGGAAGCTACGGGGTATTTGGCGAAAGAGAATAAAGAATCCTGTCACGCCACTAGGTGGCCTGGAGACCCTGCTCCCCGCCGCTTCCACCACGACCACGAGCCCAGCCCGATCAACCCGCTCCCAATAAGCAACCCGCCGACGGCGATGGGCACTGCCGCAGGAGCGCCGACTTGTCGCATTGTTGTCATATGGTTGTTCCTTTCTGTAACGCAAAGAGAAAAATTTGACCTCTGCAAAGTATTGATAAGAGCCCTGGATCACAAGTGTGTAACAAACACGTTTGGGCTTAATTAATTATTCATCAAGATTTTTATTTCCGTAAGGCGAGGACCCAGCCGCTGGGTGTGTGTGTGAGGGAAACCAACAAGATATTGGGGGTGGGGGCTGGAGAAGCGCTTGAAACGTAGGCCTGAAGCACAGGAATAAATCAGGGTGTCTGAACGTCGTATGCGAGATACGCTTCACGAGGAGAGGCGTCCGGGCGATTTCGCGACCAACAGCCATAATTAATACGGGCAAAGACGTTTCCGCGGCCATACGCCAGACAATGAGATCTGATCGGGGCAGGACCGGAACAGGTTATTATCCCCTCTCCTTGTCACTGCTATTTAGATCAATTATGACTAGAAGATCGGCAGAGGTCCGCTCAAAATTGCTCACGTTGTAAGAATAAGTATGATAGGCGGTATAAACCTGTTCGGGGCCGAATCAGCAGTATGACCCGGTCATATCAAATTGGAGAAAACCGGGACCGGAAGGCGAAAACTCCGATGGTCGGCCCTCTGTCTGTTAGTCTGGTGTGTTTTGGTTGAGCCAGGCCAACCTAAAGCAGGACGGCAAACGAGCTCACTGTTGCGATACATTTCAGTCCTCATGGGGGGGGGCTCACCTTCTTCAGAATGAAGCTGTATGACCATGATAAAAAATACTCTTGACGTCACGCGTATTCCTTCCTATATTACGATGTGATCGTCAGCTACGCAGACCGCCATACGACAGACCTTGCCCATGGGAAGCGGGTTCCGGCCTTCACAGGGATTGAGCATGTGGCCCAGCTGAAGATCGATCGGCTCGAAGCCGCCACGACTCTTCAAGACGTGGCGGCCTTACCTGGGAACCGTTTCGAGACGTTGAAGGGGAATCGGAAAGGGCAATACAGTATTCGGATCAACGACCAGTGGCGAGTCTG
>Ga0163153_10005063_pt1 | contig 15883 bp, 14 predicted proteins | sample OliLakLV19MP6IB1_FD_148629 | JGI IMG/M metagenome (GOLD analysis project Ga0163153, IMG submission 148629) | Freshwater microbial mat bacterial communities from Lake Vanda, McMurdo Dry Valleys, Antarctica - Oligotrophic Lake LV.19.MP6.IB-1 | ecosystem: Environmental > Aquatic > Freshwater >... | reverse complement strand
CGCCGGGCCCGCAGCCCCGCGCCGGGCCCGGCGCGGGGCTGCGGGCCCGGCGCGGGGCTGCGGGCCCGGCGCGGGGCTGCGGGCCCGGCGCGGGGCTGCGGGCGATGATGCGACGGCTGTCGGCGAGCGCCTTTCATGACGTGTCGAAGCGGGGGAAGCGACGGGGTCAGGTCTTGAATGTTGCCATTCGGCCTCAAACTCCGATTTTCAAGCTCTGACCCCATTTCCCCAAGAAAGCCAAAAAGAGCCGATTGGTGAAGAATTGTCCGAATTGTCGCTACGTCCCCAATTTGATCCTTACAGGGCTCAGCTCACCCGCGTTGTTTCAACCCAGGGTGTTGCCCTGGGCTGGCGAACTGCGCCCCGTTGGGGCTCAGCCGACCTGCCAGCCCTGCGTAGCGCTCGTTGCGTGAAGCATCTGCACTCTTCAACGTCGCTAGTCGTTCAGGCCCAGGACAGCCCGAAGCGGTCACGTAGCGCGCGCATGTCGTCGGCGAAGAGTTCCTCGAGAAAGACGCGGTACTGCTCCGGAATCCGGCTACCGCCGGCGGGGTTGACCTCCTCGCGCGCCAGATCTCCGATGAAGCGCTGGTCGCTGTCGATACCGAGAAACTGCATCGCCTCGCGCAACATCTCCTCGGGACGCGTCGCGATGTCGTCGAACACCCCTACGGATAGGTGCCCGGGCTGGAGGCGCTGCTGCCAGTTGTCGTGGTTGCGCACGTACTGGGCGCAGCGCACCTGGTATTCGTCGGTGAAAAAGGCGCGGAACTCGTCTTCGGACACATCCTCGAAGCGGCGCTTGCGGTTGCGCACCAGATCCTTCTTCGCATGCGACCAGGCGCGCTCGACCGGGTTGCGGATCATGAGCATGGCGCGCACGTTCGGGTTGAGAGCGACGATCTCGTCGATGACATCGGTATCGAGCGCGGCGTAGCTGGCGCTCGCTTCGCCGCGCACGCGTGGGCGATAGAAGCGACGATAGTGGCGCAGGCAGTAACCGGTCTTCGCGACAAAGCGCCACACGGGTTCGCGGAAGAACTGCAGGTACCACTCGAGTTCGTTCGACTTGAACTTCTCATGCGTCGGCTGCTTGAGACGATTGAAGAAGAGAAGCTCCTTGGGCTCGGAGAGCATGACCTCCGGGTGCAGCCGTAGGTTGGCATGCAGCCATGTCGTCCCGGTGCGCTGGGGCCCGATGATCAGGAAGTCCGGAAAGCGCGCGAGGTCGACATCCCCCGGGGGCGCCTTGACCCAATGCAGCTTGGCCCGGGTTTCTTCGGTCAGAGTTCTTCGCATGATCCTTCGCAAATCAGAACGCTGGATGGATCACCCTGCGGCACGGTCGAGCCAGTCGGCATCGAGGCGGGCAAGGCGCGCGAGCGCGCTCGCGACGGTGTCGACGCGGGTCGCGAGATCCTCGTCGACTCGCTCGTGCCAGCGCGCCAGTCCGGCGCGCGAAGCGGCTGCGGCAGTCTCGAGCAGGCGCCGCGCGCGCCGGCGCATCCCGAGGCGCACGCCGAGACGCACGCATAACAGGTACACGACCGCCAGCAATCCCGAGTTGAGGAGCAGATCGACGCCGACGTAGTTTCCCTCGGCGAAGCCGAGCACGGCGCGGTAGACGAGCCAGGCGACCAGGCCGTAGACCGGCAGATCGATCAGCCAGCGGAAGAAGCGCAGCGCGCTGCGGTCCGCGGCGCGGGGCAAGTCGCGGTCGACAAGTACGCTCCAGGCCGAGCCGACCGACGCGGCAACCGCTTCATAGGTGTCTTCCGCCGACGGCAGTCCGAGCCCGTCGGTCTCCCCGCACAAACGGCCGACGCGAATCCGCGCCGGCGCGAGTGCACCGCGATACAATTCGTTCAGTTCCTCCGCCGTCGGCATCAGCGGACTGGATCCGTGCAGCCGACGCTCCTGGAACACCTGCCGCACCCCCGAAGCCGCCGCCGCCGTTACCGCGGTGCCGATCGCGAGCAGGGGATGACTGCGTGCCAGCGCGCCCGCCGCTCCGACGCCGAGAAGGTCGGCTTTGCCGAGGCGTAGCGCCCAGCCCCCCGGCCCTTCCCAGCGGCGCGCCGTTTCGGCCCACAACAGCTCATTCATGTCCGCGCTGTGCAGGCGCCAGCTCTCGTCGCTCGTATCCGCGACCTCGTGCGCGAGGCGCTCCATGCCCGAGGCAACGTCGTTGCGCAGCGCGCCGAGATCCTCGCCGACTTCGGCTTGCACTTCGGCGAACGAGTTCGCCACCATCGCTGCCGTACCCAACGCGTTGTGGCGGCGGATGCGGTCGATCGCCTGGCCGCCCAGCAACGCGGCGATCGTCTGCTGCAAACGGCGACGGTCCTCGCCGTCGGGATCTTCGCGGGCACGCCGCGCACTGAGCGCCACGACCGCGGCGTCGTCCACGCCCCAACGCGTCCGCGCCAATTCGCGAATCTGCCCGAGCAACGCCTCGCGCGACTCGTCGGTGAGTTCGTCGGCCCGGTTCAACAAGAACCCGAGCGCGCGCCGCTGCGCGAAGGCGTCGAGGAACTCGACCGGCGCCGCTTCGACGACCGATTGGCGGTGGAGCACGACGAGAAGGACGTCGCTGCGTTGCGCCAACCCGCGGACGCGATCCGCGTGCAAGGACGCGACACTGTTCATGTCGGGCGCGTCGACGTAGACGTGGGCGTCTGCCTCGCCCGGTGCGGGCGTGTAGCGCACGACGCGGAGGTCGCTGGCGCCGACGAGAGACGAGACATCCGCGTCGCGGGGTGCGTAGATCGTCGGTTCGCTCGTCGTCGGTCGATCGACGCCCTCGCGGGCGATCTCCTGGCGCGCGAGCGCGTTGAGAACCGTCGACTTCCCCGCGCCGGTCGCACCGACGAGGGTGATCACGGCCGCCGCTTCGGAGCGATCGAGTTGATGGTCGAGATCAGCAAGGAGTTCGGCGAGGATCCCCTCGCGGCGCCGCACCGCCGTCAAGCCGCGCACCAACTCGATATCCCGATGCAGGTCGGCGCGCAGCAGTTGCAGCCGCATGCGCCACTCGCGCGCCGCACTCGCCCTCGTCATTGCTGCCCTCCTGCGAGTCGCTCGAGCTCGGCTACGGCGTCTGCATCCGCACGGGTGCGCGCCGCCAGCACGGCGGCGGTTTGCGGCAGTGCGACCGCGAACAACACTTCCGCCATTTCCCGGCCGCGCATTTCGGTCCAGCGCTTGCGTGCCGCCTTGGTGATACCGCTGCCGAGCAGATGCGAGTACTTCTCCATGAGGAAGGTACTGACCGCGCCGCCGCCGGCTGCCGCGATATCCGCGCCGACGCCGGTCGTGGTGAAGATGACGACCGCGGCGAAGGCGATCGGCACCATCGTCGCAATGTCGGCCGCGGCTTGAATGTCGAGATCGAAGCCACGCGCCTCGATCGCGTCGTCGATGAGTTCCTCGCACGCGTGCTGGAAGCCGCCGAGATCGGTTTGGGTCGCCCGCAGCCGCGCGCTGACGGTAGCCATCACGTCGGCATCCGGCCGCGCGAGGTCGGCATCGAGGGCGGCGGCGACATCCGCGCCGGACCTGCGGCGGACGTCCGCCCGTGCCTCGGTCCCGAGATCGCGGACGAGTTGCTCCCAGAATTCCGGCCATTGCTTCCCGAGCATGTCGCGCTCGACCTCATCGAGCTTTGCCGTCGCCGCGGCAACTGCGTCGCCTCGTCCGCGGATCCAGTTGGGGAAGCGTTCGAGGCCGACACGCACGCCGCGGATCAATGACCGCCAGCTGCGGCTGACGACATTGGTACGGCGGTCGAGCACGACGCGAAACGCCTCGACGAACGGCCCTGCCGGCATGGCCCGCGAGGCAACCGCAAGACCGGTTTCGAGCGCAATCGCTTCGGCCCTGGCGCGCACGTCCGCGAGACGTGCACTGTCTTCGCGCAAGCTCGCCGCCGTCGCCCGAGCCAATCCCTGTAAACGCGCCAGCGAGGCAGCAAAGGCGAGCGATTTGATCTCTTCGGCCCGCGTTCCGTCCAGCAGTACCGTGCGCAGCGGTTGGTCGACGATCGAATCAACGGTCCTGCCGGTCACCCCTGGTAGAGCCGCCGGCAGCGGCAGCGGTTGCACGGCAAGGGACTCCTCGCGCTTCTGGATCTGGATGCGGTGCGGCGCCCAGTAGGCCGCCATCGGCATCGAGCCGATGTCGGCGACCAGCTTTTCCGCGTGCGCGAGCGCGATCGTCGAGTCGACCGCCTCGTTGTATACGAGCAGCCAGGGTCGGCCGTGGCGCAGCCATTCCTGAAAGAACTCGACGACCGCGCGGTTCTGGTACGAGTGTCTGGTCACGACCACGACGACCACATCGGCGACGGCGAGGAGCGCCTCGCTGACGGTTCGATTGCCGGCAAGGATGCTGTCGAAGTCGGGGGTATCGATGAGAACGATGTGTGGCGGAAGCGAACTCTCGGCGACGACCACCAGGTCGGTCGGGTCGTCGGGAGCCTCGAGCGCCTCGGCGACGACGCCGTTGGACGACGCCGGCGCACGCAGCTTGAAGCGGTTCAGATGCGGGTTGCTGCGCAGGCGATCGATGAGCTCGGAGCGGGCAGCGCCGACGAGGCGGCGCGTCGCACCGCCGGTGGGGTCCGACGGGCTGAGATCGCGGCCGACGAGGGCGTTGAAGAGCGCCGACTTGCCGGCGTTGTTGGGGCCGACGATGCCGCAAACGAGATAGGGAGCGCCCGCCGCGGAGCGCGGCAGAAGATCGCGTTCGAGCAGTTCGACGGCGTGCCCAGCGGTGTCGATGCGATCAGCCAACTGGGCGAATAGAGCCAGCGCCTGCCGGGGATCGAACGGCAGGGGTGCGGCGGCAGCAGTCGGTTGCGAGGCGCGGTTGGGCATCGAAGCTCGAACTCTACGCGGTCTGTCCAGCGAGGCCAAGCCGGCGAACAGGCCGAACGCGCCGGCCGCGGGCGCGCTCAGGCGTCGAGTTCCAGGATCACTGGCGCGTGGTCCGAGGGCGTCAAGCCGTCCTTCTTTTTACGGTAGTCGCGGTCGATCTCGACGTTGCGCACGCGTCCGGCGGCCGCAGCGTTGGCGAGCAAGAAGTCGATGCGCAGGCCCCGCTTCTTGTGGAAGGCGCCGTCGCGGTAATCCCACCAGGAGAATGCCTGCTCGGCCGGGTGCTGGACGCGGAAAACGTCGCTGAGGCCGACGCCGAGTAGGCGCTGGAAACGAGTACGTTCCGCATCGGTGTGGAAGATCTCGCTGGCGAGTTCGGCTTCGTTCCAGCTATCGATGGCGGCGGGGCAAATATTGAAGTCGCCGCCGATGACCGTGGGCAACGTGGTCGCCGTGCTCTCGAGGTAGGCGACGAACGCGTCGAACCAGGCGAGTTTCCTTTGGAAGTCGGGGTGCTCGAGCGTCTTGCCGTTCGGACAGTAGACGCTGGCGACGCGCACGCCGCCGACGTCGGCGGTCACCAAGCGGGCCCCGAAGTCTTCTTGCCCGGGGAGACCGGCGGCGACGAGTTGGGCCGGTTCGCGGCTGAGCACGGCGACACCGTTCCAACTCTTCTGGCCGTGGACGACTGCGGTGTAGCCGAGTTCAGCGAGTTCGGCGTGCGGGAACTGCGCCGCTTCGACTTTGATTTCCTGCAGGCCGACGACGTCCGGCTGTCGTTCGCGCAGCCAATGGAGCACGAAGCCGAGCCGGGCGCGCAGTCCGTTCACATTCCAGGTGGCGATCCGCATCGCCGTTGCGCTAGCGCGACCGCGGCCCCGGCGCAAGCGCGTGCAGGTGCGCTGGGCAGGTGGGCTGGGCAGGTGCGCTGGGGACGACGTGACTCGATCTTCGCCGCGATCAATCCTTATCTTGCGAAAACCAGGGTGTGGTCAGGCGACGCGCCCGCGGCGCAAGCGGCGGGCGCCGAGAGTGCCGAGACCGGCGGCGAGAACCAGCAATGTACCGAGAGCCGTAGCCGGAGCCGGCACTGTGTCGGGTTGCGGCGTATCGATATCGACCGACCCCGAGAGCGCTCCCTCGGCAGCGAGACCGTTGTTGCACATTGCCGACTCGAAGCCGGCAACCTGCTCGATCGTCATGGGCGTCGAGTCGTTGCTCGCACCAGCGAGCTTCTCGAAGTCGAACTCGATTTCGCAGAACGCCGTATTGCCGGCAGGGATGGCGACCGGGACGTTCGCCGAGAGGACAACCATGTTGGGCGTAGCGCCACCCATGCTGTTCGCCGTCCAAGTCACGCCCGCGCACGTCGTCGTGATGTTGCCGGCGAAACCGGCGACCGCGCCATCGTCGATGCAGGTGGGCAGGATGCTGTTGCAGGTTCCGCCGGGGCAATCGCCGTCGACCGCGCAGCCGACGTTGACGTTGTTCGAGCAGACGCGGTTCTTGCAGTCGAGCCAGAAGGCGATCTGCGACACATTGAGAGTCGTTCCGCCGTTGATGGTGCCCACCCCGATGGTCAGATTCACCCGATCGATCGAGCCGACGACGTTCGGCTGCTGTACCGTCGTATAGTCGATCGACAGCAAACCATTGCAGGTATTCTGCGCCGCGACCGAGCCGGCACTCAGCGACAGGAAGAAACTAGCGGAAAGGGCCACCAAGGCGCGGTTGCATAGCATGGTTCAGTCTCCTTCGGACGCTGAGAATACCGCAGAGTCACGCCCGTGCCTACTACAAAAACTCCGTCGCGCGCGCAGCGACTATTCGGAAGCGCGGCCGTAGTCGTCCTCGATCCGCACCACGTCGTCGAGGTGCGGCGTCGAGGCTTCGAGGACGTCGCTGGTTTCCAGCGCGCGGATACGGTGGCGGACGCCGGCAGGCAGGTGCAAGCTCTCGCCGGCGGCTAGGCGCAAGGTGTTGCGCTCGCCCTTGGCAGCGCCGACGTCGATTTCGATCGCGCCACGCAGGACGTGCACGGTCTCATCCTTGACCGCGTGATATTGGTAGCTGAGCTGGTGGCCCTGCTCGATGTGCAACACCTTGCCCGCGTACGACTCCGTCTCGGCCCAGATCAGCTCGTAGCCCCAAGGCTTGTCGACCCTGCGGGCGGTAAACGGCCGCACGGCCGTCGCCTTGGCCACGATCATCGATCCGCCGTCCGCGTTTCAGCGCTTGAGATAGGCCGGGGTGAAGACTTCGTCGGGAATCTCGCCGTTGTAGACGATCTCGGTGATTTCCAGGCGCGAGTCCATGTTGTCCTGGACGTTGTGCATGTCCTGGATCAGCGGCGTCCAGATCCCCTGGACCTTGACCAGCTTTTCCACCTGCCACGTCTTCAGCAGCTTGCCCGTCACATCATAGAACTGGCGCCGCAGCACCAGATTGTCCTTGGGGTCGATCGCCGCGACGATCTTGCCGTAGATCTCGTTTTGCGGGTCCTTCGGCGTAGCCTCGACGAGTTTGCAGTAGCGACCGAGCAGCTCGATGTCGCCGGCAAACTCGTATTTGTAGCGATCGAACGGTGGCTCGACGAGATCAGCGATGTAGAAGGCCGAGCCGAGGAATGGCTGTTCGCGGGTATCGGCGGAGACCCGGACGATGGAGCGCGACGCAGTCAGCTTCAGGTACTGCTGCGGCGGCTCGCCGGTGGTCGGCTCGATGAACAGGTGGCGGATGCCGGCGAGGTCCTCGGGGCCGACGACCTCCAGGTATCCCATCCGGGTCCCATCGGTACCCTTCTTCTGCTTGAGTTCGAGGTAACGAGCGCCGTTCGCCGTCGTCAGCGTGATTTTCGCGTCGAAGGGTACGGCGGGAAGCGCGTCGACGGCCTTGCGCACCAACGCCGTGGCCTCCGTACCGGCGAACGCGGCGGGCGCAACCAGTAGCACGGCGGCGGCGCCCCATCCGACACAAATAGTCTTCGCAGTGCGAGCGATCATTAGAATCCCCTTTCGTCGCGGCTCATCTGTCGGCACAGGGTTATACAATTTCCACGCAGAGACCAAGAGCCGGTGCGCGACTCGTTCAAGGACGGCGCGAGGCGCTGACGGCGAGCACGAGTTGGTTCGTCGTATTCTCGAGCCGGTCGCTGAGAATTCGCGTCAGGTTCAGGAACACCGTCGCGGCGATGCGCGGGTAGCGCCGCTGGATCCGATCGAGCGACGCCGCGTCGAGCACGATGTACTCCGTCTCCTCGGCCACCACGATGTCCGCCGAGCGCGCCTTGTGGCGCACCAAACCCATTTCGCCGATCACCTCGCCGCGCCCGCAACTGCGGATCACCCGGTTGTCTTCAGACCGGAAGACGTCGACCCGTCCATTGAGCAGCACGTACAACTCCTCGCGCAGTTCGCCCTGGCGGGTGAGCATGTCGCCGGGCGACGCCTTGGCGAGTTTGCCCATGAGAACGACGATCTTCGCCTGGAACGGGCGGAGACCGGCGAACAGCGGGATTTCCTTGTGCGGCTGGGTGCCGAGGCGGGTGTAGAGCAGGTCCCATACGGTGATGATGTGCGCCGTCATCACCAGCGCCGGCATCAGCATCAGATCGGCGAAGAGCGAGACCACCATCGTCGAGCTGGCGAGCACGCCGAAGTGGCGGATGGGCATGAAGTTCGAGACGCAGACGACGAGAAAGCCTGCCGCCAGCGCAACCGACGTCACCACCATCGCCAGCCCGACCGAGCGGCCGGCGCGCAGGATCGCGTGTTCCTCGCTGCCGGTCTGGCGCGTCTGGTGATTGAACTCGCTCAAGTAATGGATCGTGTCGTCGACGGCGATACCGATGGCGATCACGGCAATCATGCAAGTCGAGATATTCAGGGTGATTCCGCTCCAACCCATCAGCCCGAACAGGACGATGATCGGAACGATATTGGGCACCAGCGACAGCAGCCCGGCGCGCAGCGAGAGAAACAGCGTCGACATCAGCACCAGGAGAATGGCGAGGACCTGCGCGAGTCCGAGGATCTGACCGCGCGCCAGCGCGTCGGCTGACCGGTTCAGCAGAACGATCGTCCCGGTCGCGCGCACCTCGATCCCGCGGCGAAACCGCGTCTTCGCATAATTCTCGACCCGCTCGACAAATTCGCCGACCTCCGCAGAGCCCGACAGGCGCGTGCCGACGATGATGTTCGCGCGCGACATGTCCTTCTTCACGATCGGCGCCAACTCCTTCGAATCGACGAAGAGCAGCAGTTGATTCACCTCGGACTGGGTCTCGGGCAGCCCCGGTTTGGCGTCCGGGTTGAGCACCTCACGCATGATCGTCAGGTAGTCGACGATCGACAGACTGCCATCGACCTTGGGCATGTCCGCCATGAAGTCCTGTAGATCCTTGATGGCAGCAAGCGTCGATAAGCGGCCGATGGCCCCATCGTCGTCGCCGTCGACGACGATGTAGACCGGCTGCGTGCCGCCGAGCCGGTCTGCGATTCGCGTGTTCTCGATGCGGATCGGATTGGCTGGATCGATGAATTGCAGGTAGTCGGTCTCGACCTTGATCCGCAACGCACCGGCGACGCCGACCGCGCAGATGACGAGTCCGAGCAGCAGCACGGTGCGGCGATAGCGGATCGAGAACATTGCCATGCGCTGGAGCAGGCCGGCGACCCAGTCATTGCGCCGGTAGTTCGCACGGCCACGCTTCGCCTCGGGGAGCAACATGAGCAGCGCCGGGATCAACGCCATCGTCACCAGAAAGATCGCTGCGATCCCGAAGACGGCGAAGTAGCCGAACTCGCGGATCGCCGGGATGTCGGAGAGCGTCAGCGTGGCGAAACCGACGAGTGTCGTCACCGAGGCAACCGCGATCGGCAAGCGGATGTGCTCCATCGTCGCCAGCGTGACTGCCTCGCGCGAGCGCCCGGGCTCCAGTTCCTGGTAGTAGCGGCTGACGATGTGAATCGCGTAGGCGATGCCGATCGCCATCAGCAGCGGCGGCAGCACCAGCGTGCCGAGGTTGATCGCCTTGCCCGCCATCACCATCACGCCCGTCGTCCAGATCACGCCGACGACGACAGCGACCAGCGGCAGCAGCACGCCGCGAACCGTGCGAAAGGCCCAGCCGAGAATGAACACCACGACGACCAGGGAGAACGGCAGGAAACGCTGCAGATCCTCTTCCATCAGCCGCGCGGCATTGACCTTCAGGGTCTGGATGCCGCTGACGGCGAATTCCTCCGGGCCGGCATAGCGGGCGACGATTGCCCGGATCTGGCCATCGATGTCGCGGCGGATGAACTCGTCGTCCGAGAGGTTCTCGAAGAGGATCGCGATGCCGGTCGCGGTCTCATCGGGAGACACGAGTTTGCCGGAATAGAAGCGGTTGGCGAGCACCTTCTCGCGAAAGGCTTTCGCGGCAGCGTCGTCGGCGGGGGGCTCCTGTAGAAGTTGTCCGACCCGCACGGCGCCCCACTCGTCGGTTTCGATTCCCTTCACGGTCGCCAGGCCGATGACCTCACGAACGCCGTCGATCGCGACGATCGCGGCCGACAGCTCGGCGATCTTGGCGAGCGTCGCCGGGGCGAAGACGTTCTCCGCAAACACCGCGATCACACCGGCCTCGTCGCTGCCGAAGGTGCGGCGCACTTCCTCGTAATAGAGCCGCTCGGGATCGTCGCTGGGCAGCAGGTTTTCGATCGAACTGTTGACGCGGATCTGGGTGGCTAGCAGTCCGAAGCCGAGGGTAATTGCCGCGATCACGGCAATCACGGTGCGTGGGTAGCGCACCGGCACGGACAGCAGCGACGACATGGCCGCTCTCTTACGCCGCCGCACCGCGCCGGCACAAGCGCGCCGCAAGACAGCGCGCCGCAGAACCCGCCGCCATCGTGTTGCGTCTGGGTCGTTGACTCGCTCGCGGATCTTCGCTACCTATCGCGGCTCATGCGGGCGTAGCTCAGCTGGCTAGAGCGTATGCTTGCCAAGCATAAGGTCGCCGGTTCGATCCCGGTCGCCCGCTCTCAGAGGCCCTGACCCGTTCAGGGCCTCTTTTTTTTGTCTGCGAATCAAGATGGCTCTCAGCATTCGTCGAGAATCCGCCCGCAGTCTCTTTCAAGCGCTCGAGGACTACCTGCGCAAAGACGAGGTGCTCGCCGACAAGCAATGCGTGCGCATGATCCTCGAGAAGGACGAAGCTGAACAGGGCACCACGTCGCGCAAACGCTTCGACCTCGACCGCGCCTTTCGCCAGCGGCTGATCTTCGACCGCATCGACGAGTTCCTCGCCGGCTGGCTCAAGCGGCGCGACATTCGCGCCGATCCATTCAAGGTCTTCCGCTACGAGGGTAGCGAACGCGGCCCGACCCAGCACAACACGGCAATCGGCCCCTCGCAAACCTACATCGACCGCATGCACGACCGCCTCGCCGAACGGGTCCCCGAGATCCCCGACTGTCGCAAGTCCGTCGCGCGCGCCGCAACCAAAGCGATCGCGCCGGTGTTTCGCCTCCAGTTCCCCCTGCCCTTCGGCGCCGCCGGCGAGGTGGCGTACATTTCATCGCTGAAGGCCCTGCAGCGCGGCATCTACGAAACTGCCCTGCTCGCTGCCACCGGCGGCGATGCGGCCCGCGGCTGGAACTACGACGCTGGTCTTTTCATCGTCTATGCGAGCGAACGCCCGCGCGATCTACTCGGACCGGAACTCTGGGAGAAATGGCCCGACCTGCGCGAGCGAATCTGGGATGCCGCCCGCGTATGGGTGATCTTGCTATGAAGTGGTCGACTCGCGGCGCTGCGCGCGGCATACTCGATCCATGAGATCGGCCTTTGTCCCCCTGCTCGCCGCAGCCGCGCTGCTGGCCGGTTGCTCCACCGCACCCGTTCGCTCGGCAGACGAATACTTCAATGAAGCCAACGACCACTATCGTGCCGGCGGCTTCACCCGCGCGATCGAGAACTACCGCGAACTCCTCGACCGCCACCCGTTCAGCGACTACACCGACGAAGCCGAACTTCGAATCGCTCACGCTCATTTCCTTTCGGAGGATTACACCTCCGCGGTCGTCGCCCTGACCGACTTTCAGCGGCGCCACCCGACCAGCGAACACCTGACTCTCGTCGGCTACCTTCTCGGCATGTGCTACGTGCGCCAGATGGGCACGGTCGACCGCGATCAAACCTCCGCGCAAAGTGCGCACACCTACTTCGCCACGCTGATCCACCAGTACCCGCAGAGCCCATTCACCGATCTCGCCCGCCTGGAGCTTGCCGATTGCCGCGAGAATCTCGCCGCGCACGAGCTCCAGGTTGCGAATTTCTACGCGCACCGCGGCAACGACGCCGCCGCCAAGGTGCGCCTGCTGTCGCTCTCATCGAAGTTCAGCGAGACGACCACAGCGGCGGACGCACTCCTGCGGCTGACCCAGCTGTATGTCGAAAACGACAACCACGAGCACGCGACGCTCGCGCTGCGCGCGCTCGAGAGCCTGCATCCCAACAGCAGCGAAGCCCGCGATGCACGCGCCATCGTCAATGAGCAGTTCAGTGCCAAGGTTCCGCCAACGACCGATCCGCTCGACCTCTTGATGATCGCCAACGGTCGGCGCCGCGAGGAGACGACCTTCGGCCTTCCCAAGGTGCCGGCCGTCACCGAAGAGCGCCGGGTTCCACAACTGGGCGGCAGCAACATTCCCCGGGCCGACCCCTTTGGCCGTGGCGGCTCGTCGCCCTACTGAGCAAGGAACGGGCGAGTTCGCGTAAATCGCATGCATGCGCCGACCCCCGTCGAAGCCACGGCGCTGCGCGGTGCCAGGGTTCTGATCGTCGGCATGGGCGGCCTCGGCAATCCGGCGGCGAACCTGTTGGCCGCCGCCGGTGTCGGCTACCTCGGGCTCGTCGATTACGATCGCGTCGAGTTGTCGAACCTACCCCGTCAGATTCTCTTCGACGAAGTCGATCTGGGTGAGCCGAAGGCTGCTGCGGCGGCGCGCCGCCTGAAGGCGGCACATCCGGCATTGCAACTCGCTGCCCACGAGTTTCGCCTGGACGCGAGCAACGGCTTGCGACTGATGGCGTCCTACGACTTCATCATCGACGCGACCGATTCGATCGAATCGAAGTTCCTCATGCACGACATCGCGCTCACCGCCCGACGGCCGCTGTGTCACGCCGGCGTCAGCGGCACTCGCGCGTTGCTGATGACCGTGCTTCCGGGCACGAGTGCCTGCCTGCGGTGTTTGTTTCCGGAGCCGCCCGGCCCGGACGAAGCGCCTACCTGCAACGAGGCAGGCGTACTCGGTCCGTTGGTGGGCCTGTTCGGCTCGCTCCAAGCGACCGAGGCGATCAAGTACTTCACCGATGGCGAACCGAATTGGTTGAATCGCGTCCTCAGCTACGACACCGACCGTTGGCGCGTCGCCGAGATTGGCCGTGATCCCGGCTGTCGCACTTGCGGCGCCCTGCCCTGACCACCGATTCGAGCGCACCCTTTCGCAAGCGAATTGAACGCGGCATACTGTGCCGGATTCATTCCCGGATTTCATGGCCCCCGCAAGGGAAAGTGCTCCGTGCTGGAGACGACAGGAGGTACGAATGGCAGTCAAGGTGCGCATCCCGACGCCGCTGCGGCGATTCACCGGTGGCGCGGAAGAGGTCAACTCGGACGGCGCAACGATCGGCGCCGTCGTCACCGATCTCGAAGCGAAGCATCCCGGGATCAAAGAACGCCTGTGTGACGACGAAGGACGCGTTCGCCGCTTCGTCAATCTTTACGTCAACGGTGACGACATCCGCTTCCTCGACAGCCTCGATACCAAGGTCAAGGACGGCGACGAAGTCGCCATCGTGCCGGCGATCGCCGGCGGCTGAGCGCGACCGCGCCGTCGGAGGTTTTTCCGGGTGATCCGCCACCGGCCGAGCCGCGTCACCTCGGTTCTCGATCTCGTCGGCAATACGCCGCTGGTCGATGTAACCGCGCTCGCGCCGAAGTCTTCGCCGCGGGTGCGGATCCTGGCCAAGCTCGAGGGACTCAATCCCGGCGGCTCGGTCAAAGATCGTCCCGCGAGTTGGATGGTACGCAACGGTCTCGCCACCGGCGCTCTCGCGCCGGGCAAGACGATTCTCGATTCGACGTCGGGCAACACCGGCATCGCCCTCGCCATGGCCGGCGCCGCCCTCGGCTTCCCGGTCGAGCTGGTGGTGCCGCAGAACGTCAGCGCCGAGCGCAAGCGGATCATCCAGGCGTACGGGGCCAAGATGATCTTCAGCGATCCGATGGAAGGGTCCGACGGCGCGATTCTCCAGTGCCGCAAGATCGTCGGCGACAACCCCGAGCGCTACTTCAAGCCCGATCAATACTTCAATCCGGTCAACCCACTGGCGCACTTCGAAAGCACCGGGCCGGAGATCTGGCGCGACACCGCCGGCACGGTCACCCACTTCGTCGCCGGTATCGGCACCGGCGGCACGGTGATGGGAACCGGACGGTTTCTCAAGGAGCGCAATCCCGACGTACAGATCGTCGCGGTCGAACCCGACGACGCCTGGCACGGTCTCGAAGGGCTCAAGCACATGGCGAGTTCGATCGTTCCGGGGATCTTCCACGCGGAAGAACTCGACCGCACGATCGCTGCCGGCACCGACGGTGCTTACGAGATCGTCTACCAACTCGGCGATCGTTTCGGCCTGGTAACGGGGCAATCGTCGGGCGCCTCCATGCTGGCCGCGTTGCAGATCGCCAGCGAAATCGACGCTGGCGTGATCGTCGTGCTCTTTCCCGACTTCGGCGACCGCTACCTCAGCACCAACCTCTGGGCCGGATGGGCAGACTGGCTGGAGCGAAATCGCCGCGGCGAGCGAGTCGTAGCACCCAAAGCGTGATGCTGTCGGACTTCCAGATCGACCGCTACAGTCGACAGATCTTGCTGCCGGGTTTCGGCGGCATGGGCCAAGAACGCCTGCTCGCCGCACGTGTTGCGGTGGTCGGGAGTGGTCCCATTGCGGGGATCGCAACCACCTACCTCGCGGCCGCGGGAATCGGTGCGATCGACGTCTACACCGACGCAAGCGAATCAGCAGCGACACCCGCTTCATCCGCATTCCATACCAACCCCGATTGCCGCATCACACGACGCTCGCAAATCGGATCCGTGCCAGCCGACCTGGCGCTCTGCGAATGGGTTGCAGGCGTGCTGGATTCGACCCGCCTCGCGCCGCTACGTGCCAACGGGCGCACTCGTTTCGTCATCGGCCGCGCCCACGCCGGCACGGCAACCCTGGTGCACGTCGGTACTGGATGCTTCCGGTGTGCACTTCGCGAGTTCCCGCCCGCAAACGAGGCGGCCCCCGCGAACGCCGCGTTGCAGGCGGCAACCGAGGCCTTCGCCGGTGCGCTTCTGGCACACGAGGCGATTGGCCTCCTGACCGGCAGCATCGCGCCGGATATCGTCCGACGAACCGATCTAGATTTGCGCTGCGGCGAAGTGATGAGCGCAGGAATCGCACCCTGGAGCAACTGCACCCACAACGTGCCGGGCGCCCCTGCGCCTGCCCCTCGATGACGTATTCGCGCTTGCAGCGAGCGCTGCCGAGGTTCACGGCGAACTCGTGGGATGGCGTCAGGCGACGTTCAGCCGGCCTTGGCCACGCTTGATCGTCGCGCCCTGCGCTCTCGAATCCCCGAGTTTGTCGCCCGTGAGTCGGGTTTTCAGGTGGCCACGCCCGCAGTTTCGAACGACGCCTCCCGCGCTGCGCTCGGGGTAGGCGGCTCGTGCACACCGCGCTCCCGTCGCCTTTCAAGATTCGCCCAAACCGACCAAGCTCCCGTCGCCCTCGCGGAGGCGGGGGCCCAGGGGTTGGAATCGGATTCCTCGCGACGAAGACGGGGTGGGAAGGAGACCGCCACCTATGTGCGACCACCCCCTTCGGGCGCCGAGTTGGTCGCGGCTGCATGGGGCGGTGCTGGAGGCGGCGGGGTTGGGTTCCCGCGTGCGCGGGAAAGACGG
>Ga0163153_10005062_pt1 | contig 15884 bp, 10 predicted proteins | sample OliLakLV19MP6IB1_FD_148629 | JGI IMG/M metagenome (GOLD analysis project Ga0163153, IMG submission 148629) | Freshwater microbial mat bacterial communities from Lake Vanda, McMurdo Dry Valleys, Antarctica - Oligotrophic Lake LV.19.MP6.IB-1 | ecosystem: Environmental > Aquatic > Freshwater >... | reverse complement strand
CGTAGCGGCGCCGGCGACCGTCTCTTCGCGGTGTGGAACGACGGGGTCGCGCGCCGCTACGACGCGCGCGACACCGACGCGATCGCCGAGGTCGAGGAGGTCGACCTCGTCGAAGGCCCGGGCACGCTCGAGGCGGTTGCGTTCCTGATCGGGCGCGGGACCCTGATCACGGGCGACTCGCGCGGCCGCGTGCGCGCCTGGTTCGCGACCAAGCCGGACGACGCGACCACGGCCGACGGCCAGCATTTCGTGCGCACGCACGAGCTGGCCGACGTGGGCGCGCCCGTGCGCTCGCTGGCCACGTCCGCGCGCGGACGCTCGGTCGTGACCGGGTCGGCCGACGGGCGCATCGCGCTGCACTACGTCACGAGCCACAAGGAGCTGTTCGCGACTCAGTTCGCTGGCGACTCGACCGCCGCGTCCGCCATCGACGCCGTCGCGATCTCGCCCAAGGACGACGGGCTCGTCGCGTTCTCGGGCGGGCGACTGGCGAGCTGGCGCATGGACCTCGTGCACCCCGAGGCCTCGCTGGCCGCGCTGTTCCGACCGGTGTGGTACGAGGGCTATCCGGCGCCGGAACAGGTCTGGCAGAGCTCGAGCGGCACCGACGATTTCGAGGCCAAGCTCGGCCTCGTGCCGCTGATCTTCGGCACGATCAAGGCCACGCTCTACTCGATGTTGTTCGGCGTGCCGCTGGCGATCCTGGCCGCGATCTACACCAGCGAGTTCCTGCACCCGCGCCTGCGCACGCCGCTCAAGTCGCTGGTCGAGATCATGGCCAGCCTGCCCAGCGTCGTCCTGGGCTTCCTGGCCGCGATCGTCATCGCGCCCTACGTGCAGGGGGTTCTGCCGCAGGTGCTGGCCACGCTCTTCTGCATACCGATGGCGCTGCTCCTGGGTGCGCGCCTGTGGTCGATGCTGCCGCCGAAGCTGTACGTGCGCGCCGCGGGCACGCCACGTTTCGTCGCGATCGGGCTGATGCTGCCGATCGGCATCGCGGCCGCGTGGTGGCTCGGGCCGCGCGCCGAACGCGCGCTGTTCGGCGGCGATCTCCAGCTCTGGCTGCACGGAGGCTCGGGCAGCGGCTTCGGCGGCTGGCTGATCATGCTCCTGCCTGTCGCGGCGCTGGTGTTCGTCTTCCTGGCGTCGCGCGCGATCGATCCCTGGTGGCGCGGCCTCCAGCGCCGGTGGACGCGCGAGCAGGCCAGCCGTTTCGAGCTCGTGCGCTTCCTGGCCGGCGTCGTCGTCGTGCTGGCCATCGCGGCCGGGGCTGCGTTCCTCCTCGACACGTCGGGCATCGATCCTCGCGGCGGAGTCCTCGACACCTACGTGCAGCGCAACGCGATGATCGTGGGCTTCGTGATGGGCTTCGCGATCGTGCCGATCATCTACACGCTGGCGGAGGACGCGCTGGTGTCCGTGCCGGGCCACTTGCGCCTGGCGTCGCTCGGCGCGGGAGCCACACCGTGGCAAACCGCGATGCGCGTCGTCATCCCGACGGCGATGAGCGGGATCTTCTCGGCCGTCATGATCGGCCTGGGCCGCGCCGTGGGCGAGACCATGATCGTGCTCATGGCAACCGGCAACACGCCGGTGATGAGCTGGAACGTCTTCGACGGCTTCCGCACGCTCTCTGCCAACATCGCGGTCGAGCTGCCTGAAGCGGTCAGGAACAGCACGCACTACCGCACGCTCTTCCTCGCGGCCCTGTGCCTGTTCGCGATGACGTTCGCGCTGAACACCGTGGCCGAGCTCGTGCGACAGCGCTTCCGCCGGAGGGCGTACCAACTGTGACGCTCGTCGCCGAAAAGCCGGTCCGCGCCCCGGGCGCCGCGCCGCGCCGGCGCGAGGGTCGCCGGCCGACGTCTCCAGGCGCATTCGGCGAGCCGATGCTGTGGTTGACCGGCGGTGCGCTGGCGCTGGCGCTCGTGATGATCGTCGGGCTCCTGGTGCTCGTCGTCTGGCAGGGCATCGCGACGTTCTGGCCTCAGTCGGTGCTGCGCGTCGAAACGGTCGACGGGCGCGTGCTGATGGGGGAGGTCAACACCTCCGAGACCTACCGGCCCGGGCCGAACGCCTACGAAATCCTGCCCGAGGCCATGCGCGAGAGCGCGCGCCGGAGCGTCGAGGCGGCTGGCGGCGAAGTGCGGCGGCGGATGCTGCGCACCGGCAACTACGAGCTGACCGGCACGCACTTCACCTGGATCAGCGACTTCGAGATCGCGCAGCCGACGGAGCCGGAGTGGGCGGTCGTCGTCGAGCGCATGTCGTGGGGCCGCTTCTACGGAACGCCGACCGCCTTCCGCGTGGGCGACGAGACGATCGCGCGCACGAGCGGCGAGGCCTGGGCGCGCTACCAGGAGCACCACGCCGCCTGTCGCGATCGCGCCGAGCGCCAGCGCGAGCTGGAGACGCGCGAGGTCGGCGCGGTCAACGACGAGATCGAGTCGATCCGCCTCGGGCTGCGACGCGTCGAGCTGGATCACGGCCGGTCCTCCGCGCCGTACGCCGCCGAGGAATTGCGCGTCCGCCAGCGCGAAGCCGAGCTGCAGAGCCGCTTCGCCGAGATCGAGGCCGAGATCCGCCGATTGCGCGACGAGAACGCGCGCTACCGACTCGTGCTCGTGACCGCGGACGGTCGGTCGGCCGAGCTGCAGGTCTCCGAGATCGTGCGCGCCTACCCCGCGAACCAGATCGGCAGGGTGGAGGGCCTCGGCGTATACCTCTCGCGCTGGGGCGAGTTCCTGAGCACCGAGCCGCGCGAAGCCAACAGCGAAGGCGGCGTGTTCCCGGCCATCTTCGGCACGGTCGCCATGACGATGCTGATGTCGCTGCTCGTCGTGCCGTTCGGCGTTCTCGCGGCGCTGTACCTGCGCGAGTACGCGCGCCAGGGATTCCTCGTCAGCTGCGTGCGCATCGCCGTCAACAACCTGGCGGGCGTGCCCAGCATCGTGTTCGGCGTCTTTGGCCTCGGCTTCTTCTGCTACATCGTCGGCGCGTCGATCGACGAGCTGCTCTACGCCGAACGCCTGCCGAACCCGACGTTCGGGCGCGGCGGCCTGATGTGGGCCAGCTTCACGCTGGCGCTACTCACGCTTCCGGTGGTGATCGTCGCGACGGAAGAAGCGCTGTCGGCCGTGCCCAGCTCGATGCGCGAAGGCTCGTACGCCTGCGGCGCGACGAAGTGGCAGACGATCCGCCGCATCGTGCTGCCGCGCGCCATGCCGGGCGTGATGACCGGCATGATCCTGGCGATCGCGCGCGGCGCGGGCGAGGTCGCCCCGCTCATGCTGGTCGGCGCGGTGAAGCTCGCGCCCGACCTGCCGGTCGAGCTGGTATCCGACTTCCCCTTCCTGCACGTGCACCCCGAGAAGAGCTTCATGCACCTCGGGTTTCACATCTACGACCTCGGGTTCCAGAGCCAGAACAGCGAGGCCGCGAAGCCGATGGTCTTCACGACCACGCTGCTGCTGATCGCCATCATCGTCGTCCTCAACATCGCCGCGATCTGGGTGCGCAGCCGGCTGCGGCGCAAGTTCCTGGCCGGCCATTTCTAGTCCTGCTCGTCGGAGATCGATTCATGGAAGTCACCATCCGAGGTAACCTTCACCCGCGGAAAAGGACCGCGCGCACCACCGTGTCGGCCGACAACCAGGGAGGAGACGTCGTCTCGAGTCCGGTCTTCGAGGCGATCTCGCGCTCGCAGGCGTTCGCGACCGAGATGCACGAGGCCGTCTTCAAGGAGGAGTCGGTCCTCGACGTCAAGGACTTCCGCCTGTGGTACGGGGTGAAGCAGGCGCTGTACTCGATCTCGCTGCCGGTGCCGCGCGGCAAGGTCACGGCGCTGATCGGGCCCTCGGGCTGCGGGAAATCGACGCTGCTGCGCTCCGTGAACCGCCTCAACGACCTGAACGACACGGTCCGCATCGAAGGCGACATGCTCTTGAACGGCGACACGATCTACGGCCCGGGCGTGGACGTCATCGAGCTGCGCAAGCGCATCGGGATGGTGTTCCAGAAGCCCAACCCGTTCCCGATGAGCATCTTCGAGAACGTGATCTACTCGCTGCGCATCGACGGCGAGCGCAACAAGAAGATCCTCGAGGAGGTCTGCGAGAGGAGCTTGCGCGGCGCCGGCCTGTGGGAAGAGGCCAAGGACCGCTTGCACGAGAGCGCGCTGGCGTTCTCGGGCGGCCAGCAGCAGCGTCTGTGCATCGCGCGCGCGATCGCGGCCGAGCCCGAGGTGCTGCTGCTCGACGAGCCCTGCTCCGCGCTCGACCCGATCGCTACGGGTCGCATCGAGGACCTGATCGACGAGCTCAAGGGCAGCTACTCGATCCTGATCGTGACGCACAACATGCAGCAGGCCTCGCGGGTCAGCGACTACACGGCGTTCATGTACCTCGGGCGCCTGATCGAGTACGGACCCACGAACGACGTGTTCCTGACGCCGCACCTGTCGGAGACCGAGGACTACGTGACCGGCCGTTTCGGCTGAGAGCCCGTGAAGAACGATCGTACGGCCTCTCCGATCCCGTTGGCGCCGCTCCGCGGCGCGAGAGCGGCGCCGCGGGCGCGCTGGGCACGACGGATCGCGGGATCGCCCGCGCGCGTCCGCCCGCTACACTGCGACCGCCCACCATGCGCGCCATTCCCGGAACGGATCCGCCGACGTTCGTCTGCGAGGACAAGGCCGAAGCCGCGCGCGCGATCGCCGACGAGATCGAGACGATCGTGCGCAAGGACGCGACGCCCGTGATCGGCCTCGCGACCGGCAGCACGCCGATCGGCGCGTATCAGGAGCTCGTGCGCCGGCACAACGAGGACGGCCTTTCGTTCGAGCGCACGACCGTCTTCAACCTGGACGAGTTCATCGGGCTGCCGCCCAAGCACCCGCTCGCGTTCCGGACTTGGATCCGCGCGAACCTGTGCGCCCAGCTCGACCTGTGGCCCGCGCTGATCCGCTTCCCCGACGTGAACGCACCGGATCTGGCCGCTGCGGGCCGGGCCTACGAGGAGGAGATCCGCACCGCTGGCGGCGTCGACCTCCAGCTGCTCGGCATCGGCCGCAACGGCCACATCGGCTTCAACGAGCCTGGCGCGGCGCTCGACTCGCGCACACGCGAGGTCGAGCTGCACCCCTGGACGCGCGAGGACGCTGCGCCCCAGTTCGACGGGTTGCAGAACGTCCCACAGCGCGCGATGACGATGGGCGTAGCCACGATCCTCGACGCGAAGCGGCTGCGCGTGCTGGCCTTCGGCGCGCGCAAGGCCGAGATCGTGCGCGCGACGCTCGAGGCCGAGCGCAACGCGGCCGTCCCTTCCACTTGGCTGCGTGGACATCCCGACGTGCGGCTCTACGTCGACCGGGAAGCCGCTGCCCTGATCGAGACCTGACCCGCGTGTGCCCCGCGCGCCCACACGAGGGACGCGCGCCTCGAGCGCGCGCGCGCCTATCGACATCCGCGGGCCCCGAGTACCTTCGATCCAGTTGCACCTGGCCAGGTTCTCGAGGTGATCCCATGCTCCGCACTGCCTGCGCGTCGCTTCTCGCCCTTCTGATCGCACCGACCTTGTCCGCGCAGGTCCCCTTGACGACGACGCGCGTCGCCAGCGGGCTCTCGCAGCCGGTGTTCGTCACCGCGCCTCCGGGAGACACCACGCGTCTCTTCATCGTCGAGCAGGGCTCGGCGGGCGTCGGTCGCATCAAGGTGCTCGACCTGGCGACGGGCATCGTCAGCCCGACGGTCTACCTTTCGGTCTCGCCGATCAACGCCGGCGGCGAGCAGGGCCTGCTCGGGTTGGCGTTCCACCCGGACTTCGCCACAAACGGCTTCCTCTACGTCTACTACTCGAACTCCTCCGCCGACAATGCGGTCGCGCGCTACACGGCCAACGTGCCGTACATGACGTCGACGACGGCGGACGCCGCGTCGGCGCGGCAGGTGCACGTCGTCGACCAGCCGTTCGGCAACCACAACGGCGGCTGGATCGGCTTCGGGCCCGACGGATACCTCTACATCGCGAAGGGGGACGGCGGCTCGGGGAACGATCCGGGCAACCGCGCGCAGACGATCACGAACATGCTGCTGGGCAAGATGCTGCGCCTCGACGTGAACGGCGACGACTTCCCGGTGGACCCCGCGCGCAACTACGCCATCCCGCCGACGAACCCCTTCGTGGGCGTGGTCGGCGACGACGAGATCTTCCACTACGGGCTGCGCAACCCCTGGCGGAACAGCTTCGACCGTCTCACCGGGCAGATGTACATCGGTGACGTGGGTCAGGGCGCCTTCGAGGAGATCGACGTCGCCGCGGCCGGACAGGGCGGCTTGAACTACGGTTGGCGCTGCATGGAAGGGTTCAACTGCACGGGCCTCACGGGCTGCACGTGCAACGCGCCGACGCTGACCAACCCGATCCACGCGTACTCGCACGGGGCCGGCTGCTCCGTGACGGGCGGGTACGTCTACCGCGGCACGGCGCTGTGCGGCTGGCAAGGGCGCTACTTCTTCGCCGACTACTGCAGCGCCACGATCTGGTGGCTGCGTTATCAGGGCGCGCCGAACCCGCCGGTCACGAACGTGACGGCGATGCTCGATCCGCCCGGCGCGCTGTCGATCGCGAGCGTCTCGTCGTTCGGCGAGGACGCCAACGGCGAGCTCTACATCTGCGACCACGGCGGCGAGGTGTTCAAGGTGGTCCCGGCCGGCAGCGGCGCCGATTGCAACCTGAATGGAACGCCGGACGCCTGCGACATCGCCAACGGCACGAGCGCGGACGCGAACACGAACGGCATCCCCGACGAGTGCGAGTACTCGGTCACGCCGTTCTGCCGCGGCGACGGCACCGCTTCGCCCTGTCCGTGCGGCAACACGGGCGCCGCCGGCAACGGCTGCGCCCACTCGCTGAATCAGAGCGGCGCGAACCTCAGCGCCAGCGGTGTTCCGAGCGTGTCGGCCGACACGTTCCGGCTGATCGGGACGGGGATGCCGAACGAATCGGCGCTCTACTTCCAGGGCACGTCGCAGCAGAACAACGGGCTCGGAACGCCGTTCGGCGACGGCCTGCGCTGCGCCGGCGGCACGATCACGCGCCTGGCGATCCAGACGAACACGCAGAGCGATTCGCAGTATCCCGAGCCCGGCGAGCCGTCGATCTCGGCCGCGGGCGGCATCACCGGCGGTCCGCAGACGCGGACGTACCAGGTCTGGTTCCGGAATGCGGCACCGTTCTGCACGCCCTCGACGTTCAACCTGACGAACGGGTTGAGCGTCGTGTGGATCAACTGATCGGATCCGGCCTCACGCGAGCGAGCCGGCACAGCGCCGGCTCGCTTCTTGTCGAGATCAGAAACGCAATTCGGCGCAGGTCCCGGATACACACGGTCTTCCAGCTCGACAGCGACGGACGGCCCTGCCGGAATCCGCCCGGATGCAGAATCGGGAGTAGAATTCTCGCTCGTTGCCGCTCGATTGGATGAGGGGCCCCTGACCCCGCATCGGCTCGCCGCTGCCCTGGACCAGCATGGCGCGTCCGCCATCTATCGAGCTTTCGCACCTTCCGATAGGCTCGCAACGTTCGAAGGCATCCTCGGACACCCAGCCTCTTCCCCCCCGAGACTCGTCATGTTCCGCAGTGCGTGGAAGCGATTGTCGATTCCCATCTCCTCCTTGTTGGTTTGTGTTCCGGTCGGCTCGACGACTTCGGCCCAGGTTCCGCTGACGGCGGAGCTGGTCGTGTCCGGATTGCTGGAACCCCTGTTCGTGGCGGCGCCGGCGGGCGACACGGCACGCCTGTTCATCGCCGAGCAGCACGACGTCGGCACCGGCCGCATCCGGGTCCTGGACCTGGCGTCGGGGACGCTCGCACCGGCGAACTACCTCACGATCTACCCGGTCGCCGGCGGCGGCGAGCAGGGCCTGCTCGGGATGGCGTTCGACCCGCAATTCGCGACGAACGGCTTCGTCTACGTCTACTACACGGAGGCCGCCGGGGACGTGGTGATCGCGCGGTACGAGGCGGAAACGCCCTACATGACCTCGCCGACGGTGAATCCGAGCTCGGCCTTCCAGATCGCTCGTTTCGTCCAGCCGTCCGACTTCCACACCGGCGGGTGGATGGCCTTCGGGCCCGACGGCTACCTCTACGTCGCGCGCGGAGACGGCGACCAGAGCGACGCGGCGCAGATGACCACGGGCCCGTTGCTGGGCAAGATCCTGCGGCTCGACGTGCGCGGCGACGATTTCCCCGCAGACGCGACGCGCAACTACGCCATCCCGCCCACGAATCCCTTCGTGGGCACGACGGGCGAGGATGAGATCTACCACTACGGGCTGCGCAATCCGTGGCGCAACAGCTTCGACCGCGTGACGGGCCAGCTCTACATCGCCGATGTCGGCGACGGCTCCATCGAGGAGGTCTCCGTGGCCCGGGCCGGGCAAGGCGGATTGAACTTCGGGTGGCGCTGCATGGAAGGCAACAGCTGCACGGGCTTCACGGGCTGCGCATGCGACTCGCCGCTGCTCAACGACCCGATCGCCACCTACGGACACGCTGGCGGGAACTGCTCCATCATCGGCGGCTACGCCTACCGCGGCAGCGCGCTGTGCGGCTGGCAGGGCCGCTACTTCTTCGCCGACTTCTGCAGCGGCCGGGTCAACTGGCTGCTCTACCAGGGCTCGCCCAACCCGACCGTCAACGACGTGACCGCCCTGCTGGATCCGCCCGGCCCCGCGTCGATCAACAACCCCTCGTCGTTCGGCGAGGACGCGAACGGGGAGCTCTACATCTGCGACCGCAGCGGCGAGCTCTTCAAGCTCGTTCCGGCCGGCGTGGGCAACGACTGCAACCTGAACGGCACGAACGACACGTGCGACATCCAGGACGGGACGAGCACGGACGTCAACGCGAACGGGCTCCCCGACGAGTGCGAATACTCGGTCACGCCGTACTGCTTCGGGAACGGCACCGCGCTGGCCTGTCCGTGCGGCAACGCAGGCGCGGCCGGCAACGGTTGCGCGCACTCGCTCGGCCCCAACGGCGCGAACCTGTCGTGGGGCGGCGTCCCCAGCATCTCGGCCGACACCTTCACACTGCGCGGCACGAGCATGCCGAACGGCTCGGCGCTCTTCTTCCAGGGCACGACGCAGCTGAACGGCGGTGCCGGCGGCATCCTGGGCGACGGGCTGCGCTGCGCGGGCGGCGCGATCCGACGCCTCGGCACGAAGATGAATTCCGGTGGCACGTCCCAGTACCCCGCGGCCGGGGATCTCCCGATCTCGGTCCGCGGCGGCTTGACCGGTCCGCAGACGCGGACCTACCAGGTCTGGTACCGGAACGCGGCCACGTTCTGCACGCCCTCGACGTTCAACCTCACGAACGGGCTCGCGGTCGTCTGGACCAACTGAAGCTCCGCGCGGGGCTTGCGGGTCTTTTGGAACCGAAGGGCGCCGCGCGTCACCGCGCGCGGCGTGCCGTCGGCTCGAGCCCGCAGGACGGCGCTGTGCCGCGTGCCCGAATTGGCACAGCCGCCACGATTCTCGCCACGCCCGCAACGGGTCGAGGGCTGAGGCCAACAGCAGACGCTCGGGAACGGCAGCTCCCGACGTCGCGCAGGGGGCCGAGCTCGCACGAGGCCGGGAGGAGGACCAGGCGACGCGCCGTGCAACGATGCGGCGTGCGACCGGACGAACCCCGACCGTGCCCGGCGCGCGCTGACTCCCCGGCCCGCTCGGTGGCCCCGCCACCGGGCGGGCCGTTGCGACTCCCCCTGGTTCGTGCGGGCATCACTGCGGCGAAGTTCATCGGCGATTGTCGATCTTGCAGACAGGTCGTCCGCACGCCCCTTCCGAGTGCCCATGGCGGGCGCACGACGGCTCGTTCGCGCGGGGCACGGCGCTTGCGATCAGGGGTTCGAGCCGCGCCACCGATGTGCGGACTCATGTCCCACGTCCCAAGTCCGGAAAGGAACCGCTCATGAACGAAGACATCTGGAAAGGCCAGTGGAAGCAGGTCCGTGGCGAAGTGAAGCAGCAGTGGGGGAAGCTGACCGACGACGACCTCGATCAGGCCGCCGGTGCCCGCGACAAGCTCGTCGGCCGCATCCAAGAACGCTACGGCAGGACCCGCGAGGATGTGCACGCGGAGGTCGACAAGTGGTTCACAGCCCGCGACACGAATCGCTCCCGGAGCGCGGGCGCCTGAGCGCCGACTCCCGCGCGCCGATCGCGCCTTGAAGTGCGCGGACGACCCCTCGCCCTGGCCAGCGTGCTGGGCGAGGGGCCGTCTCCTTCCGGCTGGCCGCGCGTCCCGGGCCCCCGCGAGGCTGCTTCGTCCGGGACCCCAGGGGGATCCCACCCCGTTCCGGCGGCGGGATCTCGTCCCGGGCTCCGGTGTCGGATACTGGTATTCCGATTCCACTGTCCGGCCCCCCATGCGCGTCGAGTTCGTCAACCACGCTTCGTTCGTGATCGAGGCCGCGGGTCTGCGCCTGATCAGCGACCCGTGGCTCGACGGCGCTGCGTTCGACGACTCATGGGGCCTGCTCGCGCCCTCGGCGTTCCGGCCCGAGGACTTCGCCGGCATCACGCACATCTGGTTCTCGCACGAGCACCCCGACCACTTCCATCCGCCCACGCTCAAGAAGATTCCGGCCGACGTGCGGCGCGGGATCACGGTGCTGTTCCAGACGACGCTCGACCGCAAGGTGGTCGACTACTGCACGCAGCTCGGCTTCGGCGGCGTGCGCGAGCTGCCCGACGGGGAGTGGGTCGAGCTGGCGCCCGGGTTCCAGATCCTGTGCGGTCGCACGGGCGGTTTCCAGGACTCGTGGCTGTGTGTGCGCACGCCTGACGCGACTCTGCTGAACCTGAACGACTGCACGATCTTCGGGCGAGACGAGGCCAGCGCGATCCGCGACGTCGTCGGTCCCGTCGACGTGCTGGCGACGCAGTTCTCGATCTCGGCCTGGGGCGGCAACGCGGAACATCTCGAGGCGCGTCGCGACGGGGCGCGCAAGATGCTCGACCGGGCCGTGATGCAGTGCGAAGAGCTCCGCGCGCGCTACGTGCTGCCGATCGCGAGCTACATCTGGTTCTGCCACGCGGAGAACGCCTTCATGAACGAAGGGTTCCTGCCGCTGGGCGAGGTCGTGCACGGCCTGCGCACGCGCAGCCGTTCCGAGCCCGTGATGATGTACCCGGGCGACACCTGGACGGTGGGCCAGCCGGCCGACAGCGCGCCGGCGCTGGCGCGCTACGAACGCGACCAGGCCTCGATTCCCGCGCGCGCGCGCGTGCCCTCGCGCCTGGTGACGCCCGAGGAGCTGATCGCGACGAGCCGCAAGTACTGCGTCGCGATGCGCGAGGGATCTGACCTGATGCGCCTCAAGAGCCGCTGGGCGAGGACCAGCGTGCGCCGCCGCGGCGCGCGGGCCGGCAAGCTCGGATCGCTGCTGACGCTGGGGCGGCGCGTTCTCGCGCCGGAAGCAGCCGTCGTGTACGTGACCGACCACCGTCAGGCGTACACCTTCCACCCCGTGCGCGGGCTCCAGACCGTCGCGCTCGAGCCGGCGGAGTGCGACGTCAGCCTGACGTCGGCCGCGTTGAACTACGCCTTCAAATTCCTGTGGGGCGGCGAGACGCTGCTCTTCAACGGCCGGTTCCACGAGAGCCGTCCGAACAGCCGCGCGCGACTGTTCGACTACTTCCACATGGCCGGCGCGCGCAACTTCGGCGACACGGCCTCCTGGAAGACGCTGCCGCGCGACATCGCGCGGCGCGCGCGGAACGCGCTGGGTGCGGCCCCTCCGGCTCCGAGGGACGTCGGTCGGAAGGCCTGATCCGCGGGCGGCGCGCTAGCGGTCCCGCTCGAACTCGCGCAGCTCGTTCAGCGTCTGGTCCCTGGGCGCGAACTCGAGCCCGATCTCCAGCGCCACCTCGGCGTCGGCGTAGTCACCCAGGTCGCGGTCGACGGCCACGAGCTCGCCCCAGAATCCGGCGTACTCCGGCTTCATTTCGATGGAGCGCTCGAAGTACGCGCGCGCCAGGCGCAGCTCTCCGCGCCGGCGCAGCACCAGGCCCAGGATCCCGTAAGCGTGCCAGTCCTCCGGATCGTGCGCGAGGACGCGCTCGATGCAGTGCTGCGACATCTCGTAGTCCTCGGCCATGTAACACGCCTGCGCGAGGTTCTTCCAGCTGCTCTCGTGGTCGGCCTCGATCGAGAGCCCGTGGATCCAGGCCGCGCGCGCCTCGTCGTTGCAGCCGCGCGAGATCAGCGAAATTCCCAGGGAATTCCAGGTCTCGGCGTGCTGCTTGCGATCGAGCGCGCGCCATAGCCAGAGCTCGGAGGTCTCGGGATCGCCCAGGTTCTGGTGCAGGTTGCCGAGAACCTGGAACGGTCCCGCGTCCTCCGGCATCAACTGCGTCGCCCGCTCGAGGATCGGCGCGGCCGCGACGGGGTCGAAGTGGTACAGGGCTCTTCCCGCGACGAAGACCGGCCGTGCCGAATCGGGCCAGAGCACGAGCAGCGCCTCGACCGACGAGCGCGCGACGCGCTCGTCCTCGGCCTCCGACGCGGCGATCGCGCGCGCTGAATGCAGGAGCGGCCGGGCGTAGGGCGATCGCACGACCGCTTCTTCCAGCATCCGCAGGGCTCGCCGCTGATCCGGCTTCTTGCGGGAATGCGGGCCTCGGTCAGCCTGCCGCGACAAGCACGTGCCCACGAGGAAGAGGTCGAGGGAGTTTGCCTCGGCCAGGAACGCGCTGCCTTCGTCCTGCGTGACCGGCTCCCCCCGGCAGAAGCTGCGCAGTGCCTCGAACCCGGGCGTGGTCGGCGCGCTCGCGAGGGAAGTGAGCGCGTCCGCCTCGTGGTGATCCCAGGCCTGGACGAGTGCACGGCCGGCCACGGCCTCAAGGTTGCCGGGATCGAGCTCGAGCGCACGCCGGAAGTATGGATCGGCGTCGTCCTCGTCCTGCAGCTTTACGAAGCCCGCCGCCAGTGCCTCGTCGCGCTCGCGATCGCGCGAGAGCTTCTCGGCCGCTTGGACCTCGTCGCGCGAAGCCCACCAGTTGCCCCCGAACGTGGCCAGGCCGACGACCGCGGCGAGCAGCATCGTCACGAGCGCGGCCTGCCGCGGCTCGCGGCGCGTCCAGCGCAGCAGCTTGCCCGAGAGCGGCACGGGTCGGGCCGCGATGGGTCGGCCGGCCGCGCAGGCTTCCAGGTCCTCCGCCATCGCGGCCGCCGTCGCGTAGCGGCGCGACCGATCGCGATCCATCGCCGTCGCGACGATCACAGCTAGATCGCGCGACACGCGCCGGTTCAGGACGCGCACGCTGATCGCCGATCCCACCGCGATCGAGCGGTACAGCGCGACCGGCGTCGGGCCTTCGAACGGCCGGCGCAGCGCGAGGCACTCGTATAGCGTCACGCCGGCCGCGTAGACGTCGCTCTGAGCGTCGGGCCGCGTGCGCTCGCCGCTGAGCTGCTCGGGCGCGATGTAGGCCGGCGTGCCGGCCGTGTCGCCGGTGCGCGTGAGCGAATGGCCGTCCGATTCCTCCGGCAGCGCCAGTCCGAAGTCGAGCAGCACGGGGGAGCCGTCGGGCGTCACGATGATGTTCGAGGGTTTCACGTCGCGGTGGACGACGCTAACCTCGTGCGCGGCCTGGAGCGCGCGCGCGACCTTGGCCATGCACAGGGCGACGTCCACTTCGGGATCGCGACCGGCCGCGCCAGAGATGGTGACGCAGCCGTCCTCATGCTCGCGCGCATCGGCGATCGACTGCGCGAGCGTCTGCCCCGGCACGTAGCGCATCGCGATCCAGGGCCGGGCCTCCTCGACGCCTGCGCCGAACACGGTGGCGATGCCGGCGTGATCGAGCTTGGCGGCCAGCTCGGCTTCGCGCCGGAAACGCGCGCGCGCCCGCTGGCTCGGGAGCAACTCGGCCGGCAGCACCTTGAGCGCGACGCGACGACCGAGACGCTCCTCGACGGCCTCGAACACGACGCCCATGCCGCCGCGGCCGATCTCGCGCAGGATGCGGTACGGACCGACGCGTTCCGGAACCTCGTCGTCGTCGCCCGTGACGCGCTCGAGCGCGACCAGCGCGTCGATCGCCGACGCGAGCTCCGGCCCGAGATCGGCGTGGCTGGCGACGAATGCGCGCGGGTCGACGTCCTCGCCGCGCGCCCGGCGCGACAGGAATTCCTCGACGGCGCCTTCCAGTGATTCGGGTTCTCGATGCATGCGAGCGTTCGCGGTCGGGAGCCGCGATAGACCATGATCACCGCCCGCGCCGCTTGCGCGAGGGTGAAGGTCCCGGGCGCGCCCGATTTCTCGCGTCCGCCGGTGCCCTCTCGCCCCGCGGAGCGGCGCCGATGGAATCGGAGAGCCCGTACGCTCGATTTCTCAACGGGCTTTCAGCGCGCGGGAAGTCCTTCCAGGAGCCGCTGATCGCGCAGCCAGCCGGCCAGCGCCTCGCCCGCGATACGGTGGGCTTCCGGGCCGGCGTGCAGGTCGAGCGGGTGCACGCGCAGCTCGTCGACGTCCCGGTTCGCGAAGCGCGGCTCGAGATCGAGGCAGGGGATGCCGGCCGTGCCGCAGAACGCGTTCACCGTGCGGTGCGCGGCGCTGCTGACCAGCTCCGACCGCGCCGGCACGAGCAACGGGATCAGCAGCACGACCAATCGCGTGCCGCGCGCCTCGAGACGCGCGTGCGCGCCGGCGAGCGACGCGCGCATCTGCTTCCAGCCTTCGCAGTCATCGTCGTAGAGACTGGCCTGCCGATCGGCCCAGTGCTCGCGCGCCGCACGACGGTGCGCCGCCGTAGCCACGGCGTCGGCGAACTTCGATTGGTCGCGCAGCCAACCGAGCGCGCCCGTGCGCTCGTCGGCGCTGGGAGCCGGCTCGAGCAGCGTACCGGCCGAACGGGCCGCGCCGACGATCGCGGCGTCGTTGCAGAAGAAGCCGTACACCACGAGGTCGGGATTCCAGTCCAGCACCCGCTTCTCGAGCAGCGCGAACACCTGGTCCGCGTCGTACCCGTTCACGCCGCAGTTCATGACCTCGACCGGCGTGGCCGCGCCGTCGAGCGTGCGCTCGAGCACGGCCGGCCACGTCTCGTCGTCGGCGACGCCGTGCCCGAACGTGTGCGAATCGCCCAGCGCGGCGATGCGCACGACGCCGGGACGATGAGCGATGGGCACCACCGGACCGCGGAAGCCGTGCTCGTTCACGTGCGCGACCACGCGCCGATCGGGCCCGCCGGGCTGCGGATAGACGAGGACCTGCTCGGCCAACGGCTCGTTCTCGGTGCGCAGCTTTGGATCCGGCGAGCGCACGAACACGTGCCCCTCGGCGTGCGGGCGCGCGATCGGATCCTCGTGCGTGCACCGCGCGACGACCTCCGCGCCGACGAGCCCGGCGAAGAGGGCGCCGATCGTCAACCAGAGCTTTGCACGAGGGAACAAAGTACTGGTCAGAAGAGCGTGTAGACGAACGGCGCCACGAGGGGCACGGCCTTCAGGCAGATGAAGAGGATCGCCGTGGGGAGCAGCAGGAACACGAGCGGCGCGAGCCACCAGCGCGGGCCGTTCCACAGCCCGCGCAGCAGCTCGAACACCGTGCGCGTTCCATCGCGCACGCCTTCGAACCAGCGTCGGGGCCTACCTTGAGTGGATTGCGTGAGCATGGTCTCGGTCCGCAGGGGAAGGATGGGGTGGGGGGTGTGAGGTTCCGGCGTGGACGCGGTCGTCCACGCACAGGAGATCGAGGTCGGAGCGCTTCTGCAGTTCGCTCGCATCCGCTTCCCGTCGCGGCGTGGGCTCGCCGGTGCGGCACAACGGGACGTTCACGAGCACCGGCAGCCCCGTGCATTGGCCGAAAC
>Ga0163153_10005061_pt1 | contig 15884 bp, 7 predicted proteins | sample OliLakLV19MP6IB1_FD_148629 | JGI IMG/M metagenome (GOLD analysis project Ga0163153, IMG submission 148629) | Freshwater microbial mat bacterial communities from Lake Vanda, McMurdo Dry Valleys, Antarctica - Oligotrophic Lake LV.19.MP6.IB-1 | ecosystem: Environmental > Aquatic > Freshwater > Lake... | reverse complement strand
CCGGAGGACGTGCAGCGTTATCTCAAAGACAAATCTCCGCGCGCTTACGAACAAGTCGCGGATCGTCTGCTGGCTTCACCGCGCTATGGCGAGCGCTGGGCGCGGCACTGGCTGGATCTCGTGCGCTACTCGGAGACGCTGGGCCACGAGTTCGATTACCCGGTCCACAACGCCTGGCGCTACCGCGACTACGTCATTCGCGCGTTGAACTACGACGTGCCATACGATCAGTTCGTGACCGAGCACGTCGCCGGCGATTTGCTGACGGCACCGCGCCGCAACGCAGCCGAGGGCTTCAATGAATCCATCATCGGCACGACGTTCTACTGGCTGGGCCAGCGGGAGCATTCGCCGGTGGACGTGCGCCTGCATCAGGCCGAGTTCATCGACAACCAGATTGACGTGCTCAGCAAATCGTTCCTCGGCGTCACTCTCGCCTGTGCGCGGTGTCACGACCACAAGTTCGACGCCATCGCAGCGAAGGACTATTACGCGCTCTACGGCGTGCTCAGCAGTTCGCGTTACGCGCAGCGCGCCATTGACGCGCCGGAGAAACTCACGGCAGGCGTGGGGAAATTGCGGGCCTTGAAGCAGGACATCCGCGCGGCTCTCGGCGAGGCTTGGACCGGCGAAGCGGAACGCGCGAAGGACTGCTTGGCTGCGGCAGACGCAGTGACGCACGGCGCAACGATGGAAGCCGCAGCGAAGCAGCATCAGCTCAAGGCCGACACCTTGGATCGCTGGGTTCGCGCGCTCGCGGAAATCGCGAAGCCACAAACAAACAACCTCGTCAGTTCATCGCGAACGAACGACGTGGTCTTCGCGGATTTCCGGCGGGATGGTTTCACGGGATGGTTCCTTGATGGCGAGGCGTTCGGCGCAGCGCCGGCAGTGGCGGGAGATTTCATCGTGGGCGACGCGAAGAAACCGGTGGCTGCGTTCTTCCGCGAATCTGTGGCGCACAGCGGCGCGCTTGCTTCCCGGCTGCAAGGCGCGTTGCGCTCACCGACCTTCACGATCAGCCATCGTTACATCCACGTTCTCGCGGCGGGACGCGAGAGCCGCCTTCGCGTGCCGGTGGACAATTTCACGATGATCTGCGACCCGATCTACGGCGGGCTGAAGCGGGGCGTGAATCACGACGAGTTCAAATGGATCACCATCGACGTGGCGATGTGGAAAGGTCACCGGACTTATCTGGAGTTCATCGATGCCTCTTCGTCCGATCCTGCGGAGGGCGAGCGCAAGAAGGGCACCGCGCTGAGCGGCTGGTGTGCGGTGAGCCGCGCCGTCTTCTCCGAGAACGCTGCGCCGCCGTCTGCTGAAAACGCGTTTGTGATGCCGGAGCTGACGGCGGCGGGAGTGCGGGACGCCGTCGCGGCTTGGAACAAGCCTCGCCTCAATTCCACACCCGCCACGAACCGAACGCTGGCGCAGCTCGACTGGCTTCTGCGGCAAGGGTTGCTCGAAGCGGACACGAACAGCAAACCAGCCCTCCGACTGACGAAGCTCGTCGAAGAATATCAGCGCGTCGCCAGCGAATTGCCGGAGCCGGTGCGTGTGCCGTCGCTCGTCGATGGCGACGGGTTGGACGAGCCGGTCTTCATTCGTGGCAATCACAAGACGCCGGGCGATCTGGTGCCGCGCCGTTTCCTCGAAGCCCTCGGAGGTTCCTCTGAAAAATCCTTTCAGCACGGCAGCGGCCGGCTCGAACTCGCGCGCGCCCTCATCGATCCATCGAATCCTCTCACTGCGCGCGTCGCGGTGAACCGCGTCTGGCTGCACCTGTTCGGACGCGGCCTGGTGCCGACGCCCGACGACTTTGGCGTGCTCGGCCAGAAGCCGTCGCACCCGGAACTGCTGGATTGGCTCGCGGACTGGTTCCGTACTGAAGGCGGCTGGCAGACGAAAAAACTCATCAAGCTGCTGGTCACTTCCCGTGCCTACCAGATGTCGAGCCGGCCCACTGACAAGATTGCAGAGGAGAAAGATCCCGCGAACGAGCTCTGGCATCGGATGCCCGTGCGCCGGCTCGAAGGCGAAGCCATTCGCGACGCGATCCTCGCGCTCTCCGGGCAGTTGAACGAAACGATGTTCGGCCCGCCGGTCCCGATTCATCTCACGGAATTCATGGAAGGCCGCGGACGTCCCGAGAGCAGCGGCCCGCTGGACGGCAACGGACGGCGCACGGTTTACCTCGCGGTGCGGCGCAACTTCGTCTCGCCCATGATGCGGGCGTTCGACACGCCGGTGCCGCACTCCACGACAGGCCGGCGCACCGTCTCGAACGTGCCGGCACAATCGCTCATTCTCATGAACGATCCGTTCGTCATCGCGCAGGCGCAGCGTTGGGCCAGCCGCGTGCTCTCGGAGAAAGACGCGTTGCCTGAACAGCGCGTGCGCGAGGTTTATCTGGACGCGTTCAGCCGTCCGCCCACGGCGTCGGAGCTGACCGCTGCGCTGCGCTTCCTCGATGAGCAAGGCGCGAAGCTCGGCATCCCCGCCACGGAACGGCGCGCTAATGAAAAAGTCTGGGCCGACCTTTGTCATGTGATGTTGAACGTGAAGGAATTTATCTTCGTCAACTGACCCATGCGCGCACCGTTTAACTCCTCTCATCCCTGCGGACGCATCCTCGGCCGGCCGCTCAGCCGACGCGCCATGCTGCGGCAGGCGGCCAGCGGCTTCGGCGGTCTCGCGCTGCTCGCCCTGATGGGCGACAAGGCGTCTGGCGGGCTGCTCAAAAGTGATGCGCAAAAGGGCGTTAACTCGCTGGCCCCGCGTCTGACGCATTTCCCGCCGCGCGCGCGAAACGTCATCTTCCTCTACATGGACGGCGGTCCCTCGCAGGTGGACACGTTTGATCCGAAGCCCCGGCTGACTCAGGAGCATGGCCAGCCGTTCAAGATGAAAATGGAGCCGACGCAGTTCAACAACAACGGCAACACGCTCGGCAGCCCGTGGGCATTTCGCCGTTACGGCCGGAGCGGACTGCCGGTGAGCGATCTGTTTCCGCACGTCGGCCAGTGCGCGGACGACTTGTGCGTCATCCGCTCGATGGTCTCGAACTTCTCCGAGCACACGAACGCGAATTACTTTCTGCACACCGGCCTCGGTCTGGTGGGCCGGCCCAGCATGGGCGCCTGGGCGAGCTACGGGCTGGGCAGCGAGAACCAGAACCTGCCGGGCTTCGTCGTGCTGAACGGCGGATTGATTCCGCCGGGCGGGCTGGAGAATTTCGGCAGCGGCTTTCTGCCCGCCACGTTTCAAGGCTCGGTCTTCCGCGCCGCCGCCCAGCCGGTCGCGAACATTCGACCGACGGAAGCGCGTCCCGATCTGCAGGCGCACAAGCTCGCGCTGCTGCGCAAGCTCGACGCCGGCGTGCTGGAAAGCATCGGGCACGATGATCAACTGGAGTCGGCCATCGCGAATTACGAGCTGGCCTTTCGCATGCAGTCCGCCGTGCCGGAGCTGATGGAGATCTCCGGCGAATCCGAGGCGACCCGCCAGCTCTACGGCCTCGATGCCGGATTTCAACACACGCGCACCTTCGGCCTGCAATGCCTCATCGCGCGGCGATTGGTGGAGCGCGGCGTGCGCTTCATCGAGCTGACGTGTCCGGCCCAGGGCGGCGACCGCTGGGATCAGCATTCGAGCCTGAAGACCGGCCATGAGAACAACGCCCGCGCCGTCGATCAACCCATCGCCGGACTGCTGCGCGACCTCAAGGCGCGAGGGCTGCTCGACCAGACGCTTGTGGTATGGGCCGGGGAATTCGGGCGCACGCCGTTCGCCCAGGGCACGGACGGACGCGATCATAATCCGTTTGGCTTTTCCATCTGGATGGCCGGCGGCGGCGTGAAGGGCGGGATGACTTACGGCGCGACCGACGACTACGGGTACAAGGCCATCGAGAACAAGGTTCATCTCCACGATTTTCACGCGACGATGCTGCATCTGCTGGGCGTCGATCACGAGCAGCTCACCGTCCGCTATTCCGGCCGGGACATGCGCCTGACCGACGTTTTCGGTGAAGTCGTGCATGGGATTCTTGCCTAGCCGCAGCAGGAATCTAAACTCGCCACGTTCCCGGCGAAACGTAACCCATCTGAAACGATGACTTTGAACCGAAACCATTCAGTGGACCTACACCCAGAGGCGGAGTTGTCCGAAGCAGGACAGGCTTCCAGCCTGTCTCCAAATGACCGTGGATTCTCCAATGGTTTGGCGGATGAAATGAAACGGTTGACCCACGGGACGATCTCCACCCGATTGGCCTACGGGACAGGCTGGAAGCGCTGTCCTACTGCATGGATTCGGCTGAAAACCTGTTCCGTCAGCACCCTGGCCCTCCTCTTCTACAGCATGACCGCGCTGCACGGAGCCTCCGTTGATTTTGCGCGCGACATCGAGTCCATCCTGATCAAGCGCTGCTCGGAATGCCACGGGCCGGACATGCAGAAGGCGAAGCTGCGCCTCGATTCGCGGGCCGCCGCCCTGCAGGCCGGCAAGTCCGGCCATCCCGCCCTGGTGCCCGGCCAGCCGGACGCGAGCGAGCTGATCAAGCGCGTCACGGCGTCCGATCCCGATGACGTCATGCCGCCCAAAGGCGCTCGCCTGACCGAGCTCGAAGCCGGAGCGTTGCGGCAGTGGATTAAGGATGGAGCGGTGTGGCCGGAACTGGATGCGCGCCAGCATTGGGCCTTCATCAAACCGACGCGCCCTGCCCTGCCTGCGGTTTCCCATGCACAATGGGCGCGCAACGAGATAGATCGCTTCGTGCTCGCGCGGCTGGAGAAGGCGCATCTGCCGCCTCAAGTCGAAGCGGATCGTTACACGCTCGCGCGACGGCTCAGCCTGGATCTTACCGGACTGCCGCCGTCGTGGGATGAAGTGCAGGCGTTCGTGAAAGACACTTCACCAAACGCCTACGAGAAGCTGGTGAATCGGCTGCTCGCGTCGCCGCATTACGGCGAGCACATGGCGCGTGGCTGGCTGGATCTGGCGCGTTACGCGGATTCCAACGGCTATCAGGTCGATCTCGCCCGCTCCATCTGGCCTTACCGCGAATGGGTCATCAACGCCTTCAACCGCAACCAGCCGTTCGATCAGTTCACCATTGATCAGCTCGCCGGCGATCTGCTGCCGAACCCGACACTGGAGCAGAGGATCGCGACCGGCTTCAACCGCAACACCAAGATCAACGACGAGGGCGGCGGCGATGCCGAGGAGTATCGCGTGAAGGCGGTGAAGGATCGTGTCGCGACCGTCGGCACCGCATGGCTCGGACTCACGTTGAACTGCGCCGAATGTCACACGCACAAGTACGACCCGATCTCCCACGACGAGTATTATCAGTTCTACGCGTTCTTCAACAACACCACCGACGGCGGCAACTACGACCCTGCGCCGACTGTCGAAGTGCCGAAACCTGACTTGAGCGACTCGGTGAATTACGTGAGCAACCGGCTGGCGCAGACAAAGCGAGACCTGGTCGCTGCGGAACAAAATCTTCCCGCCGAACAGAAACAGTGGGAGAAACTCGTCGCGAAGAAAGCCGACGTCTGGCGCGTGCTGAATCTGACCAACGCGTTTTCCAACGGCGGTTCCAGCTACACCAACCTGCCGGACGGCTCGCTGCTCGGGTTCGGCGTGAATCCCATCTACGACACCATCACGGTGGACGCGGACCTCGACCTCACGGGCATCACCGCCGTGCTGCTGGAAGTGTTGCCCGACCCGAGCCTGCCCAAGAATGGACCCGGCCGCTGGGGATCGAGCGGCAACTTCATCCTCGACGAGTTCTCGGTGAGTGCCGTGCCCAAGTCCGGCCCGCGTCCTGCGGAAACAAACCTCGTCTTCGCCAGGGCCACTGCGGACTGGGCGCAGCGCTACTATCGCGCCGAACACGCCATCGACCGCAACCCGAAGACCGGCTGGGCCATCGGACCGAAGTTCGGCCAGCGCCACTTCCTCATCGCGGAATTGAAGAACCCGGCCGGCTACAAGGGCGGCACGCGGCTGTCGTTCCGGTTCGATCATTACCACGGGAGCAGCCATTGCATTGGCCGGTTCCGCCTCTCGGTCACGACGGAGAAAAATCCTGACGCGCTCTGGCCAGTGACGCCGGACATCCGCCAAATTGTGGAGACCAAACCGGCCCGTCGCACGGCAGAGCAGGCGAAGCAACTCACCGCGTTTTACCAGCAGGCCTCGCCCACCATCCGAAATTTGGAGCGCGAACAGTTCCGTCTCGAACAGCGCGTGAAGGAACTGGCTTCACCGAAATCCTCCACTCTCATCGTCCAGGAACGCGGTGAGTCGAAGCCGCGCCAGTCGTTCGTCCATCTGCGCGGCGACTTCCTCACCAAGGGCAAACACGTGAGCCCCGGAGTTCTCGCCGTGCTGCCGCCGCTCCCGGCTGCTCCGGCCACGAACCGTCTCGCGCTGGCGAAGTGGCTGGTCGATCCGGCGAACCCGCTGACGGCGCGCGTGACGGCGAACCGTTTTTGGGAACGCTACTTCGGGACCGGCCTCGTCAAGACGAGCGAAGATTTCGGGCGTCAGGGCGAAGCGCCGTCGCATCCCGAACTGCTCGACTGGCTGGCGACCGAATTCATCCGCACGGGCTGGGATGTGAAGGCGATGCAGAAGCTCATCGTGATGTCCGCGACTTACCGGCAGGACGCCGCCACGGACACCGCCCGGCTGGAGAAGGATTTCTACAACCGTCTGCTCGCGCGCGGCCCGCGCTTCCGCATGGACGCCGAGATGATCCGTGACCACGCGCTCGCCGTGAGCGGGCTGCTGAATCCGAAGCTCGGCGGCCCGAGCGTTTATCCCGTGCAAGTGCCGAACCTGTGGAAAGAAATCGGCTTCCTGCGTCCCGAGATCGGCATGGATGAATGGCCCGTCAGCGAAGGTCCGGACCTCTATCGCCGCGCGATCTACACCTTCTGGCGCCGCGTCTGCACGTATCCGACCTTCGCCACGTTCGACGCTCCGAGCCGCGAAGCCTGCGTCTCGCGTCGTCCGCGCACGAACACGCCGCTTCAAGCATTGGCCGCGCTCAACGAACCCACGCTTCTGGAAGCCGCACGCGTCTTCGCCCAACGCGTCCTTACCGAGGGCGGCAAGGATGCCGAGACTCAACTCGACTTCGCCTTCCGCACCTGCCTCAGCCGGGCTCCGACCCAGATCGAACAAACGCGCCTTCTCGCCTTCCTCGATCAGCAGATGAAAAGTTTCCGGCGCGATGCGCGCGATGCGGAGACGCTGACCAATGTCGGCTCCGCCGAACGCGCCGCAACGGTCAACCGCCAAAAACTTGCAGCGTGGATGATGATGGCGAACGTGCTGTTTAATCTGGATGAAACGTTGACCAAGGGATGATACCGAAAGAATTTGATGCAGCCTAAGATTCCAGCCGAAGCGATGTGGGAACTGATCCGGAGGAAACCGGGCCTGTATCTGGGCGGATGTTCCATCACGGCGCTCTACTACACCGTCAACGGCTACCAGTGGGCGCTGGCTACGCATCGTATCGAAAACGATCACACCTTCCATCTGCCATCTGACTTCCATGATTGGGTTGCCTATCGTTTAAGGTTCTTCGAACCAACCAGTGGCTGGAAGAACATGCTGCTAAAAGCGTGCGAAAACGAGGAGTCAGCATTCCGACGATTCTTTGAACTACTCGATGAGCACAACACACGAAATGCACGTGTGTTTGCCCTCGCAACATGCGAAAAGGAGTCTGTTTCAAAAAGTGGTGTAGAAGCCACGAGTCACAGTGTTGAACTGCTGACGTACACGAGTGACCCAGGCTTTTTTGCTTCCAGCAATCAACTCACGGAACGCTGGTGCCAAGGTTACCATCCCGTTTTCAACCGCACAGATTGGACAAATCTACAAATGCTCGGCTCGGCAGAGAAGTTGACGTGCCGGCGTTTCGAGATACTGGACCCCGAAGTCGTTGAACGGCTGGAGGCCGAAGCGGCGGAGTACGCTGATGGCAAAAGGCCATTTCGCGACTGAACACAGATTACTTACCATTTTCCGCATGAATCCCATTTCTTCCCGATCACTCGAATCGCTTCGCGCCACCACCCGCCGCCGTTTCCTCCAGCAATGCGGCACCGGCATGGGCGCGCTCGCGCTCAGTTCGCTTTTCAACGACAAGCTCTTCGCCGCCGACAGCACCATGCCCATCCTCGGCAGGCCGCACTTCGCGCCCAAGGCGAAGAACATCATCTACCTCTTCCAGTCCGGCGGGCCGTCGCATCTCGACCTCTTTGATCACAAGCCGGAATTGAAGAAGCGCGACGGGCAGCAAGTGCCCGGGGAACTGGTGAAGAACATCCGCCTCGCGCAGATCGGGAAGGACGCCAAACTGCTCGCGTCGCCCTACAAGTTCGCGCAATACGGGAAGTCCGGCATGTGGCTCAGCGAACTGCTGCCGCAGCTCCGGACCATCGTGGACGACGTCTGCTTCGTGCAGGGCTTTTACTCCGAGGCGTTCAACCACGATCCGGCCACGCTCTTTATGAACACCGGTGCGCAGCTCGCCGGACGGCCGGCGATGGGTTCGTGGTTCAGCTACGGCCTTGGCAGCGAGAACAAGGACTTGCCCGCGTTCGTCGTCTTGATGACCGGCGTCGGCCAACCACTCACCAACGCGTCGTGGGGCAGCGGCTTCCTGCCCACGGTCCATCAAGGCGTCACGCTGCGTTCACAAGGCGACCCGGTGCTCTTCGTCGGCAACCCGCCCGGCATGGGCAGCCAGCGCCGGCGTCAGTCGCTCGATGCGCTCAAGGATCTCAATCAGGTCCGGTACGACGCTCTGAAAGATCCGGAGATCCAGACCCGCATCGCCTCCTACGAAATGGCTTACCGCATGCAGACCAGCGTGCCCGAGGTCATGGACATCTCGAAGGAGCCCGCGAAGATGCAGGAAGCCTATGCCACGACGCCGGGCCGCGCCTCCTTCGCGAACAACTGTCTGCTGGCGCGGCGGCTCGTCGAGCGCGGCGTGCGCTTCGTTCAGCTTTACCATCGCGGCTGGGATCATCACGGCGGCCCCGACGGCAATCTCGTTTTCGACCTGAAGAAGCGTTGCTCTGAGACGGACCAACCCGCCGTCGCGCTGATCAAGGATCTGAAAGAGCGCGGACTGCTCGACGAGACACTCGTCCTCTGGGGCGGTGAATTCGGCCGCACGCCGATGATGCAAGGCGCGCTCAAGCCAGACCAGATCGGGCGCGACCATCATCCGCACGGCTACACGATCTGGATGGCGGGCGGCGGCATCAAGCCGGGCACTGTTTACGGCAAGACGGACGACTTCGGCTTCTACGCCGCTGAGAACAAGGTGCATGTCCACGATTTGCACGCGACGATCCTGCACCTCTTCGGCATCGAGCACACGAAGCTCACCTATCATTTCCAGGGTCGCGACTTCCGTCTCACCGACGTGCATGGCGAAGTGGTAAAGTCGATCCTGGCGTAGCGTGGAACCATGCAATGGCCGAATCGTGGCAGCCGCCCGGCATTGGCCACGATTCAGTTCCGGCCATCCGAGCCAGCGAACTGATTCGGACAACGTGTCGTTTGTCTTTTATGGTGTCCTTGGCGTCTGCGCAGGCGGAAAAACTTATACGGGCGGTCCATCACGCGCTCGAAGATGTACGGCATCTCTGTGGGTGAAACCCGTCCGACCTCCTCCCATGCCGTCTGGCATTCGCAGCCGCAAAGTTCCGAGGCTTGGTCCAGCAGGTAATCCACCGCGATGCTGCCGTCGTGGATGGTGAACTGCACCATCTCCGCCGAGAGTAGTTGGATGTCCACGCTCCTCCGGGTCCACTGGTCGGCACGCCGACCTGCCAAATACCACCATCGGCAGTCCATCCATCCCAGCCCTCTTCGAAGCTGTCGCCACCACCGCAAACGATGTCGTGGCACACCACTCTCAGGTAGGCCGATTCGCTCGTTGTGGACCCGCGCAGATTGGTGGCGACTGCGCGGTAGTTGCCTTCGGAGTTGGTCGAAAGATTAGTCAGCACCAGTGAGCCGTTGGTTTGTCCGGGCACAGCGGCCCATGCGACAAGATTGCTCTTGTACCATTGGTAGCTGGGCCGGGGCGTACCGTTGGCAAACGCGTTCAATCCAGCGCCGAGCAGGAGATAGCCGGTCTGGTTTTCCGGCTGGCGCACGAAGAATGGCGCGGGGCCGGGCGCCGGAACATTTGCCAGAGCCGGCGGCGGTCAGGGCGCGGCTGTAGAGGGAGGGCTCATCCACCCAGCCCTTGAGCAATTCTGCGTCACCGCGCCGACCAATGTAGAGCGGCGAATTCCCATTGCCGGTGATGCCGGTGAAGTTGGTGCTGATACCCACGTCGTCGCCATTCTGGTAGAGCTTCAGCACATCGCCTTTCTTGAGCGTGGCGACGATGTGGTGCCACTGCCCGGTGATAATCTGTCCACCCGTGACGCTGGCGTAGGTGCCGCCGTTCAAGTTCAAAATGAAGAATTCCGGCACCGCGCCCGCACCGGTGTTGGTAATGCTCAGGCCGTATTCCCATTGGCCGGGACTTCCCTTGGCAAGAACGGTGCGCTGATTCTGTCCGGTCAGAGCATCGGCTTGGGGCAACTGGTCAAGCTTCACCCAGGCTTCCACTGTCATTTCGCCGTTCGTCCAAACGTGCGGGCTGAGTTCGGGCGCATCGGGCACGGCCACGTAGGCGTTGGTGCCGTTGAAGCAGAAGGCTGGGCCGGAGACACCGGGACCGTAGGTAGTGCCGCCCCAGACGGCGCCGTCGTGGTGGGCCACGGCGTCCAAACCGCTGCCGTCCGCCGGCCACCAAGCTACTTGGTTGGCGGGCGCGATGGTACACCACGGCACGGTAATCTTGACCGTCACACTGGCCGAGACTGCGACGTTACGGGCGACAATCGTGTAATCTCCGCCGTTCACGAAAGTGATGTTCGATATGGTCAGCGTGTAGTTGGTTTCGCCGGCGAGATTAGCGCCGTTGAACTGCCATTGGTAATCCGGGCGCGGCGCGCCCATCGCGATGCCAGTGAGCGTGATCGTTTCGCCAAGGAAGACGGTCTGGCTCTGGGGCGAGAGGGCGATGGCGGGCACCGGAGCGTTGGTGTAACATTTGCCGGCGGTGTTGCCCGCAATCGTCGCAATTTCGGTGGCGGTGAGCGCACGGTTGTAGAGGCTCACTTCGTCGATGTCGCCGGCAAAGGGAGTGTTGGCATCGTTGATCGTGACGTGGCCGATGGCCGCGCCGCCGCCGTCATCGGTGATGGCCGGCGTGTTGGTGGAGCCGTCCAGGACGCCATTGAGGTAAAGCAGACGCCGTGTGCCGTCATAGACCAGCGCGACGTGATTCCAGTTGTTCAAGGTCAGCGCGTTAGTGCTGATGAGGCGGCGGGCGCTGTCGTTGTTCACCCAGGATTCCAACTTGCCCGGGCCGTTGTTCACGCCGAGCGTCACGATGCGATTGCCCTCCGAGTAAATCGTCGGGTAAGTGACGTTCACGAAGCTGGCCGGCTTGACCCAAGCCTCGACGGTCCAGCGGGGAAGGCGGCTGAGGTCCGTGTTGGTGGATTCAAGGATGCGAACCCGCTTCTGGCTTCCGGTGAAATGAAACGCCTGTCCGACAAGTCCCCGACCATAGCCCGCGCCGTTTTGCAGGACGGCGAACCGGCCTTCAATGACGTCGTAGCTGTGGCCATCGCCGGGCAGCCACGCGACGATGTTTATGGGGACGGGTGCGCAGTTGGTGGCGGACTGGGCGGGAGCAGAAGCCGCAAGGAAAAGGGCAGGCAGAACGAGGCAAACACAGCGTCGCGAAACACCGATGAAATAATGAATTCGCATAGAGTCACCTTTGGTTGATGCGTTGAATGCGTCTTTTGTAAAGGACTCAACCGGCGCGCGCCATCGGCTGTATGGTGGAGTTCAGGGGATATTTTTCCGATGCGTGCGATCTTTCTCCTCCATTTAGTGGAGTGGAACGGATCTGATGAGAGGTGCATGAAACGGAGATGCCCCTCACATTGAATTACCAGCCACAGCCGGCGAACGCCTAGTCCGTGCACCACTCGTTCAAGAAGCGCCTGCCTTCATTCGCGGTTGAACTGAACCGCGAGCAGTTCAACGCGCGGTCTGCCGGGTGTAGGCGGACGCCGCAGCGGCGCGGGAATGGACGTGCAGTTTCCCGTAGATGTTGTGCAGGTGCGTGGCCACCGTGCTGGACTGGAGCTTCAGCGTGTTCGCGATTTCCTTGGTATGAAAGCCTTGGCTCACGAAGGCGAGGATCTCCTCCTCGCGGGAAGTCAGTTGTTCCAACTCGCGACGATCCCGGCCACGGGCATGAAAGCTCTTCACGACGAGACGGGCGATCTGGCTGCTCATGGGCGAACCGCTCCGGCGGACTTCTGCGAGAGCGTCCAATATCTCCACCGGCGAGGCGGGCGGCTTCTGCAAGTAACCGCTGGCACCGGCTTCCAACGCCTTGAACAAGGTCTGACTGTCATCGCTGATGGTCAGCATCACGACTTCAATTTCAGGCAGGCGGGCCTTGATCTCGCGCAGGTATTCCAAGCCGGACATGCCGGGCAGTTCAACATCAAGAAGGACGACGTCCGGCTTGTCGAAGGAGAGGTGTTTAAGCGCGGCTTCGGCGCTGCTGTGAGAGCCGGCACAGACGAAGCCCGGAGCACTGCCAATCAGCGCCGCAAGATGTTCGCGAAAGGATTTGTCATCCTCGACAATGGAAACGCGAGTGTTCATCACGGGAAACAGGTGAGGGGACGATGTCACGAAACGGCGAGTAGATGCAACGAGACTTCGAAGCGTACCTCGGTGCCTCCCTTGGGCGGATGGGTGATGGCGAACTTGCCGCCGAGGCTCTCGGTGGGCTGGCGCATGTTGCGAAGGCCGTGGCCGGTGATCGGAAATAGGGAGTTGTGGTGGGAGGGTCGAGGGTCGAAACCCCGGCCATTGTCGGCAATGAGAAGATAAAGAGTGTCCTCCGACAACGAAACTTCAACGCTTACCTCGGTTGCGGCACTGTGCTTGGCGGCGTTGTTCAGGGCTTCCTTGGCCACGAGGAAGAGATGGTGCCGGGCGTCAGCACTAATACGATCCAGCGGCAAGTTTTCGGGGAGATTAAATCGGCAGCGGATTCCAGCGGGCCGGAGGAATTGCTCGGCGTACTGGCAGATGCGGGCGGCCAGGCCATCGAGCGTTTCGTCGCAGGGATGATTGGACCAGACGATTTCCTTGAGCTGCGATGCGGTCCCCCGCGCGAGGCGAGAGAGCTGTCGCAACCGCTCCTCAAATCCAGGCTGACCACTTTCCGGCTGGTCGGACAGCTCGGCGAGAATCGTGAGCTGGGTAAGTTGCGCACCCAGACCATCATGGAGATCTCGCACGATCCGGGTGCGGTCCTGGGTCAGAGCCGTGTCCCGTTCAAGACGATGGATGCGCTGCACATAGCCCAGACGCCAGCGGTGGAAGGCGAGCACCGTCGTTCCAATCACAAGCGCGCAGAGCGTGTAGAACCACCAGGTCTCGTGGAAATGCGGCTGCAGTTGGATGGTGAGGCCGGCGCCGGACTCGTTCCATGCGCCGTATTTGTTCACGCCTACGACCTGAAACTGGTAGTGGCCAGGGCGCAGGTTTCCATAGAAAGCCGTGCGTCGAGAGCCGGCATCCACCCATTCCTTGTCGAAGCCTTTGAGCCGGTACTTGAAATGGACATCCTCGGCAGATTTGAACGTGCTGGCCGTGTATTGAATTTCCAAAACGTGCGCGCCGCCAGGCGGGATGCTTAACACCAAGCCTCGGTCTCGCATTTCCGAGGCTGGAGTTACCGGAGCATTGGGAGAGGCGGGAAATGTGGGATCGTTGAACAATACTGGTCCGTCTGGTGCCGAGGCGTTTTCGTACACCGGCTGCCCGTTGGCGCGAACCTGCTCGATGGCCAACGACGGCGGGTTGGCAACGTCCGGAAGGTATCGAGGATCGAAGACCACCACGCCTCTGGGAGTAGGAAACCAGATTCGCCCATCACTAGTCTTGCAGGCGGAGGGGTGGTTCTGCCGGCCGTTTGTTTCATCCGCCAACAAGCCGTCATCCTCGTTGTAAGTGTTGCAATGAAACTTCCTGGCGCCACCGGCAGCCACAGCCTCCAAATCGCTTTTGCGAACCCGGCAATGCCATGATCCGATCCAATCCATAGATGGCCCCGGTCATCCTCCACCACTTGATTGATCGCATCGGTAAACAACCCGTCCCGCACAGTGAAGACACTGTTCCGTCCGTCGTGCCACCAATTCAAGCCGCGGTCCGTGCCGATCCATAACGAATCCTCCTTGTCCGGTGCAGCGCCCAGACAACGTCGCTCGACAGCCCGTTGCTGACTGTAATCAAATCCATCACCCCTTTGCGGATGCGAGCCAAGCCCACTCGTGAAATGGCACACCAGACGGAGCCATCACCATCCTCAACCACCGCCCGCACGTCGGTGTAAAATCCTGGCGCAGAAAGCGTGAGATGAGAGGCATTGGTAATGTGTAGAACCCCGGCTCAGCAGACGACTGAACTGGCAAGGCCGAGGCATCAACACGATACAAGCCTTTGACGGTGCCAACCCACAGGACGTCGCCTGACCCAGCCCATAGTGCATTGACCTTGGTGTTGAACCATTCGCCAGGAAAACGGAATTGTCGGACCTGCCCTCCTTCCACGCAGGCCAACGTGTTCTTGGTGCCGAACCAAATGCGTCCGGCCTTATCCCTCGCAACGACACGAACGGCGTTTTTCGTCATGCCTTCCTGACTTGAATGCGAAGTCATCCGGCCCCCGCTGAGCCGGGCCAGGCCATTCTCGGTCCCCAGCCAAATCAAAACATCCTGGCCTTCGCCGATACTCCAAACTTTGTTGTGGGGCAGGCCGTCCTCGCTGGTGGCAGTCCAAACGGTCTTCGGCTTGAGCCGCAGGACACCTTGAGATTCGGTGCCGATCCAAAGTCCTCCTTCGCTGTCCTCGGTCATGCAAAGAGCGTAGTCTCGTGAGGCGTCTCCAGGCAGTTGGATTTGCTCAAACTGGCCCCCACAAAGCCGGTAAAGTGTGCCAACCTCGCCTGGCATCCAGAGATTGCCGGCGTGATCCGCGAAGAGGAACTTGCGTCGTCCGCCGTTATGAATCTCGGGTGCCTGAATGGTCCGCCACTGGCCTTGCTCAAAATACGACAACCGCGCCCGTCCATCATTGACAGGACCAAATAGAACCCAAACTCGCTGTTGCGAATCTGAGCAGACTGCGAAGGCATTGACTCCATCATTCTGATCCGGTGGTCCAGACCTCACAAAATCTGTCGTTCCCAATGCCAGCCGATACAGACCGGCGAGGGTGCCGGCCCATACGGTGCCATCGGTGGTCTCCATAATGCCTCCAGTTCCGATCTTGGTGGATGGGCTTTCACTGAGAAAGCGTTTTGAACTTCTACCATCCCAGCGGACCAGACCATCTCCGGTGCCCACCCACATCGTTCCCTGCCGATCTGCGTGCAGCACACCGACACTGTTGGAGTGTGAAAAAGGAACGGGTTCAAACTGCGTCAACGGGAGGCCGTGAGGGCTCCAAAAGCCCTGCGGTGTTCCCACCCACAACCGGCCTGTGGCATCCTCAGCAAGCGCTGTGCAATTGTCGTCCGAGAGCACGGGGGCGGTCGTGCGGTTGAACAGGGAAAAGCGAACTCCATCGAAGCGGGCCAGTCCGCCTCGCGTAGCCAGCCACAGATAGCCTTCACGGCTCTGGAAAACGGCGTTCACCTGGTTGTCCGGCAGCCCTTGCTGCTTGGTCCA
>Ga0163153_10005060_pt1 | contig 15887 bp, 14 predicted proteins | sample OliLakLV19MP6IB1_FD_148629 | JGI IMG/M metagenome (GOLD analysis project Ga0163153, IMG submission 148629) | Freshwater microbial mat bacterial communities from Lake Vanda, McMurdo Dry Valleys, Antarctica - Oligotrophic Lake LV.19.MP6.IB-1 | ecosystem: Environmental > Aquatic > Freshwater >... | reverse complement strand
GGCCTTCGCCCGAGGCGCGTTTCTCCTTGTAGCGAAACGAAAGTTCGTCGCCTCGAACGGTCCCGCTGATCGATCCGTGCCCGGAGCCTGCGTAGCTGCCGCCGACGCGACTGCCGTCCTGCGCGAGGCGCATGCGGCCGAAGTCGGTGTCCCAGAGGCCGTCCCATCCGCTATGGCCGTTCCAACGGCGGGCGTCCCGCTGTCCTTTCGGCAGGTACTCCCCCGCGAACTTGCCGCTGCGCACGAGCCGAAAGCTGCCGGTCCCGCGCTCGCTGGGTTCGACATAAGAGAAGTGCAGCGTGCGGCCGCGGACGGTTCCCTTCAGCGTGCCCTCGACCGCGCCGTAACGGTATGACCCCGAAACGGCCGAGCCGTCGTGCTCGAGCAGCAATTCGCCGAAGGTCGTGAACCATGTTCCGGCAAAGCCCTTCTGCATAGCGGGACTAATGCGTCCTCATGCTTTTTGCGGCCCTTGAGCACTGAATGAACTTAGTAAGCATTTGAATATAAGTAAATTATCCTTCAATACTTGGAAATAAACATTTGCAGGATAAAAATCCAGCTCAAACAACCCTCCTGGAAGCCCTGAAGGCGGTCGACGAAACCTATACCGTCAACGAAGAGCGGCCGTTCCAGTTGCGCAACCGGAATGCGTACGAAGTCGAAATTCTCGTACCGCCCTCCGAATTGGATGCACTGCCGAAGGCCGACAGGATCCGGCCCGCTCCCATGGACGAAGTGGAGTGGCTCCTGCTCGGCCCGCTTAGCGCTGCTTTCGTGGAGTCGCTCCCGATTGCCTTGCTGCCGTATTACAAGCGATGGGCCGTGGAGCGTAAATTTGCGGTCGTTGCAAACCCGGATCCACCAGCGATCATCTCTTAGAACCTCGGTGCGGTCGTCTCCGTCGCGGGAGCGCGGCGGATGCCTGCAAGGCCGACAGTCCCTACGCTCGCCGAATCGCACGATGTCATGGTCGTCCTCGGGACCGCCGCCACCGATGCCGCGCTCAAAGCGACGAAAACGATCCCCATCGTCATGGCGACGAGTAACGACCCGGTCGGTGACGGTCACGCAAAAAGCCTCGCGCGCCCGGGCGGCAACCTCACCGGGCTGTCGGCGATGTCACCGGAGTTGGGCGCAAAGCGGATTCAATTGCTGAAGGAAATGTTCCCGAAGTTGTCGCGCACGCTTGCAGTCATGTGGAACCCGGCGTCACCGGGCATGCGTGCGCGCTTCGATCAGGCAAAATCGGCAGAGCCCAAACTCGGTCTTGGCGTGCAGTCGATCGAAGTCACGGACTTGGACCAAATCGGCAAAGCGTTCGAGGCCATGAGTAAACAACCCCCGGATGCGTTGGTGGTGGTGGCCGACCCGTTCACCCTCAGCCAGAGCCTGCGCATTGTCGAATTTGCCGCGACGAAGCGCCTGCCTGCCATCTATGATTCGCGCGATTTTGTCGAGGGCGGGTGGATTGATGTCGTACGGCCCCGATCAGTTAGTGCAATTTCGCCGCATTGTTTTTTTCGTCGACCGCATCCTCAAGGGTGCGAATCCCGGCGACCTATCGATCGAGCAACCGACGACTTTCGAATTCGTGATCAACATGAAAACCGCGAAGGCGCTCGGGATCACAGTTCCGCAATCCCTGCTGGTGCAAGCAACGAAGGTGATCGAGTAGTTAAGCATAGGCCGCGCTGGGGAAGTCGTGCGCAGTTGGCCGAATGCGGACCTCCCGGGACGTCGGCTTCCGACGCAGAGCGGTCATTCGCGGGATGCAATTTTCATCGTTTCTTGACCCCCTAACAGCGGCCGTCTAGAGTCGGCCCGGCCGTTAGGAACGGAGAGATCGCATGAACAGGCGTCACACGGTAATTGCGCTACCGGTGTTGGTCGCAGCGGCGATTTTTTCGCTGCCACGATCTTCCATCGCCCAGAAACCGACCCGGATTCCGCGCGTCGGCTTGCTCATCCTCGCTTCGCTGCCGTCGGTCGCCACGATCATCGATGGATTCCGTTCGAGTCTGCGCGACCTGGGCTATGTCGAGGGCCGCGGCATCAGCATCGAAGTCCTGTCCGCCGAAGGCAACGCGGAACGCCTGCCCGAGCTCGCTGCGCAGCTCGTCGCGCGCAAGGTGGACAGCATCGTCACGGGCGGTGGCAACGTCTCGACCCTGGCTGCGCGCAAAGCCACCGCCACGATTCCGATCGTCATGAGCAGCAGCTTCAGCGCCGTGGAAGCAGGATTGGTGCAGAGCCTCGGGCGGCCCGGCGGCAATGTCACGGGCCTGACGGTGCCGCTGGAGCTGGGCTTGAAGCAGATCCAGCTGCTGCGGGAATTCATCCCGTCGCTGTCGCGTATCGCGATCCTGGTCCGCCATGACCCGGCGATGAGCCAGGCCCTGGAGCAGGCGACCGCCATGGCGCAGCAGATGCTGCTGATCTCGCTCCAGATGTTCGAAGCGCGCTCGCCCGAAGACATGCCCCGGACACTCGAAGCCATGCGCGTCGCAAAACCGGACGCCCTGATCGTCTCGCCTGATCCTCTGCTCTACCAGCAGCGCGAGCAGATCCTACGTTTCACGCGCGCGGCCCGGATCGCCGACATGTATTCCGCGCCAGACATCGTGGACGACGGGGGCCTGGTCGCCTTCAGCCCGTCAGTGCGGGATATATACAGCGGCGTGGCGCGCTTCGTCGATCGCCTCCTGAAGGGCGCAAAACCGGCCGACCTGCCCGTGGAGCAGCCGACGACGTTCGAGCTGGTGATCAACCTCAAGACCGCGAAATCCCTTGGCCTGAAAATCCCGCAGTCCCTGCTGCTGCGCGCTGACCGGGTAATCGAGTAGCGGTCGGAAATAGCGCAATTGCCGCACTGCCGCGAATGACCGCTGTTGGCCGTAAGCGGAAGTTCAGGAGTGTCGGCTTCCGACTCTAGGCGGCCATTCAAGAATGGCCCGGCGCGGAATGCAACCGAGAAGAGGATGCCTTTGGGCAGAACCTGCGCAGCGCTTCAGGACGCGGCCAGCCACTCAAGGATGAGCTGTGTCACCTGCGCGGGCTTCTCCCGTTGGGGAAAATGCCCGGCTCCGGCAATAAGCTCGAAGCGATACTCGCCGGTAAAGTGCTGAGCCTGGTCTGTCATGAGCTCGGCGCGCAAATCTTCGGCGCCGCAGAGAGCGAGCGTCGGCACCCCGATCGGCAGTTTCATCAAGGCCCGCACATCTTCAAGGCCCGGATCACCCTTTTGCGCATTGAACATGGCACGATAGTAACCAAGGCTCGCAGAGAGAACGCCGGGCTCCCGTAGCATTTTCTTAATCTCGGTGATGTGTTCCGCGTCCACGTGTCCGGGCGCTGTCCAGTATTCCCATAGATAGTCGACAAAGGCGAAATCGTTCTGGGCAATCGCCTTTTCCGGCAAGTCGGCCATCTGGAAGAACCACCAGTGAAAGGAACGGTGAACGTGCTTCGCCTCCAGCATGCTCTTATCGGATTGCACCGGGTGGGGGACCGCCATGAGGATCGCGCGACGGACCAATTCAGGGAAAGCGGCAAGTACCCCATATCCGATGATCGCCCCCCAATCCTGGCCGACGAGATAAGCCGGCGTTCCGTTGCCAAGCAACCGGATCAACATTGCAATATCGGTCGCGAGGGTAGCCTTGTCGTAATAGCCGTTTCGCGGTATCCCGGTAGGTGAGTAACCGCGCAAGTACGGCGCCACGGCGCGATATCCTGCGGCTGCTAAAGCAGGCATCTGGTGGCTCCAAGTCCGAGCCGTGTCCGGGAACCCATGCAGCAACAGAACGAGCGGCCCAGTTCCGTCTTCCAGATAGGCGAAATCCAGCCCATTGACGCTGACGTGCTTCATGGCTGTCCGCGTCATTCGAACGGGCTCTTCGGTTTGAACCAACGATGATGTCTGCCGAGAGAATTCCGTCCCGCTGAGACTTTCGGGGCCAAGAAAGTGGGCTGAGCGCTCTTCTGCATCGCGCCATTATTACTCCACATGGCCGCTCTTGCGGCGTAGGCAGAAGTCCAGGAATGTCGGCTTGCGACCCAGAGCGGACGAACTTGAATAGAAGTATTGCTTCAGTCCTTGACCCTCTGACCCCCGCCGCCTAGAGTTACTCGTCCGCTCTGGACCGTCACTTGGAGGGGCCCGGGATGGGGTGCACCGCCCGCGTCATCGAATGAACCGCCGCGAAACGCTATTAGCAACCCTTGCGATGGCAGCCGTCCCGCTCCACGCGCGCGCGCAACCGAAACCGTCAGAGCGCCACCATCGCGTCGGTGTACTGGTGCCGACGTCGGAGACCGCCGAGCGGCGCCTGCCGGCCATCCGCGGACAACTGGCGACATACGGGTACATCGAGGGTCGCAACATTGCCCTAGATGTCCGCTATTCCGCAACCAATCCGGATGCCGCTCAAGATCTCCTTGCATTGAAGCCGAACGCGCTTCTGGCGGTCGGGGCTGGCGCGGCGCAGGCGGCAAAGTTTGCGACGAATTCGGTGCCGATCGTCTTCACCTGGGTTGCCGACCCCGTGCTCTCGGGGATCGTGAAGGACTTCGCCCGGCCGGGAGGAAATATCACGGGTGTCACCAACCGATACTACGAGCTCACGGTGAAGCGGCTCGAACTGCTGCGCGACCTGCTGCCGGCGGCAAAGCGCGTCGCGGTAGCGGGGCCGTTCCACCAACCTGAGGAAGGTGCTGCGCTGCGGATCGCTCAACAAGCGGCGCCGCGCCTCGGATTCGATTTGATTGTTATGCGACCAATCGCTGGGGTGGTATGGGGACCCGAGATCTGGGCGGTCGTGAAAGCCGGCGCGAAAGCGATGTCGGTTTTCGACCCGTACGAATCACTCGGATGGCGCTTCGGTGCAGCGGTTGTGGTTGGGGCGGCTGCGGAAGAGCGCTTTCCGAGCGTCTTTGTGGACACGGAAACGGTCGAAATGGGAGGATTGATTTCGTACGCGACCAACCTGGATGACGATCTGAGGCAGAGCGTGGGACTGCTAGTGCGTGTGCTCAAGGGCGACAAGCCCGCCGATCTGCCGGTCCAGCAGGCTTCGCGCTTTGAGCTGGCGGTAAACATGAAAACCGCGAAGGCAATCGGGCTGAAGATCCCCCAGACGGTGCTGGTGCGCGCAGATCGGGTGATCGAGTAGGAAGATTTTTGCTGCACCGCGCGGAAGTTGTCCGCTCCTGGCCGTTAGCGGTCATCGACCAAGCTCCCCGACCTAGACTCAAATTAGGGACGTTCCTGCCATGGAGCAAATTGGCAAGTACCAACTGAGAAAGGTGCTGGGCAAAGGGGCATCAGGGACGGTCTATCTGGCCCTCGATACGTTTTCCGGAAACGACGTCGCGCTCAAGGTACTCGATCCAAAGGTCGTCGCGTCCGCCGAATTCGGGGAGACCGTTACCGCGCAATTTCTCAATGAGGCTTCGCTCGCGGGCAAACTCGCGCATCCCCACATCGCTGCGATTCTCGAGGCGGCCGTCACTGGCAACTCCGGCTATGTTGCGCTGGAGTACGTGCCGGGCGGCGACTTGTCGCAGTACACCGCGCCCGGGAAGCTGCTTTCAAAGGAAGACGCGATTCAGATTGCGTTCAAGTCCTGCGGCGCCCTGGATTACGCGTTCCGGCAGGGAATCGTCCACCGGGATATCAAGCCGGCCAATATCCTGGTGGTGAGCGGCACCAATATCAAAGTCGCGGATTTCGGTGCCGCTTACCTGAAGAAAGCGGAGGAAACGCATGTGGCGAACGTCGGCTCGCCTTACTACATGTCGCCGGAGCAGATCAGGGGCGAGGAACTTGGGCACCACAGCGACATGTTCGCGATGGGCGTGGTGCTCTATGAGCTGTTTGTCGGCCAGAGGCCGTTCACGGCCGCAAGCCTGCCCGACCTGTTCGCGAAGATCCTGAACGAGACGCCCGTCCCGCCGAGCACGATCCGGCCGGAAGTGGGCAAGGACGTCGACCACATCGTGATGCAAATGATGGGCAAGTCGCCCGGCGAGCGTTATCCGACATGGGCCGACCTGGCGTTGGACATCGCGAAAATCGGCCGGCTCAGCGTCTACCAGAAGGGCATACCGGACAGCGACAAATTTACGGCCTTAAAAAAGGTCTCGCTGCTGCAACGGCTCAATGATGCGGAGCTTTGGGAACTCGTACACGCGGGACGCTGGGAGCGCCTCCCGGGACGCAAAGCGATCGTCGTCGAGGGAGAAGCCGGAAAAAGCCTGTTTTTCCTCGCCAGCGGGCAGGCGAAAGTAACCAAGCTGGGCCGCCTGCTTAACATGCTCAACGCCGGCGAATGCTTCGGAGATATGGCCTACGTCAAGGACGGCGGCTCGCCCAGAGGTGCGACGGTGGAATCGCTGGGCGATGTGGTGGTGGCCGAATTCGATCCCGAAGCGATCCAAAAGGTGAGCGTGACCTGCCAGCTGCAGCTCACGAAGGCGATCCTCGATTCCGTTGTGGATCGCCTCTCGCTGGCCAACGAACGGATGGCCCGGGCACCGCAATAATAGATCGGGTCGGCTGACAGATCGGGCGCTCGACCGAACGATGTGCATCTGGTTGGCTCCCGACTCAGGGAGGATCTGCATACAGGCTGGGACGGCGAACGCTTAGCTATACAGAATCCCCGCAATTGGGGCGCTGCCGCGAATGATCACTGTTGGCCGATAGGCGACCTATCCGGAATGTCCGCTCCCGACCCAAAGCGGACAAAGGCGGGTAGCGCCAGAAGATTGACCCATTAAGGTTAGTATGCTTCGCTCAGACACTTTGGGGAGGCGGTATTGAGCGATCCCGGCCTGCGGCAACGGCTTGCAGCGATCCTGGCGGCAGACGTGGCGGGTTACTCACGCCTGATGGCTGCCGACGAGCGTGGTACCGTTGCCGCGCTGGATGCGGCGCGCAAGGTGTTCAAGAACCGGATCGAGTCGGAGCAAGGCCGGGTCATCGACATGGCGGGAGACTCTGTGCTCGCGGTGTTCGACACGGCAACCGGGGCCGTGTCGGCAGCGCTTTCCATCCAGCAGCAAATCAATTCAGCGGCAGACTCGGCTCCGGCAGGCCGCCAAATGCGCTTTCGGATCGGCGTACACCTGGGCGACGTGATCGAGAAGGCCGACGGATCCATCTATGGTGACGGTGTCAACATCGCCGCGCGCCTGGAGGGGCTGGCCGAACCAGGGGGGATCACGGTTTCGGTGTCCGTCCACACGGCGGTGCGCGGCAAGGTCGCTGCGGTGTTCGAGGACCAGGGCGAACAGACGGTCAAGAACATCCCGCACCCGGTGCGCACGTTCCGGACACGAGGTGAAGGAAGTACGAGTTCACAGCCGGAGCCGGTGATGGAACATATAGATCAGCAAATCCGATTCTGTACGGCAGCCGATGGCATGCAGATCGCTTACTCGTCGATCGGGACCGGGCCGCCGCTGATCAAGACCGGCAACTGGATGACCCACCTCGAATACGACTTCGAGAGTCCGATCTGGCGGCATTTATACAGGGACCTGGCAAGGGAACACACCCTCGTGCGCTACGACCCGCGCGGGAACGGCCTGTCGGACTGGGACATCGATGCGATCTCCTTCGACACATTTTCAAGTGACCTGGAGGCCGTGGTTGACGCGGCCAAGATCGACCGGTTCGCGCTTTTTGGTATTTCACAAGGCTGCTCGGTGTCGATCGCATATGCGGTGCGCCATCCGGAGCGCGTATCGCACCTGGTCCTGCTCGGCGGCTTTGCGCAGGGCGCGAATCGTCGTCCGCAAACCGACAGCCAAAAGGAGCAATCCGCCGCCATGAGGACTTTGACGCGGCTGGGTTGGGGCCAGAATAATCCCGCCTTCCGGCAGCTCTTCACTTCACGATTCGTGCCGGAAGCGACCAAGGAGCAGGCGGACTGGTATAACGAACTGCAAAAAAGGGCAACGTCACCGGAGAACGCGGTGCGTTACATGGAGGCCACCGGCGAGATCGATGTTTCGCACCTGCTGGCGCAAGTCCGGGTACCGACCCTGGTCCTGCATGCCCGCGAGGACGCCGCGGTGCCTTTTGATTTGGGTCGCCGCATGGCTGCGGGTATTCCCGGGGCGCGGTTCGTTCCCTTGGACAGCAAGAACCATATTCTGCTCGAGCATGAACCCGCGTTCAGCCGGTTCCTGGAGGAAATGCTTCTTTTCCTGAAACAACCGTCGAAATGAGCGTATTTCAGTAGCGCCCCGCACGTCCGCACCTCGCCGGTAATCGACGGTTCGCCTAAGCCCCTGTGTTTCAGATGATGCCGCTACCGGGACCCCAACCGATGACCGCGAGCGATTCCTGACATGCCGAAGTTGCGGGCGGGCACGAAGCGCCGGGTCCACCTCTTCCTCGGTGTGCTCTGCGTCATCGCCTTCGGCGGCGCGGCATTCGGGAGCGTGGTCGGCCGCACGCCTCTCATCGGCGCGCTGAACGGCATGATCAACAGCGTGATCGTGCTCGGGGGGATAGTCGGCGCCGAGATGTTCCTCCCGCAGACGCGGCTCGGTCACGCCCTCGAACGCGCGCCGTTCCTCGTCACCTTCGCGGTCAAGTGGCTCGTCTACCAAGCCCTGATCGTAGTCGTCATCGGAAGCGGACTCGTACGCTGGCTCGTCCTCACCGTGCTGCTCGGTGGCGATGCCGCACAGGCGATCATTCAGCAGGCCCCGAGCCTGCCGCCGAGGGTGGTGATGCTCATTATTACCTTGTTCGTGCCTTCCTCCATCTTGTTCGTCCAGTTCAGCCGCCTGATCGGCGAACGCACCCTGCGCGACATCCTGTTCGGCCGCTATCACCGCTCGCGCGTCGAGGAGCGGTTCTTCCTGTTCATAGACATTGTCGGCTCGACACCGCTCGCCGAACGGATCGGGCCCGACGCGGTTCATCGGTTTCTGAACCGCGTATTTCAGCTTGCCTCGGCCCCCATCGACGATCACGCAGGCGAGGTCTATCAGTACGTGGGTGATGAGGTGGTAATCACCTGGACGCTGGCCGAAGGCCGTGTGTGCGCGCGCCCGCTTGCCTGCTACTTCGCGATTGAACGGGCTCTCGCAGAGGCGGCCGAGGACTTCCAACGCGAATTTGGTGCCGTGCCGCGCCTGCGGGCCGCTTTGCATGCAGGACCGGTCATCACGGGCGTGGTGGGAGGAAGCCGCCGTTCGATCGTATTCCACGGGGATGTCATGAACACGACATCGCGCATCGAAAACGCGACGCGCGACCTGCAGCAATCATTCCTGGCTTCGGAGGACGCATTGAATCGTCTGGAAGGAATTGAGGCCTATGCGCTCGAGGATCTTGGCCCGCAGCAGTTGCGAGGCCGCGCGGCTCCGCTGCGCGTGTACGCGGTAGCGTCTGAGAGCAAGTTGACGGCTATTAGTGCCACCCAATAAATGTCTGCTTCTGGCCGCTAGCTGACTTACAACTTTGTCCGCTCCCGCCCCCAAAGCGGTCATTCGTGCAGCAGCAGATCCACTGTCTCGAGGCAGGTGCACGGCCGCCAGAGCGGCCGGCCAACGCGCTGCCAATACTGCCATTTTTTGCCCGATCCCCGCGCTGCTATTGCCTTTTCAGGCGAAATGCTGCCATCGCCTTGAGCCGCTCAAGCCTTCCGCGTCCCCTCCACCACCTGCTCGATCCTGCCGATGAGGTTCGGCTCGATCTGCACCTTCCAGCGCGCATAGATGCGGCGCGTGGCGATCTGCCACTCCTTCATTTCGGCCGGGGTTGGAATGTGCACGTTGACGCCAAGAGCCCGCACGCGCTCGACGTCCTCGGCGAAGAGCTTCCTCACGAGGCCGATCTGCTGCTTGGCCGCGTCCTGCGCGGCATCGCGCACGATCTTCTGGTCTTGCGCGTTCCAGCTCTGCCACACCGGACCGGCGATCGCGAAGAGCAGGATGTCGTTGGAGTAGTTCCACTTGGTGACGTATTTCTGGCCGAGCGTGTGGATCTTGGCCGCGAGGAAGACTTCGAGCGGGTTCTCCTGCGAGTCCACCGCGCCCGAGGCGAGCGCGGGCTGCGCGTCGGCCCAGCTCATGAAGGTCGGGTTCGCGCCCATGCCGCTCATGATCTCGCCGTACATCGGGCTGCCGACCACGCGGATCTTGATGCCTTTCATGTCCTCGGGCTTCTGAATCGGTCGCTTGGAATTGCTGATCTGGCGGAAGCCGGTCTCGCCGACCGCAAGCGGCTCGGCGCCGGCCTTCCTCACGAGGTCGAAGTAGTCGTTCATGACCGCGGGCGAATTGAGCACCGCGTCGAGGGCCTTATGGTCCGGTGTGAGGAAGGGCAGCGTGAATACGCCGAGCTGCCGGACTGTGCCCGACCAGTTGATGGGCGCGCCGCAGAGCACGTCGATGATGCCTTGCCTCATGGCCGAGAACTCGCGCGTCTGGTCGCCCTGCACGAGCGACGCGCCTGGGTACTGCTTGATGTTGATGCGAGCGTTCGTCCTCTCCCTCCTCTCCCTCACGAGGTTGGCGAAGATCTCGCCGCCCCTGCCCCATGCGAACGCCGTCGGCACCACGGTGGACATCTTGTATTCGGCCTTGTACTGCTGGGCGCGAAGGATCGCCGGGAAGCCCAGCGCGGCGGTAGCAGCGGCGCCTTTGAGCAGGTCGCGTCTTTTCATTTTGTTCTCCTCGCTTTCGGTTGTTTTCTCAGTCGGCCTTCACGCCGGCCGCACGCACCACCTTGCCCCAGCGCTCCTGTTCCTTCTTGATGAACGCCGCGTACTCCGCCGGCGACGAGCCGATGGCTTCGGCATCATCCGCCGCAAAGCGCTCGAGCACGCTGGGACTCCTGGCCGCCTTGGCCGCTTCCGTCGCGAGGCGCCTGAGCACCGGCTCGGGCATCTTCGCCGGGCCGTTAATGCCATACCACTGCGACGTTTCGAAGCCGGGGTACCCTTGTTCGGCGACGGTCCCCACGTCCGGCAATGTGGGAAGGCGCTTCGGCGTTCCCACCGCGATCACGCGCAGCTTGCCCGACTTCACATGCGGCATGAGCGGCGGCGTGCCGGCCGAGGCCGCCTGCGTGCGCCCGGCGACGAGGTCGATGATGTTCGGCCCCGTGCCCTTGTAGGGGACATGCTGGATGTCGATGCCGGTGACCTGCTTCAAGTATTCCATCGCGAGGTGGCCGGCCGAGCCGTTGCCGGCGCTGCCGTAGTACAGCTTGCCGGGTTCTTTCTTGGCCAGCGCGACGAACTCGCGCAGGTTTTTCGCCGGCACGCTCTCATGCACCACGAAGATCGCGGGCACGGTCGCAAGCAGCGAAATCGGCGTGAAGTCCTTGTCCACGTCGTAGGGCAGCTTCGTGTACATGAACGGATTCATCGCCAGCGACCCGACGTGCCCGATGATCAGCGTGTAGCCGTCCGGATCGGAGCGCGCGACTTCGTGCATCGCGAGGTTGCCCCCGCCGCCCGGTTTGTTGTCCACGACGATCGCCTGGCCGAGGCCTTTCTCCATTTCGGCCGCGACCGCGCGCGCGACGATCGACGAACTGCCGCCTGGCGCGAAAGGCACGACGAGACGCAGCGGCTTGGTCGGGAAAGTCTGTGCGTGCGCCGCGAAGACCGAGCCGGCAATCAGCACCGCGGTGAGAATCGATATTTTCTTCATTCTTCCTCCTTGCCTCATCCGTCGCCTCAGAACTCGATCACGCCCTTGCCCGAAGACTGGGCATCGAACACCTTGTAGGCCTCGTCGACCTGGTCGAGCTTCCAGCGGTGCGTGAAGATCTTCTCCAGCTCGATGCGGTTGTCGGCGACGAAGCGCGCGCACTCGCCCATGCCCATCGCGCTGAACGTCCAGGAGCCGATCAGCGTGACCTGCCGGCGCAGCAAGTCGCGCGACACATCCAACGTCACCTCACCGCCCTCGCCGACGAAGCACACCGTCCCCCAGGTTTTCACCGAGCGCACCGCGGCCAGGCGCGCGGCCGCCACGCCTGTGCAATCAAGGGCGAGGTCCACGCCAATGCCGCGGGTCAGCTCCTTGAGCTTCCCATCCACGTCTTCCTTCGCCGAATTCACTGTCGCATCTGCGCCGAACTGCTTCGCCAGCCCGAGGCGCTCGTCATTGGTCTCGATGGCGATCACGCGCGCGCCCATCTTTGCGCCGAGCAGCGTGGCGCTGATACCGACGGGGCCCTGGCCGAAGACGGCTAAGGTGGAGCCGCCCGCAATGTGCATGCGCCGCAGCGCGCCGTAGGCCGTGCCGGTACCGCAGGCCACCGCGGCGCCTTCGGCAAACGAGAGCTCCTCGGGCAGCGGCACCAGCGTGCGCACCGGCACCTTGAGATACTCGGCATGCCCGCCATTGGCGGTGACGCCGTAGACAGTGATGCCTTCGCGGCACAGCTGCGACCAGCCGACCCGGCAGTGCCCGCAGACGCCGCAGCCGGCGTAGTGGTGGTCCATCACGCGCTGACCGATCGGCGCCTCGCGCTCGGACACGCCGGGGCCACGCGCGGCGATGACGCCGCAGGGCTCGTGGCCCGCGATGAAGGGCTCGGCATTGCCGCCCAGGCCCAGCGCCTTCTGCGCTTCGCCCGGTGGCGGGCGATAGAACTTGAGGTCGCTGCCGCACATCCCCGAGGCCTTCATCTGGAGCACGACTTCGCCCGGACCCGGCGTCGGGTCGGGGAAACTGCGAATTTCGATCTTCCTGTTGCCGAGGAACACTGCGCCGCGCATGCCGGGCCTCCTGGTCGGTGATGAGGTGGAACGGTTCCATGATACGGGGCCGCGCGGCACGCCGCTATGCCACCCCGCTAATACCCCAGCGTCCGGGGCAGCCAAAGCGCCAGTTCCGGAAACAGGATCACGAGGAAGGTCACGCCGATGAAGCTCGCCACCAGCCAGCCGACCCACGGGATCGTGGCTTCCATGGGCACCTTGGCCATGCGGCACGCGACCATGAGGTTGACCGCCAGCGGCGGGGTGAACTGGCCCACGGCGATCATCATGGTGAGGATCACGCCGAACCAGACCGGGTCCCACGCGAAGGCCTTCGCCACCGGCACGAGCAGCGGCAGGAAGATGAGGAAGATCGAGACGCCGTCGAGGAACATCCCGACAATCGCCAGCACCACCACGACGAGCACCATCGCGCCGAAGCTCCCTAGCCCGCTGCCGGCGATGAAAGCCGCGATCGGGTCGGCAATGCCGAGCGTGTTCACCGAATACGCGAAGATGCCCGCAAGCCCGAGCACCAGCATGATGACCGCCGACAGTTCGGCCGCCTCGCGGAAGATGTCGAAGAGGTCGCCGAAGCGGATCGTGCGATGGACCACCATGCCGACGAACAGCCCGTAGAACACCGCGACAACCGCGGCCTCCGTCGGCGTGAACCAGCCCATGCGCATGCCCCCGAGGATCAGCACCGGCGCGGCCAGGCCCCACATCGCCTCGAAGAGGCTTTTCCAGAACGGCGGTCGCGGCACTTCGGCTTCGCCCTGCCCGAAACCATGCTTGCGCGAGATCAGGATCGCGGGCACCGCAAGCGCGAGGCCCGCAAGCACGCCGGGGATCATGCCCGCGGCAAACAGCGCCGGCACGGAAGCCCCCGGCACCATGACGCTATAGACGATGAACGCGATCGAAGGCGGGATCAGGATGTCGGTCGCCGCCGCGGCGCCGATCACGCTCGCCGAGAACGCCGGCGGATAGCCCGCGCGCGCCATCGCCCCGATCATCACGCCGCCCACGGCCGCGGCATTCGCCGGACCGGAACCGGAGATGCCTCCGAGCACCATCGCCACGCTGATCGCCACGAGCGGCAGCATTCCCGGCCCGCGCCCGACCACCGCGATCGCAAACGTCACCATGCGCTGCGCAACGCCCGAGCGGTCGAAGATCGCGCCGACCAGCACGAACATCGGCAGCGCGAGCAGCGGGTACTTGGCGAGGCTCGCGTAGAAGTTCTGCGGCACCGCGAGCAGCCCCCAGTGCTGCGCATCGGTGTTCGCAACCGCGATCGCAATCGCGCCGCCCAGGCCGAGCGCCACGCCGATCGGCACCCCGGCCAGCATGAGGCCCAGAAAGATCGCGAAAAGCAGGACGCCGGTCATCGCGTCTTTATCAAGTGCCGCCAGACCTGCCCCGCGCGGAACGCAATCGCAAGCGAAAGCACCGGCACCCAGACCGTATACCACCAGCGCGGGACGTTCAGTCCGGAGGAGGTTTCGTTGTAGCGGTAGTCATCCCAGACCATGTCTGCGGTAAGCGCGGCGAGGACAAGAAAGAAAATCGTGGTGACCAGCGCGCCGCCCAGCGCGAGGAAACGCCTGCGGCCGGCCGACCCGCTCTCGAGGAAATATTCGATGCGCACATGGTTGTCGCGTGCCGCAGCCGCCGCCGCGCCGGCCATGGTCATCACCACCAGCAGGAAGACCGAGATTTCCTCGGTCCACGCAAACGACTGGTCGGAGAAATAGCGCACCAGCACGTTGCCCATCGTGATGACGCACAGGAGCGCCATCGAGAGGACGGCGATCCAGTCCTCGACTATGCGCCTACGCATCGTGCAGCCCGCTTGCGACTCATGGCCCTAGCCGAGAAAGCTTTTTGCGGCGGCGACGATCTTTGCCGCGCCGATGCGCGATTCGTCCTCGAGCGGCTGCGAATAGCCGGCCGGGATGCGCGGCGCGCCGAGGCGCTTGACGCGGATGCCGAGCTCTTCGGCGACGCTGGCCGCGATCTCCGCGCCGAAGCCGCCGGCCTGCACCGCTTCGTGCACGACCATGAGCTGCCCGGTCTTCGCGCACGACTCGAGCACGCCCTCGCGGTCCCACGGCCAGATCGTGCGCAGGTCCACCAGCTCGATCGAGTAGCGCTCCTTCTCGAGCAGCGGGATCGCCGCCATGCAATCGTGCATCGAGCGCGACCAGCTCACGATCGTGAGGTCGCGGCCAACGTGTGCGACCCGCGCCTTGCCCAGCGGAACCGTTGCGCCGGGCTCGACCTCGCCTTCGATGCCCCAGAGCTCCTTGTGCTCCATGTAGACGACCGGGTCGCCGCTTGCGAGCGAAGCCTTGAGCAGGCCGTAGTTGTCAGCCGGCGTCGATGGCGTTGCCACCACGAGGCCCGGGATATGCGCGAACCACGCTTCGAGCGATTGCGAATGCTGCGCGGCCGAGGCGCTCCAGAGCCCGATCGGCATGCGCGCGACGAGCGGCACCCTGCCCTGCCCGCCGAACATGAAGCGGTTCTTGGCCGCCTGGTTCACGAGCTCGTCGATTGCGCAGAGCGCGAAGTCGACGACGCGCATTTCCACCACGGGACGCAGCCCCGCGAGCGCCATGCCGACGGCCGCGCCCATGATGGTCGACTCCGATATGGGCGTGTCGATGATGCGGCCCGGCCCGAACTCCTGCGGCAGGCCGCGGTACTGGCCGAAGATCCCGCCGCGACCGAGGTCCTCGCCGATCGCGATCACGTTCGGGTCGGCGCGCATCGCCTCCTGCAGCGCAAGGCATGCGGCCTGCGCATAAGTCATGATCGTAATGGCGGCGCTCATCGCCACTGCCCCTTGCCGGTGTCCATGACGTCTTCGTAAGCGGTGGACGGATCGGGCCACGGCGAGCTCTTGGCGATGGCGAGCGCGACTTCGACTTCGATCCTGGCCGCGGCCTCGATGGCATCGATCGAAGCTGCCGGCTCACCCGCCTCCAGCAGCGCGGTCCGGGCCAGCCGGAGCGGATCGTTCGCAAGCGCCTGCTCGACTTCCTTCGCGTCGCGGTAGGCACCCGGGTCGACCGAGACATGGCCCTTGAAACGATAGGTGACCGCGTGCAGGAAAGCCGGGCCATTGCCGTGGCG
>Ga0163153_10005058_pt1 | contig 15894 bp, 29 predicted proteins | sample OliLakLV19MP6IB1_FD_148629 | JGI IMG/M metagenome (GOLD analysis project Ga0163153, IMG submission 148629) | Freshwater microbial mat bacterial communities from Lake Vanda, McMurdo Dry Valleys, Antarctica - Oligotrophic Lake LV.19.MP6.IB-1 | ecosystem: Environmental > Aquatic > Freshwater >... | reverse complement strand
ATAGTATTTACATTAGTAATATCAAGATTTTTCTTTGAGATATCTTTATATAACTCACTCCAATTAACCCATTCTACAATTCTTGAAGTTATTTCAGGAATATATACAAACCTTTTAGAATATTTTATACAATTAGTACTAGCATCAAACCTATCAATTACAATAGTTTCCTCAAATTTATTATGCATAGTTTTCAATATTTCTTGTTGTAGTTTGTTCATCCTTATGAGTAAACTCAAACACATTAGTCTCATCTGAATACTCTTTATATTTCTCAGATGGAGCTAATGTTATTTTAAATACAGGAGACTCTAACTTATCTTTATAGTTCTCAGCAACTGTCTTAATTAATTCCTGATAAAACTCTTTAGTTAAATAATCATTAGTATACATATACTCAATAAAGTCTTCTGCATCCATACCATATAAGTCCTTCCATGCAGATCTCTCAACAAATAATCTTATATTTTTCATTCTTGAATTATTAATTTTGTAAGACCATCCTTTATTTAATCTCCATAAATAAAAGATAGATTTCTTTATATCACAATTAGCCATAATTTCTATTCCTATTTCATGATTAGTTCGATCTGTACTCTGAAACATACTTACTATACTTTCATATACTTCTTGATCTATAATAGTAGATGGTGACATCTGATCAAGAATTACATCCTCACTAACAATTGGAATCTTCTTAGATATAGAATTATAAATAATCATAGCTGCTACCGGAGTAACAAAATATTGAACAAATCTACTTTCAACCCAGTCTATACCTCCTCTACAAGTAGGATAAGCTAAATATATCTGAGAATATCTATCACCACTATTAATATAACCTTCTACAGAAGATCTGGCCTCTGTAGAATATCTATAGTAAAATGACTCTCACATGAATAATTATCTGTAACTATTTCAGGACTTCTATCAGTAAATATAATATTAGTCATCTTTGCTTGAGCATGTTCAACTTCAAAAGCTATATTATTATTACCTATAAAGAATGTAGCTTTATTTATATCACCAACATGAGTAGCTCCTATTTTTCTAAGATGATCTTTTAACTTAAACAAGGGAATCTTACTACCAGGTAAGAGATATACTTTATCTTTTGGCTTAATAGTGTCATTTCCAGACCCCCTAAGTCTTTCATTAAGTTTACCATAGGTCTCTCTTGAGACATCATATACAATACCTACACCAATACTTTTATTACTATCAGCAAAATAATATTGCCAACCCTGTTGAATCCAGGGAAGTTTATCAATCTTATCCTGATCTATTTTAATAAATGGATTATAACTCATTTTCTTTTCTTATTTATTCTATACATAATAGATTGTTCATTTCTTCCCATAAGACTTACAAATTTATGTACATCATCTGTTCCAGAATCAATATAGCCGGACTCAATAAGACAAAAATAACTAATACATAATTGTAGTCTTTTTTCATCATTGAGTCCGGGTTCATATCTATATCTTAAAAAATTAATCATTGTTATTTTATTGCCATTGCCACTACTTCTTTATTTAACATTATTCCCTGAAATTTTGATTTATTTGCATTAAGTATACTTTTAACTATAAAATACTTTAGATCATTAGCAAGAATCTCCTCTGTAGTAATAGCAATTAATCTATCAGTTAGATCTTTAGTTATAGTATGCTTTTCTGCATGTACTATACTATAGTTTATTAACCTTGTACTTAAGATACTTGCTATATCGGATCTATAACCATTTCCTTCACCTACACAAGCTTTCAGTTCTGATTTAACATGAATCCAGTTTGGATTAGTAAGCATCTCTTTAGGACTAACTAATTTATCCAGTTTATTATTAATGAAAATAGTAAACATAGTTGAGAATTCAGGACCTACTGATCCTTCTCCAATTAGCTGAATCATAGGAAGATTGTCTTCAAACTTTTCAAATGAACTAATACTATTAAAGAAGTTAGTAATAGATCTTGAATTACATTGTTGAGTTACTACTTCAGGATGTAAGAGCAAGAAATTAATACACCGGCCATCTATACCTTGTTTCTCAGCCCATCTTGCCCAGCAGGTAATATCAAACTTTAAATTAGCCGATATGAACCTTGTCTTTTGAGCCACATCTATAGTATTAACTAAGTAATCTCCATTATCCGGATTAGCACTTAGAAAGATATTCCAGCCCTTAGGAAGCTTCCATGATATATATTCTTGTCTATCTACCAATTCCATCACAGCCTGAAGAAATCTCAAATCTGCCCGGTTCCAGTCATCCAATAATAATATACCTCCTCCTTGTTTATCTGCAATCCATTCTGGAGGACAATAGGACATCCTCTTCTCACCAGTAAATGCATATCCTTGCTTTATATACTCAGAAATAGCATGCTCATCTATCCATATACAATTAACTAAATCAGTACCTAAAGATCCAACAGCTTTAGTTTCTTTCTTACACAACTGAAATTGTCTAATAGGATATCCCACTAACAATATTGTTATCTTACAAGTTCTTTATCTTGTAATTCAGTAGTTTTATTTATAGCTACTGTTCAGACTATATCATCAATAGTTTTGCTATACTATTGTCGGGAGCTCTTGGCAGCTTCATCACCTTTCTGGTGGTATGCTACTAGTCGTTGAACCTTCTAACCATTCCTGATTAGCTTGGCTGCTGATTGGCCTTTTCAGGCTGTTCCAGCAATTCACCCGATTTAAAGGGGACCTTGGGATATCCTTTAATCTTAAATTCAGTATTACCTTTTAATAATTGATCAACAATAGCCTGATTTATATTTTTTACTCCAGACTTTATCTTAATCACATTATTATTAGGTTCTACTATTACAAACTCAAATCTAGATGTTATACTCTGAGGTCTAACATAAGAGAATTTCTTTGGAGGAAATTTTGAAAATTTATATCTAAATCTTCTTAATCCACATAATCTACCAGCATAATATTTACTTGCTGCTATTTGTATAGTATGAGGACTTACTCCATTCTCTTTAGCTGCTTCATCACTACTATTATACTCTTTGATGAAATTTCCATTCAGATCATACATCTCTACCGGACTCTGCTGCTTAGTAACTTTTCTACCTTCTAAGTAAGCTTTTATCAATGATTTTGATATTTTTTTCTTACTTATATTCGATAAAGTTTTAGTAACAGGATTCTGCATATTCATATCCGACTCAAGCTGTTTAATATATAAGGCTTCTTTACATATTCTCTCTTCAGGAGAACAAAGTTCCAGAATAGTATAAAATATTTCAGAAGCACTATATTTATTATAACAAGCTTGAAGGAAAGAATTAGTATGGTTATTCAATAGCATATCACCTCTATGCTCCCTTAACCGGGAATATAAAGACTTACTACTACCTATATATTTATGATCTTTACACGATATCATATATACACCACACTTAGATTTGAGTTCATTTACTTTTAGTTCATAGAAGAGATTTTTCATCTTAGTTAAGTTTTGTCTACAAAGTTACAAAACTCTTCCAGATAAGCAATGTTTAATCCCCTAACTCTTCTATTTGACTTAAGTTTAACTTTATAAAGTTTAACTTTAATTCATCAGCCAACTGAACTACTGCAGAAGTCTTACCAATTCCTGATTCTCCAATTACTTCTACAGCCACCGGATTTTTATTAGATAGCTGAATATATTCATTATTCTTTATTATATGCTTTAGGAAGTCTTTTAGTTCATCTATGTTTAAATTTACTTGTGCATTTTCTTTGCTCATATCCTTTTTAGTTTAAATATTTATTAATTCAATTTTATTTTTAATCCCGGTAATTTATCATTTAGATTAGATGTACTAGATAATACCCATAGTATCTTCCCTCTTATCTTATTTACAGGTGCTGGAGCTTCTCCATCAGTAAAATAGATCATACAGCTATACTTATGAGGATTCTCATTAAAATAATCACATGGAGGATCAAAACTAGTTCCTCCCCGGCCATGAACTTTAATCTTATCTGCAGTATCCTTTTTAAAAGGTTCTATTTTAGCTATAGCAGCATCACATTGGACTACTGTTACTTCAGTGCCTCCTTTGTGTATATGATAGATCTCATGAAAGAATTCTTCAAGTTCATTTTTACTTACAGATCCTGAAGTATCTACAGCTACTAGAACATGTCTCTTTTGCTTAATCTTTAATCCCGGATTATCTTCAAATCTCTTATTATACTTCCTATGAAGCTTCTTAGTATAGATCTTAGTAGAACCACCGGTAAATCTTCTTAGATACCCCTTCCAGTCAAATTTAGGAGGCTCTTTGTGATCTATCTTACTAATGTAATCAGCTAACTCACTTGGAATAGTTCCCCGGCTTTTAGTAATAGCATCAGCTACTTCTTTAAGATGAAAATCAGTCTGGCTTCTTAATAGCTTCTTTTCAGTCTCTGACATAGCTTCAAACTCTTTCCAAGTGCCATGATCACATACTGTAGGTTGTCCACTATCCATTTGATCTAATAGACTATCTAGAGCTGAGGATCCTGAACTTCCGGTTTTCTCTTTTTGCTCTTTACCTTGCATTAACTTATCATAGTAATACTTAGTTCCTTTCTTAGGCTCTAACTTCAATTCCGGAAAATCCTGGATATACACACCTCTTGGAGGAATAGCATGAATCTGTTTAGTATACTCTTCCATTGTAATAACTCCATCTTTAACATCTTCTGCTAACTTTTTAGCAATAGGAGTATACTTAGCCTCAAACTCTTTAGTAGTTACATCAAAACAAGGAAGCCAAGATGGATCAATATACTGATTGATCTCAATATCCATAGCTATATTAGCTACTACTTTATCCGGGAACCTATCTTGATTCTCCAGATGAAAGAATGATATATGAAGTAGTTCATGCTTCATAATCATTAACTGCCATAATTCAGTAAGACCATTCCAGAAATTTTCATTAACTGTTAACTGATAATTTATACCATTCTTACTTACTCCGGCACTTGGAACTTTAGTATTGTTCCATTCTTTATTAAGCATCATTAAGAACAATCCATAAAATGGCTCTTTAAGGCAGAGCTGCTTACATGCTTTTGCTAATGAATCATGTTTATTTATCATATTTATAATATTTATAATATTCTAATTTATATTTCTTCTATCTTGTTTTACCTTAAGATGGTTTATAAAAGACTCAAGTATACCAACTAATATTTCATTAGGAATTTCATCATGCTTATGTTCTATTTTTACTTCTGCATCTTTATTATCATGATCAATTTTAACATGTATCTGAAATACTGTTTCAAATCCAGTCATATCCATTATCTCTTCAGAGTCATTTTCCATCTTCTACTTTAAGTTTTAAAACTAGATCCAAATCTTTAACAAAATCAAATCCCCACTCTACCAGATATTTCTTTAGTACTAAACTAAATTTATCTATTGTAAACTGAACAGCTTCTATTGGACATTTATCTTTTACTAAATCTATAATAGCTTTGTAACTAAGATTAGAGTTACTATTAATACCAATACCCTCTAATTTCTTTTTTAAATCCAGGGCATTATTTAACCAAGTAGCTCTAGATGCCTCATTCTGAGATTTAAATAATAGTAATATATACGGTAATGATTCCCGGAAATTTGCATTATTAAGTATAGTTAGAGCTACTACAGAATTCTCTTTATCTGGAGAATTAAGAAGAGCCCAAAAGTTCTCATAATTATTTATATCTACTGTTATTTTTTCTTGTTGTACTTTTTCCATATTACATATTTTTCATTTTTTTATACCATCTTGTTATTTCAATCAACTCATGAGTAATACCATCTAATTCAGATCCCACTCTAACTGCTTTATCAATATCATGTCTATCTATATTCTTTAAGTTATCTATACACCTATCACATAGACTAGTTTGATAAGGTTGATTAATCTGTATATATACATTAAACGTATTTTTACATACTATACATTCATAACTTAGAGTACTACTATGTTTATTAAAGTTTGTCTTCATTATTCTTTTAGTTTATTAAAGATATTATCAGAATATGATTCATCCTTATAATGAACTATAGTTACATGATCAGAAATATCATATTTTCCTGAGGAAGTATGAATAGTTATAATACCATGATGAATACCCTCATAAATAAGATTACCAATATGGTCAATAACTATTTTTTGTGAAATTTCAACAATAGTTCTCTTGGCTTTACTATATCCTTTTATTCCAAGTTTAGAGTAATTATTAATATAAACTACAGTACCATCATTAAGAACTTTCTCAAATTCTATTTTATCATGAACTATTATTCTCTCACGATACTGATTATAATTAAGTTTTATTTTTATAACACCTCTGGATTCAAAATTCATAAGAATGATCCCAGAGATTAATTTTATATCCTTCATATTTTTTTAATTTGTTCTTCTCTTTTAATCATAGCTCTAAGATTAGTTAAACAATTAGGACAAAAGTTACATCGGCTAGAAGTAGTATAAGTATTACATATTATACAACTAGTATGATAGGAATTATAAGCAGGAGCTACTGTAATTGAATCTTTAGGATCTATATTTGTTAATGTACGTAGATTACTTACTTTCGTCATAATACTATGTATAAAAAGATTTTGTTAATTGATATATATGAATAGCATCAGCTTCATTATCATTATAACCAGCATATCCATATTTCTCTTGAGCTGCCTGAACCATAGCAGGTTTACCAGCATTCCCTTTTCCTGTAGCAAATTTCTTTATCTCACTAGCAGAAAATGCTCTATACTCAATTTTATTTTCTTCACAAAAGATCTTTAATACTCCATGTAATTCAGCTTGGACTATTAATGCATTCTTATGAAAGCCAGATGTTCTTTCAAAAGTAATTAGATTTACTTTTTCTATATCTACAAGTTCTCTAAGCTTGGACTTAAATCGTATTAGCCTCATACCAGAACTTTCATCTCTTTTTATAGAGAAATCCCATACTCCAGAAGCTGTTTCAGTGCACCAACCACAATGAGTTGCTACATCGAGACTTAGAATTTTTAAATTATTCATACTTCTTGTAGTTTAGTATTTAGTGCATTATAAATTAAATCATAAGTATTACCCTTTATAGCTTCTTTTCTATATTTAGCTATATTATCTGATAGATCTTTTTCTCCTTCAAGATGGGCATATGGAATATCATATTTCTCTTGATATTTTTTCATAGCTTTAATCCCGGCCTCATCATTATCTAATAGAGTAACTATCAGTTTATACTTGTGTTTATAAGCTTCAATAATATGTTCTGGTATTAGTGTATTCTCACTATGAGGAGCTACAGCTTCCATATTCCATTTATAATTTATAAGACACATTAAATCCTTCATAGAAGAGCATATAACTAGTATTGGAGCTTCATATTTTAATTGATCAGTTCCCTGGATATAGTCCTTGATTTTTATAAATTTCTTATCCCGGACATGAGGTTGATAAATCTTATATAAACTCCCATCCTTTCTGAAGAATCCATAAATATTATATCCGGTTATAACCAGCTCTTGATCTTCTTTAGTAAGCTTATATTTTTCAAGAGGAAATACATTATAATATTCAAGTATCTTGGATCCAATACTATACTGCATCCAGTATTCTCTATCTAATATATTCCATTGTCTCTTTGTAAACTCAGTAACTTTATATTTACTATGTTCTTTGAATTCAGCTATCTCATAACAGTCTCCATTATTAAGGATAAACTCATTATAATCCTCAATGATCTTATACATAGCAGCAGAAGGTTTAATATTAAACATTAAACTTATTAGATCTGTTTGGCTCCCTCCATATCCTGAAGAGAAATCCTTAAACTGATACCGGCCCAACTTCTTATGCCAATAGAGAGTAAATGATGGAGTGTTATCTTTGATATTAAATATAGATCTAATACACACCTCTTGTCCACATAATTTTTGTGGTAATTTCAAATAATACTCAAATGCCCAGGTAGGAGGTACATCATTAATACTAGCTATCAATTTCTTAGTTCTTATCATAACACATCAGGGATTAAAGATAAAAAAGAGCCAGATTTCTCCGGCTCTTCACTATCATAGATTAGATTATAACTCAAAATCTTTATTCACAGTCTTAGGAGTTTCTTCTTTAATCTCCTCTTCTCCAAAAGATTCTACAGATTCAACTTTCTTCTTTCTTATATGAGTAGAAGGATCAAATAATATTACTCTACTCTGACTAGCAGGAACAGATTCTAGTTCAAATGGAACATTAGTTTTAGAGAACTTAGGAAATGCCATATCATAATTCAGGAACTTTTTAGAATTAAGATACTCTTTACCCATAATACACATTCTAAGCCATTTGTCTTTATACAAACCATCAGTACAGAATTTCTGGATAAGACTATCTACACTATCATGTTTATTATCTTCCTCATCAAGCCAGGAGTTTAATCCAAGAGCCTCACAAGTATTATGAAGGAATCTCAATAGTAATTTATCTCTTTCAATCTTAGTACCTCCTTTGGTTATTCCATCTTTAAAGGGCCACTCATCTGCTTTTACTTTTCCTACTAATCCCCGGTGTCTCCCCTTTGCAGGATTACCATAATCAATAAAGAATCCTTCAAAATCTTTTCCAAGGTCAGGACCTTCTATATGAAATATTATATTCCATGAATCAGGATCCTTCTCATCTTTCTTTTTAAATACTGCTTTTTCAAAGATTATATTATTGATTTTAGCAATAACATTTCCTGGTTCTATTAATTTCCCTGTAATAGGAGCTTTCTTTGTACTAATCTTTTTATTCTCTTCCATAGTTTTTATTTTTCAGTATTATCATTTTCAATAGTAGGATCACTCTTCTTAAAATATTGAGTTAAATATTGTTGTAAAATAACATCAAGTTCTTTTGCTTTTTCATTCAAGTCATTAGAAACTTCTATTTTAGTAAATACAGGAATCTGATATACAGTTGCTCCTTTTTTTCCTTGTATAGAAGTAGCTACCTCAATACCTCCTGTAAATATATCTGGATTATCTTTTCTAAAATCTATCCATGCACTAACAGCTGCCCCCATAAGTTGAATATTGCATAAACTAAGAGTATCTCCTTCTATTAGTGCTATATATACTGATTGAGAATATTTTGCTCCAGTACAATTAGCATGAACTTTTACTTCTTCATAGAGTCCTTTTGCAGCTAATCCCTTTTTAGTATATACTGATAGGATTTCTTTTTTAGTATCTCTTACTTCATTACTCCAGAAACCACTTTGATTTGCATCACTGTATCCTTTTACTGTACTTAGTGTATCTAGTACAAGAAATTTTACAGGTAATTTGATTTCCATCTTAGTCTCAGTTTCTTTATCATACCACTGAAATCCTCCATTCTTCCATTGTAAAAATTTTTCAGCTACATTTTTAATTTTAGTTTCTTCACTTCTGCTCATAGTTTTAATTTTAGAATTATTAATATTACTTCTTAAATGTTTTCTGTACTAGCTCATTAAGCCATTTCTTAGAAGCCACCGGTTTAGACCACATTATAGCTGCCCAATCTCTGCCTGTTAATTGATCTACTGGAGAATCTGTTTCAGGATCCATTATATCATTAAAATCAGCTACAAGTTCTGTTTGTAATGCCTCAGTTCTATCTATAGTTATCATTTCTGCTACAGGAATAAGAACAGCTCCATTAGGTTTGCCATCTTTCCTTCCATATTCTTCATGCCAATGAGGATTAAAATTCCATTTTAATAACTGTCTATCATTAGTATCAGTGATTAATTTTCCTCCCGGATATTCTGGTTGATGATACCAGTTTATTTTTTCAGTATAAATATCTGTATTAGGTTTAATCTCACTATCAAACATACCCATGACTAATACTCCATTAACATGATAAGCCATCTTAGGTAAATAATATGCATTTGGTAAACCTAATTTATCAAATACTGGCTGCTGCCATACTCTTAATTCTACAGTTCTAACATCTCTTACATCTTTACTCATTTTTTCTTCACTCATGATATTATTTTTAATTATGATTTAGATCTTCGTTCTTGTTGACCTGGAGTATTCATTTCTACTAATCTCATTTTATCAAATTCTGCTCTAAAGAAACTTAACCTAGTATCTCCATTTCTACATTTAATAAAATGCATTACTATTACTTTATCATCATCTATTATAAATCTATCAGGCCCATAGAATCTAATTTTCTGCTTACCCGGTCTATTGAGACCTATCAAAACATCAGCATGTTGAAGCATAGCATCAGCTCCAAATATATCTGACTCAAGAATATAATTACCATATTTACCGTCCTCACACCTTTCCGGAGAATCAACATTTCTATTGAGTTGAGTAAGTACAATAAAAGCAATAGGATATCTTCTCTTAAGCCTAGTAAGAACTTCACCTAAATGAAACAGCATATCATTCTTACCTTTTTCAGCCGGAGATAATTTGAATAATAAAGTATGATCAATTGTAACAATAGTTTTCTTATATACTTTTTTATTTTCTATTACTTCAGAGTGATTGTTCATGTACTCTATAACAATCTCCTCAAATTCATCTACAGTAGTAGATTCTTCTACTATATCTATCGGGTATTTAACTCTTTCTTTAGCATGAGCATAACATTTGTCTAGATCATCCTGAGTTAATTTTCCATCTGCACTACATAAGTATTTATAAGACTTCTGAAGGATACTACTATATTCTCTTATAGCTGTTGTTCTAGCTAACATCTCAAATGAGAATTCTAGTACCCGGAAGTCTTCTCCAGGATTAAGTTTAAATGATTCTCTTATTATCTGATCTTTTAATCCTGTTTTAAAACTAGCCGGTCTACCACCTATTATAGTGACAGAATTCCATTCTAAACCATCAGTAGTAGCATCATTAAATTTAGCCCATGGAGTCTTGAGAGATTTTATAGTTCCTTCCATTCTACCTTTCATGTAGTGGAGACTATTTAGGAACCCATCTCTTTGACTAGACCACGGTTTTTCTGTCATATTTTGGTTAATTATTAGAGAAAGAATGCCCCTAATCTGTTAGATTTAAGAGGCATTTTATTAAGATTTTGGATTGTAATTCTCTACTACAAGAATAGAAAAAGTTATTATACTAAACAAGAAAATATTAATAATTATTTACAAGATTCTAGATTTTCCTGAATAGAATCTTGTATTCTTTTTATAGCATTTTCTGCATTCCAGGCTCCATCTAATTGCATAGGCAAAGGAGATATTCTAATAAAAAGATACTGATATCTTAAATCATAATGTACATATACATAGATTTTACAATCAGGAGTATACCATGAATCATCTGCATATTCTACTAATCCAAGATCTTTAAGTCTATTAATAAATAAATCCTTTTCTTTTTGAAGTTTCATGGATCTATAGCTTTCTTTATTATACCTTGTATCATCTTTATACCTAATTCATAATCATACCATCTTCCCATTTCACTTTCATCCATCTCCTGGATAAGTATACCACCGGTATTATTTCCAATCCCACTATCTGTATAATGGTCGATATTAATAATATGAGATCTATTTGGAGTAATCCAACACGGGTATTCTACATCATCTGCTATGATAAGACCCATATCTTTAAATTTCTGAAATACATCTTCTCTAGTCATGGATCAATTTCTTTTTGAATAGCCTTTTTTATAGTATCTAATATCATAGTTTCCCAAATAGGATAGTTAGGATGTACATAAAATGTGAATATATCAATATCATTGCATGTAATAATAAAATTATTTCCTATAAATGCAAAGTAATAATCTAATCCCATATTATATAAGTCCTCTCTAATATATGTAGGTAGGATAGTAGAAGGACTCATACTACTTTTTCACTAAATGTTTTAGCTTTTAATTCATCATCTCCACTTCTCATTAGCTCTATATAATTAGCTAATGTTGATTCTTGGGATTTATCCTGAGTCATCTTGGAGATAAAGTAACTTGAATTCTTCATATACAGATAAGGAGGACTATTTCTTTCAAACTGATCTATATAATAAGCAGTGGCTGCTAAGATCTCTTCCCAACTATAAGTATACTTCTGAAAAAACTTCTGAAATTTAGTATCTAGTTCTTTCTTATTAACCCGGGCCGGTACTCCAGAAGGTAGTTTACCCATATTCCACATCTCTCTATACTTATCTATACTATCACTAGCTTCCGGACCTAATACAGCCTTGGTAACTTTCTTACTAGCTAGTTTAACCATTCCTTCAACCTCAGCTATAATATCAAAAGATTTTTGAGTAAGATCCTTTTCACCAGTATATATAAAATCTTTACTTATAAGAGCTCTAAGCTCCTGAGCCTCATTTATCTGAGGACAACTAATTCCTTCTTTCATGCTAATCAACATATAATATTGATTAGGAGAAAGCTCATATTTAGCCAATAAATTAAATATCTCGAGCATGTTAATATATTTTTTATAGTATTTTAAAATTAAATCCATATCTTTATTTCAGAAGTCAAAAAAGAACTAATAGGGGTAAAAAATATTTCTTTGTTCATAGTTAGTCAAGCTGAACACTCATAGAAAACCGGAAGTAAAAACTCCGGTTTTTCTATTTCATATCTTCTCTTTTAGATTCTAGTCTATCTAAATGATCTTGCCTATTCATAGGAATAACTCCACTACCATCACAATTATGACAGGACTCTTTATTATATTCTCCGTCACTATCTGTAGGAGCATAATATAAATATTTATCTCCCATACATACAGGACATTCTTTATCTCCATAATCTTGCTCATTCCAGGGAGCATCTGAGGTATCGGAACCTACAGGATAATCAGTATTGTTCATATACTAGATATTACTTTGTTTAAATTTTTTATCAATTGATTTCATAATTAATGAAAACTCTGTATCTGTGGACATAAGATTCTCTACTGTAGTAATAGAGTGAATAACAGTAGCATGATTTACATTAATAAAATTACCAATTAGTTTTAATGTTGGTCTGGGCATTACATATTTCTTACACATGTAACAATAGATTTGTCTAGGTAATACAACATTTCTATATCTTCTTTTAGAACTAAGTATCTCTAGTGTTATACCGTATAAATTACATATTTTAGTAGCCACTTGGTGACAAGAACTATACATAATTTCTTTAGTGATCTCATTAGTATAGGTCAAACCAGGTATAGCCACATAAGATACATTTTTCATATATTTAATCATATTTTATTATTTTTTATATTTCTTATGAATATCCTCAAATACTCCAAGATAGCCCATTGCTATTTCTCTATCTCCTACAATATAAGCTAGAGCTTCAAAACATTCTTTGGAATATCCGGTTAATTTTTCTTCTGGCCACTTTTGTTTTTTACTACTAATTTTTTTCATAGTAATTATATTCTTCTTTTGAAAGGTTTATCAAATTCCTCATTCATTGCCTCAATAGTTTTATCAAAAGCCATTTTAACTCCTGAAGCCATTAAATCCACAAATCTTGGATTATTAATTTCCAAATCTGAAAACCAACTCTTTTTTCCTCTAAGAATAAAGATCATTTCATTGGTCTTTTTTAAGAGCTTAAGTTTATTAAGCTTAATTTTTTCTTCTTCTGTCATATTAGTTTTTGTTACCATTAGTAAAAAACCATGCAAAATGTTTATCAAACCAATCTGAAAATCTATTCCATAAAGTTTTCATTACCATGTAATTTTTAAATTATTATTGACTCTTAATAAATTATTAATTTTATTAAATACATCTTCTGAATCCCATGTCTTAGCATTAGCATAAGCAGCTGATGCAGGATGTGATACCATTATTTTATAAGTATTATCCGGAATTAAATCTGCATACTTCTGAGATTCCTTTCCTAAGAACACATAGATCATCCCAGGATTATATGAAGATATAATATCTAATACAAATGTCAAAAAAGGTTTCCATATAAGATAGTGAGCACCTACTCTACCAGTACTAGTAGTAAATGCAGTATTAATAAGTAAAACTCCTTGATTGGCCCAGTGTTTTAAATCTGGATTATAATCATAAGACTTATCCATTTCATATACAGTACTATGGACTTCCTGAAGAATATATTTTAAAGATGGTTGTAATACTCCTGTATTACTACAAGAGAATGCTATACCATCAGCCACTCCTAATTGTGGATATGCATCTTGTCCTAGCATAACTACCTTTAATTCTCCATAAGGACATTCTTCAAATGCTCTAAATACCTGCTTTAAGACTGGGGTAAACCTTTTTCCATCCTGACTCTCTTCATAGAGCTTACCTAAAATCTTATCCATTTCCTCACTTAATAGAAAGGATTTAAGCCTACTTCCCCATCCACTAGGACTTAATCTTTCATATAATTTTTGCTTTATTACAGCTAGATCTATAGTTTTTTCCATAACTTACTTTTTTGAATTATATTTGTTAAAACTAAACCACATGGCAGAAGACACTAGTGCTCATATACCAGTAGATATTATAGAGAATGGAACTGAGATACAAATCACAGTAGATAATGTTCTATATCAAAGATTACAAGCCATGTTATTTCATTTCTTTCCTATTAAAAATGTACAGCAATTTTCTGAGTTGATAGCTAAAATCAATAATGGAGAAGCTGATAAAGACCCATTAACATATCACATGCATACTATACTCTGGTTATGTAATCAATATGAAGATGCAGCTAAAGCTCAAAATAAGATTACAAAAAAGGTATATGACCCAGTTTCAAAATCTATTTTGAAAGAGTAATCTTAAATTGATAATGTCCTCCTCTTCTATTCATCTGCCAATACATACTCCAGAATATAAAATTCTTTTTAAGAGCTCTTATAATATCCTCATTTCCACTCCATCCTCCAGTAGATAATGAGAGAGTGAATTCTTCTTCACCAGAGAGTATAAATCCCCAATCAGCCATCCACCATTTACTTTTTACAAATTCTAATAACTCTAATACTCCTTGTTCTTTTAGATCCCATTTCTCAATAAGAGTAAGATCTAATTCTGTTGGATAATCTGTATCATTGCTCATCTATTGCTGGTCGTATAAAACTCATTAACTCTTCACAAGCCTGTATAGCAGAACTTACTTCTTGTTTACTACAATCTCCAAATGACTTAACTGATCCATCAGAATTTACTAAGCCAACTTTCTCCTTAATTATCTTTTCCATTTCCATAAAAGTTACTCCAGTCTCTGCAGCTAATTCTCTTACCATAGGTTTCACCTTACTTAGTTGACCGTATGAGTGATCATTATTTTGTATTTCATAAGTTATCTCTACAAGTTCTCCTTGTTTACAATCTTTCTTAAATAAATCTTTCATTATTCTATCTGCTTCTGTATTAGGTTGAAGATTTCCATCCTCATCTATTTTATACACCACAGTTACCGGTAATTTTGCCACAATAGTTAATTTACTTTTATTAAAAGAACTTTTCAATTATTTACTAAGATCTTATTTTTACTTATCTATTTTTTAGCATGATGCTAAGGTTAGTATCTATTACTTACTATTAAAGTATAGCTCAACTTGGCTGTTAGAATTATCACTATTATGATAATTAGAGTTGTTGAAACTCCAGACACTAGTTAGATGATTAACCATATTATTAATCTAAATAATCACTATAAATATCCAAAAATTTTTTACCTACAAAATTAGACTTTTCTTTAGTTTGGTAAAGCCCAACCTGGCCGTGAGAATAAACACCATCACGACAATCAGAGCTGCTGAAACTCCAGACACCATTCTTTTTGATAAAGTAAGGATAATATTTTCTTTCAGTAGAATCATTAAAATTAGGAACCCATCCTTCATTTATTACATC
>Ga0163153_10005054_pt1 | contig 15901 bp, 12 predicted proteins | sample OliLakLV19MP6IB1_FD_148629 | JGI IMG/M metagenome (GOLD analysis project Ga0163153, IMG submission 148629) | Freshwater microbial mat bacterial communities from Lake Vanda, McMurdo Dry Valleys, Antarctica - Oligotrophic Lake LV.19.MP6.IB-1 | ecosystem: Environmental > Aquatic > Freshwater >... | reverse complement strand
TCAGCATGACCCGGACAATCCACGTGCGCGTAGTGACGGTTCACCGTCTCATACTCCACATGCGCGATCGAGATCGTGATCCCACGCGCCTTCTCCTCAGGCGCCTTATCGATCTGATCGAACGCCAACGCCGCGTTCTTCGGGTTCTGATCATGCAGAACCTTCGTGATCGCCGCAGTCAGCGTCGTCTTCCCATGGTCAATATGACCGATCGTCCCAATGTTCAAATGCGGCTTGTTCCGCTCGAACTTCTCTTTCGCCATGGGACTACCTCTGCTCCTCAACCATGAGTTCCGGCACGGTGCTTACTCGCCGCGTACCCGGGCGATGATTTCAAGGGCAATCGACTCCGGAACTTGCGCGTAGGAGTCGAACTGCATCGTGTACGTCGCGCGCCCTTGGGTACGAGACCGAAGGTCGCCAACATAGCCGAACATTTGTGCTAGAGGCACCCGAGCGCGTATCGCCTGCGCGTTGCCGCGCTGGTCCACACCCTCGACTTGGCCGCGCCTCGAGTTGATGTCGCCGATGACGTCGCCCATGTACTCGTCGGGCGTGACGACCTCGACTTCCATCACGGGCTCGAGCAAGACCGGCTTGGACTTCTTCACGGCTTCTTTGAGCGCCATCGAGCCCGCGATCTTGAAGGCCATTTCCGAGCTGTCGACCTCGTGGTACGAACCGAACGTGAGCTTGGCGCGCAGGTCGACGAGCGGGTAACCGGCGAGCACGCCGCCGGCCATCGCCTCGATCATGCCGGCGTCGACCGCGGGGATGTACTCGCGCGGGATGACACCACCCTTGATCTCGTCGACGAACTCGTAGCCGCCACCTTGGCCGGTGGGTTCGAGGGCAATGACCACGTGCGCGTACTGGCCCCGGCCACCGGTCTGGCGGACGTACCGAACTTCGACCTTCTCGATGGGCTGCGTGATCGTCTCTCGGTACGCGACTTGCGGCTTGCCGACGTGCGCGTCGACGCCGAACTCGCGCATCATGCGGTCGACGAGCACCTCGAGGTGCAACTCGCCCATGCCGGCGATGATCGTCTGGCCGGTGTCGTCGTCGGTGTGGACCTGGAAGGTCGGGTCCTCGTCCGAGAGTGAACCGAGTGCCTTGCCGAGTTTGTCCTGGTCGACCTTGGTCTTGGGCTCGATGGCGACCGAGATGACCGGTTCGGGGAACGTCATCTTCTCGAGCACGATCGGGTGCGCGCGCTCGCAGAGCGTGTCACCGGTCGTCGTCTGCTTGAAGCCGAGACCGACGACGATGTCGCCCGCGTACGCGACTTCGATGTCTTCGCGCTGGTTCGCGTGCATGCGCAGCAACCGACCGACGCGTTCCTTGCGGTCCTTGGTGGAGTTGTAGATCTCCAGGCCCTTCTGCACCTTGCCCGAGTACACGCGGAAGTAGGTGAGCTTCCCGTACGGGTCGGCGACGATCTTGAACGCGAGCGCGGCGAACGGTTCGTCTTCGCTGGGCTTGCGCTCGATCGGCTCATCGGTCTTCGGGTCGGTGCCCGCGGTCGGCGGCAGGTCGAGCGGCGTCGGCAGGTACTCGACGACCGCGTCGAGCATCGGCTGCACGCCCTTGTTCTTGAACGCCGAACCGCACAGGATCGGGACGAACTCGAACGCGAGCGTGCCCTTACGCACCGCGCTGCGGATGAGTTCCGGTTCGATCTCGTGCTCTTCGAGGTACTTCTCGAGCAGCACGTCGTCGACGTGGGCGACGACTTCGAGCAGTTGGCCGTGCGCCGCCGCCGCTTCCTCGGCCATGTCGGCCGGGATGTCGGTGACCTCGAACTTCGCGCCTTCGCTGTCGTCGTCGAGGGGCCAGATCAAGGCCTTCATCTCGATGAGGTCGATGACGCCGCGGAAGTCGCCTTCGGCGCCGATCGGCAACTGGAGCACGACGGGCACCGCGTCGAGGCGTTCGCGGATCATCTGCACGCAGCGGTAGAAGTCGGCACCGACGCGGTCCATCTTGTTGACGAAGCAGAAGCGCGGCACGTGGTACTTGTTGGCCTGGCGCCAGACCGTCTCGGTCTGGGGTTCGACACCGGCGACCGCGTCGAACACTGCGACCGCGCCGTCGAGCACGCGCAACGAGCGCTCGACCTCGACGGTGAAGTCGACGTGGCCGGGCGTGTCGATGATGTTGATCTGGCAGTCGCGCCACTGCGCGGTCGTCGCGGCCGACGTGATCGTGATGCCGCGCTCTTGCTCCTGGACCATGTGGTCCATGACCGCGGCGCCTTCGTGCACTTCACCGATCTTGTAGGTGCGGCCGGTGTAGTAGAGGATCCGTTCGGTCGTCGTGGTCTTGCCCGCGTCGATGTGGGCCATGATCCCGATGTTGCGGGTTTTTTCGAGGGGGAATTCGCGTGCCATCTCTAACTCTCGTTCTTCACGGCAGGGTAAGGGCGTGCGTTACGGGCGCCCGCGTCAGCAGGTGACGCGACGCCCGGAACAAACTGCGCGGATCAGCATCTGATCGGTCCCCCGCGCCGCTTTACCAGCGGTAGTGGGCGAAAGCCTTGTTGGATTCCGCCATTTTCTGAAGGTCTTCCCGGCGCTTGATGGCCGCCCCGATGCCGTTGCTGGCGTCGAGGAGTTCGCCCGAGAGGCGCTCGGCCATGGTCTTCTCGCGGCGCTGGCGGGAGTACCCCACGATCCAGCGGATGGCGAGGGTCGTGGCCCGCCGGGGCCGGACCTCGGTCGGGACCTGGTAGGTGGCGCCACCGACCCGGCGGCTCTTGACCTCGAGCGCGGGCCGGACGTTCTCGACGGCCCGCTTGAGGACGGCGACGGGGTCGCCCCCGGTCTTGCGGCTGATGTCGTCGAGTGCCTTGTAGACGATGTGCTCGGCCGTGGAACGCTGGCCGCGCAGCAGCACCTTGTTGACGAGTTGGGTGACGACGACCGACCGGTAGATCGGGTCGGGCATCAGTTCGCGTCGCGGTGCCGGTCCTTTGCGGGCCATGACTAGGCGTCCTTCTTCGCGCCGTAACGGCTGCGAGCTTGCTTGCGGTTCGCGACGCCGGAAGCGTCGAGCGCACCGCGGATGATCTTGTACCGGACGCCCGGGAGGTCTTTCACCCGGCCGCCCCGCACGAGCACGATCGAGTGCTCCTGGAGGTTGTGGCCGATACCGGGGATGTACGCCGTGATCTCGATGCCCGTGGTGAGGCGAACTCGGGCGACCTTGCGCAACGCCGAGTTCGGCTTCTTCGGGGTCGTTGTATACACGCGCGTGCAGACCCCACGGCGCTGGGGCGACCCTTTCAGGGCCGGAGTCTTCGTCTTCTCCCGCTTGGCCTCGCGACCATGGCGGACGAGCTGGGCAATCGTGGGCACGCGTGTTCCCTCTGCAGAAATCTTCCGTGGGCATCGGCTCGCGCGGGGAAACCCCGGCCAGAGCCGACGAATCAGGATAGCAGGGAGCGCGAACCTGCGCCGGATGCGCGCCCGGGGGGCGCATATCCGGCGCAAGAAACGTCGTCTCAGTCGCCGGCCGTGGCCGGCTCCGGCTCGACAGCCTCGGACTCGGATTCCGGAGGCGAGCCGAACGCCGGTGCAGCTTCCTCGACGACGGGTGCACCCTGGAGGATGGCGACGTCGTCGGCACCGACCCGCTGCGTGCTCTGCTGCTCGCGCAGCCACGCCGCGAGGTCCATCTCCTCTTCGGCCTCCGACGTGTAGAACGCCAGCGGCTCGTAGTCCGGCGCAATCGTCTTGATGTCGCGGTACTGCGCCATGCCGGTACCGGCCGGGATGAGCTTGCCGATGATCACGTTCTCCTTCAGGCCTTCGAGCCCGTCGGAGCGACCCTCGATCGCAGCTTCGGTGAGCACCCGAGTCGTTTCCTGGAACGACGCGGCCGACAGCCACGAGTCGGTGGCGAGCGACGCCTTCGTGATTCCCATGAGTTCGGGCCGGCCTTCGGCGGGGTTGCGCCCCTCTTCGACCAGACGCCGGTTCTCTTCCGCGTACTTCCGGGCGTCGACCTTCTCGCCGGGCAGGAACGTGCTGTCGCCCGGCTCCGACACGGTCACGCGGCGCAGCATCTGGCGGACGATCACTTCGATGTGCTTGTCGTGGATCGACACACCCTGATCGCGGTACACGCGCTGCACCTCGTCGACGAGGTACTGCTGGGTCTCGCGCACGCCCTTGATCTCGAGCAGCTTCTTCGGGTCGAGCGGGCTCTTCGCGTCGCCGACCAGACGGTCACCGGCGTTGACCTCCTGGCCGTCGCGAATCGTGAGGTGCGACCGGCGGGAGACCGCGTATTCGAGTTCGTCACCACTGTCGCTGACGATGGTGATGACTTTCTCGCCCTTCTCGTTTTCGCCGATCCGTGCGACACCCGACACGTCGGCCATGAGCGATGCGCTCTTGGGCGTGCGGGCTTCGAACAACTCGACGACACGGGGCAGACCGTGCGTGATGTCCTCACCGGCGACACCACCGGTGTGGAACGTACGCATCGTGAGCTGCGTACCGGGCTCACCGATCGACTGGGCGGCGACAATGCCGATCGCCTCGCCGAGGTCGGAGAACTTGCCGGTCGCGAGCATCTTGCCGTAGCAGGTCGAACACACCGCGGTGACGGTCTCGCACGTCAGCACCGAACGCACGCGCAACCGGTCGAAGCCGGGGTCGTCGGCGAGCACCATCATGAGCTCGTCTTCGACCATCGTGTTGCGCGCCACGACGGAGCCGTCGGCGAGTGTGACGTCTTCGGCGAGGCACCGGCCGAGCAAGCTCGCTTCGAGGAACCGCCACGCTTCCGGACCGGGGTTGACACCCTCGACCCAGATACCGCGGCCGGTCTCGCAGTCTTCTTCGCGCACGATGAGTTCCTGCGCGACGTCGACGAGTCGACGCGTCAGGTACCCGGAGTCGGCGGTACGAAGCGCGGTGTCGGCCAGACCCTTACGGGCACCGTGCGTCGAGATGAAGTACTCGAGCACCGAGAGGCCTTCACGGAAGTTCGACTTGATCGGGCGGGGAATGATCTCGCCCTTCGGGTTGGCCACGAGACCACGCATGCCGGCGATCTGACGCACCTGCATCACGTTTCCTCGGGCGCCCGAGCCGATCATCATGTCGATCGGGTTGAACGGGGTCGACTGCATGAGATCCTGCATGGCCTTCGTCACCTGGTTGGTGGCGTCGGTCCAGATCTCGATTTCCTGCTGGCGCCGTTCGTCGTCGGTGATGATGCCGCGTTCGTACTGGCTCTCGACCTTGGCGGCCTCGCCCTCGAACTTCTCGAGCAGACCGGCCTTCTCGGGCGGCGTGGTGACGTCGGCGACCGAGATCGTGAGACCCGAACGGGTCGACCACTCGAACCCAAGGGCCTTGAGCCGGTCGAGGCTGTCGGCGACGACAGCCTTGTCGTAGGACACGACCAGCTCACCGACAACCTCGGTGACGTCGCGCTTCTTCATCGGACGGTCGACGAACGGGAAGTCGTCGGGGAACGCCGCGTTGAACAGCAACCGGCCGAGCGTGGTCTCGACGAGCACGGCCGAACTGCCGTTGTTGCCGTACTCGCGCAACACCATGCTCTGCGGTGTGCCGTCGTCCGACGGACGCGCGAACGTCTCGACAGGGAACTTCCCGACCGGCATGCGCACCTTGATCTTGGCGTGCAACGCGACGGTTTCGCCGTCGCCGCCGTAGCGTTCCTCGTACGCGGCGCGGGCTTCTTCGAGCGACGTGAACACGCGGCCCTGACCCTTGGCGTTTTCGAGGTCTTCGGTCATGTAGTAGTGACCGATGATCATGTCCTGGCTGGGAACCGCGATCGGGCGGCCCGACGCCGGCGACAAGATGTTGTGCGCGCTGAGCATGAGCAGGCGCGCTTCGGCCTGCGCCTCCGCGGAGAGCGGAAGGTGCACGGCCATCTGGTCACCGTCGAAGTCGGCGTTGAACGCCGCGCACACGAGCGGGTGGATCTGAATGGCTTTGCCTTCGACCAGCACCGGCTCGAACGCCTGGATACCCAAGCGGTGCAGCGTTGGTGCACGGTTCAAGAAGACCGGGTGCTCCTTGATGACCTCTTCGAGCACGTCCCACACCTGCGGGCGGGCGCGTTCCACCATCCGCTTCGCGGACTTGATGTTCTGCGCGTACTCGAGGTCGACGAGCCGCTTCATCACGAACGGCTTGAACAGTTCGAGCGCCATCTGCTTGGGCAGACCGCACTGGCGGAGCTGGAGCTGCGGGCCGACGACGATGACCGAACGGCCCGAGTAGTCGACGCGCTTACCGAGCAGGTTCTGACGGAACCGGCCCTGCTTGCCCTTCAACATGTCGGAGAGCGACTTGAGCGCGCGGTTACCGGGACCGGTGACCGGGCGCCCGCGGCGGCCGTTGTCGAACAGTGCGTCGACGGCCTCCTGCAGCATCCGCTTCTCGTTGTTGATGATGATCTCGGGGGCACCGAGGTCGAGCAGCCGCTTCAACCGGTTGTTGCGGTTGATCACGCGGCGGTACAGGTCGTTGAGGTCGGAGGTCGCGAACCGGCCGCCGTCGAGCTGCACCATCGGGCGCAGGTCGGGCGGGATGACCGGAATGACGTCGAGGATCATGCCCATCGGCGAGTTCGCGGCGCGGCCGTCGTCGGGCTTGCGGTTGAACGCCGAGACGACCTTGAGGCGCTTGATCGCCTTGGCCTTGCGCTGACCCTTCGAGGTGGCGATGGTCTCTTTGAGGTCGACCTCGCACTGGGGCATGTCGAGGCGCGACACGAGGTCCTTCACGGCTTCGGCACCCATGCCGCCCGCGAAGTACTCGTGGTAGCGGTCGACGAGCTCGCGCCACACGCGCTCGTCGTCGACGAGCTGCTTCGGCTTCAACGACTTCAGCGTGTCCCAGACGAGCTGGAGCTGACCGATCTCTTCCTCGTAGCGACCACGGACCTCTTCGAAGTCCTTGTTCTTGGCCTTCTCGGCCCGCTCGAGTTCGTTCTTCTTCGCGTTGCGCCCTTCGAGCTCTTCGAGTTCCTTGATGTAAATCTCGTCGCGGTCGCGCAGCTTGACCTCGCGCTCGCGCTCGAGCTCGTCGATCTCGGCCCGCTTCTCGGCTTCGAGCGACGGGAGGTCCTTGTGCAGACGCTCGGTGTCGACCCACGTGATCAGGTGCGCGGCGAAGTAGATGACCTTCTCCAGCGACTTCGGCGCGATGTCGAGCAGGTAGCCCAACCGCGACGGGACGCCCTTGAAGTACCAGATGTGCGTGACCGGCGCGGCGAGCTGGATGTGGCCCATGCGCTCGCGGCGCACCTTCGAGCGCGTGACTTCGACGCCACAGCGCTCGCAGATGATGCCCTTGAACCGGACTCGCTTGTACTTGCCGCAGTAGCACTCCCAGTCCTTCGTAGGACCGAAGATCTTCTCGCAGAAGAGCCCGTCCTTTTCCGGCTTGAGCGTGCGGTAGTTGATCGTTTCCGGCTTCTTCACCTCGCCGTTCGACCAGGTGAGAATGTCACCCGCGGTCGCAAGGTTGATCGTGAGCCGGTTGCTCTCGTTGACGTCGAACACGTCTACCTTCCCTCTACATGGCTCCCTCGCCACCCGCCGGAGGCCTCCGGCGCGGTGGCGAATGACTGCGTCCGCACGGCCCTGTGTTCTCAGAAGCGTGCGTCTAGAAGCGGGCGGGGGCGCGGGCGCGGGCGGCGTCTTCCTCGTCGGTACCGCGTTCGGGCCTCGACAAGTCGATGCCCAGCGATTCCGTCGTGCGGAACGCGTCCTCGTCGAGTTCGCGAATCTCGATCTCGTGCCCGTTCTCGTCCATCACGCGAACGTTCAGGCACAGCGCCTGCATTTCCTTGATCAACACCTTGAACGACTCGGGAATCCCCGGTTCGGGAATGTTCTCGCCCTTGACGATCGCCTCGTACACCTTCACGCGGCCGAGGACGTCGTCGGACTTGATGGTGAGGATCTCCTGCAGTGCGTACGCCGAGCCGTATGCCTCGAGCGCCCACACCTCCATCTCTCCGAACCGCTGGCCACCGAACTGGGCCTTACCGCCCAGGGGCTGCTGCGTGATCATCGAGTACGGACCCGTCGAACGGGCATGGATCTTGTCGTCGACCAGGTGCGACAGCTTCAGGATGTACATGTAGCCAACCGTCACCGGGCGGTCGTACGACTGGCCGGTGCGGCCGTCGTACAGATCGACCTTGCCGTCGGTGCCGATGAGACGGGTGCCGTCGGCGCCGTCGGGATTCAGGTTGGCGAACAGTTCCTGGATCGTCTGGTGATGACCGGCCTGCTCGCGCTCGTCCCAGTGCGCACCGTCGAACACGGGGCTCGCGATCCAGACCGCGGGCTCGGTGATCGTGCGGGTCTTGTTCGGCGACGGCGGCTTCACCTTGTCGGGCTCCCACCCGTGGCGGGCCGCGTAGCCGAGGTGCGATTCGAGCACCTGACCGACGTTCATGCGGCTCGGCACACCGAGCGGGTTGAGCACGATGTCGACGTGCGTGCCGTCGGCGAGGTACGGCATGTCCTCGATCGGGAGGATCTTGGAGATGACACCCTTGTTGCCGTGGCGGCCGGCGAGCTTGTCGCCCTCGCTGATCTTGCGCTTCTGCGCGACATACACCCGGACCAGCTGGTTCACACCCGGCGGCAGTTCGTGACCGTCGTCGCGTGAGAACACGCGCACGTCGATGACCTTGCCGGTCTCGCCGTGCGGGACCTTGAGGCTCGTGTCACGCACCTCGCGCGCCTTCTCACCGAAGATCGCGCGCAGTAGACGCTCTTCCGGCGTCAGTTCGGTTTCGCCCTTGGGTGTGACCTTGCCGACGAGGATGTCGCCCGGGCCGACTTCGGCGCCGACGCGGATGATGCCGCGTTCGTCGAGGTCCTTGAGGATGTCTTCGCTCAGGTTCGGGATGTCGCGCGTGATCTCTTCGGCGCCGAGCTTCGTGTCGCGGGCGTCGATCTCGTGCTCCTCGATGTGGATCGACGTAAGCACGTCGTCCTTCACGAGGCGTTCGGAGATGACGATCGCGTCTTCGAAGTTGTGACCCTTCCACGGCATGAACGCGACCAGCAGGTTCTTGCCCAGCGCGAGCTCACCGAGGTGCGTCGACGGGCCGTCGGCGAGGACATCGCCCTTCTTGACCTGGAGCCCTTCGGAGACGACCGGCTTCTGGTTGATGCACGTGCCCTGGTTCGAGCGGCGGAACTTCCACAAGCGGTGCGCGACGCGCCCCTCGTTGCGGTAGTCGACGGTGACCGTGTCGCCCGACACGTCGAGCACGGTGCCGTCGTCGGCCGCGAGCAACACGTCGCCCGCGTCGCGAGCAGCACGGGCTTCGACGCCGGTGCCGATGTACGGCGCGGTCGCCCGCAGGAGCGGGACGGCCTGGCGCTGCATGTTGGCACCCATGAGGGCGCGGTTGGCGTCGTCGTGCTCGAGGAACGGGATCAGCGCCGTCGCGACCGAGACCAGCTGCTTCGGCGACACGTCCATGTAGTCGACTTCGTGCGCGGTCACGTACGCGATCTCGCCGCGGCCCGAACGCACGAGCACGCGGTCGTCGAGGAAACGGCCCTGCTCGTCGATGTTGGCGTTGGCCTGGGCGATGACGTACTCGTCCTCGTCGTCGGCCGCGAGGTACGCGATCTCGTCGGTGACGCGGCCCTTCTCGACGCGTCGGTACGGCGTCTCGATGAAGCCGAACCGGTTGATGCGCGCGTACGCCGACAGGTAGCCGATGAGGCCGATGTTCGGGCCCTCCGGTGTTTCGATCGGGCACATGCGGCCGTAGTGGCTGGGGTGCACGTCTCGCACTTCGAACCCGGCGCGTTCACGCGACAGACCACCCGGGCCCAGCGCCGAGAGGCGGCGCTTGTGCGTAAGCCCGGCGAGCGGGTTCGTCTGGTCCATGAACTGCGAGAGCTGCGAGGAGCCGAAAAACTCCTTGATCGCCGCGACCACAGGCCGGATGTTGATGAGCGTCTGCGGCGTGATGGCCTCGACGTCCTGGGTTGTCATGCGCTCGCGCACGACGCGCTCCATGCGGCTGAGGCCGACGCGGAGCTGGTTCTGGATGAGTTCGCCGACGGTGCGCACCCGGCGGTTGCCGAAGTGGTCGATGTCGTCGGGGAAGTAGCCGGCGTCACGGTTGTGCAGCTTCACGAGGTACGAGACCGCGGCCAGGATGTCGGCCTTGGTCAGCGTGAAGTCGCCGCTGCGCCCTTCGACGTTGGCGTCGGGGATCTCGAGGTCGAAACGCTCGAGGCCGAGCAACGGGTATTCCTTCGACAACTTCTTCGACACCTTGTGACGGCCGACCTTCGCCTGGTCGTAACGCTTCGGGTTGAAGAAGAGGTTGTCGAGCAGCGCGCGCGCCGAGTCGGGCGTCGGCGGTTCGCCGGGGCGCAGCTTGCGGTAGATGTCGATAAAGGCTTCGTCGACCGTGGCCGTGTTGTCCTTGTCGAGCGTGTTGCGCATCGACTCGTACGGGCGGCCCAGCTCGTCGGTGATGAGCGCGAGGAGTTCCTCTTCGCTCTCGCCGAATCCGAGCGCCTTGAGCAGGATCGTGATCGGCTGCTTGCGCTTGCGGTCGATGCGGACGTAGACGATGTCCTTCTTGTCGACCTCGAACTCGAGCCACGCGCCCCGGCTCGGGATCATCTTGGCGTCGATGATTTCCTTCTCGGACCCCGTCTTGTCGAACGTGACGCCGAAGTAGACGCCGGGCGAGCGGACGAGCTGGCTGACGACGATGCGCTCGGTGCCGTTGATGATGAACGTGCCGCGCGCGGTCATCATCGGGAAGTCGCCCATGAAGACCGTCTGCTCTTTGATCTCACCGGTCTGCGCGTTCATGAAACGCGCGGTGACGAAGAGCGGGCGCGCGAAGGTCATGTCGCGCTCACGGCACTCGTCTTCGGAGTGCTTCGGCGGGTCGAAGACGTGGTCGGTCAGCTCGAGCTTGAGCTGGCCGGTGAAGTCCTCGATCGGCGAAATGTCGCGCAGGACCTCGGCGACACCGTCATCGAGGAACCATGTGAACGAGTCCGTCTGGACTTCGATCAGGTTGGGGAGGTCTTTGACCTCACGCAGCTTTGAGAAGGACAAACGCTCACGGGACGCGAGACGAGCCAACGTCACTCCAATCGAGGGTCACGCAGCGGGGTAACCGGGGTGCTCCGGGCGCGCGTCAAAAAAGGCCGGGAAACGAAGAAGACGCGGGCGGGCAAACACGGCTAGCGTGAGCATAGCCCCAGGCCATGCTCAGTGCCAATTACCCTAAGCGCGCAGCGGCAAGCCCCTGCGATCTGGCGCGGAGGATACGACGGCACCGGCCGGGTGACAACTACTTCTCTCGGCACCCCGCCGAATTTCACGGTCGCTTTCCCAGCCAGCGTCCGTTTTATTCCTACTTGAGTTCGACCTGGGCGCCGGACTCTTCGAGCTTGGCCTTGGCCTTTTCGGCGTCTTCCTTCGACGCCTTCTCGAGGACCGGCTTGGGTGCGCCGTCGACGAGGTCCTTCGCCTCCTTGAGGCCCAGGCTCGTGAGTTCGCGCACCGTCTTGATGACCTGGATCTTCTTGTCGCCCGCGGCGAGCAGGACGACGTCGAACTCGTCCTTCTCTTCCGGGGCCTCGCCCGCGGCGGCAGCGGGACCGGCGGCGACCATCTGGACCGGTGCGGCCGCGGTGACGCCGAACTCTTCTTCGAACGCCTTCAAGAAGTCGTTCAGCTCGAGCACCGTCATGTTCTTGAAGACGTCGAGCAGGTCTGTCGTGCTCATGGTTGCCATTGCGTGTGCCTTCCTCAGTTACTCGGTCGGTTCGGCGCGCTCGGCGCCGGCGTCGGATTCGGGTTCGGATGCGGTCTCTTCGGGCGCGGGCGCGGGCTCGGGTTCCGCCGCCGTGGGCTCGGACTCGGCCCCTTGCTGATGGCTCCCTCGCTCCGCCGTCCGTGGCTCCTCTGCGTCCGCACGTTGGTCGGCGTAGGCCAACAAGGCGTACGCGAAGTTGCGGGTGAACGCCTGGAACAGCCCGGCGGCCTTCACGAGCGGCGCCTGGAAGCCACCCGCGAGGCGGGCGAGGATGACTTCGCGGGGCGGAACGTCGGCCAGGGCTTCGATCTCGGAGCTGGTGAGCGGGCGGACGCCGAGCATGCCGCCCTTGAGGACGAGCGCGGGGTGGGCCTTGGCGAAGTCGCGCAGCGCCTTGGCCGCGGTGACGGCGTCGCCGCCGTCTTTGCGCACGAAGGCAATGGCGACGGGGCCTTCGAGCATCGAGGCGACGTCGTCCATGCCCACGTCGGAGACGGCGCGCCGGGCCAGCGTGTTCTTGAAGACCTTGTAGTCGGTCGCGGCCGGACGCAGCGCGGCGCGCAGCTCGGCGATCTGGTGGACCGTGAGCCCGCGGTACTCGGTGAGCACGGCCGCGTCGGAGTCGGTGAGCCGCCGCTTGATCTCGTCGATGACGGCAGCTTTGCGTTGGAGCTGCTGACTCGTCTCAGGTGCCTTGGTCGGCATGTGCTTCCCCTCGGGGTGCGCTCACGTGGGCGAGACGGCCACGGCGCGAGCACGACAGCGTCGTGCTTCCCGGGGTCACCTCGTCCGGCGGGCTGCGCCCATTACCTCGTAAAGAGACCGGAGGTCTTCGGTGGGTTGATCGGCTGGGCAGACTAGCAGCCTCGTGATTCCCGCCATCAGAGAGTTCCTCGACCGGCTGCACCAGATGCTCGACGGGTCGGAGCGTCCCCTCGTCGATCGTGACCACATCGAGGTGACGACCCACGACACCGAGGCCCGGGTGGTGATCCCGCATCGCGAACCGGACCAGCCCGGCATCGAGATCGAGGTCGGCGAGCGGTACGTGTTCGTGACGTGGACACCGGAGCGCCAAAGGGTCACCGGCTACGACGACGCGCTCCGGGTCATCGAGGCGCTCCTCGACGGCCGGGTCGAACTCGTCGTCACCGAGCACTTCGGGTACCGCAAGCGGTGCAGCTCCATCGACGGCCGCCTGTTCCTCACCACCCGCATGCCCGCGCTCACGTTCCGGTCGGGAACGGAACGCCGCCGCTTCTTCTGAGACTTGGTTCCTCACGTTGCGTGAGGATTAGAGCACCCATCGTGAACTGGCCACCTGGCCGATCAAGCTGAAGTCGGTCGCGACGAATCACCTCACCGCTTCTGGACGCGCGTATCTGTTCCTGGCAACAGATACGCGCGTCCAGAAGGCGGAGACGGTCCGAATGTGGCCCCTGTCACGGCTGGAACTCGGAACCGATCGGCTGTCGTCCAAGTGTCATGTTCATGAGTCGCACACTTCTGGCCGCCTCGCTCGCGGCGCTCTCACTTTCGAGCGTCGCGTGCAGCCATCGCGACGAGCCTTCCACCACGGCCCCTTCGACGACGACAACTACGCCAACCACGTCGGTGGCAGCACGGACGGACCCGCTGCTCGCTCGGTTCGAGATCGCCGCAGCCACTGCCGCCGTGGTGCAGAGCGACGCATTCACCGTCGATCTCGGCGAGTGCGACCCAGAAAGATGGTTCACCTGGCTGGCACTCGGCAGTGTGTTCGTCATCGTCGAACCGAACGGCGATTCGTGCGCGATCTGGCTCGGCGGCGAGATCGAGAATCCGCGCTACACCGGACTCCCTCGAGGCGTGTGTGAGTACTCCCGCGATCACGAGCCGATCACCTTCGCCGGCGACGGTATCTCCGGCCTCGCCGAGTTCGACGATTCGCCGTGCGAGCCAACCGGTTTCGAGCAGACGCGTCCGTACCGTGAGCCCGAGAGCTCCGTGGTCACCGAAACGGCGCCCTGACGGGCACATCGGTGACCACGAGATGATCAGGTGCTGAGTTCGGGCCAGACGATGGCGAGCGAACTCATGAACTGGACGATGTTGTCTTCGGTGAAGGCGTCGGAGGCGCGGACCACGATCAGGGCGGAGTCGACGTCGCTCATCAGTGCGCCCATCGTCGCGTCGGCACCCGACCACGTTGTCGGCCACAGGTACAACGTGCCCTGCAGCAGCGAACGCCGCCGTTCCGCGTTGCGCATGGCCTGCATCGAGGCGCTCATCGACGGCCGGGTCGAGCTCGTCGTCACCGAGCACTTCGTGTACCGCAAGCGCGTCAGCTCCATCGACGGCCGCCCGTTTCTGACCACCCGTATGCCCGCGCTCACGTTCCGGTTGGGAACGGAACGCCGCCGCTTTTTTTGACACTCGGCTACCACGTTGCGTGAGGCTACGAGCACCTACGCGAACTGGCCGCCCCGGCCAATGGAAGCGGGCGCCGCACGGGGGCATGCTGGGTACCGAGGGAGGGCAAACATGACGGGGATGCGGGGTTGGAAGCGGACCGGGGTGGCGTTGGCGCTCGCGGTCGGGGTGTTGTCGGGCGCGACCGCGGCGTGGGCCGACCGATCGGCCGAGTCGTTGGCCGACCCGAGCGGGGGGAGTCCTGAGCTGTGGCGGGGCCGCCTTGTCGCGGCGGACGGTACGCCTCAGGCCGGGGTCGGTCGTGGCGTACGCGTGGCCGGGGCCTGACCGGTTGGCGGAACTCTCGGCCGCGCCCGGGCGGCCCGCCGGTGCTGGTCGAGGTCGCCCGCGCCGACACCGACGCCGGCGGCGAGTTCGTCCTGCGCGGTGAACTCGACCCGTCGCTCGACTACCTGCGCGACCCGAACGGTTCGCTCGCGCTGATGGTCGTCGCGTCGACGCCCGCCAGCATCGCGTTCGGGATCGACACCGTCTGGTTCGACGACGCCCCGCGCGCAAGCGACGCGCAGTGGACAACGGTCGACCCGGAGTTCACGGAATCGTCGGGGGAGGCGGCGCTCGCGGCGTTCGATACCGCCGGTACCCCGGAGGCGGCGTCGCAACGGCCGTACGACCTGACGCTTCGCCGCGATCCCTCGGCCTCGGGTGCAACCGGCGACATTGCCGCGTCGTCTGCTGTTCCCCCTCCCGTCGATGATGAGTACGGCATTCACTGCTGGCTCGATGACACCGACGAGCTTCCCGACGTCAAGACCACGATCGGCACGACGCGTCTGCGGCCCAACCCCTACTGGGAAGAGACGTTCACCTACAAGACCTCCGCGACGACGTCGCACACGGCCGGATGGTCACTCGGCGCCAAGGCGGTCCTCAAATTCGACATCGCCGGTAGCACGACGAACGAGTCGTCCATCTCAGGCAATCTCAGCGTCACGACAAAGTCGGACGCGAGGCGGCCGATCGGCAAGAAGCACTGGATCACCAGCTCCATGTGGAGTTTCGAGTGGCGGTGCGGCTGGATACCGTTTCCGCCCCTCACGACGGATTGGCCCGTGTACTACACGGTCGAGGTCGGCGAGTGGGAACGCAACTTCCTGGCCGACACCATGAGTCCTCTGTCCTGCAACATCAGGAACACCGAAAACACGTCCGGACTTCAGTCCGGGTCCAGCTACGAGCGCGAAGACGGATCGAAGGTGACGCTCAAGAACTCGTTCTCGGTCGGCATCGATGTCGACGCCAAGAAGGGCAGGTTCAAGGGCGACGCCACTGTGACCAACGACTTCGAGGACAACGACACGGTCAACGTCGGATACAAGTGGCTGAACACCTCGACGCACGACATGTACCTGTGCGGCCGGACCGGCAAGGTGAGGACGGGCGACACGGAGGTCGTCGCGATGGGACCGAACACCTTCCCGCCCGGAATGGCGCCAACCACGACAACCACTCGACCGCCGACGACGACGACCCGGCCGCCACTCCCGTCGACAACGACGACCGGAGGCGGCGGCACGTGATCGACACTCCGGGATCGGCGGCACCCGACGGGACCGATGATCGGCCGCCCCGCGCCCGGCGCAAAGGTGTTGTCGTCGCCGCGTGTGCC
>Ga0163153_10005051_pt1 | contig 15914 bp, 13 predicted proteins | sample OliLakLV19MP6IB1_FD_148629 | JGI IMG/M metagenome (GOLD analysis project Ga0163153, IMG submission 148629) | Freshwater microbial mat bacterial communities from Lake Vanda, McMurdo Dry Valleys, Antarctica - Oligotrophic Lake LV.19.MP6.IB-1 | ecosystem: Environmental > Aquatic > Freshwater >... | reverse complement strand
TGGGCCATTCAGGCCCTCAAAGACACCGCCCGCGCCGCCGCCCACATGGGGGTGAAGGTCGTCACCGGCAGCAGCGGCTCACCGATCTGGCATCTGCTGTACGCGCAGCCGCCCGTGCCGCCGCACCTGATCGAGCAGGGCTACGCGCGTTTCGCCGAGCAGTGGAACCCGATCCTGGATGTGTTTGACGAGGTGGGCGTGCGGTTTGCGCTGGAGGTGATGCCGACGCAGATCGCCTACGATGTGGTCACGGCGCGGCGCGCGCTGGAGGCGCTGGGCCACCGCCCGGCCTTCGGCTTCAACTTTGACCCCAGCCACCTGTACTGGCAGCGGGTGGACCCGGCGCGCTTTGTGGAGGCGCTGGGCGACCGCATCTATCACATGCACGTCAAGGACACCGGGCTGCACCTGGACGGCGAAGCCAGCATCCTGGGGTCGCATTTGCCCTTCGGCCACCGCCAGCGCACCTGGGAGTTCCGCACGCCGGGCCGGGGCGAGATCAACTTTGAGGCGCTGATCCGCGCGCTGAACGTGGCCGGGTATAAAGGGCCGCTGTCGGTCGAGTGGGAAGACTCGGGCATGGACCGGCAGGAGGGCGCGCGTGAGGCCGCCCAGTTCTGCCGCCGGCTCGACTTCACCCCGTCGGCTATGGCGTTTGACGCCGTGCTGAAGCAGTAACGCCATGATCAAACACCTGTGGAACATCGGGCTGAAGATTCTCGACCTCGACGCCGAGTTGGCGTTCTTAGAGCAGTTGGGCGCGACGATCGTGCTGCGCGATACGCTGCCGGCCGACGGCGACGCGCTCGAATACGCCATCGTGCGGCTGGCCGATGTGCGGCTGTTGCTGTTTCCGAGCGTGATCTTTGAGAATCAGGTGGCTGGCGGCGTGGCCCCCGGCCTGACGCACGCGGTGTTCGAGGTGGATGATGTGGAGGCCGAGTTTGCCCGCATCAAGGGGTTGGGGGCCGAAGTGCTGCTGGAGCCGACGTTTGCGAAGGCCGGCTTCGGCTCGCGCCGGATCGCCTTCTTTCGCTCCCCCGGCGGCATGATCTTCGAGGTGATGCAGGTGCTGGAGCGCGGGGTGGAGTAGTGGCTGGAGGTCGGAGGTCGGAGGTCGGAAAGGGCAGCGAATGTTGAGCGAGGCGGTGTGGTCAGCGCACCAGGTGGCGGGAGGATTGAGGGTGGGATTTCCCCTAAAGGGTGCTTCGCGATCACCCGCCCCAGGGTAGTGTTAGGGTCAACGGCCCGAGGCGGGTTCGAAATGACAGTGAAAGCGAGGAGGGATCGGACCGGGGTGGTGTGAGCGCCAGTTCCCAGAGAGCAGGATGATTGGCGAAGTCCCCTCTGACCTGTCATTCCGAACCCCCGCTCGCGGCCTGGTCGCAACGTAGCGTGATTGGCGGGGTGAGGAATCTCACCACAAGCCATCCAGCGACTGCGAATTTGCTCCAGATGAATACGATATAGCCGCCCTCGCCTGGTGCGACAACCGTCGGCAGGCCGCCTCATCGCAGCAAGCGCGCTTAAGATCAGCCGAACCGACCGAAGCGAAAAACGAGACAGGGTGAGCAGGCAAGCCTGCTCACCCTGTCTCGTTTTTCGTGGGCACTCAGCGGCGGCTGCGACCGGCCTAACGCCTTAGGCGCTCACTGGTCAATCAGCTCGATCAGCTTTGGGTACGCGATGTCTACGTGCTGGTTGGGTTGGCCAGGGTCAATCAGGTCGTGCTCCAGGCCGAGCGCGGCCGGAAACTCGTAGGTGCTGACGTTGGCGCCGTGCGCTTGCCAATCGGCCACCACGCGGGCGCTGGCGGCGTTGTCTACCGCCAGGTCGCTCCCGGTGGTAATCACCAAGATCGAAGGCGCGGCGGGCGCGGTGCGGCCGGCCAGGGCGCGCACGGCGAAGCTCAGGCGCAGTTGCTGGGCCAGCCCGTGCAGCGAGAAGCGCGGGTAAGCGTGGCCCATCGGGCCGCCGGTGGTGTAGTCGGGGTGGGTGGGGTCCCACCACGAAAACGAGTCGGGCAGCAGCAGCACCAAATTGGTCACCAGCAGGGTGGCCGGGGCCGGGATGGCCTTGAGGCCAAAGCCGGGGTTCAGCAGCACGGCCTGATCCACATCGCTGCGCTGCTGGGCCAGCCAGCCGGCGATGACGCCGCCGCCCGACAGCCCAGCGATGGTCACGTGGTCGCCCAGGCCCTGGGCCAGGTCGGCCAACAGATCGCCGTAAGCCACCATCTCGTCGGCGGTCAGGTTGGTCAGGTCGTTGGTCTGGCGGTCGGCCAGGCCGTGATGCGGCTGGCGCACAATCAGGACGTTGTAACCCAGGTCGTAGAACTGTTGGCCGAGCTGGGCAAACTGCATCGGGCAGTTGGTGTAGCCGTGGATGAAGACGATGACCTTAGCGGTCTTTTCGCCGTGGGTGAGGAGCCGCGTGGCGCATGCGGGGTTAATCTCGGCCGCTTCCTGCGCCTGGAGCGCCGCCACGCGCTGGGCGGCCTCGGCATAGTCGGCCACCGGCTGCGGGTGCGAGGCCAGCGCGCCCAGGTTGGGCGGCACCAGGGCCAGGTAGCCGCCCACGACGACCACCAACCCCAGGAGGATGAGCAGACCGTAACCTACCATGCGCCTCCGGCTGATGCGCGCGCCCCGGTTCACATGGCCTCCGCCGGCCGGTGCGGCGCGGGCAGCGCGAGGGTCATTCCGAGCTGGGGCCGGGCAAAGGCGGGCGGCGGATGGACATGGGGTTAAGCCTCCTGTGACAATTGGGCGAGCCAAGCACAGTCTCAAGCTACGCGCACACGAACGCCACTACCAGTACCACCACCGCCAAATACCGCCAACTTGGGAGTTAGACAGAAAGTCGGCTGTTAGCCGACCAGGCCGTAGACCGGGATAGCCGCGCCGTGGATGGCGCGGGCGGCTTCAGAGGCCAGCCAGACCACCACCGCCGCCAGATCGTCGGGGCCAACCCACTTGGCATAATCGCCGGTGGGGGTGTTGGCCCGGTTGGCGGGGGTATCAATGGTGCTGGGCACCACGGCGTTGACATTGATGTTCTGCTCGCGCACCTCGGCCGAGAGGGCCTCGGTCAGGCGCAGCACGGCGGCCTTGCTGATGGCGTAGCCGGCCTGCTTGCGCCCGGCCGACAGCGCCGCCTTGGCCCCGACGTTGATGATCTTGCCGCCGCCCTGGGCCAGCATGACCGGCACCACCGCCCGGCAGGTGAGGAAGGCCGAACGGGCGTTGAGGTTGAACATGAAGTCCAGGTCGGCTTCGTCCATCTCGGCCACGGGCTTGCCGGGCTTGAAGCCGCCGGCGATGTTCACCAGCACATCTACCCGGCCCCATTTGGCCTGCACCGCCTGCACCCAGGCGGCGACGCTGGCGGCCTGGGTCACGTCTACCACGGCGGCCAGGCCCCGGTCGGCGCCCAGCCCCAGGTCGGCCAGCAGGGCTTCGGCCTGGTCGAGCTTGCGGGCGGTGACGGCCAGCCGCGCGCCGGCCGCCGCAAAGGCCTTGGCCACATATGGGCCGAACTCGCCGGTCGCGCCGGTAATGAGGACAACAGGTTCAGCCGCCATAGTAGCCTCCGGAGGAAAGGGGAACGATATGGGGTGGATTATACTTAGAATGGGAGTTGGCGGTGAGCAGTCGGAGGCTTGGAGGCCAAGGTGGAACCTGACGCACAGCGGCAGCTACAACTGACCAGCGATCTGAGCCTCCATCGCCTGCTAAACGGCATGTGGCAGGTCTCCGGCGCGCACGGCCCGATTGACCCCCGCGCGGCGCTGCCAGCCATGCTGGCCTTGCACGCGGCCGGCTATACCACCTGGGACCTGGCCGACCACTACGGCCCGGCCGAAGACTTCATCGGCGAGTTCCGCCGCCAACTCAGCGCCGCGCACGGCCCCGCCGCCCTGGCGGAGGTGCAGGCCTTTACCAAGTGGGTGCCGCGCCCCATGCCCATGACGCGCCGCGTCGTGGAAGACGCCATCGCCGTGTCCTTGCGCCGGATGGGGACTGAATCCCTCGATCTATTGCAGTTCCATTGGTGGGACTACGCCAACGAGCAGTATCTGGCCGCCCTGGATTGCATGGCCCAATTGCAGCAGGCCGGCAAGATCAAGCACCTGGCCTTGACCAACTTTGACACCGCGCACTTGGAGCGCATCCTCGCGCACGGTATTCCGATCGTCTCCAATCAGGTGCAGTATTCACTCATTGACCGCCGGCCGGAAGTGCGGCTGGCGCCGCTGTGTCAGGCGCGCCAGGTCTGGTTATTGACGTATGGCACGCTGTGTGGTGGTTTCCTGTCGGACAAGTATTTGGATAAACCCGAACCAGGCCGGTGGGCGCTGGAAACGGCCAGCCTGAAAAAGTACAGGCAAATGATCGAGGCCTGGGGCGGCTGGGGGCTGTTCCAGACATTGCTCCAGACGCTCAAACGCATCGCTGACCGGCACGCCGTTTCCATCGCCAACGTCGCCACGCGCTACATTCTGGACAAGCCCAAAGTGGCCGGCGTCATCGTCGGCGTTCGCCTGGGTCTGCACGACCATCGTGAGGACAACTCCCGCGTGTTCGGCTTGCAGCTCGACGCCCAAGACCGGGAGCAGATCGAAAGCGTTCTTGTCCGCTCGAACGATCTATATGCCCTCATCGGCGACTGTGGCGCTGAATACCGCTAGCGCCAAACGGCCCGCTCACCTGACCAACTCTGACCTCCGACCTCCCGCCCCAAGCGCCTTCAGTTACAATTACCCCCATGAACACCACCCCCGAGCGCTTTGAGCAACTGGTACTTGACGAAGCCGAGGCCGTGCTAGCCAAGCTGCCGCCGGACTTGCGGGCCGAGGCCGAAACCGTGCTGCTGGCGGTCGAGGACGAGGCCGGGCCGGAGCACGACCCCGGCGACCGGCGCATGCTGCTGGGCCTGTACGAAGGCGTGCCGCTGGTCGAGCGCCACGCCGACAGCCTGCTGATCGTGCCCGACCGCATCACCCTCTACCGCCGGCCGCTGCAAAGCCTGGCGCGCACCGAGGTCGAGCTGCGCCACCAGGTGCGGCGCACGCTGATCCACGAATTAGCGCACTTTTTCGGCCGAGACGAGGACGAACTGCGGGCGCGCGGCTGGGCTTGAGGCCCGGCCCAGGCGGCGGGTGCGGTGTGGTATCATCGCGGCGGTAGCGCGCGTTCCGGCCCTCGGCCGGCTTTTACCGTCATCCCGCGCGGCTGGCAGGCAAGGAGTTACTGGCGTGAAGAATATTTGTGTGATTGGGGTCGGCTATGTCGGGTTGGTGACCAGCACCTGTTTTGCCGACCTGGGCAATCGCGTGACGGCCCTGGATATTAACGAAGAGCGCATCGAAAACCTCAAGCAGGGGCTGCTGCCGATTTATGAGCCGGGGCTGGAAGAAATGGTCAAGCGCAACGTGGGCGCCGGCCGCTTGAGCTTCACCACCAGCTACCCCGAGGCGTTGGCCGAAGCCGAGTTCGCCTTCATCGCCGTGGGCACGCCCGAAGGCGTAGACGGCGAGGCCGATTTGCAGTATGTGCGCTCGGCGGCCGAGTCTATTGCGGCGCACATGCGCGCCCCGCTGATCATCGTCAACAAGTCCACCGTGCCGGTCGGCACCGGCGACTGGGTGGCCGACATCGTGCGCGCCAAGCAGGCCACGCCCATCAGCTTCAACGTGGTGTCGTGCCCGGAGTTTCTGCGCGAAGGCTCGGCCCTGGCCGACTTTATGAGCCCGGCCCGCACGGTGCTCGGCTCGCTCGACCGCGAGGCCGCCAACCGCGTGGCCGACCTGCACCTGCCGCTGCGCGCCCCGATCCAGGTGGTAGACCTGCGCACAGCCGAGATGATCAAGTACGCTTCCAACGCCTTCCTGGCGACCAAAATCTCCTTCATCAACGAAATCGCCAACGTGTGCGAGGCGCTGGGCGCGGACGTGAAGGAAGTGGCGACCGGCATGGGCTTCGACCCGCGCATCGGCCGGCTGTTCCTCGATGCCGGACTCGGGTACGGGGGAAGTTGCTTTCCCAAAGACGTGAAGGCCCTGGCCCACATGGCGAACGTGCAGGGCAAGCACCCACAACTGCTGCAAGCGGTGATGGACATCAACCACGATCAGCGCCGGCTGGTGGTGCAGAAGGTGCGCGACCTGGTGGGCGACCTGGACGGCAAGGTCATCGGGCTGCTGGGGCTGGCCTTTAAGCCCAACACCGACGACATGCGCGACGCTCCGTCGGTGGAGATCGCCCAGCAATTGCAGGCCGGCGGCGCGCTGATTAAGGGCTACGACCCGGTGGCGATGACGGTGGCCGGGCGGCACATGCCGGGCGTGAAGCTGTGCGAGGACGCCTACGAAGTGGCCGAGGGGGCCGACGCGATTGTGGTCGTCACCGAGTGGAACGAGTTTAAGCAGCTCGACCTGCCGCGCTTGCGCCAGAGTATGCGCCAGGCCATCATGGTAGACGGGCGCAACATCTACAACCCCGCGCAGATGCAGCGGCTGGGCTTCCAGTATCGCGGCATGGGGCGCGGCTACAACGGGAACGGCCAGCACTAGGCCCCCCACCCTGCGGTTCGACTGAAGGAGTATTATGCCCCCTGCCCACGGCAAGGTGACGAAGACGCGCTTGAGCAACGGCCTGACCGTGCTGCTTAAAGAGGTACACACCGCCCCGCTGATCTCGTTTTGGGTGTGGTACCGGGTCGGCTCGCGCAACGAGCTGCCGGGCCAGACCGGCGTGAGCCACTGGGTGGAGCACATGATGTTCAAGGGCACCCGCCGCTACCCGGGCGAGGTGGCCGAGCGCATCATGGCGCGCGACGGCGGCATTTACAACGCCATGACCTGGATTGACTGGACGGCCTACTTTGAGACCATGCCGGCCGACAAGATAGACTTCGCGCTGCGGCTGGAGGCCGACCGCATGGGCCGGGCCTTGTTCCCGCCCAAGGAAGTCGCCTCCGAGCGCACCGTCATCATCTCCGAGCGGCAGGGGCGCGAGAACAGCCCGTCGTTCCGGCTGGCCGAGGAAGTGCAGGCGGCGGCCTTCCGGGTGCACAGCTATCACCACGAGGTCATCGGCGACATGGTTGATTTGGAGACCATGACGCGCGACGACCTGTACGGGCACTATCGCCAATACTACGCGCCCAACAACGCCATCGCGGTGGTGGTGGGCGACTTCAAGACGCGCGCCATGCTGGGGCGCATTCAGGAACTCTTTGGCGGCTATCAGCCCAAGACCCTGCCGGCCCGCCAGCCGCGCCCAGAGCCGGAGCAGAAGGGCGAGCGGCGCGTCAGCCTGAGCGGCGAGGGCGAAACCGCCTTCCTGGAAGTGGGCTACCACGTGCCGCACGTCACCCACCCGGACTTCATCGCGCTGGTGGCGATGGACTCGATCTTGGGCGGGGCCACGGCCCTGAACATGTTTGGCGGCGGCACCAGCAACAAGTCGTCGCGGCTGTACCGCGCGCTGGTCGAGAGCGGGCTGGCGGCCAGCGCCTCGGCCGGGCTGGCTCCCACGCTCGACCCATATCTCTACTCGCTGTTCTGCACGGTGCGCCAGGGCCAAACGGCCGAGGCGGTCGAAGCCGCGCTGAACGCCGAAGTGGAGCGGATGCGGGCCGAGCCGGTCAGCGCCGCCGAGTTGGCTAAGGCGATTAAGCAGGCGCGGGCGCTGTTTGCCTATGGCGCTGAGAGCGTGACCAACCAGGGCTACTGGCTGGGGCACACCGAGTTGTTCGACTCCTTCCGCTGGTTCGACAGCTACCTCGACAGGCTGGCGAGCGTGACCGTGGCCGACGTGCAGCGCGTAGCCCAACAGTACCTGGCGCGCACCAATCGGACCGTGGGAGTATTCGTGCCGACCTCTGAGCCTAGCCATGCCAACCCCCAAGACCAAGACGAAGACTAAGCCGGCCACCGCGCGCCGGAAGACCACCCCCACCCCGCCGCCCTCGGCCGCGCTGCCCGGCCCCGACACGATCACGCGCCGGGAGTTAGCCAACGGCGTGGTGGTGCTGGCCTATGAGAACTTCACCAGCCCGTCGGTAGTGGTAGACGCCGATGTGCGCGCCGGAGCATTGTGGGAAAGCCGCGCCCAAGCCGGGCTGGCGGGCTTTGCCGCCTCGGCGCTGATGCGCGGCACCGAGCGCCACAGCTTTAACGAAATTTATGACGCCATTGAGTCGGCCGGCGCTTCGCTGTCGGTGTCGGGCGGCACGCACACCTCCGGCTTTTACGGCAAGAGCCTGGCCGAAGACCTGCCGCTGATCTTAGAGCTGGCGGCCGACGCGCTGCGCCGCCCGACCTTCCCCGACGACCAGGTGGAGCGGCTGCGCAACGAGCTGCTGACGCGCATGGCGATCCGCGACAACAACACGCGCGCCCGCGCCGAAGAGGCCTTCTTCACGGCGGCCTACCCCGACCACCCCTACGCCATTGACGAGGACGGCTACCCGGACACCATCAAGCCGCTGACGCGCGCCGACCTGGTGAATTTTCACCAGCGGCACTTCGGGCCGCGCGGCATGATCGTGACGATTGTGGGCGCGGTGAAGGCCGAGGCGGCGGTGGCGTTGGTGGAACGCTGGTTCGGCGACTGGAGCAACCCGGCCCAACCGCCCCAGCCCGAGCTGCCGCCGGTGGGCGCGGTGCCGGGGGTGCAGGTGCGGCGCGTGGCCGTGCCCGGCAAGAGCCAGAGCGACCTGGTGCTGGGCGGCCCCGGCCCGGCCCGGCGGCACCCGCAGTTCCTGGCGGCGCGCGTGGCGAACAACATCCTGGGCGTGTTCGGCATCGGCGGGCGCATTGGCGACCAGGTGCGCGAGAAGGGCGGCATGGCCTATTACGCGGCCAGCAGCCTGGATGGCGGGCTGGGGCCAGGCCCGTGGCGGGCTTACGCCGGGGTGAACCCCAAGAACGTAGACCGCGCAGCCGAGATGATCGTGAAAGAGATCCGCAAGTTCGTCACGCGCAAGGTCAGCGCCGAGGAGTTGGACGACAACAAGACCAACTTCCTCGGGCGGCTGCCGTTCAGCCTGGAGACGAACGAGGGGCTGGCCGGCAACGTCAGCGCGATGGAACTGTACGAACTCGGGCTGGACTACCTGCTGCGCTACCCCGAGCGCATCAAGGCTATCACGCGCGACGACATTCAGGCCGTGGCGCGCGAGTACCTCAGCCCGGACCACTACGTGCTGGCCGTGGCCGGGCCGGAATAGGCCGCCGAAGCCTGAAGGCCGTTATGCTGCGCACCGGCGTAGACATCATCGAGGTCGGCCGGATTGACGCGGCCATTCTGCGCCACGGCGACCGCTTCTTTCAGCGCTTCTTCACGCAGCAGGAGTTGATTGACGCCGACGGCCGCACGCCGGCCCTGGCGGCGCGCTTTGCGGCCAAAGAAGCGGCGGCCAAGGCGCTGGGCTGCGGCATCGGCGACGTGGGCTGGAAGGACATTGAGATCGTGCGCGACAGCCGGCGCGGGCCGCAGTTGCGGCTGCACGGCGCGGCCGAGGCGCTGGCCGCCCACCTGGGCCTGGTGGAGTGGTCGGTGAGCCTGAGCCACACGCACGAGCACGCTATGGCGCTGGTGGTGGCGCTGGGGTAAGCGCAAACCATGCCAACTGCGGTGACCGTTCACTTTGAGACTGTGGCCGCTGCGTTCAGCGTGGCTGACATCGCCCAGCCTATCCTCACCACTGTCGCCCCCGAGACAACCGTTGAGGATGCGGTAATCGCAATCGCGGAAGCTGCTGCCGACTGGCCGGATATTGGTCTTGTGCGGAGTGATACGCGGATTCTGGGTTACCTGGCGACTGATTTTGTCCCTGATGAGCCCGGCGAAAGCTATGACGGCCCAGCCGCTGGTGCAGCAGGAGAATATTGTACGCCGATTACCCCGGACCAGATTGTGCCGGAAACGCTGGAACTGCTGGACCTGATACCCCTCTTCCAAACGCATTACGTTTTCTTTGTCCTAGCAGCCTGTCGGAGAGAACGTTTTTCCGGCTAACGACCCGCCATATGCGGCGGATGTTTAGGCGAGACGCCTACATATTGGGCGAAGAACGCACATAATGTGGTCACTCCGACAAGCTGCTAGCTGGCAATGACTTGAAACAAACTGTTTCATTTCAAGACCTGGACCAGCTCCCTGTCAAGTTGTGCCTGTTTACACTCGTTATTGGGCTGGAAGCGGATCTCATCCGGGTGTTCACACGCGACGCCGCCAGCGTTCAGTCTTATCTCGACCTGCTGGCACCATCCCGACAGCAGAAGGCAGCAGTGCTCGCACAACGAAAAAATCCGGCGCGTGCCCCAAGCCCAACACAGGTGCTAATGGCGACGATGTTTGTCGATAAGCTTACGATGCTGACTGGCACTGCCATTCGCTAACCCAGCAGACGCCAATGCCTTCTTCCAACAACTGCACGACCTGCGCAACCGCATCGCTCACAGCGATTCGATTCTAGAAACGCTGCCCGACCCGTCGACGTTTGCGGCCTGCCTGAGACAGTTGCGCGCGGTGATGAACGTGATCAGCGCACTGGCAGGCAGCCCCGACTAGAATAGTTTCCTAGAGTACGTTCTGCGCTGAAGGCTAGCACGAGCAATGGGGAGAACGAAATGACTAAAGAGCGATATAGTCTCACGATCGACAAAAACATGCTTTTGAAGGTTCCAACCTACTACATATACCGCAGTCGTGAAACACATCAAGATCGCCCCATTGTCGATGGGGTTTACTTTCAGAGAAGTCATTTCTCAGACCAACCGCCTGATGAAATAACAATTACAGTAGAATGGCCGTCGAAAGAAAGATGAATCGGTTACTTTTCTAAAAACCTCGACTAGGCTGAAAGCCGCCCCATGCCCACGCTCGAACAGGCCCGGCAGTTTTACGTGGACGCCGACCCGGTCCACGACTTTGACCACATTCAGCGGGTGCTGGCGCTGGCCGAGCGCATCGCCCGCGCCGAGGGGGCCGATATCGAAATTGTGCGGGCGGCGGTGCTGCTGCACGACGCTAGCGGCGCGACGCCCGGCGCGGAGAGTGGCGCACGCGCTAAGCACCACGAAGCCTCGGCCGAGTTTGCGGGCGCGCTGCTGGCGGCCGAGGGCTGGCCGGCGGAGCGAATTGAGGCGGTGCTGCACTGCATCCGCGCCCACCGCTTTCGCGGCAGCGAGACCCCGCGCACGCTCGAAGCCCAAATTCTGTTTGACTGTGACAAGCTGGATGTGCTGGGCGCGATCGGCGTGGCGCGCACGGTGGCCTACGCCGCCCTGGCCGGGCAACCGCTGACGGGCGAGCCGTCCGAACTGTTCAAGACCACCGGCCAGAAAGAGCCGGGCGAGCCGCACACGCCCTATCACGAGTTCCTGTTCAAGCTGGGGCGCGTGAAGGACCGGCTGCACACGCCCACGGCGCGTAAGCTGGCTGAGGAGCGGCACCGCTATCTAGAAGAGTATTTTGAGCGGCTGGCGCGTGAGGTGAAGGGGGAGATGTAAGAGGTCAGAGGTCAGAGGTCAGAAGTCGGCAGTCGGCAGTCAGCAGAAAACTGGGAAGGGCCGGATGGTAGTCAGACTGACTACCATCCGGCCCTTGTGTTTAACTCGCGTGGCCCCGGCCTCTAACCCTGTTCTGCCCTAACCCCATTCGTGCAATTCGCGCGAAGCGATTCGTGGCTAAGGTTTTTCCTGCCGATGACCGACATATATCAAGTGGTCGCCAGCACCAACATGCGCGGCGCGCCGTCGAGGAACGGGGAGCGGTCGTAGTCGCCGTACAGGTGCATTTGGGCGAAGCCGCTGCGCTCCAACAACAGGCGCATTTCACCGGGGAAGGTGTAGCGCAGCGTCAGCGGGACGATGGTGCGGTGCAGGTCGCCGGCCGGCCCGGTGGAGTCGTACAGCCAGGTGATGCGCGCGATCTGGGCGGCGCGGTCTACGGCCAGGGTGGCGAACTGCTGCACGGTGCGCTCGCCGTCGGCGAAGGTGCGCTCCAGCGTCAGGCCCTGCTCGTGGGCGGCGTAGGCCTCGCCGGGGTTGGGCATATCCAGCGCCAGCGCCGCGCCGGGGGCCAGGTGTTGGCGGATGCGGGTGAGCGTGGCGAGTTGGGCCTCGGCCGTGAGCAGGTGCATGAAGGTGTTGAACGGCATGAGCGCCAGCTTGAAGGTCTGGCCCAGGTCGAAGGCTTCCATGTTGCCTTCGACCAGCGTGGGGGCGGCGGCCAGGTGCCGGCCGGTGGCGGCGTCGAGGCGGGCGCGCAGGCGGGCCAGCATTTCCGGCGCGTTGTCGAGGCCGGTGAGCGTGTGGCCGCGGCGCGCCAGGTTGAGCAGCACGCGGCCGGTGCCGCAGCCCAGCTCGAGGATCGGGTCGCCGTACTCGTCGGCCAGCTCCAGCCAGTAATCGAGGTCTTCGGTGAACTCGGCGTTTTCCAGGTCGTAGTAGCGGGCGAGGGTGGCGTAGGTCATGGGGGCATTGTAGTGCAGGTTGGGGGCAGTGGTACAATACGCTCATCCGGGGCGTAGCGCAGTCCGGCAGCGCACCGCGTTTGGGACGCGGTGGTCGCCAGTTCAAATCTGGCCGCCCCGACAGCCGCGCCGGTCAAGCCCTCGGGGATGACCGGCGCTTGCTTGTTAAAGCACTGGAACTAAAAAGGGACGGCTCGCGTGAGCCGTCCCTTTGTGATTCTAGCGACTGACGCTGCTTACTCGACTGTGGCCGGGGCGGTGGCATCCACTTCCACGTGCGCGGGGGCGGGCGTCGGCGCTTCGTGGCGGAACTGCACGCCTTCGCCCTCCACCCAGTCCACGGTCACGGTGTCGCCGCTCTTGAACTCGCCGCGCAGCATCTGCACCGAGAGCGGGCTTTCCACGTACTTCTGCAGCGCGCGGCGCAGCGGGCGGGCGCCAAAGGCCGGGTCGAAACCCTCTTGCGCCAGCCACTGGCGCGAGGCATCGGTCAGCAGCACCGTCAGCCCGTACTCCGACAACTGCTTCTGGATCTCCTGCATCTGAAGGTCCACGATGCGCACCACGTCCACCAGGGCGAGCGGCTTGAAGGTGATGATCTCATCCACCCGGTTGAGGAACTCGGGGCGGAAGGTAGCCTTCAGGGCGCGCTCGATCTTGTCCTGGTTGTCGCGGTTGTCGCCGTCGCTGTCATCGGCGTCGCGGCGCAGGAAGCCCAGGCTGCCGCTCTTCTTGACGAACTCGGTGCCCAGGTTGCTGGTCATAATCAGCACCGTGTTGCGGAAGTCGACCACGCGGCCCTGCCCATCGGTCAGGCGGCCGTCGTCCAGAATTTGCAGCAGCGCGTTCCAGACGTCGGGGTGGGCCTTCTCGATCTCGTCGAACAGCACCACCCGATACGGGCGGCGGCGGACGGCCTCGGTCAGTTGGCCGCCTTCCTCGTAGCCCACGTAGCCGGGCGGCGCGCCGAACAGGCGCGAGACGGTGTGCTGCTCGCGGTATTCGCTCATATCCACCCGCACTAGCGCGTCTTCGTCGTCGAACATGAACTCGGCCAGGGCCTTAGCCAGCTCGGTCTTGCCCACGCCCGACGAGCCCAGGAAGATGAACGAGCCGATGGGGCGCTTGGGGTTCTTCAGCCCGGCGCGCGAACGGCGGATGGCGTCGGCGATGGCGTGCACCGCTGCGTCTTGGCCGATGATGCGGTCGTGCAGGCGGTCTTCCATGTGCAGCAGCTTCTCGAACTCGGTTTCCAGCATATTGTTGAGCGGGATGCCGGTCCACTGTGAGATGACTTCGGCGATGTCGTTCTCGTCCACCACCTCGTCCAACTGGTGCTCGCGCTCCCACTCGTCGCGTTGGCCGGTGAACTCGGTTTCGATGCGCAGGCGCTCGGCCTTCTTTTGGGCGGCGTGCTCGTAGTCGCGCGCCAGCCCGGCCTGCTCTTCCTCGGCTTGCAGCCGGACAATCTCGGCCTTGAGGGCCTTAAGCTCGGGCGGCAGCGAGTACAGGGCCACGCGCAGCTTGGCGGCGGCCTCGTCCATCAGGTCAATCGCCTTGTCGGGCAGGCTGCGGTCGGTCACGTAGCGCTGGCTGAGCTTGGCGGCGGCCGACAGGGCGGCGTCGCTGATAGTCACCTTGTGGTGGGCCTCATAGCGGTCGCGCAGGCCGTGTAACATGCGGATGGTCTCTTCCACGTTCGGCTCGTCCACGTAGACCGGAGCGAAGCGGCGCTCCAGGGCCGAGTCTTTTTCGATGTGCTTGCGGAACTCGTCCAGCGTGGTCGCGCCGATGCATTGCAGCTCGCCGCGCGCCAGGGCCGGCTTGAGCATGTTGCTGGCGTCCATCGCGCCCTGGGCCGCGCCGGCGCCAACCACGGTGTGCAGCTCGTCAATGAACAGGATGATGTCGCCTTCGGAGCGCTGCACCTCTTCGATGGTGGCCTTCAGGCGCTCTTCAAACTCGCCCCGGAAGCGGCTGCCGGCGATCATGGCGCCCAGGTCGAGCGAGATCACGCGCTTGCCCGACAGGATTTCGGGCACGTCGTTGGTGGCGATCTTCTGGGCCAGCCCTTCCACGATGGCGGTCTTGCCCACGCCGGCCTCGCCGATGATGACCGGGTTGTTCTTGGTGCGGCGCGAGAGGATTTGGATCACGCGCATGATCTCTTTGTCGCGCCCGATCACCGGGTCGAGCTTGCCGGCCTTGGCCTGGGCGGTCAGGTCGCGCGAGTACTTTTCGAGCGTGCGGTAGCGGGTTTCGGCCTGCGGGTCGGTCACGCGCTGGCCGCCGCGAATGTCCTTGACGGTCTCGTAGACGCGCTCTTTGGTGATGCCGGCCTCCGATAGGATGCGGGCCACGGCCGTGTTGCGCTCCGACAGGATCGCCAGGAAGATGTGCTCGGTCGAGATGTATTCGTCCTTGAGCCGGTTGGCCTCTTCGTTAGCCAGGTCAATGATGCGCTTGACGCGCGGGGTGATGAAGACCTGGCCGGTGCCCCCGCCGTAGATGGCGGCCTTGGGCGAGGCGCGCAGCACGTCGTCCAGGCGCTTCTTAATCAGCTCCTGGTCCACGCTGAGTTTTTCGAGGATTTGCGGGATCACACCCTCGGGCTGCTCCAGCAGGGCCAGCAGGATGTGCTCGGTATCCACTTGATTGTGGCCGTAGCGCTGCAAAATTTCGTAGGCGCGCGTGGCGGCATCCTGAGCCCGCTCGGTAAAACGATCAAAACGCATCATAGCCGCAAAGTCCTTTCGTAAACAGCTACCAACTCCGGCCCCTCAACCCATTACGCGCCGCGTCACCACCACTTCAAACACTTGGGTGTAATGGGCGTCGGTGGTGATATCCCAGTCGTACTTGGCCTTGAACCTGGCAATCACGTCGGGGTCGGGGGTCACCGGCCGGGCCTGGCCCTCCACGATGTAGGGCTGATCGCCGTCTTCGAGGGCGAGGGCCAGGTGGGGGTTGGCGCCGAGGTTGCGGGCCTTAACACTGCCCGGCGCGGTGCACAAGTACCAGCGCTCGGCGGCGGTGACGAACCAGATCGGGACGAGATGCGGGCGGCCGTCAGCGCGCACGGTCGCCAGCCACACATTCCGGGCTTGCTCCAGGCGACTCGCCGGCGGGGCGGACGAAGTGCTCATGCCCCCGGATTATACAGCGAGTTGCGCAGACACCCGGGATAATATACCTGGGCCATATTAGATTCCCATAAGCAGCGCCGCGGCCAACACGAACCGCGAAGGCGCCGGAAATCAGGCCGTAAACTGGCCGGCCGGCGTGCCGTTGACCACCACGGTGTAGTCGCCGGTCGGGAAGCTGCCCAGCGGGATGTTCGCATTGAACGGGGCCAGCACCTGGGTGCAGGCCTGGCCGGGATCGGTGACGGTGTAGACCTCCACGACAATCTGGTTGTGCTTGTC
>Ga0163153_10005045_pt1 | contig 15938 bp, 9 predicted proteins | sample OliLakLV19MP6IB1_FD_148629 | JGI IMG/M metagenome (GOLD analysis project Ga0163153, IMG submission 148629) | Freshwater microbial mat bacterial communities from Lake Vanda, McMurdo Dry Valleys, Antarctica - Oligotrophic Lake LV.19.MP6.IB-1 | ecosystem: Environmental > Aquatic > Freshwater > Lake... | reverse complement strand
GATTAATACGAACTCACCCCTTGAAATCCAAGTACTTTGGACGTCGCCGATGACAAATTGGTACATCGATTACAATCGCTGCGCAAAACTTGCGCGGGACGTGCGGCATGAGGCCCGGAGAAGCGGGGACGGGCCCGTGCGCAAACCCAGGCGGCTACAGGGTTTCGTGACGAATAAAACCGCCGCGATGCGCCGGAAGTGTTACGACGATGTACTGAGAGTGTACTAGTGATGTGCGCTGCGGAGCGTGGGCGTCGGAAAGTTTTTTTGGATTTCGCGTGAGGGATTACGGCCCTTTGATCTCCGATGCTTCTTGCGCGGGCGAGGGGGCCAAACAAGGGTGTGGTTATTTTGTAACCCGGGGCGCGCGGAGTACCGCGGCCCGGGGCCGGCATGCTTGACCCCGACGGGGTCAGGAATTCGTGCGTCGTCTTGCAACTTGCGGCTAGCGGCGCATTGAATCCAGATGCAGTTGCCATTTCAGCCAGGCGTGCAAGGTGGCCGCCAGACGGGCGTAGCCGGCGGCATTCGGATGCACGGCGTTGTTGGCGGGGTAGCCGTCGACCACGTCGATGTCGAGCTCGGTGGGGACGATGAAGATTTGTTCGGCCTCGCGACCGCCGAAGTGCTCAAGTTGCCGCTCGACGAGCCGCGACTGGATGCGCAACCAGCCGGAGCGAGGGTAGTTGCCTTTGTAGTTGGTCGTGAACGCCGTATCGCGGGCATTCGGCGGCGGAATTAAACAGACGGCCAGCTTCGCCTTCGGAGCGGCGGAATGGAATGCAGCCAGGAGTCGATCGGCCTGGGTGAATACGCCGTCGATGTGGCGATCGAGGGCCGCCGCGTCGCGAGCCGGGGCCGCGAAGCAATCGTTGATGCCGAGTAAGAACGTGACTATATCGGGCTTCCGCCCGCCACACGCTTCGGCGAAGTAGCGAGGAATGTCGAGCGCCGGTTTGCCGTCGGCCCCGACGTACACGAACGGGCTGCTGCGAATTCGCTTGGCCGGATCGGGCCGCGGCTCGTAGCGGCTAACGAATGATTCCCATTTCCAGCCGCTGTAACCTTCGTGCGCGACCCCGACCGCCGCCGATGCGGGGCGATGCGTGCCGAGCATGGTCCATTTCGGGTTGCCGGGCGAGTTGAGGAGCCGGGCCCATTCGTTGGGATATAGCGTGGCGTGCGTGAGACTGTCGCCGACGATGAGTAGCGCCAACTCTTGCCCCGCGCCGGCGGCAGCCGGGGCAATGCAAAGCTCGGTCGTCGCCTCGTCGAGCAACTTGCCGGCGGCGTCGCGGACGGAAAGCGTCAGTCGGTGTCGGCCGACCGTTTCTTCGCGCGGCGTCAGCGTGTAACGGTTGGGACTGAAGGTTCCTCTTGATAGACGCGCGGCAGTCATCCCGGGTCTGTCATTGAAGGCGATGCCGAATAGCAAACCGGGTGGCGCATCGGCAGAAAGCAAGTTGCCGAAGTCGATCCGCAACTCTTGCCCTGACACGGCGTAACATTGCGGGGGGAGCGTGAGTAGCCGCGGCGATCGGCCGGGGGCCGCGGTTGCTTTTGCGCCGCCGTCGGCAGGCGGGGGCGCCTGGGCAGCGGCCGAACTGCCGAGCAGGGGCAATTGGCAGAAGCCGCAAGCCATTGCGAGCCAACCGAATTGAATTCGCCGCCGTACCAGCATGTGCATCGGGCCACTCCTCATCTAAGAATCTGCGGTCCTGGTAAAATTCGCCCTCACCGGCCTTCGGCCACCTCTCCCGGAATTAACTTCCAAGAAAAAACATCTCCCACGCCGGGAGAGGCGCTTGTGCACGCGTGCTTCGCGACCCAGGCTGCGCCGAGTACGACGAGCCTGGGCTATTATGTTCGACCCACTTTGGGGTCGCGAAGCAGGCACGCCGCCGAATGAATTACCGTTGCGATGTCGAGCGGTGTGTCGGCTCCTGCTCTTTGTTCTTCAGAGCGCCGGCTGAGCCGGCGAAACGGGCCTCAGCCGGCGATGAGCTTGTGCCGGCCGCCCTCCACGGCGGGTCAGCGCGGCTTTGTCCGCGATTTGGTAGCGGTGCCGTTTCGCCGCTCGACCCGCCCTACTTTAAGACCGGGCAGATGTCTAACCAGGTTCGGCCGTCGCCGCCCATCCAGTAGATTGCCTCTTCCGGACCCCAGTCGTTCGGCTTGTACCCGCACACCGGCGGCTGATCCGTGTCGCGCCAAGCGGAGAGGATCGGATCGACGATGCCCCAGGCCAGTTCCACCTCGTCGGCCCGGGCAAACAGACTGGCGTCGCCGGCCATGACGTCCAAGAGCAGCCGCTCGTAGCCGTCGGGCATGGCGCCGGAAAATTGGCCCGCGAAGCGAAAATCGAGCGCCGTCTGACGCATCTGCATCCCGGCGTCGGGGACCTTCGTTTCGAAAAACACCTGAATTCCCTCGGCCGGCTGGATATGAATCACGAGCCGATTGGCGTCGACCTGCCGGTGTTTGTTCTTGCCGCCGTTGAAGAGCATGTGCGGCGGTTCACGAAACTGGATGACGATCTGCGTCGTTCGGCAACTCATCGCCTTGCCGCTGCGAAGATAGAACGGCACGCCCTGCCATCGCCAGTTGTCGACGTGCAGCTTGGCGACGGCGAAGGTGGCGGTGGCGCTGTCGGGGGCGACGCCCGGTTCCTGACGATAACCGGCGTACTGCGCGCGGAGCGTGTTTTTGGCGACTTCCTCGGGGGTCATCGGCCGAACCGATTGCAGGACCTTTACCTTTTCGTTGCGCACGAGGTCGGCCTCGAAGCGCGAAGGGGCTTCCATGGCCGTGAACGTCAGCAACTGCAGCAGGTGGTTCTGGAACATATCGCGAACCACGCCCGCCGTGTCGTAGTAGCCGGCGCGCCGGCCGACGAGGACCTCCTCGGCAGCGGTAATTTGAACGTGATCGACGTAGTTGCGATTCCAAATCGGCTCGAAGATCGAATTGGCGAACCGCAGCACGAGAATGTTCTGGACCGTCTCCTTGCCGAGGTAGTGGTCGATGCGATAGACCTGCCGCTCGCGAAATACCCGATGGATGTCTTCGTTCAGCTGCCTGGCCGACGCCAAGTCGACGCCGAACGGCTTTTCGATCACGATCCGCCGCGTTCCCTGCGCTTCGTCGGCCAGGCCGGACTTGCCGAGCCGCTCGACGGCCTGCTGGTAGAATTGCGGCGCCGTCGCCAGGTAGTAGACGCGCGGCGACGGCTTGCCCCCCTCGATCTTGGAGAGCGCCGCGGCGAGCGCGGCGAAGTCTTCATCCTTGCCGATGTCGCCGGCATGGTAGTGAATGTTCGCGGCGAACTCGGCCCAGAGCTTCGGATCGAAATCCTTGCCTGCGAACTCGCGCGTCGATTGGGCGAGCTGCTCACGCCAGGCGTCGTCGGAGAACTCCGTGCGGGAGAAGCCGACGATTTCCGTATCGGGCGGCAATCGCTTCTTACGATGGAGCTGATACAGGGCCGGAATGAGCTTCCGACTCGTCAGGTCGCCGGAAGCACCGAGGATGACGATGGTCGACACAGAATGCCCAAGGGGAATGACGAATGTCTAATGACGAATGACCAAGGAATGACGAATGCTTAAGTGACGAATGGGCGGGTTGCGGCTTGGCGAGTTACAGCGTGGGCCTCGCGGGCATGTGCGTGTACCGACGGCAATCTCTTGGGCCGCTCGACCCACCCTACGGCTTTTTGCGGAGTTCGAGCCATTCGGTGTGGAAGGAGCCCGGCTTGTCGATGCGTTCGTAGGTGTGGGCGCCGAAGTAATCGCGCTGGGCCTGCAGCAGGTTTGCCGGGAGGCGCTCGCTTCGATAACCGTCGTAGTAGACCAAGGCGTTCATGAACGCGGGAATCGGGATGCCGAATTCGACGGCCGCTCCGACCACGTGCCGCCAGGCGGGCTGCGCCTTGGCGATGGCGTCGCGGAAATACGGCGCCAGCAGCAGGTTTTCGAGGTTCTTCTCGGCGTCGAAGGCCTCCTTGATCCGCTCGAGGAACCGAGCCCGAATGATGCAGCCTCCGCGCCACAAGAGGGCGATATTGCCGTACTCGAGCGGCCAATTGTTTTCCTTCGCCGCGGCCTGCAACTGGACGTAGCCCTGGGCGTAGCTGCAGATTTTGGAGGCGTACAAACCCTGGCGAACGCTCTCGATGAACTGCTTTTTATCGCCGCGGTATTTTTCCGTCGGGCCGGCGAGCACCTGCGACGCCCGGACGCGGGCGTCTTTGAGGGCCGACAGCGTGCGGGCGAACACGGCCTCGGTCACCAGCGTGCTCGGCACGCCGAGGTCGAGCGCCAACTGGCTCATCCACTTTCCGGTACCCTTTGCGCCGGCCTTGTCCATGATCAGGTCGACCATGTCCCGGCCGGTCTCGGGATCCTTGACGCTGAAGATGTCGCGGGTGATTTCGATCAGGTAGCTGTCGAGCTCCCCCTTGTTCCACTCTGAAAAGACGTCGTACAGCTCGGCGTTGGTGAGGCCGAGCGCCGAGCGGAGCAGCAGGTAGGCTTCGCAGATCATCTGCATGTCGCCGTACTCGATGCCGTTGTGAACCATCTTGACGTACTGGCCGGCGCCACCCGGCCCGACCCACTCGCAGCAGGGAATGTCGTTGTTAGGACCGACCTTGGCGGCGATGGACTGGAAGATCGGCTTTACGAGCGGCCAGGCCGCGGGACTGCCGCCGGGCATGAGGCTCGGCCCTTTCAGGGCGCCCTCTTCTCCGCCCGAGACGCCGGTGCCGATGAAGAGCAAGCCTTTGCTCTCGACGTACTTCGTGCGGCGATCGGTGTTCGTGTAATGCTCGTTTCCACCGTCGATGATGACGTCGCCCGGCTCGAGCAACGGAATCAACTGATCGATCAGATCGTCGACCGGCTTACCGGCCTTGACCATGATCATGATCTTGCGGGGCCGCGCGACGGCTTTGACCAGATCCGCAATGGAGTGGCAGCCGACGAATTTTTTCCCTTTGGCCCGGCCGTTCACCAGGTGATCGACGACGCTCGTCGTGCGGTTGAAGACGGCGATCTTGTAGCCGCGGCTTTCGATGTTGAGAGCCAGGTTTTCACCCATGACGGCCAAGCCGATCAGGCCGAAATCGCACAAGCCGGTGGAGGCGCCCGCGGAGGGGGAGGCAGCGGAGGAGGCGGACATCGTCGAAGAGACCTATCGATGGATATACGGAGATGGGGCGACGGCCCGTGCACGAACCCCGAGGGGATCGCGCAAATGCCGGCGAAAACGGCGGATTTTACCGCCGGGGGGGCGGGGCGGCAAGGAACCGCGGCGCGATGGGAGAGGCGGGTTTTACGGGCTTGCGTGCGCCGGCGGGCAGAACGAAACAGAATGAAAAATGTAAAATGTAAAACTGAAAATGTAAAATGACGGAAACGCCCGGCGGACTTGCGCGGGATTGCCGAGTTTGGTTCTGGGGCTCGACCGCCCTCGACGGCGGGTCGGCGCTCGACGGGCCGATTGGCGATAGTTGCCGTTTTGCTCGCTTGACGGGTCGGCGCTCGACGGGCCGATTGGCGGTAGTTGCCGAGGGTCCTGGTTCGTACGCCCTGCGGGCGTACGAACCAGGATGAGATTTAGAAGGGAGGGTTTGGGTCCCTCTTTCTCCAGGGGTTGAAACCCCTGGCAACCAGCGCTCGCCCTACGGGCGAAAGGCGGCGCGGTCTGCGGCCGCGAGGTACTTTCGCCCTCACCCGGCCTTCGGCCCCGGCCCTAGCGTCGTTGCCTTGCGGGTTGAATACGCCCGCTGGGTTGTGCTGCTACCGCCCGTAGCCTTCTTCCTCCCTAATCGGTCGGCGGCTGCGGTTGCTCCTCAGTTGCTCCCTCTCCCGGAATCAACTCTCAAGAAGTTGAAGGCTTTTGCGCCGGGAGAGGGGCGATAGCGGGCCGACTAGGCGGCGCGGCGACGGGGGGCCTGCTGCGTTTCCCGCGACATCTGCTCCATTACGCTCATCACGATCCGCTCGGCCGACAGCGTGCGGACGACGTCGACGATGCGGCGAGGGAACGGGGTCGACGACTTAACGAGCAGCCCGTCGATGGCGGCCGCGACGATCGACAATGCCTTGGCGCGGACGTAACCGCGGGCTTCGGCTTTCGGCAGCGAAGCGGCCTTCGGCAAGGAGGCCTTACGTACGATGCCGGCATACCGCTCCACCAGTTGATCGGCGTGTCCCTTGATCAGCTTCGAATCGCGACAACCGAGCATCCATTCGACCAGCGACATGACCTTCTCCATAAGCGTTGCCCCATTCCGTGAGCCGGCCGTCGCGCACCCAACCGCCAAAGCGTCGCCCGGCTCCAAAGCCATCGACTTTCACTGCCGGCATTCTTGACTGCTTCAAAATCGGGCGCAACACGGCAGTTTGGGTAAGCTCGACCCGTCGGCTAGTCCGTGCCGTTTTTGCGGACGAGTCGGGATATGAGGGTAATTCTGCGTTTTCGGTTTGAGTTGAATGCCCGGTCGTACCGATGAAAGCGAGGGAATGATTTATCCGGCCTTTACGGGCCCGGGTATTGCCGTCCGCGATGACCTACCTACCCCTCCCTCAGCGAATCACATCGCACCTTGATCGAGGATTCGGCTTTATGAAAATTGCACGCATTCTGTTGACGCCCGTCGTCGCGGTGCTGATCACCGCCTCGGCGAACGCTCAGATGTCGGGTTACCCCGGCATGGGCGGCCCTTACGGCGGGATGCCGGCAGGTTACTTTCAGCCGACTCCGGCTCCGCCGATGAACGGAGCGGGGCCGATGGGCCCCGGTCCGATGGCGCCCGGCCCGATGAACATTTCGCCGATGGACCCGGAGCAGGCCGGGCCGATGAACGCCGGCGCGATGGGGGGCGATAACGGTCAGTGGTACGGCGATTCCGGAGGACCGGTCGAAGGGGGCATGGTCGGAAGCAACCCCGGCGGACGACTCCCGCTTTTCCAGCGGTCCTTATTTCGCCAGCGGACCAGCCGCGGCTACTTCACGGCCGAGGCCCTGATGTGGCACCGTAACGACGGCTTCGCCCGCGTAATCAACGTGCAAACCCCCAACCGGCTGACCACGCCGGCCGGAAACATCTCGAAGTTTTCGCAGCCGTTCATGCGGACTTCGGACCCGTATTTCGGTTACGAAACGCTCCCTCGGCTGACGCTCGGATACGTGCTGCCCAACGACCTGGCGATCGAGTTCCAGACTTTCTACAAGGACGACTTCGACGCCAAGTTCGACAGCTACGGGAACAGCAACCTGGATGCGACCTTCTTCGGGCAGCAGCCGCTGGCCTCGAACTATACGTCGGCCGACGCCCAGTTCATCAACATGGCGACCGGCGTTCACAGCTACGAATTGAACCTCGTGGAGACGACCCGAGTCTTCAACTTCATGACCGGCCTCCGCTACGTCGACGTCCGCGACAACTTCCTGTTCACCACGTTCAAGAACGGCTCGGCCGATTCCGCGAGCATCGGGACGTATAACCACATGTTCGGGGTGCACACCGGCGTGCGGTCGCACTTCGACTGGAACCTGTTCAGTTTAGACTTGGGAACGAAGGTCGGTTACTTCATCAACGACGCTCAATCGCGCACGATCATCACCAACACGGGCCTGCCGGGTCGCGATCCGGGTCGGTTGGGAGGCCAGAACGACTCGATGCTCGCGGAAACGAAGCTCGCCTTGAGCTTCCGTCCCAGCGCTTCGTTCAACGTCCGCGTCGGTTACGACTGCATGTGGATCGTGAACACGGCGTTGGCGGTCGACCAGATCGACGAAAACCCGCTACTCGGACAGAACACAACGGGTTATTTCCTGAACGCGAAGGGAGACCTGTTCCTGCACGGGCCTTCGGCGGGATTGGAATTCGCCTGGTAGCAACGAATCGCGTCGCCACAAGGCACGACGCGACCGAACCGGCGCTGTAGCCAAGTGGCTAAGGCAGCGGATTGCAAATCCGCCATCGTGGGTTCGACTCCCACCAGCGCCTCTCGCACGAGTCTCGAAGCAGCGTACGGACGGTGCTCGCCGAAGTTCCCGAATCCGGCCTCCCGTACGACCCCTTGAGGCGTCAGCCACGCCGACGAAGCACGACGGCCTCTGAAGCCCGGACGATGAATCGTATGAAGAAAACCGTCTACCTCTTCTGTATGCTCGCCACGGCCGCGTCCGCCGTTTCCACGGCGCATGCGCAGATCGGCGGCGCACCGGCGCAGATCAACGAGGGGTTTCCGCCTCCGATCCGCACGCCGACGCCCTACGGAAACGGCATCGACGGCCTACCGCCGCCCGGCGCTCCGCCCGGCCTCAACTTGGGGCCCGATGTTCCGGCCGCGCCGTATTCGGATTCACCCTATGCTCAGCCCCCTTACGGCGGCCCGTCGTCGCCGTACGCGGTGTCGCCCAACGGCGAAGTGTTGATTGAAAGCGCGCCGTTCGACCCTGCGTTGTGCAACTACCAACAGCCGTTCGGTCGGATTTACTTCGCGGCCGACGCGATGTACTGGGACCGGACCGAGCCGTTCCAACGCGAAATCGCGGTGCGGGCGGTCGGCGGGGCTCCGCGTCTGCGGACGAGCGACCCAAACTGGACGCACGAAGTGTTTCCGCGTCTGACGATGGGGGTCGTCTGCCCGAACAACTGGGCCATTGAAGCTAACATCTACTACAAGGACGATTTCGACGCCATCGCCAACTACGGGGAAACCGACCTCGTGACCGGCACCTTTTTCGGCGTGCAACCGGAACCATCGGACTGGTCGAGCGCCGACCAGATCAACCTGCGGATGGCGTCGGGGCTGCATAGCTACGAGGTCAGCGCGATCAATACGATCGCCGGCATTCAGCCGATTCTGGGCATCCGCTACCTGGAGTTCCGCGACCGGGCCACGTTCACGGCGTTCGACAATGCGTCCCGCAGCGACGCCTACATCGGAACCTATAACTTTATGCTCGGTCCGCAGGCGGGCCTGAAGGTGGGCTACGATTTCGGCATGATCGGGGTCGAAGCGCTCGGCAAAGTCGGCTGGTACTACAACGACGCCAAGACCTCGACGCTGATCCGCGATTTGAACAACACGACCGTGTATCGCGACGTTCATCGCAACGGACAGAACGACGCCTGCGTGTTCGAAACGGGCGTGATGATTTACGCCCGGCCGCTGACCTGGCTGTCGGTTCGATTCGGTTATCAGGCGCTGGGGATCATCAACACGGCCATGGCGGTCGACCAGATCAGCCAAGTCCGCAGCGCCGCGTTGAATACGACGGGCATCATTCCCGACGCCCACGGCGACATTATCTACCACGGTATTTACCTGGGCCTCGAAGGGCGTTGGTAAGCCGGCCGGACACGGCGGCGATTGACCGTTATTACGGCTACCGGTATTCTGACCGGTGCCAGGCGGTAGAATCCGCCTAACCGGCAAAGTCCGCAGGAGTTTCGCTGCGCGGAGTCGCTCGGCAGGGTTGCTTGTTCGCTTTGCGGGGTTGCTTGTTCGCTTTGCGGGGTTACTTGTTCGCTTTGCACAGGGTTGCTTGTGCTTCGCATTGGGCGCTGTAGCCAAGTGGCTAAGGCAGTGGATTGCAAATCCGCCATCGTGGGTTCGACTCCCACCAGCGCCTCTCTCACTGCTCTTGCCGCAGGCGCCCCCCCCAGGTGGCTGCCGCAGCAACCTTTGCCGCCTGAACCGTTTTCGGCAGATCCTTGCTAATTGCCGGCTTGCGGCGAGCATTTCTGGGCGGCTTGGTCCGGAATCGGACACCGGGAGAATTTTCGCGATTCATTGCTCCTAACCCGACTGTGGGGAATTTAGTGAGGTAAGCATGAGTATGGGTTTGGAGATTCTGCGTCGATTCGACGTGGATTACCAAACCCACCAAGGCGTAAGGCGCATGACTGCCGACCCGCACAATTCGAACTTCTGCAGCATTCCAATCGATCGATTGCCGCGTGGTGCAACGCTCGGCAGCACGATTTACGATTCGGAACGGACGAAGCTCCTGACCGCCGGGATCGGCATCACCGATCAACTCATCGACAGCCTGCATCGACGGCAGGTCGAATCGGTCGTCGTCAGCCAGCGCGACATGGGACGGATCGCGGCCTTTCAACCGCAAGGAAAGGCCCGCTCGGCGGTCGCTTCGCGCGAACCGATCACGATCAACCATCACAACGACGTCAGCCGCGAACTCGATCGCGACACGGACCGGACGGGCGGCGGCGCCCTGACGCCGTCGGAGAACGCGTTCGCCAAGCGGCTCAATCCGACCTCGCAAGCCGCCTACGACCACGACTTCACGAACTTCCTGGCGGAAAAGCGCGAGCACCACGTCGACCGCCTGTCGACGCTAAACGAAGCCTGCATCCGCGGGGATTCGTCGGCCTTGTCGTGCATCGCCTCGATTATCGGCGAAACGCTCGACTCGGCGATCGAAGATATCGACGCCTTCACGTGCCTGGGGGCCAACCCGTACTCGCTGCCGTATCCGGCCCGACACTCGCTGCACACGGCGATGCTCGCGACGAGCGTGGGGGCGAAGCTGGGCCTCGACGAGTTTGATATCCGGGAGCTGGGAATCGGCTGCATGATCCACGACATCGGCATGCTGGCGATCGACCGAATGACGGTCGGCGCCCGCAAGGTGCTCGATGCCGGCGAGTTCGTCGAGATCGCCAAGCATCCGTTCATCACGTTCGACATCCTGGAAGCGAACCTCGACGCCATCCCTTCGGCGGCGAGGATGGTGGCCTACCAGATGCACGAACGGGCCGACGGCAGCGGCTACCCACGCGGGCGGACACTGGAACAGACGCATCCGCTGGCGCGAGTCGCTTCGGCGATCGACGCCTACACGGCGCTGGTGGCTCCGCGGCCGCACCGCCCCGGAATGCTGCCCTACTACGCCATGGAAAAAATGGTGAAGGACGTCGGCCAGGGGGTTTACGACCCGCAAGTGGTGCGAGGCCTGCTGCGGACGATCGGATTGTTTCCGCTCGGCTCGTACGTGGAATTGAGCGACGGTTCGGTGGGACGCGTCATTCGAGCCAGCGAAAACTACACCCGCCCGGTTCTCGAGCGGTGGAAGGCCGGACACCTTTCGGCGACGCCGACGATCATCGACCTGATGATGGAGCCGGAACTCTCGGTGCGGCGTCCGGTCGCCGATCCGAAGTCGGTGCCGCATGTGGCGGTGAAGAGGTAGGACTGGAATTAGAGTTAGACGTAAGAGTTAGAAGTTAGAAAGGCGAGAGGATCTCGCTACTTCGCTCTCCCGAAACCCGCCGCGGACGCTACCGCGCGGGCCTCGTGGACAATCGCGTTGAAGAGTGGTGACTCCTGGATCGCTTGAAGCATGCGACGTTTCGTGTCGACGTTGCTCGTGGTAGCTCGCCTTGCTCGCGCCGCCGAGCGTACCGCGTGGGCTCGCGGGCGATGTGGGCACACGATGGATGTTCCACGCCGCTCGACCCGCCCTGCGGCCTTCGCCGGCGAATCCGGTGTGTTCACTTGGCGGCGGGCCGGCTAGAATTCTCGCGGAAAACCGTTCCTCATTCCGCAGAGAGTTTGCATGGAAATCCATCGTCTGGGTTCGCATTTTCGACCCTATCCGGCCCCGCGCAAGAACGTGCTGCTACTCAGTTGCATGGACTTGCGGCTGATCGACGACATCGTCGATTTCATGGAGGGGGACAATCTCTCGAACCGCTACGACCAGCTGGTGTTCGCCGGGGCGGCGTTCGGCGTGATCCAGCAGACGCACAAATCGTGGCGCGACGCGTTTTTCGACCACCTGGATATCGCGGTGGAACTGCACGACATCCACGACGTGTTCATCATGGAGCACCGCAACTGCGGGGCGTACGAAAAGATACTGGGGGCGGACGGGACGTTCGACGACACACCGCAAGATCAGGAGCGGGAGGAGGAGCTGCATCGCCGGTACGCGTTTCAATTGCGCGACGAGATCCGCAAGCGGTGCGAAAGGAAACGCTCAAGCACGCGCGACAAGAACAAGAAGGAACTATGGACCGTGAACGTGAACTGCTTCTTGATGGATTTGCGCGGCGGCGTGCGGTGGCTGAAGGACGACGGCGGGGAGGAAGAGGTTTAGCGCGATCGCCGCCGGGAGAGAACGGGGCGGAAACGACCTAGGCGCACCGCCGCGGCGCAAGAGCCTGAGCCGTTGCGCGGCTACGGTGAGCTCGGCTACGGTGAGCTTGGCTAGTGAGCGTTTGCCGGCCCGGGGGGCGGGCGAAAGTCGTCGGAACGAAGGGCCTATTTCTTCTTGATGACGTCGGCCATGGATTGGGCCAGTTGCACGGTGGCGTTGACGGCCGCCGGAACGTCTTGGTCCTTTTTCGGCTTATTCGACTCGTTCCATTGCTTAGCGGCTTGCCTCAGGAGCGGCGCCAGATCGGGATAGTCTTGCAGGAGCAGCGCCATACCGGTGCCGATACCGCGGACGTTTTCGCTCCAATACGACTCGTACTCGGCGACCGTTTGCACCTTGCCCGACTTGCCGATGGAGAGCGTGGACGCGAGATACTGAATGGCCGTTTTGGCGCCGTTGAGGCGGGCCGTCTTGGCCTTTTCCATGGCGACTTTCTGCTCGTTGTAATCGGCGAGCACCTTGTCGCTGATGGTTCCCGGCGCGATCTGGAAACTGAAGGCGCGGGCGTCGTCGGACATGGACGCGACGTGCTTGGCGGTGGCGGCGGGAACCTTTTGAGTGGGGCGTGAATTTGTTACGGCCGTCGATTGTCGGGTGCGCCGCGAAGAAAGGGAGCCGCAAAGTCGCGGCGATGCGACGGCCTTCGGTTCATTTGACACCTGCGCGGCGGCGAATCATGCTACGGCCACGGCGGACTTGCCGCATTCTCCGACCTCGCGTGAGTTTGATCTATGCCGCGAGTATTGCTTCTGCTGTTGGCCGTGATCGCCGGCTTGGGTGCGACCTTGCGGGCGATTCCGCAGCCGGCCGACGCGGTTCCCGCGGCCGACACTTCGGCCGGCGCCGCTCCTAGCGAAGGCGAGTTTGCAAGCGTTCCGCCGACGGAGCCCGCCCAGGCGGAAGCGACGTTCCGCACGCTCCACGGTTTTCGGATGGAGTTGCTCGCCGCCGAGCCATTGGTGACCGATCCGGTGGCGCTGGAATACGACGAGAACGGACGGGCGTGGGTGGTCGAGATGCGCGACTACCCGTACACCGACAAATCGACCGATCGGCCGAATGTGGAACGGACGACCGATGCGCCGCTGGGGCGGATTCGCATTTTGGAAGACACCGACGGCGACGGCCGCTTCGACCGGAGCGACATCTTCGCCGAGGACCTTTCCTGGCCGACCGGCATCGCCCTGTGGAAAGGGGGCTGCTACGTGACGGCCACGCCCGACGTTTGGTATCTGAAGGACACCGACGGCGACCGGAAGGCCGACGTGCGACGGAAGGTCTTTACCGGGTTCAAGAAGCTGAACGTCCAATCGGTGATCAACAACCCGCGGTGGGGACTGGACCATCGGCTGTACTGCGCCGGGTCGTCGAACGGCGGCGAGATCACGAAGCCCGGCGATCCGGGGTTCCAAAAAGTTACGTTCGGGAAGGCCGATTTCGCGTTTGATCCGGTGAGCGAGTCGTTCGAGGTGCTGACCGGCGGGGCCCGGTTCGGCCACTCGTTCGACGATTGGGGGAACCGGTTTTTGTGTAATATCCGGAACCCGGTGCAACATGTTTTGTTCGAGAACCGCTACCTCGCCAGAAACCCTTATCTGACGGTGACCGACGCCGTGCACGATGCGGCCGAGGCGGGCGACATGCTATTGGTGTATCGCGCGAGCCCGCCGGAGCCCTGGCGAGCCGCACGGGCCCTGCGCTACCGGACTGAAACGAACGGTATGAGCTTGCCGCGCAGCGAACTGGCGGGGGAAGGTTACTTTACGAGCGCGTGCGGGATCACGATTTACCGCGGCACGGCGTACCCGAAGGAGTTTTACGGCAACGCGTTTTTGGGCGAGGTGGCGGGGAACCTGATTCACCGGCAGGTGATCGAGCCGGACGGGCCGACGTTCAAGAGCCGGCGGGCCGACGAAGGGGCGGAAATCGTCGCCTCGACCGACAACTGGTTTCGGCCGGTGAACTTTACCAATGCGCCGGACGGAACGCTGCATGTGTGCGACATGTATCGGGAGACGATCGAGCATCCGTGGTCGATCTCGGACGACATGAAGGCGAAATTGGACCTGGAGAGCGGGCGGGACCGGGGACGGCTGTATCGGCTGGCGCCGCCGAAGTTTTCGCCGCCGACCAAGCAGCCGCAGCTCGGCAAAGCGACGGCGGGCGAGTTGGTGGCGGCCCTGGAGAACCCGAACTCTTGGTGGCGCGATACGGCCCATCGCTTGATTTACGAGCGGCAAGATAAAGCGTGCGTGAAGCCGCTACGGAAGATGATGCGTGAGAACACGAATGAGCTTGCACGGTTGCATGCAATGTGGTCGCTGGAAGGTTTGAAGGCCTTGAGCGACGACGATTTGATCGAGGTATTGTTCGGGCGATCGCCTCCCCTGCTCCGCACGGCCGCCTTGAAGCTGGGAGAACCGAGGCTGGGATCGGAGAAGATTCGCAACGCCTGGTTCGGCAAATTCTTCGACGAACTTCCGTTGCGGCAACGCAATCCGGCGGTCTCCGAATTCCAACTGGCGCTGGCGGCCGGCGACAAGGAAAGCCCGGCACGCCATCAGCTGTTTTGGCTGCTCACCAATGCGAACGTCGACAGGTACGCAAGGACGGCGGCGCTCGTGAGTTGCGCCGAATCGGCGGCCGGCCTTCTCGTCGAAAGCCCCGGCGGTATCAGCGAAGGAGGCGCGCGGCCTCCGGGCTACACGTATTTTTCGGCCGACGTCGCCCGGCAGTTGGGGGTGATGGTCGGTGCCAAGGGGGACGCGGCCGACATTCGCGGAGTGTTGTCGCTGCTCACCAGACGCACGACCGACCGCTCGGGTATCGAAGCGTCGTACGTTCGGAAATTCTCGCCGGTGCTGGCCGGGTTGGCCGAAGGGCTGCGCCGAAACGGCAAGACCGTTTCGCCACTGGCGACCGACGGTGAAATGCGAGCGGCGTTGAAACGACAGTTCGCCGAAGCGGCGGCGGCCGCCGTGGTGGAGAATCGGCCGCTCGAGGAGCGACTGGGAAACGTTCAATTGCTGGCCCAAGGGGAGTGGGCGGACGTGCGACCGACGCTCGAGCGACTGCTCGAGCCGCGCGAGCCGGCGCCGTTGCAGACCGAAGCAGTTCGCGCGCTCGGCGGATTTCGCGAAGCGGAGGTCGCGCCGATATTGCTGAAGAACTATCGATCGCTATCACCTTCGGTTCGGACCGAAATCATCGAGGCGCTCGCCTCGCGTGCCGACCGGCATGCCGGGCTCTTGGATGCGATCGAGGCGAAACTGGTCGGGGTGGCGGACGTGCCGCAGGCGCGGCGACTGCTGATCGTCCGCTCGAAAGATCCGGCGATCGGTCCGCGAGCCGAAAAACTGTTTAACGCAGCGACCGGTGCGCGGCGCGAGGTCGTCGAGCGTTATAAGGCGGCCCTGAAACTGGCGGCCGACCCTGTGCGCGGGCAGGCCGTTTATTCGCGCGAGTGCAAGGCCTGCCACACGCTGCGCGGCGAAGGGTTTGACGTCGGACCGAACCTGGCGACCGTCATGCATCGCACGCCCGACGAACTGCTGACGCACATTCTCGATCCGAATCGCGAGGTGTCGCCGAACTACGTGGAGTACGTCGTCGAGTTGGACGACGGCCGGACGGTAACCGGACTCGTCGGCGACGACACGGCGACCGGGTTGACGCTGCGGAGGGCCGAAAACGCCCGAGAAACCGTGCTCCGCCGCAACATCGAAGCTATGTACGCC
>Ga0163153_10005043_pt1 | contig 15944 bp, 12 predicted proteins | sample OliLakLV19MP6IB1_FD_148629 | JGI IMG/M metagenome (GOLD analysis project Ga0163153, IMG submission 148629) | Freshwater microbial mat bacterial communities from Lake Vanda, McMurdo Dry Valleys, Antarctica - Oligotrophic Lake LV.19.MP6.IB-1 | ecosystem: Environmental > Aquatic > Freshwater >... | reverse complement strand
GCGGTGATGAGCACTACCCTGTTCGATGCGCCGCGTCCGGAAAAAATGGTGTTGCTCGGTGTTTTTGCGGAAACCAATCGCGTGATCCGCGATTTCGGCAGCATCATCGGCGCGAATGAAACGGTGCTGCGGCAGGTGGACAGGGAAATTGAGCGGCGCAGCGGCATCCCCGTCGAAGCCTACTCGGTGGCGCAAAGGGTAACACAACTCAGGGATGTGCAGGGAATGGTGCTCCACGACCGCGACGACACCGTAGCGCCGGTTGCCGAAGGGCGATTCGTCGCCGAACAATGGGCGGCTACTTACTTGGAAACGGAAGGATTCGGACACCGGATGCAGCATATTTCGGTGGTACATGCGGTGCGGGATTTTTTAGTAAAGGTTGATGAAGGTTTATAAAGGTTTATAAGGTTGATATACATCCACTCGAAAATGGGCCGACTTTTCACTTTTTGAGTGGATGTATATCAACCTTATAAACCTTTATCAACCTTCATCAACCCCTTTTTCACAGCGCCCTTGACAGCACATACATCAGATACACTTCGTCCTGGTTGTTGATGCCCAAGCGGTTGCTGTTCAAATGCAGTAAACTGGGCAGCACGCGTTCCAGTCCATCGCCGAATTCTTTTAGAATCAATTGATTACCCCTGTACCAGCGAATCCATTCCGGCTGTTTGGCGTCAAACTTTTCCTCGCCGATGGCTTTCCACATATTATCTATGGTAGCGCGAAGGTGTTCCGCCTGCGGCGTGAAATTGGTCTGGAAATTTTCCAGCAGCGTCGCCCGCATAGCCGCTTCGGATGCTTCATTGTCCGCCGGCTGAAAAAACAACGGTAACCATTGTTCGCACAATTGCCCGAAATACCAGGCCGCTTTTTCCCGCTCCAGACCGGCGGCACAGGCCGTCATGGTGTGCATCCGAAGCGCGTCGAACAGCGCATCGCCGTAGGTATAGGCCGGGCGTTGCAAACGATCCAGCGCAACGCGGGTGCTAACATGGAAATATTCTTCGGCCCAGCCCATCGCATCCGCTCCTCCGAAACGCGCCGTTTCCGGTTCGTAGGGTTCGGATATACGTTCGCCGCGTTCCGCAAACCAGCCTTCCACAGCCGGTGCCAGGGTTTCCTGCATCCAGTCCACTTCGCCGCGCAGGCGCAGGCGTATGTGCGGGCCTTTTTCGTCGTCGTAACGGATGTAAAAAGCGCGGGCGCCGGATTTCGGCCAGATATATTGATCCAGAAAAGGCCTTACCGCGCGGGTTAAAAAAATGTCGGCGGTTTCGAGCGGGTAAAAATGGTAGGACAGCCAGGTTTGCATGGCGGCAAAGGTAAGTTGGTGTTTTGGTGTTTTAGTGTTTTAGTGTTTTAGTGTTTTGGGGCTGCTTCGCTTTAGGCATCACAGTCGTCGAAAGCAAAGTACCCCCAAAACACTAAAACACCAAAACACCAAAACACCAACATACCTTTACCCATGAAAAACGCTCAATCATTTTACGGAATAGTATGAAACAGCCCTTTTTTATAGCATTGTTATTGTTTCCTTTTGTGCTGTGCGCGCAAACTGAAAAACCCTATTTCCAGCAGGAAGTCAACTACCGCATTGTGGTGGCGCTGGATGATAAAACCCATACGCTGACCGGCAATATCGAGATGGATTATCTCAATAATTCGCCCGATGTTTTGCCTGAAATCTGGATTCATTTGTGGGGCAATGCGTTTAAAAACCGTGAAACAGCCTTTTGCAAACAAAAACTGCGCGATGGCAGCCGGGCGTTTTATTTCGCCGATGAAAAAGACCTGGGTTATTACAAAAACCTGAATTTCACCGTAGACGACCAGAAACTATCCTGGAAATACGACCGCGACAACCCGGACATTGCCAGACTCACCCTGTCCAAACCACTGGCGCCGGGCGAACGCGTGCGCATCGCTACGCCGTTTTTACTGAAAATTCCGGCGTCTTTTTCACGGCTCGGCCATGTGGGCACTTCCTATCAAATGACGCAGTGGTACCCCAAACCGGCGGTGTACGACAACCGCGGCTGGCACGCCATGCCTTACCTCGACATGGGTGAATTTTACTCCGAATTCGGCAATTTCGATGTGACGATTACGCTGCCTTCCAATTATGTGGTGGGCGCTTCGGGCGTACTGCAAACTGCTTCGGAAATCGAATTTTTAAACCGGAAAGAAACCGAAACCCGCGAAAGATTCAGCAAAAACACACCGGACAAGGGCGCCTCAAAACTCGACACGTTTCCAAGATCCACCAGCGAAATGAAAACGATTCGCTATGTGGCCGAGCGGGTGCATGATTTTGCGTGGTTTGCCGACAAACGTTTTTTTGTGCTGAAAGACCAGGCCACGCTCGCTTCGGGCAAAACGGTGGATTGCTGGGCCATGTTTACCCATTCGGAGGCACATTTATGGCAAAAAGGGGCATTTTATGTGCGCCGGGCGGTCGAATTTTATTCCAGACACGTGGGCGAATATCCTTGGCCGCAAGCCACCGCCGTGCATTCGGCCCTGAGCGCCGGCGGCGGTATGGAGTACCCCATGATTACCGTGATCGGAGATAGCCAGTCGCCCAAAAGCCTCGACGAGGTGATTACGCACGAGGTGGGACACAACTGGTTTTACGGCATCCTGGCCTCCAACGAGCGCGATCACCCATTCCTTGACGAAGGCATCAATTCTTATTACGAATACCGCTACATGCTGGAATACTACGGCGACAGCGATCCGATTGGTATCCCCAAAAAACTGCTCGATCCTGCCCGCCAGGGTTCTGTCACCGAAGTTGCTCAACTGTTATTGGCCCGCGAACACGTCGATACGCCGCCCGACCGGCATTCCAACAACATGACGCAGATCGCCTACGGAGCGCAGGTGTATAGCAAAACAGGTACTACCATGCGCTGGTTAGAACAGTCCGTCGGCACGGAATTGTTCGACCAGGCTATGCAGGCTTATTACCGCGACTGGCAGTTCCGCCACCCTTACCCCGAAGACCTGCGCACGAGTTGGAAAAATGCCGGTATGGAGGCCGATTGGTGGTTTCAACTGATGCAAACCCAAAAACAGGTCGACGTGGCAATCCGCGATATTCGCAGGGAAAACACCGGCTGGCAGATCGACGTCGAACAAAAAGGCGATTTCGCGGCGCCTTTCCCGGTAACGGCTTTGAGAGACAGTCAGGCCCTTGCTACCATGTGGTTTCAGCCGGGCGAAAAAGTGGTTTTCCCGGCCAGCGACGCTGACGCTTTTGTTATTGATTATGAACATGTTATACTCGACGTAAACCGGAAAAACAACCAGCGAAACAGTAGTGGAGCCTTTGCAGGCATCGAGCCGCTGCAATTAAAAATTCCCGCCCTTTTCCAGGATCCCTCGCGCAGCGCCACCGGCATTTTGCCCTGGGTCGGCTGGAACAATTACGATAAAACCATGCTGGGTGTGGTGTTGTACAATGCGCCGCTGCCTTCGCGCAGATTCCAATATTACATCGCACCCGGTTTCGGATTGGTCAGCAAACAATTGGTGGGGCTGGCTGACTTGCGGTACAAATTTTTTCCTGGCGGTTTGTTGCCGAAAGTCACCCTGGGTCTCAGCGCCAAAACCTTTGCTTTCAACTACAACCCCGGATTCGATTACCGGGAAAAAATGATGCGGCTGGTACCACAGGTGCGGCTGGAATTGGCCGACCGCTCGCTGTCGTTCCGGCATTTTCTGCATGTCCGGGCCATTTTGCTCGATGTGGAAGACGGACAGGTGGATGCCAACGGATTTGCGGGTAAAAACCGGATCAAAACAGCCATTTATGAAACACGTTACGAGGCGATGCAAAAACGCTCGCCCAATCCCTGGCAGTTCAAGGCCACGGTGGAAAACAGCAGCAATTACCAGAGTATTTTTGGAGAAAAAGCGCCTTACGTGCGCGGCTCCTTAGAGTGGCGCCAACAATTTTATTACCAGAAAAACAGGCGCGTCAGCGTCCGCGTTTTTGCCGGGACTTTCCTGAAAAATGCGCAGCGCAACCGCTCCGTCGAGCCGAATGCGTTCGCGCTGAATCCGCAAGGATTTAATGATTACAAGTACGACCAGATATTTCCGGGCCGCAATACGGTGAGTGGGTTATTGTCGCGGCAGGTAAGTCAGACGGAAGGCGGTTTTAAAGGTGCCTTCGGCGCCCCGTTTGCCTCCATCATCGGCAATTCCAACAATTATATGCTGGCGCTCAACCTCAAAGCGGATTTGCCGCAGCGCCTGCCGTTCGGTATTCAACTCAAACCTTATTTTGACATCGGTTATTTCGACGATGCAACGCTGATCGGACAGGACCGGCCGCGCGACGAACAGTTGCTCTGGAGCGGCGGATTTATGCTCGAATTTTATAAAGGCGCTTTTGAGTTTTACCTGCCGGTCGTCAGTTCAAAAATATTGAAAGACCGGTACTCCGAACAACGCGACGGCAATTACCTGCGAAATATTACCTGGAGCGTGCGTATACCGTTTCGGGAGCCGGGAGAGGTGGGGGATTATTTTTTACGTTGAACGTTGAATGAGTTATGAGTTATGAGTTATGAGTTATGAGTTATTGGAGTTTCAGGCTGGAATGGGGTAAGAATGCAACCTCAGTTCCCTATTCCAGCCTGAAACGCCAATAACTCATAACTAATAACTAATAACTCATAACTCATAACTCATAACTCATAACTCACCCCTGCATCACCTGCTCCGCATGATTATCCGTATTCACCTTGGCGATGATGCGTTCAATTTTGCCGTTTTCATCGATCACGAAGGTGGTGCGGTGAATGCCCATATATGCGCGGCCCATAAATTTTTTCTCGCCCCAGACGCCGTAGGCTTCCGACACGGCGTGGCTTTCGTCTGACAGCAGGGCAAAAGGCAGGCTGTATTTTTCCTGAAATTTGACGTGTTTTTTGACGGAATCGGGGCTTACGCCGAGCACATCAAAACCTTTAGAAAGAAAGGACTGGTAATTATCCCGCAGGCTGCAGGCTTCGGCGGTGCAACCGGGCGTGTCGTCTTTCGGGTAAAAGTAAAGCACTAATTTTTTGCCTTTATAGTTGGCGAGGCTTACCTGTTCGCCTTTTTCATTGGGTGCAACAAAATCGGGAGCGGCGTCGCCTTCTTTCAGATGGAACATTTTGTCAGTTTGAAGTGAATAAATACAACAATCAAAAACCGGCAGGCAGGCATTTTGTTCACGCATTCGGTTAAGTTGGTGCGAAGGCTGTACTTTTACACTGATAACTAATAACTGATAACTAATAACTAATAAATGATCGTTGTCACCGGTGCTGCCGGATTTATCGGCTCCTGCATGATTAAACGCCTCAATGACGCAGGCTACACGGATATTATGGCAGTGGACGACTTCAGCCGTTCGGACAAGCAGGTGAACCTGTTCTTTAAAAAAGTGCGCAGCCAGATGCACCGCATGAATTTTATCCGCTGGTTTGAACGCAACCACACGGAGGTGGACGCTATTTTCCACCTCGGCGCCCGCACGGACACGACGGAAATGAATGTGGCCATATTTGATGAACTCAACCTCGAATACTCGAAAGCGCTGTGGATGCTCTGCGCGGGCTTCCAGATTCCATTGCTGTACGCCAGCAGCGCTGCTACCTATGGGCTGGGCGAACACGGCTATTCCGACGATCATAGCCTGATCCCGCTGCTGAAACCGCTCAATCCGTACGGACAAAGCAAACAGGATTTTGACGTATGGGTGCTGGAAACCATCGCGAAAGGCGATATGGCGCCGCCACAATGGGCGGGGTTCAAGTTTTTTAACGTGTACGGCCCCAACGAGTACCACAAAGGGCGCATGGCTTCCGTCATTTTTCACACCTGCCGGAAAATCAAATCGACCGGTGCCATGCAATTGTTCCGCTCGCACCGCCCCGATTTTAAAGACGGCGAACAAAGCCGCGATTTTATCTATGTGAAAGACCTGACGGATGTGCTGCTTTTTTTCCTCGAAAAATATCCCGCCAACGCGATTTACAACCTCGGTACCGGCAAGGCGCGTACGTTTCTCGACCTGGCCAGGGGCACTTTCAGGGCCATGCAACTGGAGCCGAATATTTCATTTATTGATACGCCTGCCGACATCCGTGACACGTACCAGTATTTTACCGAGGCGGATATGAGTAAACTGCGCAGCGCGGGCTACCAGCAGCCTTTTTACGGACTAGAAGAAGGGATTGAAGATTATGTGCAGCAGTATTTGAGGGAGGAAGTGATTTTTTGAACGCTAATTTTTTCCCAGAAACCCTTCTTTCAACATAAATACCGACATCAACAGCACCGGCAAAAAATGCATCAGCGACAGCAGGATGCCGTTGCGCACGTGCTCCGCAGCCATCTGGCCTTTGGAACTCAGCATCAGGCAGTCGACAATGATTTTTCCGGCCACATAAACGCCCCAAAGGATGAATGCCCAACTTGCGAATTTATTGACCAGCAACAACGCAGCGGGCATCATTTTTTCCACCCATTGGAAATAGAGGAAAATGCCAATGAACAGGCACATATAGATATAGTTGTAAGTAGACATAAGCAAGATCCAGATGATTGCAGGAAGGAAAAGGTTGAAGCAAGCGCGCACCAAAAACGACACACACACACACTTCAGTTCCAGCGCGCATTTTTGCCGCTCAGCAGCACCACGGCCACCCACAATAGATAGGGCAGCGCCAGCACGAGTGGAGTCGACACGATTGACAAGGCCAGGGTAGCGCGATCGTGGTTTTTGAAATACAGGCTACCCCCGATCACCAGCGCGGCGAAAATGAATAATACAACCCACATGAAGATGTATTTGGCACTTGGCGCGGCGTATTGGCCGAACATGCCCTGGAGAAACTCCCGGTAACCGTACAATGTGATGAGTACGTCGATGAGCCAGCAGACCCAGAAAAGAGTGAGGGTTTTGGTTGACATGTTGATTTTTTTTGGGTGGCAAAAAACGAAGAAAATTGGGATTTGTCAAACAGTTGTGCACCATCAGCCCGCATAAGGATGCCGGTAAGGCGCCCGGTACGCTCTTTTCAACATCTTCCGGCCTTCCGCATGGTTGGTAATGTCCATGTTGGACGGTTCAATGTTCAAATTCGATTTCAAGCGATACGACATGTCCCCATAGATGATAGTGGAGGTTGTTTTAAAAGCATCTTCCAGCGTATTCGTAATGCCTTTGTTAGATTTTTGCCGGATGCCTTCCACAAATTCGGTGAACATATCGAGGAAGGCTTTATTATACAAAGGCAGGTTTTTGGGATTGAACATGTCAAAACGAACATCGCCCTGCACTATTTTTTCTTTGCCGCCCGCCGGAAATATTTCCCAGCCCAGGTCGCCTACAAACATGGTGGCTTTTTCCCCGTAGTAATAAACGCCGATGTTGTGCTCCGGAACCGGCGCTGTATATCCAAAGGACTTATGCGACCAGTAAACCGGCAAATCGCCGAAATCGAAGCGAACATCCAAGTGATCGGGGTTTTCCAGGCCCAGTTTTCTGGCAATGCCGCCGATTGCGGCAACGCTGTCTGGCAAACCCAGGTTCATCACTTTCCTGACGTTGTTGATGTAGTGAATACCCCAGTCGGCCATAATGCCCCTGCTGAAGTCGAACTGATTTCTCCAGGCGGGATTTTTCCCGTTTTCGTGACACATATATTTTACGCGCGGCGCCGGGCCGCAAAACGTCTCAAAATCAATGGTTTCCGGGATCGCTTTTTCCACCACGCCGCCTTCGGGATTGTGAATATTTGCCTGCACCTGCCAAATCTTTCCGATTTCGCCGCGCTGAATCAAATCCCTGATTTTTTCATTGGTGCCCAGCATCGTTCGTGGAAAATCGACTACTACTACGTTTCCGGCTTTGCGATGCGCTTCCAGCATGGCCTGGCCCTCCCGGATGTCGTAACTGATCGGTTTTTCCAGAAATACATGCAGCCCGGCCTGGCAGGCATCTATAAATTGTAAAGCGTGCCAATGCGTAGGCGTAGCGATTACCACCGCCTGCAGGCCCGGCATCTGGTACATATCCCGGTAATCGGAAAACAGTTTCGGCTTTTTGCCACCTGCGTCGGCTACCACGGCCGCAGCGCGTTGGAGGGAGACCGAATTCACGTCGCACAGGCCTGCGATTTCAAAAAGGCCCGAGGCCAGCGCATTGCTGAGCAGGACATCGGTGCCCCACCAGCCGGTGCCGAGGATGGCTAATTTCACAGGATCCTGCGCCGGCTTTGCAGGGAAAGGTAAAATCAGGGAACCTGTGAGGGTAGCGCCGGCTTTGATAAAGTTTCTCCGATCCATCGGTTACGTTCTTTGATTTGGAAGATGTTAACGGGGATGAATTTACGGAATGGAGATGGGATTTTTGATTGTTTTTATTGCGTTATTTCAATGGGTTGATTGTCAGTGGATTATGGGAAGGTTTGAATGATTGGGAGGCTTCGTTTTCAGGCTATTGAATTGGTTCAACGAAGGAACGTGTAAAAGGCTGGCACCACACTACTGGACATTTTTCAGATGAGTGCTGAAATGTACTGCCGAACCCTGTTCGGCATCCATCGCCGAACAGGGTTCGGCGGTACCTTGACCAGCAAATTGAAAAATGTCGTCCAGTAGTGTGGGCTGGCACAACTTTTTAACCATTTTACCTGTACCTGCATGTAAGTGGTTTTGCAAAAGTCAACGTTCTCAACCTCTCAACTTTCAGTATAACTCCATTTTTTCTCAACACCTCGTATACCATGAAGAAGCAAGATCTTTTTAAAAACATGCCCTATATGTCGCCACTTACCAACCGGATAGAGGCATCCAAAGAAAAGGGATTTACGGAAAACTTCGAGGTGACTTCTGCCACCTCGATGGTGAATTACACGAAAGACGAAACATATGCGCCAACAGATGTCATGATCGTCAACTTTTACCGCTTTGAAGGAATGTCCGATCCCGGGGACAGCAACATCTTATATGAAATAAGTACTAATGACGGCAAACAAGGCATTCTGGTGACGCCCTACGGGCCGGACTGCCCGGCACATATTGCCGATTTTGTGGCCAGTATTCCCCAGATGGAGAAACAACACGATGGCACTCCACCGGATACCACACATGCACAAACTCCGATGGATACGACGCCGCTGGCATGAGAGGGGAGTGAAGTGGGCGACAAAGATGTCGCTCACAAATGAACGAAACAGAACTGACCATCGAGTGCCTTTCCAATATCGAAGACCTCGCCCGCTATGGCGAAGATATTTACAGGGGTGAGCGGGCAGCCCGATTAGACATTCCAATTTTTTTGTAAGGCAAGAACTGCAGCCTGCTGAATGCGCGGATCCTTGTGTTTTTTCAGATGAAGCAGCACATCCCTTCCTCGCGGGTCAGCGCTACCGGCCAAACCAAAAGCATAAGCGTTCAAATCACTATGCGATAAAGCCTTATATATTTGCCTGGTAAGCACATCGATGTTGTCCAGGAATAGCAACCCAAACAGTCCGCGGCTATACGTATCATAGTCCCCATTTTCGGATGGGAGCATATCTGCGGCTTCCACAATGGTATCTACAGCTTCCGGGGTTCCAATCATACTCAGATAGATCAGCGCTTCGTCCCGTTCATTAAACGTGAATTTTTTGTTTCCAAAAAGGTATTTCAGGGGTTGCACCATTTCTGCGCCAAAATAACCGAGTGCTCCAAGCGCCTGAGCGATACGGGCGGCGTTTTTTAATGGAAGGCCAAGGTGTAGCAGGCCCTTCATCCAATGGATTGTTGCCTCGTTTTCACCCACCCGGGCCACGCGTGGCAGTTCCCGCCGCGCCTTTCCACCATCCGCAATAACCGCTAATTCATAGATCCAATCCAATTGATGCGGAACAAGGTGGAGACTGTTTTTTCTTGTCAGCGCCAGACAGCCGTAAGCAAGTGTAAAGGAATCCAGGGTGGAATATCGCAAAGACTGCTCTATTTTTTCGGCTGCTTCCGGCGACAGATGGACAATTTGTTTATGGGTTTCCGTATTGAAGTCACGCTCTTTAGCGCTTGTCAGCCAGAGCAATGCCCAAATAGCGGCATTTTGAATAGCAGCATTTGTAGGCAGTACATGAATCAAAGCGTTGATAATACTTTCCTGCTGACTTCTGCTCAAAAAGCCCATTTTTCCATTTGCGGTGAAAAAACAGTTCATCAATTCAAGTGCTGTTAGAATAACTTCCGACTGACGACTTGAAGAGAGGCCTTTCTGTGCGAATGTTACGATGGATTCGGGGATTTCCGGAGAAATAACTTCTCTGCCTCTGGTTGAAGTTAATATTAAAGTGCACCCAATTAAATTCCTTTTTTCGCCTGAACTTTCCTTGAATGCCTGTACAAGTCGCTCGCGCAATGCAGCTCCGAAAGACGATTTTCCTACTGCGGAGACGGCAACATCCATCCAGGTATTCAATTTGTTGTTAAAACCGTCATTTTCCCAGAGATTATCCAGCACTGCGTCAAATACGGCATGAGCGGTTTGTGAACTTACTTTAGGTTCATCCGCAAGGCAAAGAAGGGCAAAAACAGCACGCGGGCGGCTCTCGTTTATCCTGGTTTTTGCATCCGGCAGCAACATCAGAATAGCCTCGTCGGCATCTTTTGCCGTCAGGTCTGAAATAGTAAGTCGCACAGCCTCCTGCCAATAGTCGGCCATGACGGGTTCTGAAGTTTTGAATTCGCCCCATAGATTAACTTCCTGATCGTGAATTTCGATTTTGTCGAGCAACTCGCGCAATCGGGACACTACACTGCTGAATTCCGAGGCGCCGTAACCATGTTTGATAGCCTGACCGGCAAAATATTCCTGAAACGATTGGTGGAAAAACTGCAATACCTGGCGTTCGAAACCGCGGTTATCTGTTTCTGAACCGGCTACATTCAGGATACCAAGCGCGTCGACACAAGCCTTCAACAGGATTTCAGGCGAACGACGTTGCAGTACCAGCTCGCGGTTTTCTATGTTGCGCAGTTCACGAAATGCTTCTATGGCTTCCTGCTCGCTAAAGCGCTGTAAACCTGCTTTACGAATACTGTAAGCCAAGAATTCCAGGTGCGGGATCACCTCATTGTCAATCAAGGGTTGTCCCGGGAAAATGCGCTGCCGTTGAATCATGAGCTGTACAGCACGGCGATAGATATCGACCCGCCGATCAGGAAATACCAGGTCCAGTATTTGAATTTGCGCAACCATCGCCAGCAGGAAAACATTATCCGTCAATTTGGCCAATTCCCGCGAGTCGCATACTTGTTTGACGAGTTGTTCCGTCGCAGCGGCATCCAGCTTGGTGAAACGGCCCCAGTTTTCCAAAAAACCACGTTTGGAGGCGCGGTCGAGCGGCGCTACAACCAGGTGGTCGAAATTGGCAGAAAGCGACTCCCGCACTACCTGAAAACCTACCACACGCGAGGTTAAAACAATGGGATTACCCGGATACTGAAGTGCAATATGATTTAATGCGGAACAGAAAGTAATCCGGTCCTGCGGATCAGGAATTTCATCCAATCCGTCGATCATCAAAATAACCTTCCCATTTTTCAGCAATTGTTCGAAACTAGGAAGTAGCAATTCAATTGCGGCATCTGTAAATTGTCGGACTTTCAAATGTATACGCAACAAGTCTTCTAACCGGATAGGCAGATTATACCCGGAGAAATCCCGACAGAGGACAAGAACAGGCACCCAATCTTGTTTGGGCAGTGCGGAGTCGTCGTGATCAGGTCCATCAGGCGAGGTGGAATCCGGTTGTTGCGCCCTGGCGTAGTGGTTGGCCATCCATTGCAGCAGCGTACTTTTTCCGCAACCGGGGTCACCTACAATGACGAGCCTGCTACCCTGCTGCAGATCCTTGGCAATACTGAAATCCCGGCGGTTCGCAACATTAGTTTGCGCTTCCGATTCCTGCTCATAGGCATTGGTATGGGAATTCCTGATTTTATTATAAATAGCCAACACTTCCTGTAGGCTGCCAAAAACAAGTTTTTCCTGTAGTTCCGCACGCCAGTGGCTGATAATCAAAGGCAGATCAATACGCAATTGATTCAAAGGGGCAGTGAAGCCATGTCCTTCCGGTGCTACGAGTGGCAATTGAATGACGGCATGTTGCAGTCGCTCCGTTGCTATGTAGTTTTCCAGCTCCATTCTGGCCATCTCATCCAATGATGCCGGGTGCCTGGCTGCGGCAGTTTTTCGTCGTCGGGCAGCTTCGGCAGTGAGTTCGGGTGCCCGGTTTTCAATTGCCTTACACAAGTCTTCGAAGTCGCGGGCGTTGTCGCTTCCATTCCTGAGTTTGGCATGTTGTAATTGATGCAACTGATCCAGTTCGCAGCGCCAGCTTGTCTGCGGCAGTTTTGCATTCTTTACGTGTACAACAATCACCCTTACCTGCTCTTCTCCCCGCCTGATTGCTGTACAAATTTCCTGTCTGACCAAGTCCTTTTCGTCGTCGAGCCGAAGCCTGCCTTCGTTTTCACCTGATTCAAACCGCAGTTTTCCCCATTGTGGTCCAACCATCGCCAGCAGAATCCGGCAGGACATCAATTGCGCCTCCAGGTGTTTCGGCCAAACGACACCTGCCGGAGTATCGCTGAAATCAACAAAAACATGCCGGTCTCCATAACGGTCTTTCAAAAGCATGGCCAGTGAATCGACTTCGGAGTGGGTATCGTCTTTTCGGTAACTGATAAAAATCATGGGTATCTTTTAATATTCCGGAAGTTCAGAACAATCATTGAAATAAGCAATAAGCGCTTCGCCTACACCTTTTGTTACACCAAGGGCAACAGCAGACTTAACAGCCCAACCTAAAACAGGGATAAAATCAAGAATTGAATGCGCTATTTTACTGCCAATTAAAGGTGCGGCGACAGAAGTAAACAAGGATGCTGCGGCCCTCTTGTCGAGGTCAACGTCGAAAATTGCTCCTACCTGAATCACCATCGTTAAATCACCGGCAGCCATTAAATAGTGTGAGCCTGGTATCCATGCAACACTTGCAAATCCAATTGACCAAGCATTAACGGCCTCCGTTGCCTTTTCTCTTGCTACTTTTTTATTTGATGCAGCCATGTTTATAGTGCTTATAAGATGAGGGTATAGCCAAGTTTGAGTGGTTTGGAATGGTTTGGAATGGTTTGAAGTCTTCGCTTTCAAGCACTTGTACCAATCTTTCGTTCAAAACCACTTTGCGTTGACTATATGTTAGACTAAGTTGTTAGATAAATAAAATAAAAAGAGCCCCTGCAAATCTCTTACACACTCACAGGGGCTCTACACTCAGCGAATGATAATTACCTGGTTATGAACACTTTCTGTGGAAGGTATTTCAATGCCCCGGTTTTCATCATTAAGATTAGGATTTCAGTACATTTTTTCTAAACCATCTCCATGCATCTTCGATTTTATTTAAACTCCAACCGAATGCGGCTGTAGCCCACTTAGTAAAATCTCGCTCGGCAGCAGCATCTGCCATACCTTTTAAGTAGGCAAGGCTTTGAAGATGCCTTGATAGTTCCATAAGTTCATCTGAATTCAATTTATCCAAATCATATGACATAAGCATTAAATTTAGTTTGTTAATGTGATTTAATAATATTTTCTCTTTGTTTACGAAGCATGCCGTCTAGTATCATGAGCTCATCATTAGTCAAAGGGACTTCTTCAAAATTATTGCGGCCGATCGCTTTCGACAAAATTTTTCGTTCTTCTTCCGGCAAAGGGGTATGCGATCTAAAAAAATTCAAAACTTTACCCATCAAACTGTCAAAGAAAAAAGATGTATTATCCTTTGATCGGGTTTTATGGCTATAGTGCGGTTCCGTTTCATGAACAGGATCAGGAACATCCTGTGATCTGATTCTATTTTTATGGACAGCAGCACGGACCTCTTCTATCGTTGGGTAAAAATCTTCAACTCTATACCCCTTCAATGCGTGAAATAACCATTTTCTATTCGTATTACAAGTATTTAGAAGCTCCAGGAAAAGAACATCCAAATTCCAGCCTTTTGTGTTTGAATAGGGAATAACCTTTACCTTTTGACCGAGTGTTTCAGATATTTTGTTTTCCCTGTCCTTTTTGATCTCTTCAATGTTTTTCTGCTGTTCCTTAGATGGCAAATTATTGATTTGCCAATTCATTGGATCTACAATATCAACCTGATTGATACCAAAAAGTATTTTATTGTGAAAATCTTTCAGTTCCAGAAGATATTTTTGATCAAGAGCAACAGCCCTATTTCGAGCAGACATTACCCAGAGTATTACATCACATTCTATGAGTTTCTCATGGTACATATCCAAGTACTTTGGATCCAATTTAATATCCTCACCTAAACCAGGAGCATCATAAACGATTAAATCTATATGAGCGCCTTGAACAGGTCCTTGTTTCGCCGACAGTTTTAAAGGTATTTGTTCAAATTCCTTGGTACAGGCAATGGTATGGCTAATTGGCAAATTAGCTTTGAACATGGTATTAATCGTCGAAGACTTCCCAACTCCTGATACTCCGATCAGGCCAATTGTAGGCGGTTTTTCAGTACCAATTCTATATAGTAACTGCTCTTTTTCTTCATTTGAGAACTCATCCATTTTAGATATTTTTAATTTTTTGATTTAAAAAACTATGTTTTATTGTGCGTAAATCCTTTATTAATGACCAATAGTATCAATTCACTCAACTTATCCTGTAAACCCGCTCTTCTATCAACGAAGAAGATATCTGCATAGCATCCCGAAGGTTTTTATCGAAGTATACAACATATCTGGGATCCTCTTCTTCAACCTTGTAAATAGTATTACACCTCGGGCACTTCACTTTCCTACTTTGTTTGGCCATTTCCGCTTCCTGAGGGCTCAGAAATACCAAATCCTGGTGGTTGTCCAGCCATAAAAAACGATCCACATCCAGCCGGTCGATTTTTGGATTCTTCCTGGCGCAGGTATCGCAATAAAAGGCAGGGAAATCCCAGAATTCATCCTGCCATACAGGATCGCTGAAATAAGAAAGCCTTCCGATTAATGGGACATTTTTCCAGGCTTTCATGGCAAAACGAGAAGCAGCGTTCATCAGTACCGGATCCGTATTGGAATACCAGCGGCCAAGCCTGTCTTTTTGTTTGTTGGTTAAAGGTATTTTATACTGTTCCGGGATTGGTATTACTTCCTTTTTCTCGATATTATACACCCTTATTTTAAACATAGCCGACCTATATGAGAGTGATACCAGTTCCCCTTGTGTCCACCAGGACTGAAAGTAATGGTCATCCACATCATTCAGCACCCAGAATTCTTCACACGTATCTAAGTAATCCCGAACAATACATTGTATTTGCCATCTTTTATAGGCTGTTAATAATTCGTCCCTGAAAACCAATTCACCGGGCTGAATGAGATAAACCTTTTTAGAAACTCCGTTATGAAAATCACCATTTTCAATTGCTTCCTTTAATTTTTCAGCCTGCGCTATATTGTTGGAGCGATAACTTATAAATATCTGGTATTTATTTTTTCTTGTTTCCTCTATCGCTTTTGTAACGGCACCAATGTCCTTAAAATACCTGATTAAAGAACCTTTCCCTTTCCGGGGCAGTTTCGTTTGATGAGCCGTCAGTGTGTTTCTTACCCAGTTCGATATTGTACTGTTATCAAATGTATTCTTGATATCAGGTAGCCAGGTCAACACCTTGTTCATTGTTGACCCCAATAAAAGTAATAAGAATTTCATTATTCATAAAATCAATCAATCGGTGGATGAAATGCTGTTAATCAATGATTTCTTTGTTAAATAAAAATATCCTGGCTACCCTGATAAAATAAATTATTAAATTACGTGGATACTAAAAAAACGCTTGTCAACTCTG
>Ga0163153_10005039_pt1 | contig 15951 bp, 16 predicted proteins | sample OliLakLV19MP6IB1_FD_148629 | JGI IMG/M metagenome (GOLD analysis project Ga0163153, IMG submission 148629) | Freshwater microbial mat bacterial communities from Lake Vanda, McMurdo Dry Valleys, Antarctica - Oligotrophic Lake LV.19.MP6.IB-1 | ecosystem: Environmental > Aquatic > Freshwater >... | reverse complement strand
TATAACTCAGTCGAGGGTTCGAATCCCTCCCTCTCCGCCAGCACCTATCGCGAGGCGCTCCGTTGCCTTGCCCCTGGCGAACGCGCCGACGCACAGATCGAGGCCCCACACCATGACCGAGCGCTATTACCTCTGGACCGTCGGCTGCCAGATGAACAAGGCCGATTCCGAGAAGCTCGCCGCCGGCTTCGACCGTATGGGACTGAAGGCCACTGAACACATCGAACGTGCCGATATCGTCGTCCTGAACACCTGCAGCGTCCGCCAGCACGCCGAGGACCGGGCCTATTCCAAGCTCGGCCGCGTGAAGGAGCTCAAGAAGGAGCGCCCGGCACTCAAGGTTGCGCTCATGGGCTGCATGGTCGGCCTTAAGACCGACGACCTTGAGAAACGCTTTCCCCAGGTCGACGTCTTCGCCCGCCCGCAGCAATACGGCGGTATCGTCGAACTCGTCCAGGGCAAGGCCGAGGATCTGGGTGGCGAATTCTGGCCGACGACGCACGCCATCCCGGACGGCCCCTGTGCCTATGTCCCGGTGGTGCACGGCTGTAACAAGTTCTGCACCTACTGCATCGTCCCCTACCGCCGTGGCCGCGAGAAGAGCCGCCCGGTGGACGAAATCGTGCGCGAAGTCGCCTATCTCACGGCCCACGGGGTGCGCGAAGTCACGCTTCTCGGCCAAACAGTGGAAGCCTATGGCCACGACCTCGCCGAGCAGCCCGACCTTGGCGACCTCATGCGCGAACTCTCGGCGCTCGAGCGGCTTCAGCGCATCCGCTTCCTCACCTCCTATCCCAAGGACATGACGCCGCGCATCCTGGAGGCCGTGGCCGCGTTGCCAAAGGTGATGGAGTGTTTCTCGCTGCCCGTACAGGCCGGGTCTGATGCGGTGCTCGAATCGATGCGCCGTGGTTACACGAAGGCCGAATACCTGGCCAAGATCGCCGAAGTGCGCACTCTCATGCCTAGCGCGGGCATCACCACCGACATCATCGTCGGCTACCCCGGCGAAACCGAAGCGGACTTCGAAGAGAGCTGTGATGTCCTGCGGGATCTGCGCTTCGATAAGGTTCATGTCGCCGCGTATTCGCCTCGGCCGGGTACCATCGCGTTCCGCAAGATGGAGGACGATGTGCCCGCCGCCGTCAAGGCCGCCCGCCTCCATCGCGTCGAAGAAATCGAAGCGACGATCTCCGCTGAGATTAACGCGACCTACCTCGGAACCATCCAAGACGTCCTCATCGAAGGCGTACGCAAGGACCAGCCCTTCGGCCGCACGCGCACCGGCAAGCTCGTCCATCTCGACGTTCCCGCCCGTGTCGGGTCGCTCATCGACGTCCGCATCGACAGCGCTGGCCCGTTCTCTCTTCGCGGCACGCCCGCCGACGCGCTCGTCCTCGCCTGACCTCGGACGCTCCTTTCCGTAGCGCGCGCGTGAGCAAGCGCTGGGATGCCAGGCTTTCACGCCTCGTCGGCCCTCGACGGGCGGGCACTTCGGCCACCTGATCGCCGGCCGCCCACCGACACCTGGTGGACGGCCGTTCGTATTTTCGGCACCTTGCGCCCACCGCGCGGTAAAGTGCGGAGCGTGGTGCCCGCTCCTCCTCGACAGTCACGAACGCTACAGCTCGGCGATCAGGCCGTCACCTACACGCTTGTCCGTAGCCCTCGACGCCGCAAGACGTTGACGATGTCGCTCGGCCCGGCAGGAGCGATCCGCGTTCTCGCCCCGGTTGAGACGCCGCTCAGCGTCATCGAACAGTTCGTCGCGCGTCGCTCCGCCTGGATTCAGCAACACACCGCGAGGATGGCCCAGCCAGCCATTATGCGGCCGTACGAATCCGGCGATACGGTCCCCTATCGTGGTGGGGTCATCCCGCTCGTCATTCAGCACACCGCCGGGCGCACGACGCGGGTGGTGTCGCACGCAAACGGACTCCGTGTCTCGGTGCCGGCCGCGCTCTTGGGCGGGAATCGCGCCGAATCGATCCCGCGCGCGATCGAACTTTGGTATCGACGCGAAGCCGAGGTGCACATCGAAGAGGCGGTCGCGCGGTGGAGTGCGGTCGCGGGCGCCCTTCCCACACGCGTCTTCGTTCGCGACCAGAAGAAGCGCTGGGGGAGTTGTAGCGCCGATGGCTCGTTACGCTTCAACTGGCGCCTCGTGATGGCAGCGCCGGACCTGCTCGATTACGTCGTCGTCCACGAACTCGCCCACCTCACGCAGCGCAATCACTCGAAGGCCTTCTGGGCCGAGGTGGCGCGCATCATGCCGGGCTTCGAAAAGCAACGTGCCCGGCTTCGCGAAACCGGGCACGAATTCAGACTATGAGGACGTTGGCACTGAGGTTACCGCCGACCACCACTGAGGATGCGGAGGACGAACATGAACAGATTCACGATATCGAGGAATACGCTCAGCGTGATCACGACGGCGTTCCCCATCGTGTCTTCCGCGTATCGCGTGCGGTTTACATCGAACACGAGCATGACGCTGAACAGGAACGCGCCCGCCCAGCTCAACACGCCGTACATCACACTTCCGCCAACAAAGATGTTCACGATCATCGCGACGAAGAATCCGAGGAGGGCGAGGAACAGGTACGGCCGCAGCCCGCTCAGGTCGCGCTTCGTGGTCAAGGCATAGGCGGAGAGCCCGACGGTCATGCCGCCGGTGATTGCCGCCGCCTGGAAGACGACCTGGCCAGCGCCGTCGCCGACATAGGCTTTGATCACCGGTCCAAAGATCAGACCCGTCGTGAACGTGGCGGCGTAGAGCACGATCATGTTCAGCGGTTCGCGATCACGCACCGCCTGCACCGCGAACACCAGGCCGATGTAGAGGATGAACAGCGGCAAGAAGGCGGAGCGCTCGACATACTGGTAGCCGACGGCGCCGCCAGCAGCCGCAAACGCAAAGCAGAACGCGAGCAGCCCAAAGACCTTGCCCATGAGACCGGTCGAGAGTTCCCCGGTGAGGGTGCCGAATCGGGCGCGGCCCGCCTGTTCGGAAGGGAGACTTGGCATCGAATGTTCCTTGAGCCCGCTGGTATCAGTCGACAGGCTCCCATCCATTGTAGCAGCCTTCAGGCCGGTCGGATGCACGGCCCTTTACGTCTCGTCATCTATCCTTGCGCGCAGGATCCGGCGGCTTGCGGGCTGTTGCCAACATACGAGTCGCGTTCGTCCTACGCCTGTCGAAGGATGAACACACCGCTACGACTGGTCCGCACGCGAGTTCCCCTTGGACGGGCCAGGGTGAAGGCACCTCATCCAATCGCTTGCTGCGACTACTTCAGCGGCGAGAAGTCCGTAGGCCGCAGGATGCGGTTCTCGATGTGATGGACGAGCGGTCCGTCCTTTTCCGATTCGGCCGCGGCGGCGCGCCAGTCCGGGTCCGAAGCGAACGCCGCCCACGCCGTCTCTCGCTGGCCGAGGTCCTGGAAGCCGAGGATGTAGACGAGCTCATCGCTACGCCCGCCGATGGAGTTTGTCCAGTACCCGACGTTGGTGATGCCGTGCTTTTCGAAGAGCTTCGTCGTGTGGTCGCGAAAGCGCTTCTGAAGCGCGCCCATCTTGCCCGGGTGGGCGTAATAGCTGCGGAGTTCGTAGATCATCGTGGCCTCCTTGTGGTCCGTGGCGGATTCTACACGGAGGAGAGTGAGGATGCGCTGCCCTGACTCGGTTATCCGCCGACTCCGTCGCACATCCACCGGCACGTCGTGCGGCACGGTCCGGGAGCGGCAGCTAGCTGCCCGTTGACTGAAGGTTGCGAGCGGCCCCAGGTCGGCTCAGGACTTGGGCCAGACGGAAGACTTCAACTATGCGGCTGACCTTGTCGCGGATCTCCTTGCAGGCGTCGTAAGTAGCTGGGGCGTATTCAAGTACCTGTTCCGGTAGTAAACGGCTGACCACGGAATCGAAGGTCGCGAAGCGCTCGTTCGCTGGCCTGAACACCCAAGTCTTGTCGCGAAGTTCGGGATGTTGGCTCAAATCATGTAACTCACTCCTAAGCGTAGGAGCACCAAACAATGTGTCTGTTGGCTGAAGCGCGACAACGAAGTCAACCCTTCGCGCCAGTTCAATCTCTTGGTCTAAGAAATCGATTGCTTGAGGATACGGCAGTTCTGTTTCGGGTAGTAGAACTTCGATCGAACGTTCGGCGAGCCACCCAACAACGGCCATCCGCTTTTCGAAGTTGTGAAAGTACGGCTTGTCTGAAGCACAGAAGCCCTGGCCGTAAACAACGCAAGAAACCTTGACATCCTGTAGCACTGGTCACGCTTGTTTCACCCGTTCGCGCGGCTTCCAGCTCATGATCCGTCCGGTTCAAAACATGTTTCTCATGCTCGGGCCAGCTCGGGTAAGCTCCTCTCGAGCTCTTGCAGAGCCCCACGACCGGCTCTTGTCAAATGCTAATGGCGGACACCAACCGAGGCGTATCCCGCGCGGATTATCTGGGCAACGGCAATCCAGTCTTCCCACCCGCGCAGCTCTTCGTCCAACTCGGCAAACGCGACTGCCCCAGTGTCAGCTAACCGAGACAACACCCTGTACGCCTCCGGTGATGCGGCTTCGGCGAGAGTTTTGAGGCCTCGGGCACCGGATAGGTTCACCCACACCTGTGTGCCTTCGCCGCTCGTGAGCACCACGATATCCGCGCCGACAACGGAGGTCCGCCCGTCCCAGACCACGTTGTTGGCGGTTAGACTTGGGGCTCCACGTGACTCAACGCCCAGCACTGCCATCATGTCCATCTCTTTCGTTTTCATTATCCAAGGTTTCGGCAGAACTTGCCTCGACGTTCAATCGCTGCTGTTCCTCAACGCGAAGAAGTTGAGTTCCGATTGCCTCCACCAAATTCCTGGCGACTCCAAAGGGCAGGCGAACCCTGGTCAGGCCGGTTGCGGGGTAAATCCCGTTTTTGATGTGTTGTTCAACCTCGCGGCCATCGCCCGTCGACGCTAGCAACGCGAAATCGATCGTCAATTCCTCGGTCGAGTGACCGACGCTGGCGAAGTTCGCGTAGGTGCCGATGAGATCGGGAACCGGGGTTACCATTTGCGCCTTCACCCTGCGAAAGCCACCATCGGCACCGCCCGGGGGAAGTTGTTTCGGCTGCTGCTGCCCTCGTACCATCGAACGGTCCTCGATGCATCAACTAAGGCATGAGTTTCACCAAAGTTGATCCGTGACTCTGTTTATTGTCACGCGCAGATTCAGAAAGTTGGTGGAGCTGGAGGGATTCGAACCCTCTACCTCAACACTGCCAGTGTTGCGCTCTCCCAATTGAGCTACAGCCCCGAGACAAGGACTCGATGGTACCAGCGCCCCCCCGGAGCGGCAACGCTACTTGCGCGTGCGCGGGTCCAGGGCGTCGCGCAGGCCATCGCCGAGGAACGTGAAGCAGAGCATCAGTGAGGCTACGATGATCGCGGGCCAAATGACGAGCAGGTTGTTCGCAAGCAGGTTGTCGTAACCGTCGTTGATGAGCGTACCGAGACTTGCGGCGGGAGCGGGAACACCGAGGCCTACGAAGGCGAGTGACGCTTCCGCAAAAATGAGAGTTGGTATGCCGAAGGTGACCGCCACGATGACCGTGCTCAGTGAGTTCGGAAGCATATGAGCGCGCACAATCCGCCATTCGGTGGCGCCCGTTGCCCGCGCGGCGAGGATGAAATCCTGCTGTTTGAGGGAAAGCATCTGGCCCCGGACGAGGCGGGCGATGGTTACCCAACTGACGAAGGAGATGGCCAGGATGGTCACCAGGAGATAGCCGGGCATCCCGGGTATCTGGGGGGAGCCCGTTCCCACAATCGGCCAATCGCGGCCAAAGAGCACCTGGCGCAGGAGAATAATCATGAGCAAGTCGGGGAAGGCGTAGGCGAGGTCGGTGAACCACATAAGCGCGCCGTCGGTCCAGCGGGTACCGAGAGCGGCCAGCAGTCCAACGGCGATTCCAAGGAACAGGACGACGGCTTCCGCCCCGAGGCCGACCTTCAGGGAAAGCAAGGTGGCATCAAGGACCCTCGCCCACATGTCCCGCCCGAGAGGGTCCGTTCCCAGCCAGTACTCCCCACTCGGTTTGCCGTTGATGTTCGTGTACTGCTGCGCGGAAGGCTCGTGGCGCTGGACCACATCGAAGTTCGCCGCCAAGAGGGCGACGACCACGAGGAGCAGGAGCAGCGTTCCTGATGCGACAGCGAGACGGTTACGGGAGAGGCGAACAAAGGCCTGGTTCCAAAGCCCTCGCTGCTTCGAACTCAGCTGATGACCGGCGAAATCAAACGGCTGTGCGATTGTTTGCTGCTCTGTGGCCATTGACGACTCCTAATACCGGATGCGCGGATCGACGACGCCATAGAGCAAGTCCACGCACAGGTTCATGAGGGCGATTATCGTGGCATAGAACAGCGTGATCCCCATAATCACTCCGTAATCTCGAATCAGCACGGATGTGACGAACGTGAAACCGACGCCGGGAATGGAAAAAGCACGCTCAACGATGAATGATCCGGTGATGAGGCCCGCAAGGATCGGCCCCAGGATGGTGAGTACCGGGATCATCGCGTTCTTTAGCGCGTGGTTGATGACGACGAGGAATTCGCTGACACCCTTGGAACGGGCAGTCCGGATGTAGTCCTGGCGGAGGACGTCGAGCATGGAGGCTCGTGTTATGCGTGCGACGTAGGCGGTCGGCAGGGTGCCGAGCGCGATCGTTGGCAGGACCATCTTCTTGTAGTTGAACAGCTCCCAGCCCAGGACGTCGAACCAACCGAATTCGACCGCGAAGACGATGACGATTATGGGCGCCAGGATAAAGCTGGGCAGAGCTGCCCCGATGGTGGCGAAGAAGACGCTGACGTAGTCGAGCGCTCCGTTCTGGTAGACGGAAGAAACGACGCCGAGCGCGAGCCCAAGGATGAGGGCCATGGCGAACGCCGAAAGTCCGAGTTGCATCGAGATGCCGAAGCGCTCGCCGATGACGTCGCGAACGGGACGATCATTTGAGAACGAGATGCCCAGGTCCAGCTTCGTGAGATTGACGAGGTAGGTGACGTACTGCACCGGGAGTGGTTCATCGAGGCCGTAGCGGGCGTTGAGATTTGCCCGAGTAGCGTCCGAAATGGGCCTGTCCTGATCGAATGGTCCGCCCTGGACGGTGTGCATGAGGAAGAAGGTGATTGTCGCAACGGCGACGAGCAGCGGGACAATAAGCACGAGCCTTCGGATGGCGTAGACAAGCATCTGGAGTCCCTGCTTGATAGAAGCCGGGCGGGGATAGCTCTGAAAGCTATCCCCGCCCGAATGCCAGTGCGATGCTCGAACCTGACCGTGGCCAGGCGCGACGCTACTTCTTGGTGGTCGACCAGAGTTCGACGCTGGTGTCGCCCGGGACCTGCTTGTCGTCGGGCTTCTTGTTTTCGATCATGCCTTTGATGTGGGGCTTGACAACGGCATGGAAGCCCCTCTGATAAATCGGGGCCATGCCGCAGACGTTTTCGACAATGAGCTTTTCGATATCGCGGTATTGCTGAAGCCGCTGTTCGTTGTTGACGTTGTAACGGGCCTTACCGATGAGGTCGTCGATCTCCTTGAGGCTACAGTTCACGCGGTTGATCGAGCCGCCGGTCTCGTAGAGGCCGAGGATCCAGTTCTCGGGGTCGGGGTAGTCTTCGCCCCAGCCACCGAGAACCAACTGGAAGTCCTTCGCTGAATAGCGAGTGGACCGTGTCTTGGCATCCGTGAACTCCAACTCGATGTTGATGTTCAGATGCTTCTTCCATTCGGCCTGGAGGAACTCACTGATGGTGCGGTTGGCGGCGGTATCTGACTGCAACAGGACGAGCTTTGGGAAACCGGTGCCGTTGTCGTAGCCAGCCGCCTTCAAGTTGGCCTTCGCCTTGGCGGGGTCGAAGCCAATGGCTGCATCGTAGACCCCTTCCTTCACGCCGGAGCGGGCAGGTGGGATCCAGTTGGTCGAGGACACATGGGCGCCCTTGAGGATGACGTCGTTGAGCGTCTTGCGGTCAGTGGCCTGGGAAAGCGCGAGGCGCACCTCCTTCTTGGCGAGTAGTGGGTCCTTCAGGTTGGGCTGGAGGCCGAGGGTACGGACAGTTGCGTAGGAGATGAGTTCCTTGCTCAGCGCCGGATCCTTCTTGATCGTGTCGAGCTGAGTAACGGGGACCTCGGTGGCGTCGATCTCGCCAGTCCTATAGGCGTTCAGGGCGACGGCCGGGTCTTCGATGTACCTGAGGACCAGTTTCTCAACCTTCGCCTTTTCGGGGAGAGAATACTGAGGGTTGGGGACGAGAACCAAGCGATCCTTCTCGACGTACTCCGACGGCTTGAAGGGGCCGTTGTAGACGTTCTCCATCGGACCCGGCCACTTCGCATCAGGTGTCTTCACAAGGTGCTTGGGCACCGGATAGGTGGGCCAGAGGGCGAGGATGATGGGGAAGGTGGCCTGCGCGTCAGTGAGCTTGAACTCGATGGTTGTGGCATCGACGGCGCGCACGCCGATCGCCTTGAGGAGCGCGTCCTTCTCGGCAGGCGTCTTGGTCACGTTCTTGGGATCGTAGTAGGCATCGCAGCCAACAAGGGCGGTGAGAATGAACTGGTAGGCGCCCGCGTTGTCGGGATTGCAGGTCCGTTGGATGCCGGCGACGAAGTCGTTGGCATCGAGCGGCTGGCCGTCCGACCACTTCAGGTCCGGCTTAACCTTCACCGTGATCGTCTTGGCATCCGACGAGAGTGTTGGTGCGCCGACAGCCATGGAAGGTTGTGCCTTGCTGTCCTTGTCGAGATGGTAGAGGCCACGCCAGACCATCATCTGCTGCTCGATGTCCTGGTTGAAACTCGAGAAGTGTGGGTCCCAACTCGCGAACGGAATGGTCCGGACGGTGATGGTGCCCGAGGGCTTGGCCGCGCCGCTCGGCGCCTGCGTTGCCTGGCCGGGGGCTGCGGTCTTGTCACCGGCGGGCGCCGGGCTCTTCGAAGCGCTGTCGTCATCGTCGCCACAAGCGACCGCGAAGGCGAAAACAGCGAGCATTGCGATCATGCTCAAAAGCATTTTCAGGTGGGTTTTGGTCATCGGTACGGGTTCCCTCCTCATCGATTACCGGACGGTAAGGTGCGCGCCAAAGCGCTTAAGGTCAACAGTTCTTTACGTGTCGGCGTCAGCCTTCATGCCTTCGTAACTGGCCATACCTCCTTGCCTCAATCGTCATTCGGTCTCGCAGCGCGGCGTCGTCGCTGACCGGTCGATGACGCATGCGCCGTCTTTGGGGAGCGATAGGCGCTTCCGCCCCTTGTATGGGTACGAACGATAGCTCATTTGGGATGGCCGGGAAATCCCGCAGTGTTCACCACGCAACCCTGAGATACCCTCACTGTTGCGAACATGCCCACCTCGCCGAAAGGTCCCTTCTCGAATGCCACGAATCCTCGTCATCATCAGCGTCCTTGGGCGCGACCAAAAGGGCGTCGTCGCGCGAATAAGTACGTACCTCGCCGAGCGCGATATCAATATCGAAGATATCGAACAACGGGTTGTCCGTGGACAGTTCCTCATGGACATGCTCATCGATATCACCGAGGCCGCCGTGAGCCTCGATGAACTCGTGACCGGGTTGCTAACGATCGGCCAGGAAATCGGTATGGACATCCGCGTGACGTTGGACAACCAGCGCAACCGCCGCCGCGTCGCCGTCCTCGTGAGCAAGGAGCCGCACTGCCTGGAGCGCCTCGTCGAAGACTGGCGCAGCGGCGAACTGAACGGTGACCTCGTTGCCGTGATTGCCAACCATGAATCGTTGCGGGCGTTCGCGGCAGCCGCGAAGCTGCCGTTCACGTGGTTCCCCAGCGATGACAAGGTCGCACATGAGGCGTTCCTCCTCCAGGAGTTGGAGCGGTGTAACGCGGACATCGTCGTCCTCGCACGGTATATGCAGATCCTCACCCCGGCGCTGGTCGATCCATACGCCGGAAGGATCATCAACATTCACCCGTCGTTGCTCCCCTACTTTCCGGGCGCGAACCCCTACCGGCGCGCCTGGGAGGACGGCGTCCGCGTCTCCGGCTGCACGGCCCACTTCGTCACCGCCGAGTTGGATGCGGGTCCGATCATTCTCCAGGATGTCTTCCAGATCGACGTCGGCATCGATTCGGTCGAAGACGTCCGTACGAAAGGGCGCGCGCTCGAAGGACGCGTCCTCTCCCGCGCGGTGCAGCTCTACCTGGACAACGAAATCGTGGTGATCAACGACAAAGTCGTTTTCAAGCCCGGAATGAAAACCCTCTTGCGTGATTCGCGAACGCCCGTGAAGCCCGACTAGTCGGCGGCGCAGATCGAGCAGCGCCCGTACAGCTCCAGGCTGTGGCTCTGCAATCGAAAGCCGAGTGACTTCGCTTGCGCGAGGATAAGTCCGTCGATCTCCGGGTCCACAAACTCGCGCACCGTGTTGCATTCGCTACACACCAGGTGGTGGTGGTGTTCGCCTTCGCTGAGCTGGTAGCGCACGCTGCCATCTTCGAGGGGGACGCGGCAGACGAACTCCATCTCCTGGAGTAGCTTCACCGTCCGAAACACGGTAGCTCGGCCGATGCCGGGCAGCGCTTCGCAGAGTTCCTCGGCCGTGAATGGCGAGCGCGAAGCGGCAATGTGGTCCAGTACTGCACGCCGCGGACCCGTGAGGCGGCGTCCACCTGTTCCCATGCGCGCTGTCGCATCGTCCATTGTCGTTGCCATCGTCCGATCGTAGGAACGTGCTTCTCCGCGTGTCAACGCGCCGCCGCGACAGCTTCCGTGTCTTGTGGCATACGCCACGCCATCTCTACGCCCGCGACACGACCTCGATAGACATCGACAGCATGTTCCGGGCAGACCGGCAGCAGGACGTGGCACAGTCCGCCCCGGGTTCCGAAGTCGGTGATCGCCCGTGCCAACAATTCGGGTAGCGCGGTACGCAACCCCAGCACCGTCTTCGTCGGGCTGGGGGGCTTACCCAGATTTTGGCAGATGGCGCAGGACTCTTGCATCGGTGCACAACACTAACAGCCTCGTCCCCCATAACTATTGCGGAAGGATCAAGATTGGCCCATTGAAGTGGGCTCGTGGTCACGGTGATGCCCGGCGAGTATGCGCGCCGTGCGCCGGTGCCGGAGCGCGAACATGCCGAGTATCCCCGGACGCACGAAGAAGTACTCGATGAACTCTCCGACGGGTGTCGGCAACAAGCGAAACGAGACCACATCCGTGAGCCGCGCCCGGCCTTCGTCCTCCGGGCTGATGCGATGTTGGTGCCGCCAGGACCTGAACGGACCCGATTCCTGGGTGTCCTCGATGAGATAGGGACGGCGAACGCGCGTCAGCCTGGCATGCCACGTGGCGCCCATCGGGCCTACGGCAAGCCGGAACACCTGCGCGTCGCCTTCAACGCTCTCCGTTGCCTCTGAAAGCAGTTCGAAGCGGGGCAGAGGCGGCGAGATTCGCGCGAGGTTGGATACGTCGGCGTGGAAGTCGAAGAGTTCTTCGACCGTGACATGGAAGACCGAGCTGTATTTCACGAGGGTCATCGCGGTGCTCCTTTGACTTGCTTCATGGCTGTTGGCACGCCTACTTCCGTCCCCGCATAGTCGTCGTACGCTGGCGACAATCGATTTGGTCTCCGATTCAGCGGGGTAGACACATGAACATTAGCATCGCTGGCGGCTCTGGATTTCTGGGTCGCGAATTCACACGTATCTTGCTCGACTTCGGCCACACCGTCACCGTCCTGGGGCAGACGCGTCCCGCAACGGACCGTCTCGATTCGCGTGCGGTCTGGAATCAGGCGGATGTGCTCGCGGATGGCCTGGCGACCTAACCTGCCGAGGCGTTAGCAGTGCTTCGCCGCCCACTGCTTCGCGTGATAACTGATCACGATATCGGCGCCCGCCCGGCGGATGGAGGTCAGCACCTCGTCAATCACGCGCTCCTCATCGAGCCAGCCGTTCTGGACAGCCGCCATGACCATGCTGTACTCGCCGCTCACGTTGTAAGCCACAACCGGGACATCGACCGAATCGCGCACCTGGCGCACGAGGTCCAGGTAGGGAAGAGCGGGCTTCACCATGACCATGTCGGCGCCCTCGGCGATGTCCGTCATCACTTCGTCAAGCGCCATGCGCCCGTTCGCGGGGTCCATCTGGTAGCCCCGCCGGTCGCCGAATGCGGGTGCGCTCTCGGCCGCCTCCCGGAACGGGCCGTAGAACCCGCTGGCAAACTTCGCCGCATAGGAAAGTACCGGCGTTTCCACGAAACCCGCCGAATCCAGGGCCGCCCGGATAGCGCCCACGCGCCCGTCCATCATGTCGCTCGGCGCGATGATGTCGCAGCCAGCGCGCGCCAGGCTCACCGAAGTCTCGGCGAGCAGGGGCAGGGTGGCGTCGTTATCCACGGCGCCGTCCGCGCGCAACAACCCACAGTGACCATGTGACGTGTACTCGCACAGGCAAACGTCACCGATTACCACAATCTCCGGGTTAACTTCTTTCAAGCGGCGCACGGCTTGCTGGACAATGCCGTCGGCATCCCAAGCACCGCTCCCCGATTCATCCTTCGCTGGCGGCAGGCCGAAGAGCAGGACCGCCGGCACCTGGAGCGACTTCAGTTCGGCTGCTTCACCCGAGAGCGCGTCCAGGCCGAGGCGGCTTTGCCCCGGCATCGAACCGATCGGCGAGCGCCCAGACAGGCCCGCCTCGATGAACAGTGGGTAAACCAGGTGTCCCGGCGTCAGCTCCGTTTCGCGCACGAGCCCGCGGATCCCGGGTGATCCGCGCAGTCTGCGGTGGCGTTTGAATGACAATCCGTCCATCGAATCAGTTTATCACTTGCCATGCCCTGTAGACCGCGCCGCTCACCGCCGTATCCTTGAGAAGATGGAACGCCGACTGCCACCGCAATACACGGGCTGGGAACTGCACGAGCCGCTGTTCCGCCGCTTGAGCACGCCTGAACTCGTCATGGAGATCCAGGACGGCTCGCCCGATCGCAGGCTCGCGGCCCTGTCGATCATCGATCTCGCCGAGGTCGCCCAATCGACGATCGAAGACTGGGTGCGCACACTGCCCGACGCCGAGGCCAACGAACTCGCCGGCGCTATCCCTGCGCTGCGCCACCACGCCGATTGCTCCGCCGAGATGCGCTGGATGCGCGTGGCCCGCCTCGGATACGAACACCGCCGCCTCCCAACGTTCCTCGTCATGCTCATGTCGTCGCTTGAAGCTGTGGAGTCCAAGGGCTGCCCCCAGGCTGCGCAAGCGTGGACGGAGACCGCTGAGTGGCTCGGCGCGACGTACGACCGCCTGGTCGATAGCACCGCTGACGACTGCCTCGACGACCTCTCGCTCTTTGTCTTCGAATGCTACCTGGACCGTGAACCGCTCTTCCGGGAGTTCTGCCAGCTTATCCGCCGCCACACGGACCTCGCCTGGGACGTGAGCGCCAACCCCTCGCTCCTGCTCGGCGACCTGCCCGAATCCCGCCAGCGCGCAGCCCTCATCGAAGCGGAACGCGGCGGCGGCCTGCCCTTCGCCGAATCGTGGGCCGCCCTCCGCCAGCGCTGATCCCCAACTACCGCGGCCCGATCGGCCCCGAGCGACCGAACTCCGCGAAGTCCTTGACTACCGCCAGATACCGCGTTGTCCCAGGTATCTTGAGCTTCTTCTCGAGGAAGCCGACGTCCAACGGCCCTTCATACCCGGGCTTCATCACGGAGAGCGCTTCACGCTCCCGGACAGCGAGTTGTGCCAGCCCCGGATGCGTTAACGCCATCACGCTCTCTGGCGGTACGGGCGACCGAAAGAGGGTGACAAACGGTTTCCTTGAGCTTGGCGCGTCCATGGCAGACCAGGCGTCCAGCAGTTCCGACAGCTCAGCCCCGATCCGCACGATCGCCGCGGCGTTCCGCAATCCGTGCTCTTCGAGCGTTGCCTCCAACCGCCTCGCAACGACGTCTTCGGCATCGTTCGAGTGGAGCACGATGTTGCCCGACTGAATGTACGTCGAGACGCCCTCAAACCCGACGCCCATACAAAGGTCCCGCAACTCGTCCATCCGGATTAGGTTGTGCCGCCCCACATTGATCGCCCGCAGAAACACGAAGTAGCGCGGCACCCAACGAAGTCCTAAGTCCTCAGTCCCAAGTCCTTCTTAAACAGCGCATTCGCCTTCACCGCGCTGGAGCTGGTACAACTCGCTGCGGTTCCAATCGACGAACGAGGCGCGGTTCTCTTCGTCGAAGATGCCCGGGATCGCGAGGTCCTCCACGGCCAGCTCGAACGCCTTGGGGCCAACGCGGTCGAAATAGTCGTTGAAGACTTCGCCCGAGTTGCGATAGGTCTCGTATAACTTCACGAAGCGCTCGACCGCCTCCGGGCCACGCTTCGCGGGCAGGCGCACCTTGAGCTGCGTGCCCATGCGCACCACGCCGCCATCGTAGGCCCCACCCATAAAGACGATGTAGGCGGGCATCTGCCGGTCGCCAACCTTGATGGCAGCGCCGTGGAATCCGATGTTGGCGATATGGTGCATGCCGCAGCTGTTCGGGCAGCCGCTCATCTTGACGTGGATCTTGTTGGTCAGCGGGTCCTGGAAGTTCAGCGACTCCAGGCGCTCCTGGATTGCCCGGTTGAGGCCCATCGAACTCGTGATCCCGAGCTTGCAGCTATCCGTCCCCGGGCAGCTAACGACGTCCGTGATGCCGTGGGCGCCAGCGTCACCCAGGTCGAGCGCCTTCAGCTTCTGCCAGACTTCGTAGAGCGCCTCATCACGCACCCAGCGCAGCACGAGGTTCTGCTGCACCGTGGTCCGCGCCCGTCCGCCCGCGTAGTCGCGCATGATCTGGGCGAGTCCACGGAACTGTTCCGGGTTGAGGTCGCCCCGCGTCACCTTCACCTCTATAGTGCTGAAGCCCTGCTGGCGCTGCGCCTTCACGTTCATACTCACGAACGCGCTGAACTCGCGCATGTCCCCGTTCGGCTGCGAAAACGCACGCTTTGGCGGGGCGCTGCCTTCTTCGTCGTCGAAAAAGAGAAGACGTTCCGGGCTGAAATCCTTCTTCGCCCAGTCGTGCGTCAGTTCTTCATCCACCATTTCGCGGAACTTTTCGATGCCCACGCGGTCGATGAGGAACTTGATGCGCGCCTTCGCGCGGTTCTTGCGAAGCTCATCCGCCGCTTCGAAGAGGCGGATCACCGCCTCCGAGATCTTGAGGTACTCGTCCATGGGCGAGAATTCGCGCAACACCATGGCATTTCGCGGCATGATGCTGAGGCCCCCGCCGACGTAGATAGTGAAGCCCTTCACGCCATTACGAATGCGCGGGATGAATCCCATATCGTGGATGCCAGTGATGGCGATATCCGCATCGCTGGAGCTGAAGGCGACCTTGAACTTGCGCGGGAGCAACTGGCTGAGGGGGTTGCGCAACCAGAAGCGTGCGAACGCCGCGGCATATGGAGTCGGGTCGAAAGGCTCGTCCGCGTTCACGCCCGCCCACGGGTCACCCGTGACGTTGCGCACGACGTTGCCGCAGGCTTCGCGCGTGGAGATGCCGGTCTTGCCGAGGATGCGCAGCGCATCCGCCGCCTTCGCCAGAGGGATGTGGTGAATCTGGAAGTTTTGTCGCGTCGTGATGTGGCCCTTGCGGAGCGGCGCATAACGGTCCGCGACCTCTCCGAAGGCGTCCATCTGGTCGGCGGTCACGCCCCCCAGCGGGAGCTTGCAGCGCAACATCTGCACGCCGGGCTGGCGCTGGCCATAGACGCCTTGCTTGAGCCGGAAGCCGATGAATTTCGCTTCCTCCCATTCGCCCTTCAGGTAGCGGGTCGCCTCCGTGCTGAAGTCGTCCAGTTCATGTTCGAGGACGGGCAACACCATCCCCGCGTCGTTGCGGTACACGATCGTCT
>Ga0163153_10005036_pt1 | contig 15962 bp, 17 predicted proteins | sample OliLakLV19MP6IB1_FD_148629 | JGI IMG/M metagenome (GOLD analysis project Ga0163153, IMG submission 148629) | Freshwater microbial mat bacterial communities from Lake Vanda, McMurdo Dry Valleys, Antarctica - Oligotrophic Lake LV.19.MP6.IB-1 | ecosystem: Environmental > Aquatic > Freshwater >... | reverse complement strand
CGTCGGTGCACTGACCGCGCCTGCGGCTTGCGCCTGGACGCTCATGCGGCTTCAGCCTCCGGCGCTCGATCGCCTGAAGACGTCGGTGCACTGACCGCGCCTGCGGCTTGCGCCTGGACGCTCATGCGGCTTCAGCCTCCGGCGCTCGATCGCCTGAAGACGTCGGTGCACTGACCGCGCCTGCGGCTTGCGCCTGGACGCTCATGCCTCGTTTGCCTTGTCGTCGACGGGGTCGTCCGCCGGCCCCTCAACGGGCGCGTCGGGCATTGCTGCCGCGGCGACTGCCGCGCCACCGATCCGCGCCATGAACTCAGTTGCGAAGCGCACGCTCTCGTCGCCGCTCTTCAGCTCGAAGCGCAACGCCTTGTGTTGCGGTGCCGTGACGCGCAGCTGCAGCCCGGCCAACGGCGGAAACCGCTGCGCGCTGAGTTCGTCGAGACGATCGGCGAGCACCCGGCGCCGGGCCATGCGGGTGAAGAAGCCCGTCGACCAGAGCATCAGCCGGCGGTCGGTGAGCACGAGGAAGTCGCGCGTGCGGGCCGCGACTACGCGGTTGAACCGGCCGTCGATGGAAACCCACGCCCGGGTCCACGAAACGAGTTGTTCGCCCGGTTCGAGTCGAGCGGTCGCCAGCCGGCGGAGGCGGCGCGCCGTCCAGCCTTCACTGAACGGGTCCGGCTCCGATGGAAGTTGCATTCGGTGAAATTCTCCCGTCCATCGCGCGTCCGGCAGCCGGACGCGGGCAGGATAGGGCAGGGCTGGGAAGGGAGACTGCGATGCGCATAGGCATGCTCACCGGGGGCGGCGACTGCCCCGGCCTCAACGCCGTGATCCGCGCGGTCGTACGCAAGGGCGAAGGCCAGTACGGCCACAACCTGCTCGGCTACCGCCACGGCTGGCGCGGCGTCATGACGGGCGAGTCGATCGAACTGCACGTCGGCGCGGTGCGGGGCCTGCTCCCGCGCGGCGGCACGATTCTCGGGACGTCGCGGACCAATCCGTTCAAGAGCGAAGACGGCCCCGGCAAGGTGAAGGCCACCCTGCGCAGCGACAACGTGCAGGCGATCATCGCCATCGGCGGCGAGGACACGCTCGGAGTCGCGCACAAGCTCTCGACGGACGGCATCCAGGTGGTCGGTGTGCCGAAGACGATCGACAACGACCTCTCGGCCACCGACTTCACGTTCGGGTTCCACACGGCGGTGCAGATCGCAACCGATGCGATCGACCGTCTGCACACTACGGCCGAGAGTCACGACCGCGTGATGGTCGTCGAGGTCATGGGCCGGCACGCGGGATGGATCGCGACGTACTCGGGTCTCGCGGGCGGCGCCGACATGATCCTCGTGCCCGAAGAACCGTTCGACATCGAAGAAGTGTGCGACCGGTTGACACACCGTCATCAACGGGGCGCGAACTTCTCGATCGTCGTGGTCGCCGAAGGTGCGGTGCCCGCGGCGGGAACGATGGAACTCGCGTCGGGCGAGCTCGACGACTTCGGCCACGTTCGACTCGGCGGCGTCGGCAACCGCCTCGCCGAGGAGATCGAACGGCGCACCGGGTTCGAGGCCCGCACCACCGTCCTCGGTCACGTCCTGCGCGGCGGCAGCCCCACCGCCTACGACCGTGTGATCGCGACCCGGTTCGGGATCGAGGCCATCGACGCCGTCCACGAAGGCGACTTCGGCGTGATGGTCGCCCTTCACGGCACCAACGTGGTCCGCGTCCCCATCGAAGAGGGCGTCGAACGCCTCAAGACCGTCGACGAAAAGCTCTACAACACCGCCGCCGTCTTCTTCGGGTAAATGGATGCGTCGATACACCACCCTCAGGGTGGGCTATCGACGCATCGTAGGATTGGGCGCGATGGGGACTGCGCTCGACGAGCTGATCGAACTGTTGCATCTCGAAACGCTCGAGGTGAACCTGTTTCGCGGGTTGAGTCCCGACGAGAACCGCCAGCGGGTGTTCGGCGGGCAGGTCGCAGGGCAGGCGCTCGTCGCCGCGGGGCGCACCGTCGAGCGCGGGGTGGTGCATTCGCTGCACGCGTACTTCTTGCGGCCGGGCGACCCGCGCATCCCGATCGTCTACGAGGTCGACCGCATCCGCGACGGCAAGAGCTTCACGACCCGCCGCGTCGTCGCCATCCAGCACGGCCGCGCGATCTTCAACCTCTCGGCGTCGTTCCATGTCGACGAGCCCGGGCCCGAGCACCAGTTCGCGATGCCCGACGCGCCCGACCCCGATTCGTTGCCGTCACTCGCGGAGCTCATCGAAGGTCACGAAGACCAGTTCCCCGAGCCGATGGTCGAGTGGCTCAAGCGCGAACGGCCCGTGATCACCCGCTCGACCCGGCCGCCGCGCTGGCTCGATTCCGACCCGGGCCCGCGTGAACCCGAACAGCTCGTGTGGTTCCGTGCCAACGGAACGCTGCCCGACGATCCGTTGCTCCACGCGTGCATCGTCGCGTACGCATCGGACCTCACGTTGCTCGACACCGCGACGATGGCGCACGCGCGCTCGTGGGACGACGAGCAGTACATGATCGCCAGCCTCGACCACGCGATGTGGTTCCACCGGCCGCTCCGCGCCGACGAGTGGCTGCTCTACGACCAGAAGAGCCCGTCGGCGCAGGGCGCGCGCGGGCTCGCCGAAGGCCATATCTACACACGCGAAGGCGCGCTGGCAGTGACCGTGATCCAAGAGGGCCTCATCCGGCCTATGAACTAGATGACGCTCGACCACGACACACCGGCACGGGTGCTCGCGATCTACGCGCATCCCGACGACCCCGAGATCTCCTCCGGAGGGACGCTCGCGCGGTGGGCGAGTGCCGGCTCGGAGGTGCACATCCTCACGACAACGCGGGGCGACAAGGGCACCTCCGACCCGAATGCAGACACCGTCGAACTCGCCCGGGTGCGCGTCGACGAGAGTGCGGCGGCCGCCCGTGTGCTCGGCGTCGCGGGAGTGCACCATCTCGACTATCCCGACGGCGACCTCGACGACGACCGGTCGCTGCGCGCCGATCTCGTGCGCTACATCCGTCGCTTGCGTCCCGATGTCGTGCTGGGCCCGGACCCGACCGCGGTGTTCTTCGCCGACAGCTACGTCAACCATCGTGACCACCGCGTCACCGGCTGGGCCGTGCTCGATGCCGCGTCACCGGCGGCGGGAAACCCGCACTACTTTCCCGAGTTGCGCGCCGAAGGGCTCGACATCCACCAGCCCCGAGCGCTCTACCTCTCGGGCACGTTCGAACCGAACGTGTGGATCGACGTCACGGCCACGATCGACCGCAAGATCGAAGCGCTGTTCTGCCACGCCAGCCAACTCGCCGACACCACCGAGCGGTTCCGCGACTTCCTGCGCGAGACGGCCGAAGCCGCCGGGCGCGCGGCCGGTGTCAGCTACGCCGAGGGGTTCCGCCGGATCGTGCTGGCCTAGTTTCCGGGTCGCGCTCTTCCTCCCGGCGAGCTCCCTGCGCTGCTCCGCCGCTCCGGTCGCCGCTCGAGCGCCGGTTACCTTTGTGAGTGGCCCGCGTCGGGCGGATGCGCCCGCCATTCCGACTGGGCCCGCAGCATCAACCCCGCGATCACCCCGGCACCGATGCCGATCATGAGTGTCCCGACGACCGCGCCCGCGATCAGGCGCAGGTCGCACGACGGCATGTCGATGTCGTAGCCGGGTACGTCGTCGAGCAGGTATTCCGCAACCGTCGGAGTCTCGCTGCACGTCGTGTCGACGAGGCCCCACCCGATCGCGCCGCCGAGTAGGCCGCTGAACACGATCCCGGCGAACGCGAGCGCCAACATGGCCCGCCGGGGCGCATTCGGGTGATCGGGTACGGCCATGGCGGGACGATCGTACCCAGGACACTCGCGACTTCTTCATGCGGCTACGCCCTCCGGCGCTCCATCTTCACGGCAGGCGAGAACACTGCCCGCGCCTGCGGTCTGCGCCTGGTTCCGGCAGCGCGAGAATGCCCCCGATGACCGTGCGCGAGTGGACTGTGGCCGGAGGGCTGATCGAGTCCTCCGACGGCGTGTTGCTCGTGCGCAACGTGCGGCGGGGCGGGTTCGAAGACTGGAGTACCCCGGGCGGCGTGATCGACCCCGAGGACGCCTCGCTCCTCGCCGGACTCACGCGCGAGGTCGAGGAGGAGACGGGCCTCGTCGTCGACCGCTGGACCGGTCCACTGTACGAAGTGCACGCGTTCGCGGCCGACATGGGCTGGCGCATGCGGTGCGAGGTGTACCTCGCCGAGGCGTTCACGGGGAAACTGCATGTCGCCGACCCCGACGGCATTGTGGTCGAAGCCGCGTTCTTGCCGCCGACCGTGTGCGTTGACCGGTTGTCGACCGGCGCGCCGTGGGTGCGCGAACCGCTGGCGGCGTGGCTCGACGAACGCTGGGCGCCGGGCACCGGACGCGGCTTCCACTACGAAGTGCACGGCACGAGCCGCGACGCGATGCGGGTCGTGCGCAACCAATGACGACCCTCCAGGCGCAAGCTGTAGGCGCGGACGGTCGCGCGAAGCTGTGCGAAGATGGAGCGCCGGAGGCTGTAGCCGCGTGACGGTCCAGGCGCAAGCTGTAGGCGCGGACGGTCGCGCGAAGCTGTGCGAAGATGGAGCGCCGGAGGCTGTAGCCGCGTGACGGTCCAGGCGCAAGCTGTAGGCGCGGACGGTCGCGCGAAGCTGTGCGAAGCTGTGCGAAGATGGAGCGCCGGAGGCTGTAGCCGCGTGACGGTCCAGGCGCAAGCTGTAGGCGCGGACGGTCGCGCGAAGCTGTGCGAAGATGGAGCGCCGGAGGCTGTAGCCGCGTGAACATGGCGTCGATCCTGCATTGCGATCTCGACGCGTTCTTTGCGGCGGTCGAGCAACTCGACGACCCGACGCTTCTCGGGCGGCCCGTGATCGTCGGGGGATTGGGCAATCGAGGTGTCGTCGCGGCCGCGAGCTACGAGGCCCGTACCTACGGCGTGTATTCGGCCGTCCCGATGGCGCGGGCGCGGCGCGCGTGTCCTCACGGTGTGTTTCTCTCACCCCGCTTCGACCGCTACGGCGAGATGAGCCGCGAGGTGATGGCGATCCTGCGGTCGGTCACCCCGCTGGTCGAACCGCTCTCGATCGACGAGGCGTTCCTCGACGTCGCGGGCGTACGCCGGCACCACGGCCCCGGTCCCGAGGTCGCCGCGTTGATCCGCGGGCGGGTGCGGGCCGAGACCGGCCTCACCGTCTCGGTCGGTGCGGCCACGACGAAGTTCCTGGCCAAGCTCGCGAGCGATCTCTCGAAGCCCGACGGACTTCTCGTCGTCGAACCCGGAGCCGAGTCCGCATTCCTCGCGCCCTTGCCGGTCACGCGGCTGTGGGGTGTCGGCCCCGCGACGTTCACCAAACTCGACCGCATGGGTGTCGCGACCATCGGCGACGTGGCCCGCCTTCCTGTCGACGCGCTCACCGCCGCGCTCGGCCCGTCGCTCGGCGCGCACCTGCACGCGCTCGCGCACAACGACGACCCGCGTGCGGTCGTGCCCGAACACGAGACGAAGTCGATCGGCGCCGAGGAGACCTTCGGCACCGACCTCGCCACCCGCGCTGCGTGCGACCGCGAACTCGTGCGCCTCGCGGAGCGGGTCGCGATCCGGCTGCGCAGGGCGCAGGTCGTCGCCCGGACCCTGACCCTCAAGGTTCGGTTCGGAGACTTCGAGACACGCACCCGCGCCCGCACCCTTACCGACCCGACCGACGTCGGGCCCGTCGTCCTCGGCACCGCGCGCGAATTGCTCGAAGGGTTCGACGTCACCCGGGGCATCCGCCTCCTGGGAGTCTCGGCGTCGCAGTTGCTTGATCCGCCGCCGACCCAGGGAGTGCTCGTGCTCGACGCTGATCCGGAGGGCGACCACGTCGACCGCATCGCCGCGGTCGAACGGGCCGCCGACGCCGTGCGGGAACGGTTCGGCGACTCGTTCGTGCGGCCCGCGGCGCTGCTCGACCGCCGGCGGGGAGACGCCACGTGATCCGGATCGGGTTCGTCGGATGCGGGCACATCGCGACGGTGCACTCGTACGCACTGCGCCGACTGGCCGACGCCAAGCTCGTCGACGCCGACGTCGTCGCCGCGTTCGACCACGACACCGACCGGGCCCGACAGCTCGCCGACCATCACGGCGCGGTCGTCGCCGATTCGCTCGACGCGCTCCTCGATCAGGTCGACGCGGTCTGGGTGTGCACGTGGACATCCGGTCATCTCGAAGCGGTCGAGGCTGCTGCCGACCGGGGCCTGGCCGTCTTCTGCGAGAAACCGCTCGCCCCCGACCTTGCCGCGTGCGAACGGGTCGCCGCCGCGCTCGCGCGCGTGCCTCACCAAGTCGGCCTCGTGTTGCGCTGGTCGCCGGTGTACGCGCGGGCGGCCGAACTGATCGCATCGGGAACGTACGGGCGCGTTCTCGCCACGACGATGCGCGACGACCAGTACTTCCCGATCCAGGGGCAGTACGGCTCGACCTGGCGCAGCGATGTCGCCGCCGCGGGTGGTGGCACGCTCATCGAACACTCGATCCACGACGTCGACGTCCTGCGCTGGCTGCTCGGCGACCCGGTCTCGGTCCGCGCCGCGGTTGCCTCCCATTTCGGGTATCCGGGCATCGAGGACCTCGCCGCGGTGACGTTCACCTACCCGACCGGCTCGACCGCCCAGCTCACGAGTGTCTGGCACCAGGTGCTCGCGCGGGAGTCGAGCCGCCGGATCGAGATCTTTTGCGAGTCGGCGCTGCTGTGGACCGAGGACGACTACCTCGGGCCGCTGCACGTCGAGGCCGGCGACGGCAGTCACGAGATCGTCGGCGTCATGCCCGAGTGGGCGGGGCAGCTTTCGGTGCCCGAGGTGTTCCACAAGGCCGTCGTGGCCTACGCGACCCCCTCGAAGTCGTTCCTCGACGGCCTCGTCAGCGGCGAGCAGCCCGGCCATCCGAGTGCGGCCGACGCCCTCGCCGCGCACCGGCTGGTCGATCTCGCGTACCGCTCGTCGGCTGCCGGCGGTGCGCCCCTTCCGGCGTAGGGTTGAGGTCCGGAGGGATGCAGATCGGCGCGCGCGTTGTTGGCATGCTCCGGTCGCGCGAGAATGGCAGCGGTCCCGTGCCACCGCCCGCCCTGACCTGCCCGCCTGACCCGTAAGGACGGCTCATGCCGCTCTCCGAGGAAGAGCAAAAGATCCTCAAGGAGATAGAGGCCCAGCTCAACGCGACCGATCCCGATCTCGTCGAGCAGGTGTCGCGGACGACGCTGTACCGCCATTCGGCGCGGGTGATCCGGTGGGCGGCCTTCGGCTTCGTCGCCGGGCTCGCCGTTACCGTCCTCACGTTCGCGAGCAACCTGTTCCTCGGCGTCGTCGGCTGCGCACTGATGCTGTTCTGCCTGCTCGTCATCGAGCGGAACCTGCGCAAGCTCGGGCGGGCCGGACTCGACACGCTCACCGGTGGGTGGCGGGCCGGCGGGGGCGCGCGCGGGTTCTTCGGCGAACGTTCGCGCGCGTGGCGCGACCGCTTCCGTCGCGACGATTCCTGACGCACGGTGTCGTACACCGCCGCGCAGGCGGCTCGGCTGACCGGGTGCACGGCATCGCAACTGCGGCACTGGTCGGCGAGCGGTCTCGTCGTCGGGTCGGGTAGCCCGCGCCGGTACGACTTTCGCGACCTCGTCGCCCTGCGCCTCGTCCGCTCCCTGCTCGACGCGGGTCTGCCGTCGGCGCGGGCGCGGCGCGCGCTCCAGGAACTCGTCGCCGCCGGTGACGATCTCGCGAGCCTGCGGCTCGTGACCGATGGGCGGACTGTGTGGTCATGCCGCGACGACGGGGAGATCCTCGACGCGCTCGGCAACGGCCAACTGGCGCTGTTCATCGCGGTGGATCGGCTCGCGGCCGACGTCGAGGCCGAGGTCCGAACCTTCGACGCGGAACGGGCCGACTTCGTGCGCACCCTCACCGAGTCGGGTTAGCGAGTTCGCCTACTCGAGTTCTGGCGTGCCGCGTCCGCGCGGATCGAGGCGACGGAACCAACGGCGCACGCGTGCCGTCCTCGACGCCAGCGCGTGGTCGATCTCGGCCGCGTGTTGCCAGGCCTCTTCGGCCTCGGTGTCCGACGGCGGGTGCGGCGCGAACATCGCCGCGGTCTGCAGGCGCGCGAGTCGCACGAGCGGCGCGCCCGCGTCTCCCGCGCCCTGCGCGGGCGCGAACCGCAACGCGTACTCGTTGGCGGTCGCCGACGGCCGCGGGTCGATGCCGGCTTCGGCGAGATAGTCGAGCGCCTGCCGCCACGCACCCAACACCCGGTCGCGTGGATCGGTCGCGTGTTTCCGGCGCCAGCCGCGCCTCCACGCCATCGTGAACAGGATCGTGAGGAACACGACCGCGACCAGGAGTGTGACGCCGAGGAAGTAGAGCACGCTCGTGAAGACGCGCTCAGCGGTGCTGCGCGGCTTCGCCACCTCGGGCACACCACCGGCTTCGATGCCCCCGTCGTCGGGAACCTGCGGGTTCGTCGGAGGAACCGCGCCCGTTTCGCCGGTCGTCGCGGTCGCCGACGTCGTCGTCTCGCCGGCGGCGGGGTCGGCCGGTCCGATGCCCGCCGCATCTTCGAGTGTCGGCTCGCGGAACCCGTCGCCCGGTGTCGGCTCGAACGGGTACCAGCCGAGCCCTTCGAAGTACACCTCGGGCCAGGCGTGGGCGTTCTTGTTCTGCACCCGCCAGCGTCCGCCGCCGATGTTCTCACCGCTGCGGAATCCCACCGCAACGCGCGTCGGGATGCCCAGCGAGCGGGCCATCACGCCGAACGACGCGGCGAACTGCTCGCAGTAGCCGACGCGCACGTCGAAGAGGAACTGCTCGAGCGTCTCGATGCTCTGCCCTTCTGGGGCTTGCAGGTCGTACGTGAAGAGGCTGGGGTCGCGGAAGAAGTCGCGCAGGGCGACGACCTGGTCGTACTGCGTCTCGGCGCGGGCCGTGACTTCCACGGCAAGATCCCGCACCCGTTGGGGTACGTCGCCGGGAAGTTCGACGTACTTCTCGACGTCGTCGCTCGACGGTGCGTTCCTGAACTGTTCTTCGGTCGGCCGCGCGATGCGCGATTTCACCGTGTACGAGAGTTCGGTGATCGGTTCTTTGCTCTCGCGGTAGAGGGACAGCGACGATTCGATCACGCGGGCGCCGGCGAGGCTGATGAATTCGGGCCGGTACGCCGCGGGAAGCCAGTTCGCGTCGCTGTCGACGATCTCGTAGCGCTGCTCGACGATCGGTGCTTCCTTCACGATCTCCTCGCGCGCCTTCGGGATGTCGCCGGCTTCGTCGGACTTGTCGGCCAGCGTCCAGATCTCTTCGCCGTCTTCGGAGCCGTATTGGTCGAGGCCCGTGATGCGCCAGTACGCCTCCTGGTCCGACTCGACGATCATCACGACCTTCTCGGGGTCGACGAGGAGTTTCGACCGGAGCCCGATGATCGGCGTCGGCACGCTCAGGAGCCCGCGCCCGTCACCGTCGCCGAGGGAGCGGTAGTCGAACAACGCGTCGCTGCGCGCGCCCGGAAGCTGCGGCGCGATGATCGCGGCGACGATGACGATCGCAACCGCAGCGACGCTGCCGCCGGCAGTCGTGCGCGACGGGCGGGTGTGGCTGGAGTGGAACCAACTGCGCCGGTCCGCGAGTTCGGTGGCGTGCAGCGCGAGCAGGTAGGCGGCTACGGCGAGCGCGTACACCGCGGTCGTGACCGCCCACGGACCGTCGCCGAGCGCGGCGACGGCGACGAAGACGACGAGGCTGGGTCCGACCGCACCGAAGGTGACGTCGAGCCGGCGCGCCGACCACTCGGCGACCGCGCCCGCCACGAACAACGAGAGCAACGAGAGCAGCAGCGCGCTGCCGACGGGCGCGACGGGAACCACCGCGGCGCGCAAGATCTCGGGGGCATCGACCAAGTGGTCGCGGTACATGCGGAACGTGTCACCAGTCGGCAACACGCCCCGCAACGTGTCGACCTCGACGACGTACAGCGACAGGCCGAAGCCCGCGACAACGAGCGCGAGCAACAACACGAGCGCGCCCCAGCGGCGCCGGTCGCCGTAGCCGATGATCGCGTGCGGGATCGCGGCCGCGCCCACGGCCGCGAACGGCCATGCGCCGTCGGCGAAGACGCGGCTCAGCCCGGCCGCGACCGCGACGGTCAGGCCGGCGCGTGTGAGTCCGACGAATGGTGACGGGCGCTGCGTTGCCAACGGAGTACTGCCGTGTTCCAGGCCGAGACGAACGGCTGGTTGGGACCGAACGGGATGAACATGGGACGGAGGCGCCGGGTCCGCATCGGCGCGACCGCCCAGTCGTCGAAGGTCGCGACAACGGTGAGTGACCCGCCGTTGCGGACGAGGACACCGAGTGCGCCGCCGTCTTCGCCCTGCACTCGGCCCATGACCGCGACGAGGGCACTGGTGCGGCGCCGCGTCATGGCCGCGACGATGCGGTCGGGACCGTGGGGCGCCACGACCGCGAGTTCGTCCATGACGCTGACGATGTGGCGGCGGCCGGGCGCACCGACCGCGATACCGGTGCTGAGGACCAGTTCCCACGGGCGGGCGGTGCGTTCCAGCGCGGTCGCGATCGACGCGCACGCTTCGACGGCGCGCTCGAACGACGGGCGATCGTGGGCGCCGGGGCGCACGTCGAGCATCAGCAGCATCGGCGACCGGTGCCGAGCTTCGTTCTGGCGCATCATCAACCGGTCCCGGCGGGCCGTGGAACGCCAGTGCACCCGGCGGAGGTCGTCGCCGGGCACGTACTCGCGTAGGGTCAGGAACTCGCCGCCCGAATCGAGCCGCCCGTGGGCGCGGGGCTGGTCGCGGTCGAGTTCGGTGCCGGAGCGCTCGGGTGGAGGCAGCACGTGGTGCACGCGCGGGTACACGATGACTTCCTCGGACGACAGCAGGCGGCGAGTGCGGCTCGCGAGACCGAACGGGTCGGAGACGGTTGCCCGCAGCGGGCCGAGTTCGTAGCGGCCCCGGCGATCGGTCGGAATGCGGTACGCCGCACGCGCCGTCTCACCACCCTCGAGCGGCGCGAGGAGAAAGCGCGCTGACCGGCGGCCGCGGTCGAACGCGTCGGAGATCGCAGTCGTCACCGTGCGCGGCGCCCGCGCCTCGACGACGAGATCGACGCGCCCGTCGACACCGACCTGGAGCCGCTCGCGCAGATGCCGCTCCGCCTTGAGCTGCGGCGGATGCAGCCGGACCCATGTCCACGCCCCGGCGAGCGCGAGCAAACCCGATGCCGCGAGGACCACGAGCTGGACGAGGCCAAGGACTCGCGACCCGACGACCAAACCAATTGAGGCCCCGAGGACCGACCAACCGCGCCGGGTGAGCACGAGTCGACCTAGACGGTCCGCGCCGCGGGGACCGCTACGGATTCGAGGACACCGGTCAGCACGTCGGCCGCGCTCACGCCCCGCATCATCGCCTCGGGCGACAACACGAGCCGGTGTTCGAGTACCACTGGGGCCAAGGCCTTGATGTCGTCGGGGATGACGTACTCACGCCCGACGCTCGCGGCGAGGGCTCGCGCCGCACGCTGCATCGCGAGCGCGCCGCGGGGGCTGACGCCGAGCAGCAGGTCGCGGTGGCGGCGCGTCGCGTCGGCGAGGTCGACGACGTAGCCCTGGAGCTCCGGAGCCATATGCACGCCCGCCAGTTCCTTCGCCCACATCGCAACGGTGTCGGAATCGGTGACCGGTTCGAGGTCTTCGGCCGAAACCGAGGCCACGCCGTGCGATTCGAGTATCCCCAGCTCGGCATCGCGGTCCGGGTAGCCGATACGCAGCCGCATGAGGAACCGGTCGAGCTGCGCCTCGGGCAGGGGATAGGTGCCTTCCAGCTCGATCGGGTTCTGCGTCGCGATGACCATGAACGGCGACGGCAGCATGTGCGTCGTCGTGTCGACGGTGACCTGACGCTCCTCCATCGCCTCGAGCAGCGACGACTGCGTCTTGGGCGACGCCCGGTTGATCTCGTCGGCGAGGACGATGTTGGCGAACACGGCACCGGGCCGGAACTCGAAGTCGCTGCGGCCCCGGTCCCATACCGACGCGCCCGTGACGTCGGACGGCAGCAGGTCGGGCGTGAACTGGATGCGCCGCCAGCTCCCGCCGATCGTGTGCGCGATGGCCTTGGCCAACGACGTCTTGCCTACGCCGGGCACGTCCTCGATGAGGAGGTGTCCTTCGGCGAACAGCGACACGAGCGAGAGGTGCACCGCCCGGTGCTTGCCTCGAAGCACTCGGTCGATCTGGCGCGCGGCCTCGTCGAAGAGGTCCTTGAACCCCGACTCGGGGCCGTGGGACTCGGCGCGGGGAGCAGCATGCAATGCGGTTGTCCTCCGTCGGGGGTCCGCTTCGCGCCATCGCAGGCGCTGTCAGCCCCCGGGACGGACGACCTGCGGCGCCAACGCTACCGTGCGCCGGACATGGTGACTGATCGGCCGAACGACCGCCCAATGAACAAACATCGGGCCGACGGCGACGTGCCCGTTCAGACGCTCGAACCCCGGTTTTGGTTCCATGCCTCGGTCGCCGTTCTTCGGCGCCCGCACTTGTGGTGGACGGCGCTGCGCCAGATCTTTGCCGTGGCCCGCCCCGGGTGGTGGCGCCACCGCCCGTTCGTGCCCCGTCCCGATCCGGGATACCTGCGATTCCGGTTCGAGACCGCGTACGGCCACGAGGGCGTTGCCACCGCCCGCGATTTCGTCGCGTACCTCGAATGGTTGCACCGATAGACTTTTTCGCAACCGAAGGGCGCCCGCGGGGCGGACCAACGGCCCAGATCTTTGGGTGAGTCTCGGGTGAGTCTTGGGTGAGTTGTGGGAGGTGACGGGACGACCGTGGCTCGGGCGCTCTTGCTGAACGCGAGCTTCGAACCGCTGTGCGTGGTTTCGTCCCGGCGCGCCGTCGTACTGGTGCTCAAGGACAAGGCCGAGATCGTCCACCGCAACGGGGCCGAGTTCCGGTCGGAACGGCGGTCCGTACCCGTGCCGTCGGTGATCCGCCTCGTGCACTTCGTTCGGGTCCCGTACCGGGCCACCGCACCGCTGTCGCGCCGGGCCGTGTTCGCCCGCGACAACCATCGCTGCCAGTACTGCTCCGCCTCGGCCGAGAACCTCGATCACGTCGTGCCCCGATCGCGCGGCGGCCCGCACACGTGGGAGAACGTCGTCGCGTCATGCCGTGCGTGTAACGCCCGCAAGGAAGACCGGTTGCCGTTGGAGTGCGGCATGAAATTGCGCCGCTCGCCGACCGCGCCGCACGCGACCACGTCGCTCATCGCGTCGGCCGGGCCGATCGCCGACGACTGGCAGCCCTATCTGTCGCGCATCGAGCGCGTCCCCGCGTAACCCGCCCCAGCCGAAATTGCGCCACACGGCGACCGTTTCGGTCGTCGCACGTCGCAATTTCGGCGGTGTGGGCGCGCGTGCGCGGGTCGGCCGGCGACGGGAGGGGCTGGTGTCGAGCACTGTCACATTGTGGTGCCAATGGGTTGACGATGTGGGGGTTAGGGGCATAGGGTGGTGCTCGGTGGTGGAAAGGGGTGGGCTCGCATGTTCTTGGGAGAGCACCAGCACTCCCTCGACGCGAAGGGGAGGGTCATCCTCCCGGCTCGTTTTCGGGATCAGTTGGAGGGGGGTGCGGTGATGGCGCGTGCATTGGACGGCTGTCTGGCCGTGTACCCCTTGTCCGAGTTCGAACGAGTCGCCGCCAAGCTCCGCGACGCGCGCGAACGCGGCACCATGGAACGCCAGGCCGCCCGGGCCTTCTTCTCCGGCGCGGTGGAGATCACGCCCGACAAGCAGGGCCGGGTTGCGATTCCGCAGCATCTGCGCGACCACGCGTCCCTCGACCGCGACGCGATCGTCGCCGGCAACTTCGACCACATCGAGATCTGGGACACCACGCGCTTCCGCGAACGAGATCGACAGGGAACGGCATCCATCGTCGAAGGGGAAGGCATCGACGACTTCGTATGAGTGCATGCGTTTGAAATAGACGGGCCTGGTTCGCCGGGCCCGTTTGCAGCCCCCCGGCCGGTGCGGTTGTTGGCCCCTACTCCGCCCGCTTTCAGCCGAGCCGACCGGGACAAAACATCCCCGGCGGCGCTGTCCGACCGGGGGGCTGCAAACGGGCTGGGCGGTGCTGACGGTTCCGACGACACGGTCACACGATGTGGTCGAAAGGTCGAGGAGGACGAGGAGGACGACGTGGAGGCGGAGTTCTCGCATCTCCCGGTGATGGCTCGGGAGGTGGTGGAGCTTCTCCTACCGGTGCCGCCCGGTCTGGTTGTGGACTGCACGGTGGGAGGCGGCGGTCACGCAGCGCTGCTTCTCGACGCGCGCCCCGACATTCGACTCCTCGGAGTCGACCGTGACCCGGCCGCCGTGCGCGCCGCGACATTTCGTCTGGCGAGCTTCGGCTCGCGCGTGAAGGTAGTGCACGGAAGGTTCGAGACACTCGGCGAGGTGGTCGCCGAGCACGGCGAGGGGGAACACGTCATGGGGATCCTGATGGACCTCGGGGTCAGCAGTCCGCAGCTCGACCGGCCCGAGCGCGGGTTCTCGTATCGCTATGACGCGCCCCTCGACATGCGCATGGACTCGAAGCAGACCCTCACTGCCGCCGACGTCGTAAACGGATATGACGAAGCGGAACTGGCCGGCGTGATCTACCGATTCGGCGAAGAGCGCTTCTCGCGGCGGATCGCGGCCGCGATCGTCGCCGCCCGCCCCGTCACCTCGACGCTCCGGCTCGCCGACATTGTGCGCGATGCCATTCCGGCACCCGCGCGCCGGCGGGGCCCGCACCCGGCCCGCCGGACGTTCCAGGCCATTCGTATGGAGGTCAACCGCGAACTCCCGAATCTCGCCGACGGTCTCGACGAGTCGGTGCATGTGATCGGCCCCGAAGGCCGCGTGCTCGTGCTCGCGTACCACTCGCTCGAAGACCGAATGGTCAAGCAGACCTTCGCACGATGGGCCGGTGAGGACGCCGACGCACGGACCCCGCCGAAACTTCCGGTAACGCCCGCGCGCCGCCGGCCCGTCGTGCGGCTTCTTACCCGGCGGCCCCGCCGGCCGGGGGCCGAGGAGATCGATCTCAACCCACGGGCCGAAAGCGCGCGCCTGCGCGCGGTCGAGCGCCTCCCGTGACCCCTTCGGCGTCTCCGACCCCCGCGGCGCAGGACACGGCACCCGAGAGCCACCTGCGGGTCGCGCCCGATGCGTCGAAGCGACGTCGTCGAGCGCGCCTCGCAGTGTGGGTCGCGACACTCGTGACCGTCGGCTCGCTGTTCGCGCTCGTCGCGTTCCACGTCATGGCGGTGCAACAGGCATTCGTGCTCGACCACCTGTCCGAGCAGCAGGCACGCGAGTCGCGGCGGTACGAGCGGCTGCGCGCCGAAGTGGCGACACAGTCGTCGCCCGCGGCGATCGTCGACGCGGCGCGCGCACGCGGCATGGTGTTCCCGAGCGAACCCGTCGAGCAGTTGTACGCGCCTTTGGCTGCACCCGAGGCACCGGCCGACGCGGAAACGTCCGACACGTTGACGGAAGCCCACGAGGCGAAGCCGAGCCTTGGGCCCTAGTCGAACTGCTCCGGTCCCGGTGAAGCGCCCGGGTGTGTCGCGTCGCGCGCCCGTCGCGCCACGCGCGCGCATGCCACCAGAATCGAGGCCACCAGAATCGAGGCCACCAGAATCGAGGCCACCAGAATCGAGGCGGGCGGAACCGGCGCCGGCCCCGAAGCCGCGGCGTCCCCGTCGGCCCCGGTTGGCGAATCCCACCCGGCGACTGGGTGTGTGCACGATCCTCGTCGTGCTCGTCTTCGGCGCGCTCGCGTTCCGCGTGACGCAACTTCAGGCACTCAGCGGCGATCGCTATCGC
>Ga0163153_10005034_pt1 | contig 15962 bp, 2 predicted proteins | sample OliLakLV19MP6IB1_FD_148629 | JGI IMG/M metagenome (GOLD analysis project Ga0163153, IMG submission 148629) | Freshwater microbial mat bacterial communities from Lake Vanda, McMurdo Dry Valleys, Antarctica - Oligotrophic Lake LV.19.MP6.IB-1 | ecosystem: Environmental > Aquatic > Freshwater > Lake... | reverse complement strand
ACCCCAGGCACCCCGCCGCGCTAGACGTCTCGGGATGGCGGGGAAGCCTTTGAAGTCGCTTGACCCGGCCCGGCGGCGTTCCGATACTTCCCACCCCAGCCCTAACCGGGGCCAAGGGGTACGCCATGCGGGCGTAGCTCAGTGGTAGAGCGTCACGTTGCCAACGTGAAAGTCGAGGGTTCGAGTCCCTTCGCCCGCTTTGATCGCCGACGGCCGACCGGAATTCCGGTCGGCCGTTGTCGTTTTGGCCCGGTGTTTGAGCCGCCGGAAGGCCCGCGGGCAAGAACCCGCGCCCACCGCACAAAAGTGAAAGAAATCACAGCTCGACCGGGCGGGTGCCAATCGCCTCGAAAACGCGGCGGATTCGGCGATGTTCCGGTCATCGCCGGCGTGCCGCACCGGCTGCGAACACTTGCAATTGCGTGTGACGACGGTATGTTGGGCAAGATCATTCGGGTCCACCCAGACCCGGAGGTTTGCGTGCCGGCCGAGCGTTGGCGTGTGTGGGCGCGGCCGGTTGAGGTGAGGGTTCCCGGACGCTGGAGGTGAGGCGGCCTCGAACGCCGCCACGGGTGTCCGGGAAGGAGATCTTTCGTTCCAGGCTGCGAAGCCCGGCCCGCGAGTGATCTCGACAACAAGGAACATGCGCCGCGGCGTGGACGACAGCCCACCGTTTACGCCCGCGTGCTGTGGCTGCGCCGAGTCCGAAAGGGCCGGGCGCGGTCTTCGCTCGTGCCGCGTGTCAGCCCACGCGGAGGTTTGATTCGGTTGATCGCGCCCCGGCTCGGCAGTATTCACCGCCGGGATCGGGGCGCTCGCACGGTTGGCGGTGGTCGGCGACGTGGAGTTGCCCAGCGGCCGCGGCCGGGAGACTGCCCATGTCGATGCCCCGCTTCGCCGCCGTGACGACGACCGTGGACGCCCAAGCTCAAACGAGGCGGGGAGGGGCCGGCGAACGCGGGGGAGCGTGGGGGCAAGTGACAAGCACACTGCGGGCGCTGGGTCGGCGGGCGCGGATGGTCGCGGCGGGCGCGACCGTGGTGCTGGGTCTGGGGATGACGTCCAGCGAGGCGCGGGCGCAGACGCCCCTCGGCGGGCCGTCGCTCGCGGCGGGCGACATCGCGATCGTCGGGCGCATCAACAACATCTCGCCCGATCACTTTGCGATCGTGACGCTCGCGCCGATCCCGACGGGAACGAACATCTTTTTCACCGACAACGGGTGGCAGACCTCGACATTCCGCACGGGCGAAGGAGTTCGCCGGCTTCAGGTCACCAGCGCGATTGAACGGGGCCGGGTCATCCGTTCGAACGATTCCTCGGCCGACTTCGTATGGAGCACCGTATCGGGGGATCTGAATTTCGTTGGAGCGGGTGACCAGCTGTACGCCTTTCAGGCGACGAGCGCGACCCTGCCGCTGACGACGATCACACGCCATGTCGCGGTGTTTGATGATACGGGAGCGTTCGAGACCGCTTCGGATTCGTCCAGCGGCGCCGTTCCCCCCGGGCTCTCGATCGCGGGCGGCACAGCGGTGACCCTGAGCGGGGCCGCCACGACCACCTTGATTTCAACGGCATCGCTCGCCAGCGGCACCAAGGCGGAGTGGCTCACGGCGATCTCGAACACGAGCACCTGGGGTTCGGGAGCTTCCCTGCCTTCGGGCGCTCGCGTGGTCAATCCGTACACCGTCATCAGCGATACCACAGCCGGCGGCTCGGCGGTGAACGGCGTGCTCTTCCAGGACGAGTACGGCCCCGGGAACCTGTACGTGTTCAGCGGTGACGGCACGGGCTTCGGCGGCACGGTCGGGCGCAGATCGTTCTATTTCAACTCCGACGACACCAACCTCTACATCGCGTTCCAACCCGGGGCCACACTCAACGACGTCGTCGTGCTGTATTTCGACACGGTGAGTGGCGGAGAGAACGACGCCTCCATGGGCGACGCCCAGACCGCCGACCGAAACGTCATCTCGAACCTGGGCTCGGCCGGCAACGACGGCTTCCCGTTCCTCGCCGACTACGCCCTCTCCATCTGGAACACGGGCCCCGCGGTTGACGCGGACGCCTACCTCTACGACCTCAACCCCGGCGGCAACAACAGCCTGACATTCATCGCCGGCACGGGCGTCGCCCCGATCGACGCGGGCACGCAGCCGATCGTCCGCGAGTACGCGATCCCGCTGTCCGCGATGGGGATCTCGGCCGGCGCGCAGATCAAGTTCTTTGCCGCCTACTGCGCGCCGTCGCTCTTCAACAGCAACGAGACCGTGCCCTCGATCGCAGCGATCAACTCGGGCGCGAACCCCGGCACCAGCGGCACCGTTACCTACGACGCCTTCGCGGTGTTCAACACCTACGTCGCCTGCACGCCCCCCGGCATCTCCACCGACCCGGCGGACGCAACCTCCTGCGACGGCACAAGCGCCGCGTTCTCCGTCACCGCCGCGGGCGCCGGGCTCTCCTACCAGTGGCAGATCGACGCGCTCCCGATCGACGGGGTGTTCGCCGACATCTCCGGCGAGACGGCGAGCACGCTCACGCTCAGCTCCCCCGGTGATGTCTACAACGGGGTGCAGCTCCGCTGCGTGGTGACGGGCACATGCGGCACGGCGACCTCGGCAGCCGCCACCCTGACCGTGAACAGAGTCACCGGTTCATCCTCGGGCCCCTCGGCCGTGTGCGACGGGGCAACGGCGACGTTCTCGGTCACCGCCACGAACTCGCCGTCGTTCCAGTGGCAGCGGGCCACCACGGGCACGCCCGTCGGTGGAACGTGGACGGACGTCGGCGGGGAGACGGGCTCGACGCTGAGCTTCGCGGCCGCACCGGGCGATAGCGGCTTCAGCTACCGCTGCCTCGTGACGTACGCGTCACCGTGCACCGGGTTCAGTGTCACGCCGGAAACCGGGTTCCCGCTCATCGTCAACCCCGCCACCAGCATCGTCGCCGATCCCACCGGCGGCACCGTCTGCGAGGGCGACGCGTTCGCGTTGACCGTCACCGCCGGCGGCACCGGGCCGTTCTCGTACCAGTGGTTCCGCGGCGTCACGCCCGTCGGCAGCGACAGCCCCACGTACTCCATCGGCGCGGCCACGCCCGCCGATGCCGGCAGCTACACCGTCCAGGTCACCGGCCTGTGCGGCAGCGCTACGAGTTCCGCCGCGGCGCTCGCGGTGAACCTCGACCCGGTCATTACCTTCCAGACCAGCTCGTTTTCGGTGTGCGACGGCGAAGACTTCACCATGGGCGTCATCGCCACCGGCGCCGGCCTCACCTACCAGTGGCGCAAGAACGGCGTCGATATCCCGATCACCGACCCGGCCTGGGGCGTCAGCCCCGCAAGCGCCGCCGACGCCGGCTCTTACGACTGCGTCATCACCGGCACCTGCGGCACCATCACCAGCAGCCCGATCGTGGTCACGGTCAACGAGCAGCCGGCGATCACGTTCCAGACCGGCTCCCAGTCGCTGTGTGACGGCGACGATCTTACGATGGGCGTCATCGCGACCGGTGCGGGCCTGACGTATCAGTGGCGCAAGGACGGCGTGGAAATGCCGGGCGTCACCGACCCCGCCTGGGGCGTCAGCCCCGTCAGCGCAGGCGACGCCGGCTCCTACGACTGCGTCATCACCGGCGCCTGCGGCACGGTCACCAGCAGTCCCATCGTGGTCACGATCAACCCGCCCACGGCCATCACGGCCCAGCCCGATTCGACGACGGGCTTCGAAGGCGGCAGCGCCAACTTCAGCGTCACCGCCACCGGCGCCGGCCTCACCTACCAGTGGCGCAAGGACTCCGTCGACCTCGTCGACGGCGGCAACATCGCCGGCGCCACGAGCGCCACGCTCACCGTCTCCACGCTCAGCGCGGCGGACGAAGGCAGCTACGACTGCGTCGTCGGCGGCGATTGCGGCGCCGACGTCACCAGCTCTCCCGCGGGCCTGGATATTGACGATGGGCCAGAGTGTTTCGACGCGAGCGAGATCGCCCAGCTGCTCGCAAGCGACGGCGCGGCGGACGACCAGTTCGGCATCCGCGTCGCGGTCGCGGGGGACACCGCGGTCGCGGGCGCGTTCGGCGACGACACTCTCGCGGGCGCGAACGCCGGCTCGGCGTACGTGTTCACGCGTACAGCGGGCGTCTGGACCCAGCAGGCCAAGCTCACCGCCTCCGACAGCGCAACGGGCGACAACTTCGGTATCTCCGTCGCGGTCGCGGGGGACACCGTGATCGTGGGCGCATATTCCGACGACGCGCTCAGGGGCTCGGCGTACGTCTTCACCCGCTCCGGCACCGTCTGGACCCAGCAGGCCAAGCTCACCGCCTCCGACGGCGCGGCGGGCGACCGCTTTGGGCGCTCCGTCGTGGTCGAGGGGGACACCACCGTCGTGGGCGCGTACGGCGACGACTCGTTCAGGGGCTCGGCGTACGTGTTCACCCGCTCCGGCACCGTCTGGACGCAGCAGGCCAAGATCACCGCCGCCGACGGCGCGGCGGGCGACCGGTTCGGCCTTTCCGTCGCGGCCGCGGGGGACACTGCGGTCGTCGGCGCCTTCTTCGACGACACCCTCGCGGGCACCGACGCCGGCTCGATGTACGTGTTCACCCGCTCGGCGGGGGTCTGGACCCAGCAGGCCAAGCTCACCGCCTCCGATGGGGCGGCGGGCGACAACTTCGGCGACTACGTCGCGGTCTCAGCGGATACCGCCGTTGCGGGCGCGTGGCAGGACGACGCGAACACGGGCTCGGCGTATGTCTTCACCCGCTCCGCGGGCGTCTGGACTCAGCAGGCTAAGCTCATCGCCTCCGATGGCGCGGCGGGTGACAACTTCGGCGTTTCCGTCGCGATCGTGGGGGACACCGCGGTCGTGAGCTCGTACGCCGACGACACTCCCTCGGGCGTCAACTCAGGCTCGGCGTACGTGTTCACCCGCACAGCGGGCGCCTGGACCCAGCAGGCCAAGATCACCGCCGCCGACGGCGCGGCGAACGACCTGTTTGGTCAGTGCGTGGCTGTCGCGGGGAACACCGCATTCATCGGCGCGTCCGGCGACGATTCGTCCAAGGGCTCTGCCTACATCTTCGACCTCACCAGCTACGCCCCCACCATCACCGACGACCCCGATGCCCTCGCCGTCTGCGACGGCTCCTCCGCCAGCTTCTCCGTCGCCGCCTCCGGCACCGGCCTCACCTACCAGTGGCGCAAGGACACCGTTCCGCTCGCCGACGGCGGCGCCGTCTCCGGCGCCACCACCGCCACCCTCACCATCAACCCCGCCGTCGCCCTCGACGCGGGCTCCTACGACTGCATCGTCACCAGCGCCTGCGGCAGCGCCACCAGCGCCGCCGCCGCCCTCACCATCGACCCCGTCACCTCCATCGCCTCCGACCCCACCGGCGGCACCATCTGCCCCGGCGCCCCCTTCACTTTCACGGTCGTCGCCGGGGGCACCGGGCCCTTCTCGTACCAGTGGTTCCGCGACGCCACGCCCGTCGGCGCCGACAGCCCGAGCTACTTGATCGCCTCGGCCACCGCCGGTGACACCGGCAGCTACACCGTCCAGGTCACCGGTCTCTGCGGCGGCGCCACCAGCACCGCCGTGTTGCTCGACGTCTCCGACACCGTCGACCCTCTTGTGACCCTCGGTTCCATCGACCCCTGCTACGCCTCCCTCGCCCTCGCCGAGGCCGCCGCCATCGCGGCCACCGGCGCAAGCGACAACTGCGGCGGCGCGGTCCTGCTTTCGGCCTCCACCGTCGGCACGTGCGCCGCGACGATCACCGTCACGGGCGCCGACGCTGCGGGCAACAGCGCCTCGGTCGACTACTCCACCGCCATCGACGCCACCGACCCCACGCTCACCTGTCCGGCAGACGTGACCGTCAGCGTCGTTTCGGCCCCCGCGAACGTCTCCATCCCCCTCGCCACCGCCTCCGACGCCTGCACCGGCTCCCCCACCATCATCAACAGCTTCAACGCCGGCGGCGCCGACGCTTCGGGCCTCTACCCGGCCGGAACCACCGTCGTCACCTTCACCGCCACCGATGAGTGCGGCAACGAATCCACCTGCACTGTCAACGTCACCGTCGGCACCTGCACGCCCCCCACCACCACCTACGTCGACGACGACTACACCGGCCTCCCCGTCGGCTCGACCGTCACCTGGCCGCACGTCGGCGGCTCGGGCTCGTACACCATCGGCTGCGACGCCTTCGCCACGATCCAGGGCGGCGTGGGAGGTGTCGCCGCGACCGGCCAGGTCAATGTCGCGATGGGCCTCTACCCCGAAGACGTCAACGTCAACAAGCCCGGCGTGAGCGTCGTGGGCGCCGGCGCCGGTTCGTCCGTCGTCGAGGGCGTCCCCGGCGGCGACACCGCCACGTTCCGCATGGCCGCCGCGGACGTCGCGATCTCCGGCTTCACCATCACCCGCCAGGGCAACACCCTCGCCCAGTGGAACGACCCCACCCTCAACACCGCCGGGGTCGCCGTCATCGGCCAGGCCAACTCCGGCTCGGGCGTCTCCTGCTGCGTCATCACGGGCAACCGCACCGGCGTCGACATCAACAACGCCAACGCGATCACCGTTCAGGGCTGCGCGATCGACTTCAACCGCACCGGCCTCCTCTTCCGCAACGTCACCGACAACGGCTCGATCACCAACAACACCATCACCAACAACTGGACCGTCGGCGTCCTCTTCCTCGACCTCGCCCCCGCGCCCCAGTCGGCAGACGCCACCCACATCGTCGACAACGCCATCAGCGGCAACTGGTACGCCGACATCCAGGACCGCATGACCACGGCGGATCTCAAGGACTTCTCCCGCAACTGGTTCGGCGCGACCGCGATCACCATCAGCCCCGCCAACACCGCCGAGCCCGGCTACGCCGCGCTCATCCCCGTCGCCTACGGCGGCTCCGCCACCAACCCCGGCGGCGCGCCGAACATCGCCGGCGCCGGCTCGTTCAACATCGACTTCACGCCCTACCTCGCGGCCGCCACCGACACCTCGCCCGCGTGCGGCCTCCAGCCCGACCTCTCCACGCTGTGGATGACCGCTCGCCTCGCCCAGACCGGCTTCACCAATCGCACGCAGGAAGCCCACGACGCGACGGTCCCCGGCGGCGCCATCAACGCCGAGCCCGGCGATTACCCCGGCAACCTCACGGTCACCAAGGCCGACATCACCGTGACCGGCCCCAACGCGGGCCTGTGTACGAACTCCGGCACGGCCCGCGCCGCCGAAGCCACCCTCACCCCCGACATCGCCGACGGCACCCTCGACACGCCCCTCATCTATGTCACCGCCCCCGGCCTCACCATCGACGGCTTCACCCTCGACGCCGACAACCCCGCCCTCACCAGCGGCCAGCTCGTCGGCGCGGCCGACTCCGACGCCGACAACCTCGTCGCCAACGGCTCCTTCGACGACCCGGCCACCTACCCATTCGTCCACGTCCGCGACGTCCACCTCCGCAACAGCATCCTCCGCGCCGCCAACGACGTCGCGATCAACCTCTACAACGACGGCTCGTTCCCCGTCTCCGACGACAACGACATCTCCTGCAACTGGATCGACAACATCCAGGGCCTCAACACCCTCAGCCCCCTGGGCCCGTACAACCGCATCGCCGTCCTGCTCTACAACGACACCTACGCCGCCGTCGACACCAACGACCTCACCGACGTCCGCATCGGCGTCCAGACCGGCAACAACTTCCGCGCCAACCCCCCCGCGAGCACGCCCGCCTCCATCAGCACCAACACCATCTCCTCCGAGCTCGCCGGCATCTGGCACAACCTCCACTACGTCGACGCCTCCGGCTGGACCATCAGCAACAACACCGTCACCGATTCGCCGGTCTCCGCCGCTCACAACTACGCCGTCTCCATCACCTCGATCTACGGCGGCGCACCCGTCGCCATCTCGAACAACACCCTGCGCGACAGCCGCGTCGGCTACTACCTCTGGAACACCCCAACCGCGCCCCCGATCACCATCACCGGCGGCTCGGTCATCGACTGCGGTTTCGGCGTCCTGGCCACCAACGTCGATCCCGACTTCGGCCCCGGCGGCCCGACGCATCAAGTCCTCTCGGGGGTCAGCATCATCAACCCGACCTTCATCGGAATCCTGATCGAGGACGTCGCGGCCTCAAGCACCGACCGCGTCCGCATCGACGCTCTCAACGTCATGCAGACCGGCTCAGCCGGCGTCGCCGGTGCCCTGGTCGTCGGCCCGCGTGCGGAGTTTGTCTCCGACGATGGTTCGGCGTTCCTCGACAACACCGTCGGGATCTCCGTCCAGAACTTCGCTCGCGTCCGCATCGAGCAGACGTCGCTCATCGGCAACCTCGCCTCCGCGATCGACGTCTCGGGCGGCTCGATCGTCGACGCCGGCAACTGCGCCGCGTCCGACATCACCGGCCTGGGCGCCAGCGCCGGCAACAACACGCTCACCGGCTACGGCTTCGACAACGCCGACCCCTTCGCCGTCTACAACGCCAACCCCTCCGCCGGCCCGCCGGTGTACGCCCAGAACAACGCCTTCGGCGCCTCGCTCGGCGACGACATCGAGCACCTGCTCTACGACGACACGAACCTCGCCACATCCTCAGCCGTGCTCTACTCCCAGGCCGGCGCGTTGCTGGTGCAGTGCCCCGGCTCCATCACCGTCCAGTGCGCCTCCGACATCCCCGCCGGCATCACCAACGAGGCCGCCTTCGAGGCCGCGGGCGCCGTCGTCTCCGCCTCCAACTACACCGTCGCATTCTCCGACTCGGGCGCACTCACCGCCGGCGAAGGCATCATCACCCGCACCTATACCATCACCTCCCCCTGCGGCGACACCGCCGCCTGCATGCAGTCGATCACCGTCGAGGACAACACCGCCCCCCTCATCTCCTCCTGCGCCCCCAACCAGTCCGCCTTCGCCGACGCCCTCTGCACGGCCACCCTCCCCGACTTCACCACCGCCGTCTCCGCCAGCGACAACTGCGGCGACCACGACGTCTCCCAGTCCCCTGCCGCCGGCTCCACCATCGCCCTCGGCGTCACCACCGTCACCATCACCGTCGACGACGGCCGCGGCAACGCCGCGACCTGCACCGCCAGCTTCACCGTCACCGACAACACCCCGCCCACGCTCTCCAGCTGCGCCCCCGACGCCGGCGCGCCGGCCGACGCCTCCTGCCAGGCCGCGGTCCCCGACTTCACCGCCGCCACCCTCTTCACCGACAACTGCGACCCCACGCTCACCGTCACGCAGTCCCCCACCACCGGCACCCTCGTCGGCCCCGGCACGACCGAAGTGACCATCACCGCCGCCGACGACGCCGGCAACTCCTCCTTCTGCACCGTCAACTTCACCGTCACCGACAGCACGCCCCCGGCCATTTCCTCGTGCCCCGCCGACGCCGCGGCCTTCGCCGACGCGTCCTGCCAGGCCCCGGTCCCGGACTTCACCGGCCTCTCCGTCTTCACCGACAACTGCGACCCCTCGCTCGCCATCACGCAGTCCCCCGCCGCGGGCACGCTCGTCGGCCTGGGCACCACCGAGGTGACCGTCACCGCCACCGACGACGCCGGCAACTCGACCCCCTGCACCATCACCTTCACCGTCTCCGACAACACGCCCCCCACCATCACCACCTGCGCCCCGCCGCAGACCGGCGCGGCCGACGCCCTCTGCCAGGCGCTCGTCCCCGACTTCACGCTCGCCACCGCCGCCGCCGACAACTGCTCGCTCGCATCGATCACCCAGTCCCCGGCCGCCGGCACGTCCGCGCCCCTGGGCACGACCACCGTCATCATCACCGCCACCGACGGCGCCGGCCTCACCGCCGCCTGCTCCACCACCTTCACCGTCATCGACAACACCGCGCCGACGATCTCCACCTGCGTCCCGCCAATCACCCTCGCCGCGGGCCCCGCGTGTACGGCCGCGCTCCCCGACCTCACCGCGCTCATCATCGCCACCGACAACTGCGACTCCACCCTCATCGTCACCCAGTCGCCGCTCCCGGGCGCCGCGCTCCCCCTGGGCGACACCACGATCACCTTCACCGTCACCGACGACGCGGGCAACGTCGCCACCTGCGACGCCACCGTCACCGTCGCCGTGCCCGCCATCACCTACGTCGACAGGGTCGCCGCGGGCGCCAACGACGGCTCGTCGTGGTCCAACGCCTACCTCGACCTCCAGGATGCCCTCGCCGCCGTCGCCTGCGCGGGCGCCGGCGAGATCTGGGTCGCCCAGGGCACCTACCGCCCCGATCGCGCCACCGCCGACCGCACCCACACCTTCGCGCTCCTCTCCAACGTCTCCGTCTACGGCGGCTTCAACGCCACCGAAACCCTCCTCTCCCAGCGCGACCCCGACGCCAACATCACCATCCTCTCCGGCGACATCGGCGTCCCCAACACCCACTCCGACAACTCCTTCAACGTCGTCACCGCCTCCGGCGCCGACCCCACCGCCATCCTCGACGGCTTCACCGTCACCCGCGGCAACGCCGGCCCCTCCGGCACCGGCGCCGGCCTCGTCATGCAGAAGGGCTCCCCCACCATCACCCGCTGTCTCTTCACCCTCAACCAGGCCTTCCGCGGCGGCGCCGTCTACGCCGAAGACTCCGCCCCAGCCTTCATCCGCTGCACCTTCCTCGCCAACACCGCCACCGACGGCGGCGGCGCCATCCGCTCGGTTACCTCCGCCGTCGACGTCGTCAACGGCCGCTTCCTGGGCAACACCGCCAACATCGGCGCCGCCGTCTACAACACCGCCAACAGCGACTCCACCTTCACCAACTGCGCCTTCAGCGGCAACGCCGCCGCCACCACCGGCGGCGCGGTCTACAACACCATCTCCTCGCTGGTCACGCTCACCAACTGCTCGCTCACCGCCAACACCGCCAACCAGACCGGCGGCGTCTACACAACCGGGCTCGCCACGCAGGTCCTCGCCGCGGGCACGATCCTCTACGGCAACACCGACTCGTCCGGCTCGACCGAGCAGGCCCAGATCCGCGGGGCCTCCGGCGGCGCCGTCAGCGCCGACTACTGCGACATCCAGAACCTCGTCACCGCCTTCGGCGCGGGCAATATCTCGATAGACCCGCAGTTCACCGACGCCGGCGGCCTCGACAGCACCTTCGGCACGCTCGACGACGACCTCCGCCCGATGCCGGGCTCGCCCGCCATCGACGCCGGCTCAAACCCCGCGCTCCCCGCCGACACCTACGACCTCGACGCCGACGCCGACACCACCGAGCAGCTCCCCCTCGACCTCGCCCTCGCAACGCGGCGCATCGACGACCCCGCCGCCTCCGACACGGGCCTGGGTTCGGCCCCGATCGTCGACATGGGCGCCTACGAGTTCGACTGCACCGGCGTCGACTGCAACCAGAACGGCGTCTGCGACTCGACCGACATCTCGCTGGGCGGCAGCACCGACTGCTTCGACCCCGCCGCGCCCCCCATCGCCGGCCTCCACGTCAACGGCCTGCCCGACGGCATCCCCGACGAGTGCCAGTGCGTCGCCGACTGGAACCGCGACGGCGTCGTCAACTCCACCGACGTCTCCGACTTCATCAACACCTACTTCGACGACCAGCTCAACTCGACCGCCAACGGCGACGTCAACTGCAACGGCGTCTCCAACTCCACCGACGTCTCCGACTTCATCAACATCTGGTTCGAAGAGCAGGCCGGCCTCCGCCCCTGGTCCAACTGCACGATCTGACGAGATCCCCCTCCGCAACGCGGAGGCGGAAATGCGTGATGGGCGTCCAGCCCATCACGCGAGGGGGAGGCGTTGGACGTCCGGATGCCCGCCAGACATCAAGCCCTCAAGGGGGCCACTACCGGCCGCTCTGGGCCGATAGTGCGTCGCACCTTTCGCGCACGTCAACACGACCGGCTCAAAGCCGCCGTAGTAGCATCCCCCACGCCCACGCCCACGCCCTCCCTCACCTGCTCACGCACGCGGATCCCCGCGCTCCTCCAGCACAACTGGTCGCCATCCCATCCGGGGAAGGGCCAGAAGCCGCCCCAAACAGAAACGGCCCGCGGAGGTTCGCTCCGCGGGCCGTGAAATGTCCTCGCTCAATGCTGCGAGCTCCGCGGCCCTTACCGCACCTGCTCGCTCACGTTCTCGAACGCCCACTCGCTGTCCACCGACCAGTAGTAGCGGCCGATGTCGCCGCCGTCGGTGGTCGCGGCGATCGAGATGTTGTCCCCGGCGCTGCCGCCGGCGAGCTCGCCCGCCGGCTTGGGCGCACCGGCGATGAAGTCGCTCAAGAGCGTGATCTGCCACGTGTCCTCGCCGAACACGTCGATCACCGTCGGCGTCCACCAGTAGATCACCAGCCGACTCTCGCTGTCACGCCCGATGACGTTCAGCCCGCCCCAGCTCGTGATGTAGCTGGTCGTGCTCCCCTGCTGCAGCGCCGGTCCGCCCGACTGCTGCGACAGGTCGTCGTTCCGCCAGTCGCCGCCGAACTGCGGCACCCACCACGTCACGAGCACCTGGCCCGCGTCGTCCGTGCCGGCGAGGTTGATCCCGCCCCACGGCGTCAGGTACGGCGTCACCACGCCGGTGAGGCGCGGCGCTCCGGTGATCTCCGACAGGTTCGACACGTTCCAGCCGCTGAACCCGTCGCCGGTCCACACCGTCCAGATGTCGCCCTGGGCGGTGAGCCCCGCGATGTTCAGCCCGTTCCAGCTCGTGACGTAGCTCGTCAGCGGGCTCACGAACACCGGCAGGTTGGTCGCCCCGCCCGCGCGGAGCTGCTCGTAGAGGTTCTCCGTCGACCACGCCGTGCCGCCCGCGTCCAGCGCCGCGCCCGAGCGGAAGATCACGACGTCGCCGGCCGCGTCGCGCCCGGCGATCACCGTCGTCGGTGATGGGCCGTTGCTGTGGAAGACCGTGACCTGCCCGACGATCACCGGCGCCCCGGTGACCTCGCCGTTGAGGTGCCGCACCGTGAACGTGTCGGTCCCCGCGACCTGACGCAACAGGTACACGCCGTTGCTCGCGACGATCGCGGCGTGCCCCAGCCCGTCGGCCGGGCTGACCCACGCCACGATGTCCCCCGCCACCGGCGGCAGCGTCGTGAACTGCGTGAGGTCGACCGCCGACCAGCCGTCGCCCGAGTCGCGCACGAGCAGCACCGGACGGTTGTTGTCGTCGTTGGAGACAATGAAGAACGAGTCCACGCCCACGCCGATGCCGACGTTCGAGCCCGGCGTTCCGGTGATCGGCACGCCCGTGGAGACGCGGACCGTCAGGAGCACCACGTTGGTGGTCTCGGTCCCGTTGGTGAACACGTAGCGCAGCGCGTCATACTCCCCCGCGACCGTCCCGTTGTACGTCCACGTGAACGACTCGCCCGGATTGATCGTCGCCGGCGCCGCGACGCTCAGCGTCCCCTCGACAACGCTCTCGATCCGCAGCGTCAACGGACCGGCAAGGTCCAGCCGCTCGGGGTGGAGGTTGAACAGCTCGCTGTACGTGATCGTGAGCGGCACGCCCGCCGTGGCCCCGCGCAGCGTCGCGAACAGCTCCACCGGCGTCGGATCGCCCGGCGGCAGCTCGGGATCCTCGCCCGGAGGCGGGTCTTCACCAGGCGGGGGATCTTCCCCCGGAGGCGGCTCTTCCTCGCCCGGAGGCGGGTCGATCGGTGGGTCGACGGGCGGATCAACCGGCGGATCAACCGGCGGCGGCGGATTGAGATGGAAGAAGTAGAACCCGCCCGCGTCGGAGTTCCCGCCGGTGTCCGCGAACGGCACCGCGATCAGCGCCCGCTCCCCGAACACCGCCACCGCGCCGCCGAACGCCGCGTTCGTGGTCGGCGTCGGCGACGTGAACCGCGTCCCCGCGTCCCACACCCCGCCGGTGCGCACATACACCACCACCGCGCCGGCGTTCTCGATCGAGCCGACCTCCTCGAACTGGGCGCCGACGAGGATCCGGTCGCCCTCGACCGCGACCGCGGCCCCGAAAAACTGGTCGTGACTCGGCGTCGCCGGCAACACCTTGAGCTGCCTGGTCCACACGCCCTCGACCAGCGTGTACACGTACGCGCTGCCCGCGCCGATCAGCGACGAGTTGTCGTCGCGCGGCGCGCCGATCACCAGCGTCGTCCCGTCGTACGCCAGCGACTGCCCGAACCGCGCCCCCTGCCGGGCGTCGCTGGCGATGATCTTCTGCACGAACGACCACGTCCCGCCCGAGAACTCGAACGCGTACACCGACCCCGTGTCCACCCCGAACGACGTGTCGTCCGTATCCGCGCTGATGAACGCCCACCCGCCGCGTATCCCGATCGAGCGGCCGAACCACTCGCGCCCGTCGGCGTCGGGGGCCTGCAGCTTCTGGATCTGCGACCACTCCGTCCCCGTGCGCTGGTAGACGTACGTCGCGCCGATGTCCGTGAGCCCCGGGCCGTCCTCGCGGTACGCGCCGATCATCACCGTGTCGCCGTCGATCGCGACCTGGTCGCCGAAGCGGTCCCGCAACGTCCCGTCGCCCGCCAGCAGCTTGGCCTGCTCGGTCCATACGCCGTCATCGCCGCGCACGAACACGTACGCCGCGCCGAGATCCTGGATCGTCCCCTCGTCACGGATGCTCGCGCCCACGACGATCGTGTTCCCGCTGATCGCCACCGCGTTCCCGAACCGGTCGTCCGCGCGCCCGTCGGTCGACAGCAGCTTGGTCCGCTCGACCCACGTCTCGCCCACGCGCTGGAACACGTACGCCGCGCCCGCGTTGGCGCCGTTGACGTTGTCGTCCAGCCGCGCCCCCATCACCGCCCACTCGCCGTCTACCGACATGCGCTCGCCCAAGAACGAGCTCGTCTGCGGCTCGGCCGCGAAGTAGACCGGCCCGATCGGCTCGGGGGCCGCCAGCAGCGTCCGGGGTTCGAGTGACTGGAACATGGACGCCCCGCCGGCGTCCGTGAGTATGGTGGCGATCCTGCCACGCCGAGAAGATTCAGATGTCATCGGATGAAACCTCTTTAAGACGGAAGCGCCCGATGGGGCGGCTCTGCGCCTATGTGTTCGTACTCTAACCCACGCCCGCGCCGAAGCCACCCCACGCCGCCCATTACCGGCCTCTGGCGCCCACCGCAACCGGAAAATCCACCGAACCATCCCGCACGTACACCTCTCGGCCGGATCCCCGTCATCCATATAAAAAACCCGGACGCCGCCGTGGCGTCCGGGTCAATGTCACATGCTGGTCGCACAGGCGTCCCGCCCGTGTCCGTCGGTGGCACAGGCGTCCCGCCTGTGTCCGTCGGTGGCACAGGCCGTCCCGCCTGTGTGGCATGGCCCGCACACGCCCCCGCCGCCTGCCGCTTTACGCCGCCGCCAGGTCGCTCACGCTCTCCACGCTCCACGTCCCGCCCGTCGACCAGAAGTACCGAACGATCTCGCCCCCGCTCGTCGTCCCGACGATCGAGATCGAATCCCCCACCGCCGCGCCGCTCAGCTTGCCCGCCGGCGACGGTGCATCAGGGATGTCGTCCGACAGCACGTTGATCTTCCACTGGTCCGACCCGAACGCCTCAGCCATGCCCGGGGCCCACCAGTACGCCACCAGCCGCCCCGACTCGTCACGCCCGACGACGTTCAACCCGCCCCAGCTCGTCACATAGCTCACCACGCTCGACGCCTCCAGCGCCGGCCCGCCGAACGCGCCCGTCAGGTCATCGTTGCGCCACTCCCCGCCCAGCGACGGCACCCACCACGTCACCACCACGTTCCCGTCCGCGTCGGTGCCCGCAATATTGATCCCCGACCACGGCGTCAGATACGCCGTCACCGAGCCCACCACCGGCCCGGCGCCCGTGATCTGCGACAGGTTGCTCGCCGACCACCCCGAGAGGCCGCTGCCCGTCCACAGCGTCCAGATGTCCCCCTCGGCGGTCACGCCCGCGATGTTCACGCC
>Ga0163153_10005030_pt1 | contig 15969 bp, 12 predicted proteins | sample OliLakLV19MP6IB1_FD_148629 | JGI IMG/M metagenome (GOLD analysis project Ga0163153, IMG submission 148629) | Freshwater microbial mat bacterial communities from Lake Vanda, McMurdo Dry Valleys, Antarctica - Oligotrophic Lake LV.19.MP6.IB-1 | ecosystem: Environmental > Aquatic > Freshwater >... | reverse complement strand
TGGCGGAGGTAATCGCCGACGGGCCGGCCGGCGCCGAGATAATGGTGGGCGGCCAGTTGTTCGTCGAACCAGGGGACTTCGTGTTCCGGCACGAGGCGGACGCTGGTGGCCGGCTCGGTTCGTGTTGCGGGAAGATGGTTTGCTGTCATCCCAGACCACGAAACCAAAAAAGGGTGCTGAAGTCTGGCGGAATCTTTTGTCCCCTATCCCCAATCACTTCGACGTGCAAACCGGAGAACCTTGGCCAATCTCCATCTCACTGGGATTTGAGCTTTGTTTTCCCCAAAACCTTTTGCTTAATTGCGCCCGATGTTTAAACGACAGGCGCAACTGACGCGAAACACGAAAGAGACCCGGATCTCGCTCAAGCTGCTGATCGATGGCGGAGGGAAGTCATCGATCAAGACGGGGATTCCGTTCTTCGATCACATGCTGACCCTGCTCGCCAAGCACGCGGTGATCGATCTCCAGTTGCGCTGCAAGGGCGACTTGGACGTGGACGGTCATCACACGGTGGAAGATTGCGGCATCGCGCTCGGTCAGGCCTTTCGCGAGGCGTTGGGTGACAAGAAAGGAATCCGCCGCTATGGAACGGGGTTCGACCCGCGCAATCCATTCACCGGCGAAGCCCATGTGCCTATGGATGAATGTTTGGGGCGAAGCGTCGTCGATTTCAGCGGCCGGCCCTATTTGGTTTGGCGTGGTCTGGATAAAATGCAGTACAAGAACCTCAGCCTCGCTGAAAAGCGGCAGGACATGTCGAGCGCCTTCCGCTTTGGATTGGCGCGTGAATTCTTCCAAGGATTTGCCAACGAAGCGCGGTGCAACCTGCATCTGGAACTTTTATACGGAGAAGAACCACATCACGTCGTGGAGGTACTTTTCAAAGCTTTCGCGAAGTCATTAGATTTTGCGTGTCAACGCGATCCGAGAATTGCAGGACTGATCCCATCAACCAAGGGAGCGCTGTAAGCCGGGCTGAATAAGCCCGGATCGACCCCCGTCCAAACATGGCGACGCAACCGGAAAAACCCGATGTTCCTGACGACCGACTGGTGCGTCGAGCGCAGCGTGGTGACATGGTTGCGTTTGAAGAATTGCTGAGGCGGCATCGGGACAAGATTTATGCGCGGGCCTTCAGCATGATGCGGAATGAAGACATCGCATCGGATCTTTCTCAAGAAGCGTGGGTGAAAGGCTGGCAGCGCCTGAAACAGTTTCAGGGCGATTCAAGCTTCGTAACGTGGATGACGAGAATAGTGATCAATTTATGTCTCGACCAGTTGCGAAAGCAGAAGCGCCAGCGCGCCGAGTCCATCGAACATCTGGACGAGGAACTGGGCGGCGTAGAGCGGCAGATGCCGGTTGTCACTGTGAATCCCACGGAAGGTCTGGAGCGCGGCGAGTTGAGGGCGAGAATCGACCGGGCGCTGGGGCTGCTCAGTCACGAGCATCGGACAGTTTTGATTTTGCACGAGTTTGAAGATCTCGAATACAAAGAGATCGCAAAGCGCATGGAATGCTCCATCGGCACCGTCATGTCGCGCCTGTTTTATGCGCGACGGAAAATGGCGAACTTGATGGCAAGCTACAAGAGAGAGGAAATGGGTTAGAAAATGAACTGGGAACAACAGCTAGAGTTACAAGCATGGGTCGATGGTGAACTGTCGGCGGGCGACGCGCGACGAGTGTCGGCCTTTGCCGACGCCCATGCGGACGCCCGTGCCCTGGTCACCGAACTTCGCATGGCCAAGGCGTTCATTGCCCCCAACGAATTTGAAGTCAAAGTCCCGGACACCCGGGAATTCTACTGGAGCCAGGTCCAGCGCCGCATCGAAAGCGCTGAATCTGTGCGCGAAACCTCCCCTGCCCTTTCATGGCCGTTCGTCTGGCGCCGTTTGGTCTCTCCGCTTTCGGGCGTGGCGCTAGTCGCTTTTCTCGCTGTGGTTTCATTCAACACCTTCCGGGGACCGGCCATTGAGGACGGCTCCCGCCACATGGTGGAGGTGGAGAATCTGTCCGACGATGTCGGCTCGATTTCCTACCGTTCACAGTCGGAAAACATGTTCGTGGTCTATCTTTACAAAAAGGATCAGGACAACGAGGCGCAGGCGGAGCCAATGGACGATTCGTTCTTTCAATGAGCCATAGCCTGTTTTCGCGCCGGACAGCACGGTGCCTTCTTGCGTTGCTCCTGCTGACCGGCAGCACGGTGGAGAGCTTTGCCGCCAACTTGAGGCTGGAAGCCAAGCTCATCTGGGGCACCAACGATGAGAAGTCTCCTGATCCGGCCCACAAGGAAGTCGATGCAGCGACCAAGGAAAAGCTGCGCAACGTCTTTAAGTGGAAAAATTACTTTGCCGTCAACCGCGTAACCAAGCCGGTTCCGTCCCGGGGAAGCAACCACTTCAAACTGAGCGACGAATGCACCATCGAGATCAAAGAGCTCGAAGGTCCGACCGTGGAAGTGAAGCTCATCGGCAAGGGCAAAGAGGTCCACAAGACGACGCTGACCATCAGCAAAGGCCAGTCGGTCGTTTATTCCGGAGACGACAAGAACCAAAGCGCTTGGTTTGTCGTCATCACCGAGCTGGGTGAAAAGTAAGCGGAGCAAGGTTTCGGGTTCTTCTCAAATCGTCCCTCATCCGAGACTTTCATTCATGCAGCGGGCGTCTTCCGGTGAGGTCAAACTTCTTCCCGCTTATCACATCAGGTTCAGGTTGGCGAAGTGTTCGCCATCCACTTCAGACGAGGGTGCCTGATGCCATCTCCCTCCACGCCCCTTCGTTCCCATCCACCCACAGAGCACCGTTCGACGACAAAGAAAACGCCCCGCAATTTGCGGGGCGTTTCTGTTCTCAAATGACTGCCAGGTTTAGGCGCTGGCCAGTTCCTCGTTCGTGGCCACGTTATAGATCTTGAACTGCTCGGCGTGCATCGAGGGTTCGGGACGGAACAGCAGCCGGCCGAAGTAACGCTTCTCGATCTCGGTCAGCAACTTCTCGTCCTCTGTGCGGAGACGCTGGAGCACGGCGGGATGCACGGCGATGCGGAGCTGGAAGTCCGATTCATCACGCGGACGCTTCTTCAATATCTCGTTCAGCTTGCGCTGGATTTCCACGCTCATGGTCTCGGGGCTCTTCACCTTGCCCTTGCCCTTGCAGTACGGACAGTCGTCATACACGGCCGCACGGACGCTTTCGCTGTGGCGCTGGCGGGTCATCTCCATCAACCCAAGCTGCGAGATGGGCAAGATGTGGGTCTTCGCCTTGTCGCGCCGGAGGCCGTCGCGCATTTTCGTGTACACCTGCTGCTGGTCGCGGCGAGATTTCATGTCGATGAAATCGAGCACGATCAGGCCGCCCATGTTGCGCAGGCGGAGCTGGCGGCAGATTTCCTCGGCGGCTTCAAGGTTCACCTTGAGGATGGTGGATTCCTGATCCTTGCTGCTCTTGTGGCGTCCGGTGTTGACGTCGATGGCGACCAGCGCCTCCGTTTCGTCCACGACGATGTAGCCGCCGCTCTTCAGATGCACCTGCCGGCTGAAGGTGGACTCCAACTGGCGCGTAATTCCAAAGCGATCAAAGATCGGCTGGTGATCCGAGTACAGCTTCACCTTGTCCGCCGAGCGCCGTGAAATCTTGGTGATCATGGCGCGCATCCGGTCATAGGCCTGCGAGCTGTCCACGACGATTCGCTCCACGTCCTCGGTGAGGAAGTCGCGCACCGTGCGCTCGATCAAGTCCGGCTCCTGGAAGACGCACGTCGCGTTCGGCTGCTTCTTGATCTTGTCCTGAATCCCGCTCCATTCCTCGAGCAGAAGGGCGAGGTCGCGGACGAAGTAACGCAACTGCTGGCCTTCACCAACCGTCCGCATGATGACGCCCATGCCGTCCGGAATTGTCAGTTGCCGCAAAATTTTCTTCAGCCGCTGGCGTTCTTCCTGGTTCTCGATCTTGCGCGAAATGCCGCTCTGATCGGAGTTCGGGAGCAGCACGAGGTAACGTCCGGGCAGAACGAGGTTTGTGGTGACGCGCGGTCCCTTGGTGCCAATCGGACCTTTGGTGACCTGCACGATGATGTCGGCGCCGGGCGGATACAGACGCGGGATGTCCTTCTGCGTGATCTTGGGCTTCTCGCGACGACGACCGCCTTCGCGTTCCACGACTTCCACGCCGCTGTCAAAATTGCTCGGAACGATGTCCCAGTAGTGGAGGAACGCGTTCTTCTCGAAGCCGATGTCCACGAACGCCGCCTTCAAGCCGTCTTCGAGATTGCGCATCTTGCCTTTGAAGATGCTGCCCACGAGCCGTTCCTCGGACGTGCGTTCAATCGTGAATTCTTCCAGCTTTCCTTCTTCCGAGACCGCGACGCGCGTCTCCAAAGCTTCGGCATTGATGATCACTTCCTTGTGCGTCTTCTTCACCGGACGGATCAGCTTCTGCACCTTCTTGATGACCTTGGCGGCGGTGGCCTTGATCGCTTCAAAGAGCGTCTTCGGCTTCTCCGCCACATGCACGGGAGTGTAAATCTCCTCGGCGACTTCCGCCGGCGTGTCGAGATGCGGTTCGCGGAACTGGCGGTTGCCCGGAGCCTCGGCGTCTTCGGCGACGGCCGTGGGCAAACCTTCAGGCGGAAGGCCGGCGGCGACATTCTCAGCGCGTTCAATTTCCTTCTGATAGCGCGAGCGCTCGAAGAGAGGTTCGCCGGACAACGCGGGCTTTTCGCCCACCGCATCCGCACGGGCCTGCTGGGCTTCCCGATCCTGGTTTTTGTTGGCGGGCTTGGGAGCGCCGCCGCCGCCACCGCTGGGACGGAAGCGCATTCCGCCCCGGCGACGACGACCGAAGTTTTTTTGATCACTCATATTTTATTAAGACCTTCTATGGATATACACGTTTTGCAAAATGCCTGCGGCGATCAACGAGCAGAGCACTGAAGACCCGCCATAACTCAGCAGCGGCAGTGGCACCCCCGTCACGGGCATCAAGCGAATGTTCATGCCGATATTGATGAAGACATGGCTGAAGATCATGGCGACCACGCCCACAGCCAGCAGCTTGCCCAGGCGATCGCGCGCCTGGCCGGCAATTCGTATGCCGGTAAACAGCAACACGGAGTAAAGCGCGACGACCGTCACGCTCCCCATGAATCCTTTCTCCTCGGCAATGACGGAGAAAATGAAATCGTTATGCGCCACGCCGCGCGGCAGGTAGCCCAGCGCGTTCTGCGTCCCCTCGCGCCAGCCCTTGCCCATCAATCCGCCCGAGCCGACGGAGATGAGCGCCTGGTCCACGTTGTAGGAATCGTCGCGCGAACGGCGCCGGGCGGCCGCCTTCTGAAGAGGCGTCGCATTCCCGGACACGCCGTCCATGCCAAAGTAAACGAGCAGCCGGCGCTTCTGGTAATCCTCCAGCTTCACCTGCCATTGCGGCGGCGCGAACAGCACGTCGATCAGGATCAGCGCCACCAGAATGCCCGACCCGCCGACCAGCGTGGTGATGTAACGCGGTGGCACGCCGGCGACAAACAGCATGGTGAGCCCGACCGGCAGGAGGATGAGCGCGGAACCCAGGTCCGGCTCCTTCATGATGAGGAGGAATGGAAGCGCGATCATCCCGATGGCCGACCAGAAGACGCGCTTCAGCTTCAGCTCGCCCAGCGGACGGCTGAGGTAATTGCCCATCGCCAGGATGAAGGAAATTTTGGCGAACTCCGACGGTTGCAGCGAAAAGAATCCCAGGTCGATCCAGCGTCGCGCACCCCAGCCCTGAGTGGAACCGATGCCTGGTATGACCACGGCGATGAGCAGCAGAATCGTGCCGAAATAGGCCACGAGCGACCAGCGCGCCAGAATCCGGTAGTCCACCAGGCAGAGCGTCGCCATCGCGCAGCCACCGACGCAGTACCAGACGATCTGCCGCACCCACGCCAATCGGTGCCAGGGCGTGAGCGACGCTGATTCATTCGCCTGCGTGGCGCTGTAAACGAAGAGCGCGCCGACAATCATCAGGCCGAGGATGGCGATGATCATCAGCCAGTCCACTCTCGGCTGACGGTGCTCGTTGACGGGGAAGGAGATCATGGTTTGTTCACCGCCACGGAGAGGCGTCCTTCCGCGTCCAGCTTTTGAATGGCGCGGTAAATCTTGGCAACCACCGGCGCGCAGGTGCCGCCGCCCGACACGCCTTCCTCGACCATCACCACGACGACCCAGCGCGGATTCTCAAACGGAGCGCAGGAGGCGAACCAAGTGGTGTGCCCAACAATCTGACCGCGCGGATTGGTGATCTGGGCAGTGCCGGTCTTGCCGCCAATCTTCATGCCGGGAACGAGCGCCGCCTTGCCGGTGCCGCCTTCCTCCACGTCGGCCAGCATGGCTTCGCGGGTGATCTGGAGCGTGCGGTCGCTCACGCCGAGATTGTTGCGCGGCGGCTTGGTTGGAAACTCGATGACGGTTTCGTCGCTGTTCGGATCAGCCGGCTCAATGCGCTGGACCAGCCGGGGCCAGAGCACTTTTCCGCCGTTGACGATGGCTGAAATCATGACGGCCATTTGCAGCGGGGTCACACTGACCCGGCCTTGTCCGATGCAGATGTAAGCCGTGTCCGGCGCAATCCAGCCGCGTCTGACTTCCACCAGCTTCGGCAAATCGCCACCCGTCTCCTGACTGCTCAACAGCCCGGTCCTCTCGCCGAGATGCAGTCGCTGCCCCAGGCGAATGATGGACTCGATGCCGGCCCTGATGCCGTTGGTGATGAAGTAGGTGTTGCTCGATTTGATGAACGCCTTCTTGAAATCGTATTCGCCCTTCTCAGCTAGATCTTCGATGGGCTTATTGCGACCGGGCACACGGATGTAGCCGGGACTGTGAATTTTTTCCAGTGGATCGATGCCCGCCTCCAAGATCGCAAGACCAGTGACCGCCTTGAAGATCGATCCCGGCGCATATTTTTCCTGCATGGCGCGATTGATCTGCGGCTTCTGTTTCTCATCGCTCAGGCGGAACCAATCGTTGCTGCTGATGCGCGGGATGAAGAGATTGGGATCAAACGAGGGCGACGAAGCCAGCGCCAGGACATCCCCCGTGTGCGGGTCCATGACCACCGCAGCGCCACGAACACTGCCGGCCATCGCGGATTGCAGCGCGCTCTCCGCCACCTGTTGAATGGCGGCGTCGATGGTGAGCACCACGTTCTTGCCCGGCTCGGCGGCCATCCAGACGTTCTCGGACTGCCGGTAGCCCAGGCTGTTGACAAGCACGGATTTCACGCCGGCCTTGCCCCGGAGTTCCGCGTCGAACTCGCCTTCAATCCCGACATTCCCGCGATAATCCGGAAGACGGAAATTGAAGTCCGCGACTTCGCCTTCGAGCGAACGGTTGTCCCGGACGAGATAGCCGAGGACATGGGCGGCGAGGTTGGTGCCGGGATATTGGCGGGTGGGCTGGATTTCCAGATCGATGCCGGGCGGATTGGCGGAGCCTTCCAGCAGCCGTGCGATCTGCTGCTGATCGAGGTTCATCAGCACCGGCAGCGGCAGGGCGAGCTGGTTGGTGTAGTGCTTCATGAAGTCCCCGAACGTGAAAGGGACCGGCTGCTGAAGAATGGTCGCAACCTGCTGGACGGTGTTGCTGGCGACGCGGTAGCGGACCTGCGCCTCCAATGCGCGCCGCTGGGCGACGGTCTGTTTAGGATACTGCATCTTGACGGGATTCACCCCGATCCAGCGCTTCAAGAAGGGCAGCGAGTTGGTGACCATCTGCATCTGCTGCTTCCGGCTGCGGCTGTATTCGGCGCGGAACTCTTCGCGCAGCTCGTCAAGGTAAAGGCTGACGTTGTAGCTGGGCCGGTTCTCAGCGATGGCCACGCCGTTTCGATCCAGGATCTTGCCGCGAATGGCCGGGATGCGAACGGTACGGAAGGACTGCGACTTCTGGTTCTCCGTGTAATGACGGTAGGAAATGATCTGCACCCACCAGAGACCGACGACAAGAATCCCGAGGCCCAGCAGCACCGCGAGCGTCAGCGCCCGCAGGTACGGGTCGTTCTTCTTGAGTTGGTCGAAGACGATCATGGGGTGTAAGGAAAGGGGTGATGACCAATGTCCAATGACCAATGTCCAATGTCCAAACGCAGGGCGCGAAGCTTTCCGCCCTTGGACATTGGAAATTGGTCATTGGTCATTAACATCATCTGCTCCTTTTAATCTGCCGGTCAGGGCGGAAGCTGCTTTCGCCCACTGGCCGATAGCTGAAGGTTTCGCCAATGTGCTCGAACGCGAAGAACCACAACGGAGTCACCGCTCCACCCAGCGCGCTCATGGCGAACCATTGCCAGAGCGAGAACCAGCCCAGCAACGGCTGCACCTGTGTGTTCATCAGCAGGACCAGGGTCAGCAACGGCGCCGCCGCCGTCGCACATGCGCCCAGAATAAACTGTGCATACGGTTGCTGGCGCAGGATCAGCTCGCGGAACTGATGAATCACCAGGCCCACGAGAAAGAGCGGCAGCAGGCTCACGCCCAGCGGATTCGCGGAGAGCGAATCCATCCAGAGCGCGCCGCACAGCGCGACGATGGTGAAGCTCAGCACGCCTCCGCTGAGCGCGGCATAAACGACGAGGCTCGGAATCAGGTCCACCTGCACGCCGAGCAGATGGCGAAACTCGTTGATGGTCGCCTGTGCGAAGACCGCGAGGTAGGCGACGACGAGGATGGCGATGGTGTTGAACCAGTTCATTCGGAGGAAGGCGTCTTCGCCGCCGCGCAAATCGTAAATGGCAAATCGCAAATCATAAATCCCTCACGGCATCAGGACGAAGACTTCCTCCAGCCGGTTCATGTTCACGGCGAGCCGCACCTGGGCTTCCTTGTAAAGGCCGTAGCCCATGCTGCGCGAGTCGGCGATCTGGCCGACTGCGATTCCTTTCGGGAACACGCCGCCCATGCCGCTGGTCACCACGATCTGCCCCGGCACCAGCTTGCTGTTGCGCGAGAGATAGCTCAGGTCCACGAGCGCATGGTCGAGCGGACTGGAGGAGGCGGGCGCGATCACGCCCTGCTCACGGCTCCGGTCATCCCCGACCAGCACCGAGACGCGGCAGTCCGGATCCCCCACGAGCACCACCTGTGACTGGGCAAAGCTGACTCCTGAAACACGGCCGACCAGACCTGCGATGGTGACGACCGCCGCGTTGGTCAGCACGCCGTCGCGTGAACCGCGATCAATGGTGATGGTCTTCCACCAGTTCACCGGGTCACGTGCAACGACGCGGGCCATTTTCGGCTTGAAGGGATATTGGCGCGGGATGTTGAAATAATCGCGGAGACGTTCGTTCTCTCGCTTCCATTCCTCCGCCTGCCGAAAGTAAAGCTGCGAGAGCTGGTTGGTCTTGTGCTGCCATTGCAACTGACGGATGAGCTCGCGGCGGGAGAGGAGCGAGTAGCTGGAGTTTTCCGCCATTTCGCCAAGGGAACCGGACAGGCCGAAGAAGGGAACGAAGACGCCGCTGATCGCGAGCTTCAAGTTCGCCACCGCCCGGCTGGGCAGCTTGAGCAGGACGAAGGTGAAGACAATCACCACGCCAAGTGCTATGTAATGCGGCCGTTTTAACATCGGTTCACCCGTATCCCGGCTCGACAAGGAGCCGGTGTGGAGCTGCTCCAACCGGAGCAGGCTCGCTGCATGAACATGAGGCCGCCGTGCAACGGCTCAGTCGTTCAGATGTTGGGCGAACGCTAGGCGCGGGTGCCAGTGCTGTTCGTGACCCGCTTGAGGAATTGAAGTTCTTGCAGCACGCGGCCCGTGCCCATGGCCACGGCGCTGAGCGGATCGTCGGCGATGTGGACCGGCAGCCCGGTCTCCTCTGCCACCAGCCGATCAATGCCCCGCAACAATGCTCCACCGCCGGCCATCACGATCCCCCGGTCAACCAGGTCGGCCGAGAGTTCAGGTGGACAGCGTTCGAGCGTGATGCGGACAGACTCCAAAATACTTGAAAGCGGTTCCTGCAATGCCTCGCGAATCTCCTCCGACCGTATTGCCAACGTCTTGGGCAATCCGGCGGACAAATCGCGACCCTTCACTTCCATCGTCAATTCCTGCTCCAGCGGGAACGCAGATCCTATCCGGATCTTGATTTCCTCCGCCGTGCGTTCGCCAATCATCAAGTTGTAGGCCCGCTTCATGTGCGCAACGATCGTCTCGTCAAACTCGTCCCCGCCCACCCTCAGGCTGCGGCTGAAGACGATGCCGGCGAGGGAGATGATTGCGATTTCGCAAGTTCCTCCGCCGATATCAACGATCATGTTGCCCGCCGGTTCATGAACCGGCAGACCGACGCCGATGGCCGAGGCCATCGGTTGTTCAATAAGGTAAACCTCGCGCGCACCCGCATGGGTGGCCGAGTCTTTGACGGCCCGTTTTTCCACTTCCGTAATGCCACTCGGCACTGCAACCACCACGCGGGGGGCGATGAGCTTGCGATGATGCACCTTCTGGATGAAATGCCGGAGCATGGCCTCGGTGATTTCAAAGTCGGCAATGACGCCGTCTTTCATGGGCCGGATGGCCACGATGTTTCCAGGAGTGCGGCCCAACATTCTCTTGGCCTCTTCGCCGACGGCCAGAACGTTGGTAGTCCCTGCTTGGATGGCTACAACGGAAGGCTCACGCAGGACAATGCCTTGATCCCGGACGTAAACGAGAGAGTTTGCCGTCCCTAGATCAATGCCAATGTCGTTGGAAAACAGGCTTTTAACTTGCGCGAACATGAGTTGTGCCTAGCACGAGGCCCAAGGTATGAGGCAGAAAGGAACAAGGTCAAGCGTTTAGACTCATGCGAATGAAATCAGCCGCTGCGGCCAAGTTTCCCTCCTTCCGATCCCAATCTTGCCCTCTCTCCCGCTCCTGATCCCACGTCGCGGAGCCGCTGCACGAAGTCTCCCTCCCGCAGGCTGGACGTCGCGCCTTGGTTTTCGGAAGCTCCGTGCAAACACAACGCCACCGTCGGCCCAGCAAACCGTTAAACTCAACATGAGCGAAACAATGCGAACACTCGGACTCCTCACTTCCACCGCCCTCCTCCTGGCCGCACCGGCCTTCGCCGAAGTGCCCGTTCCCTACAATTCCGAAAAGTCCACGAACCGCCCGCTCGCGCCCGAGGCCGCCGCCGCGCACTGGAAACTTCCCGCCGGCTTGACGGCCACCGTCTTCGCCGCCGAACCCGACGTGCGTCAGCCCATCGCGATGGCCATGGATGATCGCGGTCGCCTGTGGGTCGCGGAATGTTACACCTACGCCGAGGTGCGGAAGGGGTTCGACAGCGGACTGCGCGACCGCATTGTGATCTTCGAGGACGTGGATGGCGACGGGCGTTTCGACAAGCGCACGATCTTTTGCGAAGACCTGCAACGCCTCAGCAGCGTCGAGATCGGCTTCGGCGGCGTGTGGGCCATCACCAGCCCGACCATGATTTTCATTCCCGACCAGAACGGCGACGACCGGCCCGATGGTCCGGCGCAAGTGATTCTTGATGGCTTCGAGTGGCAGCGGAACCATCACACGATGGCGAATGGTTTGCGCTGGGGACCGGACGGCTGGCTCTACGGACGGAACGGCATTCAAGCCATCTCCGCCATCGGCAAACCGGGCACGGCGGAGGCGAAGCGCGTGAAGACCAACGGCGGCATCTGGCGTTTTCATCCGCAGCGTCAGACCGTGGAAATGGTCTGTGACGGCACGACGAACCCGTGGGGCATGGACTGGAACGAATACGGCGAAGCCTTCTTCATCAACACCGTCATCGGCCATCTCTGGCACGTCACCGCAGGCGCACATTTCCGCCGGATGCACGGCAACGATCTGAATCCATACATCTACGAAATCATCGAGCAGCACGCCGACCACGTTCACTGGGCGGCGGGCGAACGATGGAACGACTGGCAAAAGCTCGGCACCACGGATGCGACCTCGGCGGCCGGCGGCGGTCACGCGCACACGGGGCTGATGTTCTATGGCGGCGACAACTGGCCCGATTCGTGGCGCGGAAAACTGTTCACGATCAATTTCAACGGACGCCGCTTGAACGTCGAGGATGTCACGCGCGACGGTTCCGGTTACGTCGGCAAACACGCGCCTGATGCTGGCTTCTCCGCCGACCCGTGGTTTCGCGGCATCGATTTAATCTACGGGCCGGATGGCGGCGTGTTCATCGCCGACTGGTCGGACACCGGCGAATGCCACGATGACACCGGCGTGTTCCGTCAATCCGGCCGCATCTACAAGATCACCCACGGCCAGCCCGCGCGGCCGGCCGTAACAGATATTGCGAAGCTGCCGCCGCAGGAGCTGTTGCCGCTGCTTGATCACAGGAACGAATTCTTCGCACGCCACGCCCGCCGACGTTTGCAGGAACTCGCCGCAACCGGCGCGGACCTCACGAACATCCGCGCTGCGTTGCGCGAGAAGTTCACGAAAGATTCCGACGTCGTGCGGAAGCTCCGTGCGCTGTGGTCGCTGCACGCGAGCGGCGGAACGGACGCTGCGTTCCTTCGCACGCAACTGAACCACGCCAGCGAACACGTCCGGACCTGGGCCATCCGCCTCCTCGTCGATGACCCCTCCGCCATCGCCAGCGACACCGCGTCCATTCAATCGCTCACCACGCTCGCCGCGACCGAGCCATCGTCCTTCGTCCGCCTCGCCCTGGCCTCCGCGCTGCAACGCCTTCCGCTCGCTCAACGCGCCGCGCTGGCCCGCCCATTGATGAGACGCGCGGAAGATGCCGCCGACCATAACCTCCCGCAGATGCTGTGGTACGGCATCGAACCGCTCGGCAGTTCCGACCCCGCCGCGCTCGCCGAGCTGGGGACCGGATGCGAACTGCCGCTCACGCGCCGCTGCATTGCGCGCCGCCTCACCGCAGGCCGCGAACAATCCGACGCGCCGCTCGACGTCCTGCTGACGAAAGCCGCTGCCGATGCTCGCTGGCAGGCCGATGTTCTCGCCGGTATGCGCGACGCGCTCAAAGGCGAACGCCAGGCCACGCCGCCGGGCGCGTGGAAGACCGTCGCCCCCGTCTTCGCCAAGAACACCGACGTGCAAGTGCAGGAATCCTTCCGTGCGCTCGGCGCAGTGTTCGCCGATCCGTTCGCCCTCGAAGCATCCCGCGTCACCGCGCTTGATCCTTCCGCAAACATCGAGACTCGCCGGACCGCGCTGCGTTCCTTGATCGACAGCCGCGCCGCTGGATTGCGTGGCGTCTGCGAAACCGTCCTGACCGTCCCCGGACTTTCAGCCATCGCCGCCAACGGTCTGGCCTTGGAACAGGATTCAGCCGTGGCGGATGTCATCCTCGCGAAGTTCGCCGCCATCGCGCCCGCCGAAAAAGGCGCGGTGCTCAGCGCACTCGTCTCGCGTGCCGCATGGGCGTTCCGCGTGCTGGAGGCAGTGGCGTCCGGCAAACTGCCGCGCGCAGAACTCACGGCGTTTCACGCGCGGCAGATCCGCAGATTCGACAATGCCGGTTTGACCAAGCGGCTCGGCGAAGTCTGGGGAGTGTCCCGCGATTCTGACGCGGAGAAGCTCGCGCAGATGACGCGCTGGAAAAAGTTCCTGACTCCCGAGGTGCTCAAGCAGGCGGACAAAACCAAAGGCCGCGCGCTCTACAACCAAGTATGCGCCGCATGTCACACGCTCAACGGCGAAGGCGGAAAGATCGGCCCAGAGCTGACCGGCAGCGGACGCGACAACCTCGATTACCTGCTGCAAAACACTCTCGACCCGAGCGCCGCCGTCGCGCACGAGTTTCAACTCGTCACTCTGAACATGAAGGACGGCCGCGCCCTCAGCGGCTTCGTCCGTTCCCGCACCGAACGCATCATCGTGCTTCAGACCCTGGCCGAAGCCATTTCGCTCTCCGCCGCCGACATCGCCGGAACGGAAAACTCCACCCTGTCGCTCATGCCTGAAGGATTGATCGACGCGCTCCGCGAGAATGAAGTGCGCGATCTGATGGGTTATCTGATGCAGAAATGACGAGGAATCCTCTACAATGTACGTGCATCGTTGAAATGTCCGCGAAAACGCCCGCAGAACGTCACATGCGCGTGTACGTAGAAATAGCGCACCCTTTTGGCGGGTGTCTTAAAAAACGGTCTGCAAACCCCGTTCAGCAGACTTGCAAAGAGGTCGCACGCTCCAGGGCGGGCAATTCACTTTGGCCGGGTTGCAAACCCCGGTCTAAATTCTCACCGACTGGCAGCGCGCCGCGCTTGCCTTCGGTTTTAGGAAGCGCAGTGGCGCGGCTGGGGCGGTCCAACGGCAAACGCGCCAAGATGGCTTCCTTAACGTCAGCCGTGCTGACGTTGGTTCGGCCCGCGCGCTGAGCGATGTAGCGCGCTCGCTTGGCGACGTGCTCGATCCCCGCAACGTAACTGCTCGATCCTTGGGCGTACGTGGCGACACCGTGAATCGCGTCGGCGCTGGATTCCGGCAGATGAATGCGAGCCACGGCCTTCAGGTCCGCCATCGAAAGGATTTCAGCCAGCGCGGCCAGATGGCCGATGCGTCCATCGAACTGCTCCCACGCCCACCCCGTGCGCTCCTGAATGCGTGCCTTGTCCGCAATAAACTGCGGCGTCACACACATGGCCACCGGCACCCCGGAATTGATCAGCTCATTCATCACCCAAGAGATCCGCGAAGGCCGCTTGCGGCAGCGGTAGTCCTGGCTGAGAAGATTGTGCGCCTCGTCAAAGCAGATGATCAGCTTTGCCGCACGCACCGTGCGTTCCACGCGTTCGCGAAGCTGAATGCCCTTCATGGAAAGACCAGAGCTGATGCCGAGCGCCTCCGCGATGCGTCGAAAGAAACTGATGTCATCGTTCGTCGGAGGCACCTGGACGTAACGCGCCAGGCCGGGCCGCTGCTCACACCACGCCTTGATCGCGAATGTCTTTCCCGTCCTGGCCAAGCCTTGGATCAACGTGATGCCGTCACCCTCCGTCGTGTAATCGAGCGCCTCAAACACCTGGCGCGTGATCGCGGTGTCCGCGATGCGTTGGCTTACCAGCCTGGCTCCTTGTTGAAAGTGAGCACGGAGGGTTGGAATGAGATTCGGGAAATACCAGCAGCCCTCAAGGGGCGCAGCGGGATCAAGGCACAGCCTTTCAAGAAGCTCCGCCAGATTCTCGCGAGCGGCAGCATGGCAGGCCCGAACAAAATCTTCGGCAGGATACGCAGAGGGTTGCCGGAGCTCTTTGTTCTTTCGCTCCAGAAATCGCGGATTGTCTTCCTGACAAGTCCGGCCCTCATCAAGATATTCCACCGTTATCTTTTCCGGTTCATCAAGGAGTGCATCCAAATCAGAACACTCACCCTTGAGGAGGTAACGATCATGGCTGCGAGGAATTTCATCGCGCACTTCCCTCACCTGCTTGGCGTTGTAAATCTGACCCGGCCTCATGCCGATGCACTGCATTGCTGATGTGGCCACCTGTACGGGATACGAAGCGATCAATGTTTCGGCGAACCTCTTCAGTCCGCCCGCCTGATGCGACACGTATTGCAGCGCGAAAAGCAGTTCACGATCCGCCTCGCTGTCGAGACGCTCAGCCCGTGCGGCCACCAGGTTGGCGAGAAGGCCGCGCTCGTATTCCGCGCTTGAAGCGTATCCCTGCTGCGTCGGTGCCTGGTCTTGTCCACATTTACGCGTGCTCATGTCGTTTCCTTCCCTTCCGGCCTCGCGAGCCATTCCGCCAGATCCGCAGTTGCTTCCACTCGCTGCTCGAAACGCGGATCGTTCCGATTCACTTTCAAGCCCATCCTGTCCGCTGGTCTTAACCCGGATTGATGGACACCTTTGAGAGGCGGAGTTCATGGGTGTTTTAGTTGAGTTGGTTCTCGAAGTCCACGGGTGTTTGGTAGCCTAGGGCGCTGTGGGTGCGCACGCGGTTGTAGTATTTTTC
>Ga0163153_10005027_pt1 | contig 15975 bp, 9 predicted proteins | sample OliLakLV19MP6IB1_FD_148629 | JGI IMG/M metagenome (GOLD analysis project Ga0163153, IMG submission 148629) | Freshwater microbial mat bacterial communities from Lake Vanda, McMurdo Dry Valleys, Antarctica - Oligotrophic Lake LV.19.MP6.IB-1 | ecosystem: Environmental > Aquatic > Freshwater > Lake... | reverse complement strand
ATGGGCTGGAGGTCGCGATCCGTAATCGGACGCCCCCCAAGCTTCAGCGAAGTGACCAGCCGATGTCGCGCATGGGCACGATCACTAACCTGCGCCAGAACCTCACCGACTAATTGATCGTCGCTGATGTCCCACTGATCTTGATCGAGTGTGATACGCATAGCTCAACTCCTTGTGATAGATACGGGTGTTACTGAGACAGCACTCTGTATCATCGGCAATGGGCGTTGCCGTTTCGCGAACTGAACCGGTTCGGCTGACAACAACGTATTGACCCGATCGATGCGTTGCTGCCAGCGTCGATAAGCCTTCACATGCCGATCGGCCAGCATCGTCAGGCCGACGACATCATCGTTATGGATGTCTCTGATCATGGCCACCGTGGACGGGCCGGTAGCCGAATGAACCATCATCTGAGGCAGGAGCTGTTCTCGCCCCTGACGGAGCCGCGATTGTTCTAGTTGTAGTAGTGACACTGGTAGCGGGTGACGCCTCGTGAGCGTTGCGATATGGCGAGCCTGCTGCTCCAGCCGGCGCAACGGTTGAACCGTTTCTCTCATCCAGGCCATCGCACGCTCTCGGTCCGGCGCTGGTTCAACGTTCGGAGCCAACTGGCTTGGTCTGCCTGTGAAATCTTCGTACCAGAATCTCCTCCAAAAATCGGCATACCATGCAGCGCTGGCATCGACATGCCCCGCGCGCATGATGAAGGAACCAAGCCCATCGGCATCAGTGCTGGATTCATACACACGCACACCTGCACTCCATGAGGGAAACGGAGCCTGCCCTAGAGCATGAAGACACAGCGTCGCAACCTCTTCGGGAATCAATCGATCCTTGCAGGCATGGTGGGCACAAATCTGATCGAACCCACAAGGCGAACAGGCAAGGTCCGGCTGAACCACCCAATGGCCTGGTCCATATGGGCCCGTCTCATGGTGATCGACATGGCCGACCGACAGGTCAATAACCGGGGTTCCAACGCCGACCGCGAGATGCATTGGCCCCGTGTCGTTGGTGAGAAGCAGTTGACAGCGCGAGAGCAAACCGACGAGTTGATTGAGTGTCGTCAGACCGCTGGCATCGAGAATCGGTGCCGCTCCTCGGTTGGCTCGATAAGCCGCTTTAGCCGACTCGATGGCCTCCGCTTCGGCGGCCATGCCGATCACGACAAATCCCACATCAGGATGACGGCTCAGTCGTGCCATCGTCCGGCCAAAATACTCTGGCCGCCAGGCTTTCATGACATCGCTGGCTCCAATCTGTACCGCAATCCACTGACGGACGGTTCGGCCTTGAGACCGAAGAAACACCTCGGCCCAGGCCCGACCATCGGCTGGAACTGTGACCGACAACGGCGAGAAGGCTCCAGGACCGCTCCCGCCCATGGCATAGAGGTCCACCAGATTGAACCGGTTGAAACGTCGATGTCTATGCAGATCCGTGAAGTAAGACAGCCATGGATTTTGCACGATAGGACTGCCGTCCGGCCCTGCCGTAATCCCCCGCAAGTCTGGCGCGCCGATGTATGAGGCAAGCAAGCCGGTCTGGCGATTAAAGGTGAGATTCACAATACGATCGTACCTCGCAGCTCGTAGCGGTGCGGCCCAAGCCGTCATCTCTTGCATCAGCGTCACAAGGCTCTTGGATTGCGTGCGGCAGTCATCGAGCAATCGAGTGAAGTCGAAACTGATGACCTGTCGAAGTCCGGGAAGGAGTGCGGCTGTCGGCGCAAAACTTCGATCGACGACCAGGTCGATCGCGACATCGGGCCATTCCTCGCGCAGCCGGGACAACAAGGGGCCGGTCTGAATCAGATCCCCCATGCGAGTCACATTGATGATGAGCACTTGTTTTATCACACCAAATCTTTCGTCTCGGAGCGATACTCATCCAACATGAGCACCATCAGATCTTCCCGTGACAGCGTACCCATGGGGCCACGTGAACGGATCTGTGCCGCAAGCTGCTTCAGCTCCACCCGTTGGGCGGAAGGAAAGGTTCGTAGGGTCGATGCTACAGATGAAAATGACTCATCGGCTGCTACGGCCAGTGCTGCTGCCTGGCGGTCTCCCCGAAGAATAGACCCGATGCGGTCAGGGCTGGCGACACCGACCTGGGACAAGAGCGCATGCATGCGGTGCACATACGTATGTTCGGCGAGCACGCGCTGACGGGCTTGCGCCGCCATAGCCACGCGCTGCTCGGGCTCGCAAAGCCAGCGGGTGATTTCACCAGGGAGTGCCTCTGAAGACGACACCGTGGCAACTTCACTCGCGGTGAAGAGATCCGGCATCAACGAACGGCGATCGGTAAGCTGAAACGCTCCACAGGAGGCCAGTTCGAAGGTGCGAGGATTGACAAAATCCCCGTCAGGGTCGAGCCCGGCCCCGGCCCAAGAATGTAAGTTCAGGTTCACCGCGCTCGCGTTAAATACTTTCTGACAGGTGTCGGTATCGATCCGAGCACCGTTGCGTTGAAGTATGGAGGTCAGCGCTGTCGCACCGTCCCATTCGTTGCCCCAGAGCTTGAATGTCCAATCATGCCCGAGGAGTCGAGGAAAGATCTCGCGGCGGTTAGCATAACCCGCGCCGACAAATGAGACATCCGACCCGTATTCCTCTCGCTCAGCCTCACTCAACTCCAAAGGGCGGTGCACGGATGGATCGGCCGCCATCGGAAGGTAACGCACATCCTTTGCACCTGCCTGTTTGAGTGCCGCGATGCAAGGGTCTTGCTGGATCACGAACCAGAAGTCATAGCCCGCCGCTAACTGTTGCCAATAGGTGAGATGCCGGTAATTCTCGACAAACCACATCGCCGTCAAAAATTTTTTGCGCCGGAGATGCTCCAGTGCCGGAAGAATTAATGGAGCCTGGGCGAGCGACAGAACAAGATCGGGTGGATCTTCTGCCAACTGAGCCATCGTGATCCGGCTCAGCATCTCCGCATACTTACTCTGTAAAGCTAAGCGATGCTGGGAGTTCTTGAGCAACTCCAGCTGATGATAGCTCGCCGCATGGACACTATGATCGAGCCAGCGTACATCATGCCCGAGCGATTCAAGCGCGCTGACCGCATAACGGGTAATAGGCAATGAACCTCCGTAGATCGGACCGACGACGGCAATGCGAAGCTGTCCACCAGCCTGGGCTGCGGCATTTCGCTGCAAAACTGTTTCAATAGCGCGATGGCTATCCGCATGTAACGCCGAAGCTGGGGCATAGGTGACGAGTCGTATGGGATGCCCGGCAGAGGCGATCTGTTCACCGATCGCCTCCGCGGTGCCCCATGCCCAGGACACGCGGTCCATCCAGTCACCCCACGTGCGAGCCATCGCCGCATCGACTAAGACGCTCAGATTGGGAACGACAAGGACAACCGGTGTCGTCCGAGGCAGGCGCGGACACAACGCCTCGATGTGGTAGAGCAAGCCCACGCCGAAGACCACGATCGTCTCCCCTTCTTGATAGCTCTGGCCCTCGGCCCAGGCCTGCGCTTCTTTTATGGGATCGTAAGCGCTGTGAATCCAACGTCCTTGTGCACGCGCCGACATCAGACCGGTGCGTGCCGGCAGGATCTCCAGCGTCCCGCCCCCACTCTGGCGGAGTGCCGCTGCCAAAGCAGAATCACGTTGGGCCAGCCGATTGATATTGGCCTCGAAAGAATTCATTGCAAGCCTTGTTGGGACAAGCTCTGTTCCGATATCTGCTGCCAGACTGCGGCTCGCTGATCTTCTTGCGCATCGTTATCGTCCACCGGGTGGAAGATGGCACCCCATTCGTCATGGTGAGACTGCCACAAGGACCATCCTGAGACCGGTGCTTGCCGCGAGACTGTCTCAGGCTCTCGAATGAGCTTCACACTGGCATGGATCGGCCAGATCTCCGGCACGGCGTGATCCGACTGCCACACCCAGTGGCCCAGTCCATAGGGTCCGGTTTCATGCACGCGCGCGCGTGAGAAATAGAACCCCATTGCGCTGGTACCGACAGCGGCTGCCAGATGGAGTGGGCCCGTATCAGCGCCGACAGCCCAATGACATCGCTTCAAGACGGTGGCGAGCTGCGGAAGGGTCGTGCGCCCGGTGGCATCCCACAGCCGTCCTGCCATCATCGGCGAGAGCCCATCCTGAATCGCAACGGCAGTGGTCTGGTCGCGTCGAGCCCCGACCAGGACGACCGCACAGGATGAATCATGGGCGAGTAACGTTGAGATCCAGTCTGTCCAGACTGCGATAGGAATTGATCGATCCGCGTCGCCGGCTCCCACGACTACCGCGATCCATTGCCCGGCCGACATGCCGACCTCAGCCAGATCACTAGGAAGAACGATCGAGGGAAGTCGCAAGACGGGAGGAACCGGTGGAGGGGTCACTCCGCACAGTCCACAAAACGTATCGGAAAGATGAATGCGATTGGAGCCCCGTGTCTGTGCGACCTGCCGCAGATACGATGCCCAAGGTGTCAGCTCCTCATCCAACGACCCGCGCAGGGTGGGACCCTGAACCTCTGTTGCCAAGAGAGTCCCCGCTAGGATTGCCCGTGGGTGATGATTCAGCACATAGGCCATTGCATAGGGATCAGTTGTCAACTCAGCGAGGTACTGCTCGACTTCGCGCAACCGCGAGGGCTGAAACTCTCCGGCGAAGGACTCGGCCCATGCATGCCATTGAACCCCGTTCCACTTCACGACATGCCCTACTTTCTGAAACAAACGAGCAAGATCCGCCAGCGACGCAGCACAGAGCAGGTCGAGAGACCGGTGCGAGTACTGAGCCGCGAGTGAGGCGATGACCGGCAAACTCTGGACTAGATCGCCTAGTCTGGCGAGTTGGATCAGCAGGATTCGTGCCGCGACGTCTTCATCATGCCGCATGATGATGTGTGAGTGCCTGCTCGTTCTCGTCAATGGCGCTCGCCAATTCGCTGAGACCGTCAAAAGCCCGGTCCAGCAGGCTGATCGAATCATATTCGCGTCGGGCATCCGTCCAACGGTTGAGACGAAGGAACACGCCTGCCAGCGCAAACCGGAGACTAAGGTCATCGGGATTTCTTGAAATAAACCGCTTCAGATGCTCGGCAAGTGCTTCCCACCGCTCCAACGCCGTGCCGACTCTCACTAACCAATGAATCGCGTCCGCATCATCAGGATACTTGTCCAAAACCTCAACGAAGGCGGTCCAAGCCCGTTCCGGTTGTCCGAGTCCTACTACAGCCATCCCCTGCCCCATCCAAGCCTTGCGGTAATCCCCGCCACAGTCGAGCGCCTTTTGAAAAGCAAGACTCGCTGCATCGAACGCTGGCCGCTGCATGGCGATGATGCCGCGCAGGAGCCAACCTTCTCCCTGTTGAGCATCGCTGGACAGCAGAATGCTTACATGAGAGTCGGCCTGCTCGACCAGCCCCTGTTCGAGCGCGCTTCGGGCGAGAGCGATCCGGGCATCAGTATCCTCTTTCAGACTCAATACCCGCCTCCAGAACGTGTCGGCCAGATTTGATGCGCCAATCCAGCGGCATACCCATGCTCCCCTTCGAAGGACCCATTCGTCTGACGGCCACTCGTCAACCCTGGCCAGAAGCTCTTTGAGGGCAGACAAGTCCTGACGCTGGGCGGCAAGCTGAGCGTCTGCCGCAATTTTCCATTGCCGCTTTTCCTCCGGATCAACGAGTGGGTCGAGACGACCGCGAAGCTCTTGCTGTTCAGTGATGGTTCGATAAGCGTAGCCATCCGGCACGTAGATCGCATCCTCATCGGCCAGCCACCACTTGTGACCCCATCGTGCGAGTAGTCGTTTGGAGTTTTCACGCTCATGGGCCTTGCGTCCAGGAGTCTGGCTTTCTAAGTGGTACACCACGCTGTTGGGCTGGTACACGATTTTCCACCCTCGCTCGCCGATCTTCAGGCACAGGTCTACATCCTCAAAGCCGTTTCGATAGCCATCATCAAATCCACCGACGCTCTCGAAGACTTCCCGGCGTATCAGCATGCACGCAGCTGTGACACATTGGAACTCCCGGCGACGATTGACAACCGGCGCGTTAGCGGGAAATCCTTTATAAATGTGATAGGGCGAGAACCAGATGCGCGAGAATGCCACACCCGCATGTTGAATGGTGCCGTCCTCATACAACAGCTTGCTGCCGACTACTGCAACGTCGGGGTGACGTTCGACCTCATCCACCAAAGCATTCAACCAACCTTCAGTCGGTATGGTATCGTTGTTCAAGAACAGGAGATACTCGCCTCGCGCAGCTTTGGCTCCCTGGTTGCAGGCGATGGCAAAGCCAAAGTTTTCAGGGTTTCTGATTATCTGAACGTCTCCGCCTAACTCGGCAAGGAATTCTGCCGTACCGTCGGTTGAAGCATTATCGACGACGATGACTTCATATTCAGGCATCGTGGTGAGGGAAGCCAACGTGGTGAGGCATTGGCGCGTTAGATCGAGCTTGTTGGATACGGGAATGATGATCGACGCCTTGAAACGAGGGCACGACGGCGTGCTTGCTGTGGCAGACTTGATGGACCCCACACCCTGGTCGACAGCTTCGGAGATACCCCAGGCATAGGCAGACTGCAAGAGTGTCTGATACACGGGATAAAGCACACGCTGGAGATAGGTTCGGTCAAACCGTTCCGCGCCGGATCGGATCAGCGCCAATTGCTGTAGGTCCGGCTTTTCCAGCTCTCGCGCAACACGAAGCACTCGTGCGATCTGATCTTCCCTAAGCGCGTTGCGGACTTTAAGGGCGTCGTCGATTTTGAGATGGGTACGGCCCAGCTCAGGATGTTTACGTGCCAGCACGACAGCCATGTGCCCGGCCTTGCGCTGCCGTTGGACAAACCCCGCCAGGGTAATCTCATGGTGGTGACAGGTCACCGCCATGGCGTTGTAATGCAGTTGCAGACCTTGTGCGCTCAAGCGATATCCCAACTCCACATCGTCATAGGCGGGATAGGTAAAGTCCTGGTCGAAGAGAACCGGCTGCTTGAGCAGCAGATCTCGCTTCACCGACAGATTGCTGGTGTAGAAGAGTCGAAAATCGGCCTTCCCGTTCCTTACCTCATGAAACGCGAACTGCTGGCCCCCTTCCGGTGAGACAATGAACCTCATGAATGGCGTGACAGTCAGTTCGGGAGACCAATCGATGAAGCCCAGCATGGCATCCAATTCGCTTGGATGACGTTCGTGGAACGTGGCATGCGCATCGAGAAACGACGGCTCTGGGATCATATCGTCGCCCGTGATGACGACCACACGTCCTTGAGCGGCTCGAATTCCGAGATTGCGGGCCGCATTCGCGCCGGCGTGCTCCGCCGTGAGGATACGGAGGGGAAAGGACGCGTTGAACTGTCGGACCATCGCAACGGTGTCGTCCGTGGATCCGTCGTCTACGACAATCATCTCGAATTTTTCAGGGGCACAGGTCTGGGACATGAAGGCCAGCAGCGTCTTCCGTAAAATGGCGCGCCGGTTATAGGTCGGAATAACGACCGACAAGGCGAACCGCGCGGGGGGAGGCGCTACTCGTGGGTTGGAAGCCACAGATGGCTGCTGCTTGGCTGGTTTCGGCCATCCAGGCGCCAGCGCGAGTACGTCCCGCAGTTGCGCGACCGGTCCGTCGAGACGATAGGCCCACCGCAATAACCGTTCATAATGTTGCTGTGCCATGGCCTCCAAGGGTTTGGAATGCCCGCCGACTTGGCGCCTCTGCAAGAGCGCGAAACCTTCTTCCAAGAACCGCTTACCCGCCTCCATGTCGGCCCTGGTGAGATTGGGTGTATGCATGGGAATCTGATGGCCACCATAATCTTTCCATTGCTGGGAATCGATCCAGCCTTCCCGAAGACCTTCCGTATGAAGGGGTGTGCCCGGATAGGGCGTGATGATCGTGACACCGATTGTGTCCGGCTTATATCGTTGAATCAGGTCATAGGTGGCAACGAGGGATTCACGGGTCTCTTGCGGAAGTCCGACAATCAGAAGGAAATGAAGGCGGATGCCGAGCCGGAATGTGTGCTCACGCAAATGGGCCAACATCGGGACCGTCAGGCCTTTCTTCCCCTCCCGTAGATGCATGACCTGTTCATCGCCCGTCTCCACTCCGACGAGAAGACCGACACAGCCGGCCGCGCGCATCTTTTCCAGCAAGGCATCGCCAAGACAATCGACTCGCGTCTCGCACACCCATTCAAGTTGCCACCCGGAAGCAATAATGAGGTCGCAGAGCCTGACGATACGCCCCTGGTTAAGCGTGAAGGTTGCATCACGAAAATAGATCTTGGTGATACCCTGCCGCTCAACCACTTCTTTCAGCTCGGCAACGATACGCTCTGGCGTTTGCGATCGCCATTTGACGCCTTCAACCAACGGGTACGGACAATAGTACCCACAGGGATAGGGGCACCCCCGGCTGGTCTGTAGCGTCGCGACGGGGGTACCAAGCAACGGATAGATGTAGTGTTCGTTCGGAAGCAGATCGCGGGCGGGAAACGGCAACTGATTGAGATCCTCGACCGGCGAACCTTCGTCGAATTGGAACGATGGTCCGGCACCCGACGCGCCGGCATCGAGCCAAGCAGTGCCGCCGGTGCTCCGGCCATGGGCGATGTCGGTGATCGTGAGGTCGGCTTCGCCATGAATTACCAAATCGGTTGTACTTCGCTCCAACAGCGCCTTCAATACACCATGGTCCCGTACCAGAGTCTTTCCTGCTATTCGCGCGGACGGGTGTCGGCGACGAAGTTCAGCAAGGAACGCAGCGTCTTGCTCCAAGGTCGGGAGCGACACGGTTCCAACGACGAAGTCCCAATGATGGCCTTCCAATCTGGCGTAGACCGCACCTGCATCCAATCCCAGCGGGTCGGCGTCGATCAAATCGACCGTTTCGCCCGCCTGACGCAAAGTGGCAGCCATGATGGCCAGGTCCAGAGGGGGCAGCAACATACCCTCGCTGCCGTCGAAGCCAAGACCCCCTGCCATACTGCGACTGACCGGACGAACTGAAAGGGATGGGCTGTTGATCAATGCGATACGCATGAGGCCTCCCGTGATTGCGTGGGAAGCTGACCGAGTGCGATCAGTCGTTCTTCCGACCATCCGTCATACGCAAGGGCGATAGCTTTGGTCAGCCATTCGTAATCCGTGTCTTTCATCTTGGCCTCGTTCGGAGTCCGGTTGGATCCATTGAACGGGTCCACCATCGTCAACCCCTTCTTTTCCACTTCCTCTGCCATACCGCTGCCTGGTGTCGGCGTAAAATAGCTGCTGCTGAGATGGTCCGGCTTGATTTTCCACACCATACGGACGGTCTCCATCACTTCCGTTCGTGTTTCCGTGGGTGCGCCGAACATAATATTGGCACAGACCTTGATGCCGTATTCTTTGCAGATGGCAGCCGCCTTCAGGTTTTCTTCGACCGTGGTTTCTTTCTCGAACAGATCGAGAATACGCTGGCTGCCGCTCTCAAACCCGATCATGGCCCATGCCAATCCTGACGCCGCCATCTGTTTGCCGACGTCCGGATATCGGCACATCAGATCCGCACGCATCTGGCAGATATAGGGTTCCGTGAAGCCCGCAGCCTTATACTGGACGCAGAACTCACGACTCCAACGGTGATTGATAAAGAACAAGTCGTCGTGCGCCATCCAACTCTTGAACTTGAATCGTTCTTTCAGATATCGCAGCTCGCCGATGACGTTTTCCTGGCTCCGCATCTTTACCCGATTGCCAAACACAGCCCGTTCAGCCGGCTGACAAAATTTGCATTTGAACGGACAGCCACGTCCGGCATTGGTCGTCACAAACGGTGTGGGCATACCCGGGACCATCGGCGTGGCCAATTCGCCGCTCATATCGAAGAGGTCGCGATCGACCCAGGGGATCTCATCCAACACCGGACCCTCGCCGACGATGAGGCGATCTGCTGGCTTCCCTGCTGCAAGCGTGTTGAGCAGCTTGACGAAACTGATCTCACCCTCTTGCGTAATGATGTAGTCGATGAGGCGGTTCGCTGCGACCTGTGAGGTCTTGATGGTGGCATGGACACCGCCGAGCACGACAATGGCATCTTCCCGTTCTTCCTTGAGAATCCTGATCGCACGGACAACGTCAGGATAGTGGAGACTCCATGAGGTGAAGGCCCAGATTTTCGTGGTTCGCCGCCGAATCTCTTCTCGAAAATGGGTCCAGTCTCGCAACATGCGGAGATCGATGAGATCGACCGTATGGCCGCCGGCCTTGGCCGCTGCACTGAGTGAGGCCAGGCCATGGTCGATGAAATTGGCATCGATGGTTGGTTTCTTCCCGAAACTATCGAACCCCGGGAGCGCGATTCCCGGAAAAATCATCGTCACATGCATGTCATAGCTCCTGGTTGTCGACGCAGAGCCGCCAGGAGGGCCGGCAACTGGCCGCTTGTGTCGTACCACCGCAGGGTGGCGGCGAGCCCGCGAGACAGGGACCAGCGTGTATACGGGCCGATCTCTGCGCGAAGCCTGCTGTTGTCGTAGGCCCGGTGGCACTGTTCCTGAGTACCCATCAACACATACGCAAAGTCCGGCGCGAGCGGCAGTGGTCGTCCGGAAGTTGCGGCGGGCATCCGCATCAGTTCAACGCGGTCTGCCAATTGCGTCAGGCTTGCAAGAGTGGCCAGATAGCCTTCGACCGTGACCTGCTCTTCCCCTGTAATGTTGTACGTGCCGGCTAGACGGTGATCGACGGCACGAAAAAGGCCTTCGACAAGGTCGTCGATGAAGAGCGGCTGAAACAGACGATGCCGGAGATGCGACCAAATCGCCTGAATCGGCGTGGCGCCCAGCAAAGCTAACAGGGAGGGATGCAGAAACCACGCGCTCCCCGGCCCATAGATATTGCCGATGCGAAACACAAGAGCTCGATGACCGGGCAGCGATCCCCACGCGGTCACGATCTCTTCCGCATGCACTTTCGATCGTCCATAGTCGGAAACAGGATGGCACGCCATGTCTTCCCGAAGAGGAATCTCGGACTCTGATCCGAGGCCCTGCGCCTCGATGCTGCTCGCATACACAACGTAGGGAATCGCCAATGCGTCCGCCAAGGCTACGGCGCGGCTGGTGCCGTCGACATTCGCAGCCTGGAGCGTAGGACTGCTGACAGAGACGTCTGCCGCAAAGTGGAACAACATATCGGCTGGATCAAGCGCATCAGGGTGCGGGATGCCATGCGCATCGGCAAAATCGCAGGCCACGACCTTGCACCCCTGCCGAGCAAGCGCCGTCGCCCGTGGGGCCGACACATTCCTAGTTAAAATTGTGACACGCGTCTTCTCCTTGAGCAGGCGCGCACTGATCTGTGAGCCGATGAAACCGGCTCCGCCTGTGATGATCACATGGCGCAGGAGCTTTCTTGAATGTTCATCCATCGATAGGTCCTCTTCTTAAATCACAATACGACTCGAACCAGTGCAAGGCTTAGACCACCTGTTGAGGGATCGAGTGGGAGAGAGAAATGCTTCGGCAGACAGCGGCTTGATTGGGGAATGCACGGATGAGAGAGAGATCCAGCCAGGCAGATATTGCCTGGTGCTCGGCAACTCCGTCATGGTTCTGACGCCGGCGTCAAGAATCCCCATTCCGTTTGCCGCTGCATCACGGAATACTCAATGGCCTTCTGGACACTCCCTCCCCAACCTCGGTATTCAATCGTCTCTTTTCCATTGAAATGGAATTCAATTCCAAGTGAGAGGACGCCGTCACGTTCTGCAATATTCTTGATCGCGCCGGCGAGATGCGCGATGTGCCCGATCCCGATCAGTTCGAATTCTAAATTGATCGTGGCCCCCAGTGTGACGTCGGCACGCGACCTCTGCACAATAATGCAGCATCCAGAGGCGCTGAGATCCTGTATCAATCCGCCGATAGGAACAGAGTCATTCGACAAGGCGAGCGTCGCGTTTCCCTGGGGACCCTGCACCAGAAGTGACGGCTCATTGCCGGCGACGCGCGCTTCCTTACGGAGATGGATTTCCTCGACTCTCCGAGGGAATGCGAGATACAGCAGAGGAAGCGGGGACATCTGGGCCATGCGGACTTCACTGTGGTACGCAACGAGCTTACCCGCCACCATCGAGCGGACGAGACAGTGGGTTCCCGTTTCGCACGGAACGGCTTGTCCGAGATGGAACGGCCATTCGCAAATCAGCCACGCCTTCACTTTCCAGCCCAGTAAGGTGGATCCACAATTCACTTTGTCGTGATCGGACCCAATGACCAGCTGAAGGGGCAGTCCGACCACGAGAATCGACGGATATGAAGGGGCATGTTCTGGTTCCATCATGTTGCTTCCTTATCAAGGTAGAGAGAAGGATTGATCCCCGAGGCGGTCGGATCAAGGATTGATGCGATCATGCACCCCAGTTGACGCGGCTGCGCTGCAAGATCAAGGTCGACAGGAGTGGATCGCCGATGCCCGGCTTCGTCCTTGATCAGCACGACCAAAGGTTGGATCGGAGTGTGGTGATTGAACTGCTTCACAATCCCCGTCTCCCCCGTATTGAGCAGAACACATGACCCGACGGGATACACACCCACGACCTGTACGAACTGCTGGACCAGGGCTCCATCCACATGACCCTGAGTCCCTAATTGATAGAGCAGCTGAAGTGTATCGTGTGGTGTCTTCCCTTTGTGATAGCAACGGTCGCTCGTCACGGCGTCATAAATATCCACGATAGAGGCAATGAGACCAAACTGGCTGAGATCTATTTTAGATCGGTGGTGAGGATATCCAGTCCCGTCAACGCGCTCATGGTGCTCGAGTGTGGGCTTCAGAAACATATCGGTGAGACCTGTGGTGTTCGACAGGATCTCTGCGCCGCGCAGGACATGTTGCTTCATGATCTCGAACTCATCGGCCTCATAACGCCCCGGCTTGTTGAGAATCTCGATCGGGATCAAGGTTTTGCCGATGTCATGCAACAACATGCCGGTTCCTAGCTGAAGCAGCGGCGTACGCGCATACCCGAGGTGCCTCCCAACCGACAGTGCGAGCGCTGACGTGTTGACGGAATGGAAAAACGTGTACTCATCGAACTGTTTGAGGCGTGTCAGACTGGTGAGCGCATCAGGGTTGCGTAGAATGCTGTCGGCCATCCTCCCGACCACTTCACTAACTGCCTCTATGTTCAACGCGCGACCCATCCTGACATCGTCCATTGCCTGCTGAATAATCAATTTGGCGGCCTTGTAGACTTGTCTTGCTGCGGGCAACTCTTCAGCAAATGGAACAGCCGACGGTTCGGTATCCGGGGTTGGAGGTATCGGCGGAGAGGCTTCAGTCCCCACCGGCATAGCCGGCACCAACAAGCCTGATTCCTGGCAGTCGTCATACACATCGACATCGATCTGTTGGACACCGCTGGCGTGCAATTGCTCGATCTGTTTTGCTGATGTAATCGTGAATCGATGCCGCAAGAACGGGGTAGCCAGCCAGGAACGGTCGAGTCTTTCGACCTTCATGCCGACTTTCAGTTGATCGATGGATATCCGTTTTCGCATGACTCTTCCAGGAATGTGCGCGAACGACGACACTGAAGCGTATCGAACAGCAACGCGCTCTGATGGCCTCTATCGGCATCGAAGGGAGAATCTTGAGGGAAATGAACGAAAGACGCCGAAGCCGATACAACACGTTGGGGCGGAATTTGGCTCGCTCGCGTCAAGTTCAGCTCGATATATCCCGATAACACAATGCGCAGGGCCTTCGTTTTCGTGGCGGAGCTCGACCTATCAGTCCGTCCAGTAGACCGTTACGACATCGTGCCAGGGAACCATAGATGAAACACGCAAAGACGATCACGATCGATCAACTTAAACCGGGGATGTTCCTCGTTGGGATGGATCAGCCCTGGTATCGAACCCCCTTCCTCCTGCACAAACGCCTCATCCGCCATACGCACGACATCGATCTGCTCCGACAGTATGGGATCAGAGAAGTGCAGATCGATCCCGGCCGCGGCCTCGATGTGGAGCCGGTTCCATCAGGAAATCTAAATCCAGAGTCGCACATACGCAAAACAGCCGCGTCCCTCGAGCCAATCATAGAAGTGCCGCAAACCTCGTTAGACACACCGTTTCAACCCGTCTCGGACGCAGAAAAGAATGTAGCCGAACCGCTGAGGACTGGCACACAGCAAGATTTGTCGCACGCGCTGGAACCAGTCGCCGCCCCTCAGCCAAACCATCCTGAGAAGCCGGCTTCGCCGGAGAAGGTTCCTCTACCTGCTGCCTCCGGTGGAGAGACGAAAGCAGCCCAGCCGCAGGCGCCTTTCGTACAGCACGATGCGCCGACTCCCCTCCCTCACGCGCAGGACCCCGTCTCCGCTTCACAGCCGAGCCCGACTATGGGGCCGGTATCGCTAGAATCGGACCCTCAGCCTACCTCCAGCAAAGAGATGAACACAGCACTCCCGGTATCCGGCGTGCCGGAAGACAAGCCGATGCCGCCGCACACGCGGGACCAGGCTGCAGCCGCACAAGAAACCTATCGAGAAGCGAATGTTTCAGTGGAACGTATGTTTGAAGAGTTGGAGGCGGGGATCGTTCCTCGGCCGGATACGCTGCGGGTGGTTGTCTCGAACGTCCTCACACGTGTGCTGGATGATGGCGCCTCCATGCTCAGTCTCCTCTCTTTCCAAAAGATGAAACGGTTCGATCGCACGTTGGCCTCACACGCGCTTGATGTCTGTACCCTCTCGCTCATTGTGGGGCATAATTTTGGAGTGGCAGAAGGAGATCTGGAAATGCTCGGCGCCGGTGCGTTGCTGCATGACATCGGCTACGTCCGGTTGCCCCGGAATCTATATCGTAGAAGCCATGAGCTCATCGAGCAGGAACACACCATGATGCAGCAGCATCCTGCGCTTGGATTGGCGATGTTGCGCGATGCCAAAGAGAACAGAGACACAGTCGTCCGAATTGTCGTGGAACATCATGAGTGCCACAATGGGAGCGGGTTCCCGCACAAACTCAAGGGAGATACCATTTCAGTTTTAGCGCAACTGGTCGGTTTGGTAGACATCTATGACGGCATGGTCAGTCGCCGTGGAGGTCATCCGGCGATGCTGCCGCATGATGCCATTCGACATTTATTTTGTCTTGGCGATACGGGGCAGTATGAAAAAGATTTGATCCAAACCATGATCGGGAGTCTAGGCGTGTATCCGATCGGCAGCCTAGTCCTGATGAATACGGGAGAACAGGCGGTGGTCGTGGGAATGAATTACACACAGCGGCTCAAGCCGGTTGTCAAATTGATCACGGGGTCTCAGGGAGGATCCTATCTCACGCCAATTCGTGTCGATCTTGGAGCCCCGACATCGGGAAAATCACCCAGGACCATTACGAAGGTCCTCGATCCCCTTCTTGAACGAGTGAATGTGGCCATGTTTCTTGACGGTATTCACGAAGAGGCGGCCTAATGAAACAGTCACCAAAAAATGGCGCAAAAACTTCTCCTTCTTCGAGACCGTCCAATCCCTCTCACCTCATGAATCATCTAGCATTAGACACGCTTCCTATCGGCGTGGTACTGCTCGATAGCCGTCTTCGCATCTTGTCAGTGAATGCCGAGGCCGCTCGCCTTCTGGGACACTCGGCTGATTTCTGTTCATCGAAACCTCTCCAAGACGTATTGCGACAGCAATCAGAAGCATTCGGAAGCAACATCACAACGCGCATTCAAGCGTCCTGCTCCGATCGTCACCCCATACACAAGTCGCAGACGACCCTCTTAGATGCCCTACACGAATTGCATCCGGTGGAATGGACCTATGCCCCACTGGACATAAATACAACCGCCTGCGGAGTGTTGACGCTACGTGACCTGGCCCACGAGAGGGAGCTGCAGCAAGATTACGACCGACTGGCGCGTGTGGCAGAAGAAAGTCCGTCCCCCATTATCGAGTTGGACTCTGATGCGAATCTTGTCTA
>Ga0163153_10005026_pt1 | contig 15984 bp, 11 predicted proteins | sample OliLakLV19MP6IB1_FD_148629 | JGI IMG/M metagenome (GOLD analysis project Ga0163153, IMG submission 148629) | Freshwater microbial mat bacterial communities from Lake Vanda, McMurdo Dry Valleys, Antarctica - Oligotrophic Lake LV.19.MP6.IB-1 | ecosystem: Environmental > Aquatic > Freshwater >... | reverse complement strand
GCAGCGGTCGCCGGGCCGGGTGCTTCACCTTATAATATGGTACAGGGCGTGCGGGGCGTTCCCAACCTGGGCTGGGGTTTCAACCGCCCATCCGATAATTTAGTGGCCTCCTATGAAAATACGCTGGATCCGCGCCGCAAAGCTACGATCATCAACGAGGGCGATCAATTGCCCGACGGCACAGTTGTACAGGACAATCCGAGTATTCTTTACGCCCGTTACAACAAAAAAGCCTGGGTACCCTCTCATTCCGGTTTGCAGGACAATGGTCCGGGCAACATCCGCATTTTGCGGTATGCCGATATTTTGTTGCTGGCAGCCGAAGCGCTGAATGAAAATAATAAATCGGCAGAAGCGCTGGTTTACCTCAATGAGGTGCGCAAACGCGCGCGCGATTCCAGTCCTGTTCCATTGCCAGGTTTGCTTCCCAACCTGAACATCACGGATCAGACGCAACTCCGCGAACGCATCTACCGCGAACGCCGGGTGGAACTGGCTATGGAACAACACCGCTGGTTCGATCTGCTTCGCTGGGGAAGGGCCGCATCGGTGATGCAGGCTGTCGGGAAAACGAATTTTGTGGCGGGGAAAAACGAGTTGTTGCCTGTGCCGCAGACCGAAATTGACCTGACCAGCGGAAGGATGCAACAGAATTCGGGGTATTGATTTTTAAAAGACAAAAGAAACACGGATGAGACGGCTGTCTTCTCATCCGTGTTCCTTTCATCCGTAATCAGTGCTGGTGGCCGCCGGCTCCATGCACATGCCCGTGCTCCAGTTCGGCAGGCTCGGCATCGCGCACATTTTCTACGTGTCCGGTAAAGAAAAGATCGACGCCTGCCATCGGGTGGTTGAAATCAATCTTGACCTTGTCTAATCCTACCCAGGCGACCATGCCCTGGAAGTGGTTTCCCTCCTGGTCGGTGAGTGGCAGCATATTGCCTATTTCGAGCAGTCCGTCCGGTATTTTTCCGTCTACTTCAAACATATTTTTTGGCACTTCTACCAGTGCTGTTTCGTCGTATATACCGTAAGCGCTGGCTGCTGCGATACCAAAAGCAAAGGTGTCGCCCAATTTCATACCGCTCAGGTTTTTTTCAAAGTCCGGGATCATCATGCCGACACCATAAATAAATGCCAGCGGTTCGCCACCGGTGGTGGATTCAACCAACTGCCCGTCGGCAGTTCCTTCTGTCAGGGTATAGTGTACAGACACCACTTTGTTGGGTTCGATAACCATTTCAATAAAAATTTTTGTAAAATTCGGCGCAAGGTACTGCTAATTCAGATGCGGGCAGGTATACCTGTTCAATAAAAAAAGAGGACGCCGGTGTGGCACCCCCTCTTTCTGCGGTTTATCGTTTCCGTGAGGATTCGAAAGGCTGTTATTGTTGCCCGATTCTGTGTGTAGTATGAATATAGAAAAGAAAGTAAAATTTTAATCGAGTGATTGGTTGGCCATATTGGCGCTGTTGACCATTTGCTGGTATTCCTGCGGTGTCAAATTGTCCATACAGAAATTGATGGGGTTGATCGGGTTGCCTTTGTAATGCACTTCGTAGTGTAGGTGTGGCGCAGTTGACAGACCGGTATCGCCTACTTCACCGATCTTATGTCCTTTTTTGACTTTTTCCCCTGGGCGAACAGTCATCTTGTTCATGTGTGCATACAAGGATTCGTACCCGTATCCATGACTGATTTTGATACAGTTGCCATAACCTGAGTGCCATCCTGCTTCCACAACGACACCATCGCCAGTTGCCTGAATGGCAGTGCCGACACGTGCCGGAAAGTCGAGGCCGGCGTGAAATTTTCTTACCTTATATACCGGGTGAATACGATTGCCGAAACCGGAAAGGGTACCGATACTTTTTTGTAGTTTGTCTTCCCGTACAGGTTTGATGCTCGGCAGGGATGCCAGCATGTTTTGCTGATTGTTGGCTAATTGCTGTAAGGTATCGAGTGATTTGCTTTGCAGCGCCAACTGGCGGCTGAGTAAGTCTACTTTTTGAAGGGTGTTACCGACAGCATCTGCACCGTATTTGAACGCGGCGAGTTCGGGGTGTGATTCGTGACCGCCGACGCCGGCCATCCAGATATCTTTGTCGATCGGATCCATGCCGAAAACCGCGCGGTGTACATTAGCGTCCCGTTGCTGGATATTCGTGAGGACTTTCCCCATCATTTCCACCTGACCGTTGAGCTGGCTGTATTTGTATTCCATCTGTTCGATCTCCCGCACCAATTCTTTCTCGCGTGGAGAAGGAAACCAGGAATACAACAGTGCTAATAATGCGAACGAAGTAACAAGAACAACGGAGAAAAAACCGAAGGCTTGCCAAATGCGGGTTTTAAAGGGAATTACAACTTTCTCGTAAGTGAGTGTATGAATGTTGTAAACAAACTTTTCTTTCCTGCCCATACTTTTAGTCTTTACCAAGCGAATCATGTATTTGCAATACCTCAAAATTGCAACATCTTGCCGGCGGGCCACTTCTGAAGATTAAAAAGATTGTTTTCGTCAGAAAAGTAACCCGTTTGTGTGCGCCAAGTGATTCCCTCAGTTTGTTAGAGTCTTATCCGGCTCTGAATTAGAGAAGAGAGGCGCACAAAAGTAGCAAAGCATCTTTGGTAAACAAAACTTTTTGCACAAAAATCGACATTTCGAGATCAATTGCACAAAAAAAGTGTCATTTACCGCAATTTTATGATCAGTTAAAATACAAAAACGTATAAAAATTTGCTTTTAACTGTTCTCTTCAGAATCCAAAAATTCCGGAAGAGTGAAGGCGAAGTAACGTAACGGGATTGACAAAATGCTGAATTTGTCCATTTTTAACATAAATCAACAGCGGCTAATCGGGGTCGGCCAGATCAAGGATCATGATTTTTTGCCATATTTTACCGGATAGCCCCTGCGCCAGTTGTTCGAGGTCATTGACGGCGTTCAGCACCACCGGATCATCTATGTTCTGGGCAAACAGGGCCGCTATTTTGGCATTCAACGCCAGCATTTCGGAAGAATAATCGAGGTAACGGGCCAGTTCGTGCCGCGTTAGGGTGCGTTCCGGGGAGGTTGCGGTTTCAGATAGTTTACCTAATACGTGGGCGGGGTCCTTGGTCAGTTGGTGCATATCCACGACGTGCGCAATACTGCGCAGGCGGTGCAGCGCGCGCAAGGCAGAGCTGCGTTTCAGGCGGGTTTCCAGTCCGATCAGAAAGTACAGCGCCAATCCGAGAAAGATCAGTTCGTTAATGGCTGACTCTGTGGATTGCAGCAAATCATGTATTCCTTCAGCATTAAAGGTAAAATGCTCAATCAACTGACCGAATGCCCACATCACTAATCCCAGCAACAAAAAAGCGGCGGCAAAAGCAATGATCCGTACCGGCCAGATAGGCGGGCCAAGCTGTTGAGCAAGTCCTTGTAATTCCTCCGCCAGGATACGGAATTCGATACAAACCTTCAATAACCCGGATTCAGGAAAACGTTCGCGGATGCGATTCTCCAACCGCTGTATGGTTGTCAGAATCATTTCCGAGCGCAGGTCGGTAAACATGCTTTGCTGTTGCTTCTTATCCTGCAAAGGATTAAACCACTTGAATAAAGACATACGGATGATTAGAATGTGAGAGAAGCGGCAAATATGCGAAAAATTTATCCAGATTTTTGACCTTTGCGTTGCCTGTAAATTCCATGCTCATACCATTAGAGATGAATCCAAAAATAGAAGAATACCTTGCTATACATGTCAGCAAGCATTCCATGAATAAAGGTCTTTCCATGTACAAGTATGGGTATGCCACGTTGAAAACAATAGATCGATCGAAAACTGGCGTCGCCATATTCAAAGTAAAAAGCGATAGCGGGTTTCAGAATTATATGGTCAGCATCTCAGGCTTTAACGGCAACCGATCCATAAATGCCGCGTGCAGCTGCCCCTACGACTGGGGCGGCGCCTGCAAACATATCGTGGCAGCGCTCCTGGAACTGGATGAACTGGGCGCAGAAGAGGAAGAAATAAAACTGTATTCCATGCTCGATTGCGAACTGCTGCTGCCCAATTTGAGCGACCCCTATTTGCAACATCTGATAGCTCCGGTGCATTGGAAATTGCGCAATAACCTGACGGCAGCGACCATTCTTTCTGCGGAAAATGGCATAGCGGAATGCTCGGCCAGGTTCGGCAAGGAATCTTTTACCATGCGGTTTACCCGCATCGGCCCGGGCCATCTGCACAGTTCCTGCTCCTGTGCACAGGAATTGCCCAACCCCATTTGCCTGCACAAGTTAGCCGGATTGATGGCCCTGCGCGACCAGTTCGGCATCCAGGCTTTTGAGATGATGCGCGATTGGACACCTGAAAAAAACCAGATGCTGGCAGCCTATGGATTTAGCACCGCAGATGATTTGAAAGGGAAATTTGAATTTAAAATCAATGACAGCGGGCAGTTACAAATGACTGTTCTGGACTCATCCATCCGGTCGACGGCTGCGTTAAAAAACTGGTGGGGAGCGGTAGAAACAAAAATAAACCCCGACAACCAGGTTTTTAAAATCCCGAAAATGACGGAGGAGGAACGGGAGGGCAATACCATTTTAATTTTTTCCTTCACCTTGCAGCACGAACACAGCCTCCCGGATGTGGTACTGACCCCACTCACTGCCCGTTACAATCCCGCCAAAGACAAACTTTCACATATCTCCAAAATAGATGATCTCTATCGCGGGTACAATGCCGACATTCCCGTCATTACCCCGGAAGACAGCAGGTTGCTCGGTATGGCCAGAAAACGTTTCCAGACCAACAGCATCATGGAAGCGATCCGCGCTGCGGGTGCAACTGCGCCGCGCTGGATTTATAATTTTTCTTCCAGTGAATTGAACGAAGATACACTGCGCGCCGCCCAGACGTATATTGGTTCAGTGTGGGAGCAGGTTTTTCCGCTGTTGAAAGACAACATTACGGTAATCAGCCCCCATGCAAACCATCATGTCAATTCGATGCATCGGGTGCAGGTGGATACCCACCCGGCAAGACTAAACCTGTCCTTCCGCGAAGAAGGCGATCTGGCGGTGTTGGAATGCCGTATCGCAACGGAGGGTGCAGAGGTGTCACTCCAACAGATCAAACGACACGGTTTCTGGTTGTTAAGTCTGGAAAATAAAATGATGCGCTTTGCCAGCTGGAAAGATGCCGCACTGTTGCAACAGTTCGGTACTTCGGGCAAAATCAGCGTGCGCGCCACCCTGCTGGAAGGGTTCCTGGCCGACTTTGTGCTGCCGCTCACCCAGCATTTTTCGGTCGATCTGGATATTGACAAACCCATTGATTATCAAATACTTCAATTCAAGGAAGAACGAATTTACCTGAAAGAAGACGAGGGAAACCTGCTCTTTGTCCCCGCTTTTGCTTATCAAAATGAACACATGACGGATGCTGCGAAAGAATGGGAGTTTTCCGTGGACGGCAAAAAAAACAGGGTATCCTATACAGATGGCAACATCACGGTCTGGGAACGCGACCCTGTCCCGGAAAGGGCGCTTCTTGATTTTTTTGAAAACCTACACCCCGATTTTCAACAACAGGCGGGCCAGTCCTTTTTTTACCTGCCCTTCGCCGAAGTGTTGAAAAACAACTGGTTGTACCGGTTTTTTGAAGAAACAAGCGCCCGCGGCATGGCTGTATTCGGATTTGCCCAACTGAAAAAATTCAAATACAACCAGAACCGCCCTACCTTCAAAATCAGGGCCTCTTCGGGTATCGACTGGTTCGATATGCAGATGGAAGTATCTTTCGGCGAACAGTCCGTTTCCCTGAACGACCTCAAAAAAGCGGTGGTCAACAAACAAAACTATATCCAGCTCGCCGACGGCACCATCGGTATGTTGCCCGAAGAATGGCTGACGAAATACGCCACGCTGTTCAAATTCGGCCAGGTCAAAAACGAGTCGATACAGGTTTCCAAACTGCACTTTTCCATCATCGACGATTTGTACGACCAGATCGACAATGAAAAACTGTTGCAGGAAATCATGGAGAAAAAGAATAAACTCCTGAATTTCAAGGAAATAAAAGCCGTAAACCTGCCGAAACTGGCGCGAGCCGACCTGCGCAACTACCAGATGGAAGGTTTCAAATGGCTGCGATTTCTCGAAGAATTCAACTGGGGCGGCTGCTTAGCCGACGACATGGGCCTCGGTAAAACGCTCCAGGTGCTCACTTTTCTGCAAGCCCAAAAAGAAGAAAAACCCGACGCCGTCAACCTCGTGGTGGTGCCCACTACCCTGATCTTTAACTGGCAGGCCGAAGTGCAGAAATTTGCGCCGGAATTGAGCGTGTTCGTTCACCGGGGCATTGGTCGCAGCAAGGACACCGGCGATTTTCGCAACCACGATATTATCCTGACAACCTACGGAACCCTGCGCAGCGATATAGAGTCCCTGAAAGATTTTGCATTTAACTATGTGGTGCTCGATGAGTCGCAGGCTATCAAAAACCCGCAGGCGCAGGTCTCGAAAGCAGTTAAACTGCTGAGCGCCCAAAACCGCTTAGTGATGACCGGTACGCCGGTGGAAAACAACACTTTCGACCTGTATTCGCAGATGGATTTTTTAAACCCCGGACTGCTCGGCAGCCAGGATTTTTTCCGAACCGAATTTGCAACGCCCATCGATAAATACCGCGATGAAAACGCTGCGAGGTCGCTGCGAAAACTCATTTACCCCTTTATCCTCAAACGCACCAAAGACGAGGTAGCCAAAGACCTGCCCGATAAAACGGAGATGACGCTCTTTTGTGAAATGGGCAAAAAACAGCGCAAGGTGTACGATACGTTCCGCGAGATGTACCGCCAGAAAATTGCCGACAAAATGACCACGGACGGCAAGGACAAAGCCGCCTTTCTGATCCTCGAGGGGCTACTGAAACTGCGCCAGATATGCGATTCCCCGGCCCTGCTTTCCGACGATGCCGACTATGGCGACGAATCTGCGAAATTAGAAGAGATCATCCGTGAAATTGAAGAAAATGCCGGTCATCATAAAATTCTGGTTTTTTCCCAATTTCTAAAAATGTTAGAATTAATCAGAAAACACCTCGAAAAAGTAGGAATTCCATACGAATACTTGGACGGCTCCACCCAGGATCGGGCCCAAAGGGTGGGGCGCTTCCAGGACTCGCAGCATTGCCGCGTATTCCTGATGAGCCTCAAAGCCGGCGGGATCGGAATCAATCTCACGGAAGCCGATTATGTGTACCTCGTCGACCCGTGGTGGAACCCCGCCGTGGAACAGCAGGCCATCGACCGGGCGCACCGCATCGGGCAGACGAAAAAGGTTTTTGCCTATAAAATGATCTGCAAAGACACCATCGAGGAGAAAATCCTGATCCTGCAGGAAAAGAAAAAAGGTATCGCCAAAGAACTGATCAGCACAGAACAGGGCTTTATCAAAAAACTGACGAAGGAGGATGTGATGGGGCTGTTTAGTTGATTTTTTGGGTTGATGAAGTTTATAAAGGTTGATGAGGGTTGATATACATCCGCTCGGGAAAAGTAAAATCGCTTCATTTTCATGCAGATATATATCAAAACGCTTGCAACAGGGCGAAAAAGGCATTGTTGCGACACGAGTAGATTTTAATCTTCCGATCTTGTAGGAAGGGAAAACCTCGATGGATCGGATACAGGAAGTAGCGCCTGGCGTAATCAAATTAGAGCAGGTGCTATAATTTATACAAAAAATTAATGTGCTGATCTGCCCATTTTAGAGAAAAAAAGTGAATATTGAAGCCATTCATGCATTTATTCTTCCACAAAACATTTATCATCAAAATGGCTTTATTGAAAAATCCTGATGTACTGAAAAGCAAGATTACCTGCCTGCTACTTTTGGGATGCATACAGGTGCTTGTATCTCAAAATATTGAACCCGAATGGGTGCGCATGGAACCCACTGGTGGAAATGATTCAAAAGTTTTTTTCGATGCCTTCGGTAACATTATTACGTTAGGAGAAACGTATAATCCAGGACCGGTACTGGGGATGATAACTATGAAATATGACTCAGACGGCAATAAATTGTGGCAAAACAAATATGACACACCTGCCACAGAGACCATTCAGCATGGTTATTGGTCCGGGCGGTCTTTGTGAAGTATATCTCGACCAGCCGCCCAGTCTTGCTATGATCCAACTAGCAAAAGCCAAAGAACTGGGGATATGTGGATTCTTTTGTTTGTCAGTTTGCCCTTCCTAAGTAGGATTTAGTTTTTGAAGGCAATTCATCTCTAACAGTGTAAAAACTTCATTCAGGGTTTGAGTTGTTTGGCCGTTACGAGACACTGCTGCGGCGCTGATCTTGGGTTTTCGACGGAATGCCTGGCGAAAATCCAGCATCTATCACTACGTTTGCCGGCACAGCCGGCGCGAATAGCCGTCACGAGGCCTGAAGCCTCGCGCCAGCGCATCTGTTTCAAAATTTGGGTGTTGTGGCTATAGCAGCCTGTGCACCAGCAGATACTTTGGCTTGTATGGATGTCTTCGTTTCACTGCGACATGACAAAGCCTGTGCGCCAGCAGAGCGGAACACCTGGCGAGGCGAAGACATATTCATCTTCAATCACCAGATTCTTTGTATTTTTTTGTATTTTTGCAGTAAACGTGTAGAACTATGCATCCTATTTCAGACAATAATATCTTGTTAGAACGTATTACCGTCAATCCCGCTATCATGCTCGGCAAGCCTACTATTCGGGGTACACGGCTTACAATTGAACACCTGCTGAAAGCAATGGCAGGAGGATTAAATTTTGAGGAACTACAAGAAGATTATCCTTTCCTGGAACCCGATGATTTGCTTGCTTGTCTTCTGTACGCTGCTAAACTTGTAGAAAATGAAAAGGTCTACGCAGTCGCTTCATAATGCATGTTGAAATTTATTCTTGATGCCGGTGTTGGTAAAAAGGTGCATACTTTTTTGACAAATTCCGGATTCGATGCAATATCTCTTCTTGATATTGATCCTTCTATGGCTGATTCTGATATATTATCCATTGCAGAGCAAGAACAACGGATGGTCATCACTATGGACAAAGATTTCGGTGAGCTGGTTTATCGTTCCGGACAGCAGCATTTTGGCGTTTTGTTACTTCGACTTGAAGATGCATCCGGTTCAGAAAAAGCCGAAATTGTTGCTATCATATTGAATGAATATGCCAGCGAAATAGAAGGTAAATTTTCTGTTTTTCAAAATGGCCGATTGCGAATCAGGCAATGAATAGTGTGAGCACGCCGTTGGCAACCAGGCTGCATTACCCCACTCGCGCAAGCGCATCAATTTTAAAATTTGGGGGTTGTGGCTCTGAAATTTGTGGCCTTATTACTACAACACACTCATTCCAGAGTGGCCCTCAACAATCTCAACCATCAACCCCTACACACTCAGTGCTCCCCATGCGCCGCCTGTTCCTTCGCGTATTCCGCCGTGATCTTGGCCTGGATATCGCTTGGTACCGCGCCGTATTCCGCAAAGGCAATGCTGAATTTGGCTTTGCCTTGCGTGAGGGAGCGCAGGGTGGACGAGTATTTGTGTAATTCCTTCAGCGGTACGCGCGCTTTGATGACCTGGTAGTGTCCCTGGGCGTCCATACCCATGATAATGGCACGGCGGGTTTGCAGATCGCCCATCACATTGCCCATCACTTCGGCGTCGCACATCACTTCGAGGTCGTAGATCGGTTCCAGAATTTGTGGCCCTGCTTTCAAAAATGCTTCTTTAAAACACATGGTGGAGGCCAACTGGAAGGCCATATCGTTGGAGTCCACATCGTGCATTTTGCCGTCGTAGACACTGATCCGGATGTCGCGGCAATAAGAACCCGTGCCGGGCCCTTCTTCCATTTTGGACATAATGCCTTTTTTGATGGCATTGGTAAAGCGGCTGTCGATGACGCCGCCGACAATAGCCCAGACAAAGCAGAATTTGCCGCCCCATTTCAGGTCTTCCACCTCTATGTTTTTGGCATTCAGGCCGTGTGGCGCCGGAATGCCCTCGTAGTAAGGTTCGACGCGCATGTGTACTTCGGCAAACTGGCCGGCGCCGCCCGTCTGTTTTTTGTGCCGGTAATCCTCGTTGACTTCTTTTGTGATCGTCTCCCGGTAAGGTATACGAGGTTCGATAAAATCGATGTGAACGCCGAAGTTTTGTTCGGCTTTGTAGCGTACGATGTCGAGGTGCATTTCGCCCTGGCCCTGAATGATCGTTTGCCGGAGTTCCATACTTTGTTCGACCAGCAGCGTAGGATCTTCTTCCTGGATCGAATGGAGCGCATGGGCCATTTTTTCCACATCTGCTTTGCTCGGCGGCACCACCGCCATGCGGATGCGGGGTGGCGGGAAGTGGATGCGTTCGATTTTCGTGTCGGCGCCTTTGGGATTAAGCGTCTGGTTGGTATGCGAACTTTTGAGTTTGACGGTGCAGCCGATATCTCCGGCGCGGAGTTCATTCACGGCATCGCGGTTTTTACCCTCGCTTTCAAAGAGTTGTGAAAAACGTTCAACGGTGCTGTTGTCGGCATTGACCAATTCGTCGCCGGCTTTCAGCACACCGGAATACACCTTAAAATAAGATACGCTGCCCACTTTCGGTTCGTTGACCGTTTTAAAAATAAAAACACATGGACGCGCTGAGGCTTCGCAGGGTTTGGTACCGCCGTTTTCGAGTGCGGCAGCAGGGCGGTCGGCAGGGCTTGGGCAAATATCATGGATGAAACCCATGATGCGTCCGCTGCCCATATCTTTTTGTCCGGAAGAGCAGAACAGCGGGAAATACTGGCGGTGTGCCAGGCCGATGCTCAGCCCTTTTGCTAATTCTTCTTCGTCGAGATTGCCTTCCGCAAAGTATTTTTCCATCAGCTGGTCGTCATTCTCCGCCGCTGCTTCCACGAGGGCGTTGTGCATTTCGTCTGCACGGGCCTGATGTTCCGCCGGTATACTTTTTTTCTCCGGTTTTCCGCCCGTGGCGGGGAACACGTACATGACCATCCGCAAAGCATCTACAATGGCATTGAAACCGGCGCCCTGGTTGACCGGGAACTGGAACGGCAGGACGCGGGCGCCAAACCGTTTTTTGGCCTGATCCAGCGTCATTTCAAAATCGGACTTTTCATGGTCGAGCTGGTTTACCACAAACATCGTCGGCGTCTCGAACGTTTCGATGTATTCCCACAACAGTTCGGTGCCTACTTCCACCCCGCTGCGGGCATTGAGCAGCATCACGGCGGTATCCGCTACTTTCAGGGCTGTCACCACTTCTCCTGCGAAGTCGTCCAGTCCGGGCGTATCGAGTATATTGATTTTGGTATCTTTCCAGGAGCAGTGGAGTACGGATGCAAAAAGCGAGTGTCCGCGTTGTTGTTCCAAAGCAGAATAATCGCTCTGGGTATTGCCTTCGCCGACGCTTCCGCGTCGCGTAAGGGCTTTCGCTTCAAAGAGCATCGTCTCGGCAAGGGTGGTTTTGCCGCTGCCGGAATGCCCGCAAAGGACAATATTCCGGATTTTGCTGGTGTCGTAGGCAGACATAGGAATAAAAAATTGGTTTGGTGAACATTGCTGTTTCGGGCGGTTAAAGTAGGTTAGTTTTACAAATTGAAAAAGGAAAGCAGTTTTTTTTTCAGGTAATAGAAAAACACGCGCTCCCATTCGTTTTTCATTCTTTACTTAACACTGGCTTAATACAGACTTAAACCAAACTTAATCGTGTCTTCTTCAATGCCCGTTGTAGCCGGGCGACCTTTGCGGCGCATATATTTTCATAAAAAATTATCCTGCAATGAAAAAGACATTTCTACTTATTGTCCTCTGTCTTACCGCCTTTTCGAGCATGTTTGCTCAGGTAACAGTATCGGGCGATATCACCACGAACACCACCTGGTCTAAAACAAACACCTACCTGTTGAGTGGTTTCGTGTACGTAAAAAACGGCGCTACGCTGACCATTGAAGCGGGAACCACCATTAAAGGTGATAAAATTACGAAAGGCACCCTGATTGTAACGCGCGGCTCCAAAATCATTGCCGACGGTACTGCCGATCAACCGATCGTATTTACCAGCAACGAAGCCGATCCGACGTATGGCGACTGGGGCGGTATCATTATCCTCGGTAATGGCACCACCAACACTTCTTACCAGGGCCAGGCCGGCTGCGGTGAAATTGAAGGCGGCGTGAACAATGCTAACGGCGACGGTACCTATGGCGGTGCTTGTGGCGGCGGCACTCCTAATGCAGCGGACAATTCAGGTATTCTGAAATATGTTCGTATCGAATACCCAGGTATTGCTTTCCAGCCAAATAACGAAATCAACGGCCTGACCATGGGTGGCGTAGGCTCCGGTACCACCATCGATAACGTACAGGTTTCTTATTGCGGCGACGACTCTTTCGAATGGTTCGGCGGTTCCGTCAACTGCAAACACCTGATCGCTTACCGCGGTGTGGACGACGATTTTGATGCCGACTTCGGTTACAACGGTAGTGTGCAGTTCGCTTATGCGCTGCGCGATCCGGAAGTGGCAGACGTGAGCGCTTCCAATGGTTTTGAGGTGGATAACAACGCACAGGGTACCGGCGCTACGCCAAAAACCCGCCCGACATTTTCCAATGTAACGATTGCCGGCCCTACCGGCGCTGTTGCTGCCGACTATCGCCGCGCCAATCACCTGCGTCGTAACAACGAAATCGCTATCTTGAATTCCGTTTTTGTAGGCGCTTACCCGGTGGGTTTGCTCATCGACGGCGACTCGTGTATTTCCCATGCACAAACGGGTAAACTGGTAGTAAAAAACTCTTTCTACCACGGCATGGCTACGCCGCTGTCTACTACCAATGCCGCTTTCAATATCGCCGCTTATGCTGCGGCCAATCAAATTTCGGTAGGTACCAATTCTGCCGATGCACAATTGGTTAGCCCTTTCGATTTGAACCTGCCCAATCCACGCCCCTTGGCAACTTCGCCGGTGTTGGGTTATGCCGATTTCTCCGACGCGCGCCTCGGTGGCGGGTTCTTTACACAGGTGAGTTATGCCGGCGCATTCGGCCCTTCCGGCGACTGGACAGCATCCTGGTCGCGTTTTGGCGACAACCTGCAACAAGCAGGTCTGGTGCCAACGCCGGAGGTGATCGTTTCCAGCAATATCACCACCAACACAACCTGGACGGCTGATAAAGTATATGTACTGCAAGGTTTTATCTATGTAAAAAACTGTGCAGTGCTGACCATCGAACCAGGCACCATCATCAAAGGCGATAAAGGCACCAAAGGCGCCCTGATCGTAACGCGCTGCTCCAGAATTGAAGCAGAAGGCACTGCCGACCTGCCGATTGTTTTCACCACCAACGACCCGGAACCAACTTACGGCTCCTGGGGCGGTATCATCATCCTGGGTAACGGCACCACCAATACTTCTTTCCAGGGCCAGGCCGGCTGTGGCGAAATTGAAGGCGGTGTGAACAATGCTGCCGGCGACGGTCTCTACGGCGGCGCTTGCGGCGGCGGCACTCCGAATGCAGCAGACAATTCCGGTACTTTAAAATACGTGCGTATCGAATACCCAGGTATCGCTTTCCAGCCGAATAACGAAATCAACGGTCTGACCATGGGTGGCGTAGGCTCCGGCACTACCATCGACCACGTACAGGTATCTTACTGCGGCGACGACTCCTTCGAATGGTTCGGCGGTTCTGTCAACTGCAAACACTTAATCGCTTACCGCGGTCTGGATGACGATTTTGATGCGGACTTCGGTTTCAATGGTAATATTCAATACGCATTCGCTGTTCGCGACCCGGAGGTAGCGGACGTAAGCGCTTCCAATGGTTTTGAAATTGACAACAACGCACAAGGCACAGGAGCAACGCCAAAAACGCGCCCGACGTTCTCGAACGTAACGATTGTAGGTCCTACCGGCAATGTTGCTTCTGATTACCGCCGTGCCGCACATATCCGCCGTAACTCCGAACCCGCACTGTTCAACTCGATCCTGATGGGTAGCTACCCGGTCGGTATTTTCATCGATGGCGACTCCTGCGCCAACCATGCCAATACCAACAAAATTGAAGTGAAAAATACCTTTGTGGCCGGACCAACTTCTTTGCTGACGACTACGAACACCGTAGGTTTTAACGTAACCAACTGGTTCAACACAGCCGCTTATAGCAACTCAGCACTGTCTACTTCCGATGCCATGAACCTGCAGGATCCGTTCAACCTCGACGCTCCGAACGCTTCTCCTACCTTCGCTTCCCCTGCTTTAGGCGCCGCTTCGTTCGCTTCGGCTCGTATCAACACGCCGTTCTTCGATCAGGTATCCTACGCAGGCGCATTCAGCGGTCTGGAAGACTGGACACAAGGTTGGGCCAAGTTCCTGGAATTGAACGTGGATGGTTTGACGGAAACGAAAGATGTTGAAAAGCACATCAGCAGAGTTAAATTGTTCCCGACCATCGCCAATGACTTTGTAACCTTGCAAATGGAACTGACCAATGCTGCTGATCTTTCTGTCGGCGTATTTGGCTTGAACGGTCAGTATTTCGGTGAGCAGATCAACCAGAAATCGGTTGCCGGCGAACAAACGTTCACATTGAACACTTCTAATCTCCCAATCGGCTTCTACTTGGTTCGTATCCAGGCCGGTAATGCGGTGAAAACGGAGAAATTGATCGTGGTACGGTAATTTGGTTAAAGGGTTGAATGCTGAGGCGTTGAGCGCAGGTTGCGCGGCAATTTTTTGGTTCCCCTCTTATTAATTGACCATACAAAAAATAGGAGAGCCGTCCGATGCGTATCGGGCGGCTCTTTTTTGCAGTTTCCAAAGTGTTCTTGCTAACTCAACACTCAACTCCGCAACTTTTACAGTTACTTACTTTGCTATTTTGCAACACTCAGCAGATTGTTCCTGGGCGCAACAGCCAGGGAAACAACAATCGGCAGCACCAGAATTGAACTGGCGATACGCTGCAAAGCCGGAAGCGGCCAGGCCCAGCAGGATCATGCCTACCAGTAAAGTTTTTTTCGCTTTCATCATTGTAAATTTGAAATGAATGGATGGATGTATGCGTATTTGAGGATGTGAGTATTTGACTTAAGTACCAATGCTCCGCCAACCCCTTCAACGATTAGCAGCACCCGCCGCCGCTGCCCGTTTCGCAGCAATGGCCGCCGGAACAACAAAATGAGGATAGGAAAGGCAATACGTTTTTCATGCGTCGAAATTTTTTAAGTGAATAAAGTGACCGAAGCCGGTTCACTCTAATAGACGACATGCGTAAAAAAAGACGCATCAGCATGTTTTATTGAAACATTCGACCTGCATCAGGTTGCCGTATTTATCTGCTTCAATCTGGCAGCACTGCGTGAACAAACCATGTAATTCCACCCTTGCGCGCTGCACACGGCTCTTTGCCCCGGAGTAACTCATGCTCCATTGCTGCGCCAGTTCTTTTTGCGAAAGGTTCTGTAAATCAGCAAGTTTCAGCGCTTCTTTGTGGTGTTCAGACAATAATTCGAGAAAAGGCCGTACGCAATCAGCCATCCATTGGTTGAATTCCGTAGGCGATAAATCAGCCGATTGAGTAGCAGCCTGCTCTATTTCTACCACAGGCAGCCGTTTCTGTTTGTAATAATCGAGCAGGGTATTGCGGGTAATTTGCCAGACCCATGCCGGCAGGCTTTCCCGCTTGCTCAGCGTGGGCAATTTCAGGTGTATTTTAATAAAAATTTCCTGTAATAAATCGTCTGCATCCTGCTTGCAGCGGACGCGCTGCACCAAATATCGCCGTAAATGCCGAGCGTGATGTCCGACATCACGCTCGGCATCCCTCATTCCTCATCCCTCCCTACGCTCCGTGGCAGTTTTTATACTTCTTCCCGCTTCCGCAGGGGCAGGGTTCATTTCGGCCCACCACTTTTTCCTTCACAATAGGT
>Ga0163153_10005024_pt1 | contig 15985 bp, 14 predicted proteins | sample OliLakLV19MP6IB1_FD_148629 | JGI IMG/M metagenome (GOLD analysis project Ga0163153, IMG submission 148629) | Freshwater microbial mat bacterial communities from Lake Vanda, McMurdo Dry Valleys, Antarctica - Oligotrophic Lake LV.19.MP6.IB-1 | ecosystem: Environmental > Aquatic > Freshwater >... | reverse complement strand
CTCGCGATGCTCAAGGTCATCGCGGCCATGTCAGGTTCCGACGCCACGGCAGCTTTGGCTCGGCAAGCGGCGCTTTCGCCGTCGGACGCCGTTCGCGTGGAAGCTGCGGACCAGTTGCGCAGTCGTCCGCAGGTCGAATACGTACCAGTGTTATTGTCTGGCATTTACTCGCCGGTTCAATCGCGAAGCGAACTGTACCGATTTCCGGACGGTCGGCTGTTGTATCAGCACGCTTACTATCGCGAGGGAATGGATCAACATGAGGTGCAGTTCACGGAAACCGTGTTCTGGCGACGCCCGGCGAATTTCGCGCCCGGCCGCCGCAACGCGATCGTCGCAGGTTACTCGCTGAAAGAATTGATCCAAACACACAATTATTTCACGCGACTGGCGGCGGCGCGCGATCAAGCGGCCGTAAGTCAAAATGCCTACAACGAGGAAATGACCGTTCGGGCGTCGCAAGCACTGACGACCGCCACGGGTCAGGTCAATCCGGCGAACGCCGCGGATTGGTGGAATTGGTGGAGTGATCGCAATGAAGTTGCGTTGTCCTCCGCGGACAAAGCAGTGGATTTTCGCTACCGCTACGAGCTGGATGTGCCCCTCTCTACGGCCGTTCAAACTTGGTTGCCTCGGCAGTCGTCGTGTCTAGTGGCCGGAACTTTGGTGTCGACAGATACAGGGGCCACGCCGATCGAACAACTCCGTCACGGCGATCGCGTCTTGGCCCAAGACCCCGTTACAGGGGAACTCACATTCAAACCCGTGCTGAAAACTACGCACCGCGATCCCGTGGAAACGCTCTGCATCGACGCCGGCAACGCCGGTTCGCTCACTTGCAGCGGCGGGCACATGTTTTGGGTCGCCGGCAAGGGCTGGGTGCGCGCGCGAGTCATGGAGCCGGGAATGATCCTGCATACGCTCGACGGACCGCATGAAGTTCGCTCGGTCAAAGTATGCCCTCCGGCCGAGGTGTTCAACTTGATCGTCGCCGATTTCCATTCCTACTTCGTCGCGGACGGCCGCTGGCTCACGCATGACAACACGCCCCAATCGCCGACCGACACGATTGTGCCAGGCTTGCTCGCCACGCGCTAAACGACACAAGGGAGTGCGGACAGGATGTCCGACTCATCGCGAGCCGAGGGGGACGCTCCTCTCGGCTCGCTCGATTTACTCGTGCGTCAACAACTAGACTGTGGGAGGCGTCTCCGACGCCGATGAAGAGGGCATCGATTGTCGTATCGACGTCGATAGCGACAACGACGTTTGTTCCATCGGCGTCGGAGACGCCTCCCACAGTCAAAATTGGTTTCGTGACGCTTCGCATGACCAGGGAGGGTTCCTTGTTTACACGATTGGCGTTCATCTCACTGCTCCTGTTCGTCGCTCCGCTGCGAGCGCAGGTCCGCGACACGACGCCGCCGGTCGATGGCGATGACACCATCGTTGCCTTGCGCGATTTTCAAACGCGGCTCGAAGCGCACTACGGCGGCTACCGCAACATCCCGCTCCACGTGAAGGCCGCGTACTTCGAGTGGGAGCTCGCCCGGTATCACCGCACCGAGCACGGTCAGGTTTACAATCGCGTTGAACTGTCCGACCAGCCCGGCGTGCGGCCGATCACCATTCCGGGCTCCGATACTTCCACCTGGAACGGCGCGCTGCTGGCGGCGATGTCATACAAATACGCCGTCACGCATGACGCGACCACGCTCCAGCAGATCGCCGACCTGGTCCGCGGACTGCACTTCTTCTTCGAAGTCACCAGGCAGCCGGGTTTGATGGCCCGGTCGATCAGTCCGGCCGAGGGACGCGTGTTCGAAGAAATGCGTCCGAATGAGTATGTCGCGGCGGACGGTAGAAAGTACTTCTATCGCAACGATCCCGCCAAGGGAACGTATAACCAGATCGCGGGCGGCTACGCGGCGCTCTGCATGTATGCGCTCGATGACCTGCCGCCGGAAGTGCGCGGGATGGCGCTGGCCGACATGCACGCCATGGTGCTGCATGTGATCGAAACCGGCTATCATCCGACGGAACGCGGCGGGCGCAAGACTCGTTATGGCGACATGCAACCGTTCGCGGGGCCGCTCGGCGTGCCATTCAATGCGCAAGTGGCATACGAAATCATCGCGCTCGGCTACAGCTTTCCGCCGGACGATCCGCACCAGAAAGAGGTGATCCGGCGGGAGTTCGTCAAATTGCGCGGCGAAAAGCACGTCTACTACATCGACCCCTGGCTGAGCCTGGTCCGTCCGCAAGAAGTGGCCGCCAGCCCGTTTCTGAAAGGCATGAACGATCGCAACCACGTAATCAACGCGGCGTTCGTCGGCCTGATGCTGGAACGCAACCACGCCCATCGCCACAACGAGGCGTGGAACAAGAAGTTCATGTACGAGCTCGGCCAAACGATGTTCTGGGGGATGCAGGCCCTCGACGGCCAGCGTCACAGCCTCGGCACCTTCATGTGGGCCGGCATGCTCAGCGACCAAGGCGTCTTCGACGCCATTGTCGAACGCCGCAAGAACACCGCCCGCGCCCAGATCGAACGCAACCTGCCGGACGTGGTCGAACAACTACGGCGATACCGGCTCGACCGGTTCATCTATCCCGGCGCGGAAATCGAGCAGCCGGCGCCGGTCTGGAATGACGCGATGAAGCCCGACGACAGCTATTGGAAAGTGAACCCGCGCCTCGTCTGGCAACCGAATGGCCCCGCGACGAACACCTGCTACTGCGCGATGGACTATCTTTACGCGTACTGGCTGATGCGGCACTTCAAGCTGGACGAGACGCCGGTGGTAAGGAAGTACCACGCGGACGTGCTGGGGCGGGAGTAGGAACATTCGGTTGTGGATGGTTAAGCCCAGGGAAGGCCCTCGGAAGCGTGGATGATAGCTAGGCTTCCGAGGGCCTTCCCTGGGCTTTTGTTGCGGCAACACACTCGTCTCGCGAGGAACTCGCGCCTTTTTCTTCCGTCCCAGCTGCATAGGATTAGACGGAATGCCGAAAACGCTCATCCCGCTGCCGCCGAACGAATACACGCGCCGCGAATCCGCCCAGGTGGATCCGCGGATCGAGCAGTTTGCTCATTGGCTTGATAGTCAATTCGCCATCCCGGGCACGAATATCCGGTTCGGTCTGGACGCCATCCTTGGGCTGTTTCCGGCGATCGGCGATTTCCTGCCGGCGATCGCCTCGCTCTACATCCTGTTTTCGGCATCGAAGTACGGCGTCCCGCGCTCGACGCTCGTCCGGATGGCCGCCAACATCGCCTTCGACTACGTGGCCGGCGCCGTCCCCGTCGCCGGCGACGTCTTCGACGTCTTCTGGAAAGCCAACGACCGCAACGCCGCGCTCCTGGCAAAACACGTCAACGCCGCGCCCGAAGAGCAACGCAAGGTTCAGCGGGACGACCGGCTGTTCGTCTTCGCCATCGCGGCGGGGTTGATGGCGATCCTCGGCATCAGCATCGCGGCCAGCTGGTTCGGGCTTTACATGCTGGTGAAACTGCTGAGCGCGTCTGTTTCCGTTTGAACCGCGGAGGCGCTGAGACGCGGAAGAGAGGAGAGGCGGAGAGGAGGATTTGAACCGCGAAACACGCGAAATGACGCGAAAAGTAGGAATGACGGAGGACGTAGGGCGGGCCGTGCAAAGAGAAAAGGCGTTTTAACTTGTTGCGCTTCGGCCTTACCGCGAACGAGCGCCGACAAGAAAGCGTAAGGCCCGCCGTTGTGGAAACGGCGGGCCTTACGCCTTGAAGTACAATGCACGTTGCGATAGGCGAGACTACCTGAGGACAATTCGTCAACTCCGCGCACGGCCCGCCCCTACAATACTTTTTCGCGATATTTTGCGTGTTTCGCGGTTAAGTCCTGTGCGTCTTTGCGCCTCCGCGGTTCAATCAACTCACCCGCCGGCGCTCCGGCGTCTTCACCGGCTCGCAGCGGGTGGCCATCTCACGCGCAGCAGCGGCAATACCATTGGCGTCCAAGCCCAAATCCGCGAGCAATTCCCCTCGTTCGCCGTGTTCGACGAAGTGATCCGGGATGCCGAGGCGTTTGATGTTCGCGGTGTCGAGTCCCGCGTCGCAGGCGGTTTCCAGCACCGCGCTGCCGAAGCCGCCCATTAGGCAGCCTTCTTCGACGGTGAGCACGAACGGCGCGTGTTCGATGGCGCGGAGGATCGTATGCGTATCGAGCGGCTTGACGAACCGGGCATTGATCACGCCGACGTCCAAGCCTTCGCTACGGAGCTTCGTGGCCGCCTTTACCGCTTGCGGCAGGAGCGCGCCGCAGCAGACGATCATGCCATCGTCGCCCCATTCCAGCACTTCGGCGCGGCCCAATTCGATCGGCGCGACTTCTCGGGCGATTGTTTCCGCATTGCATTTCGGATAACGGATCGAGCAAGAGGAATCGTGGCCCAGCGAGAAATCGAGCATCGCGGTCAAATCGGCCTCGTCGCCGGGGGCCATCACGACCATGTTCGGGAAGACGCGCAGGTACCCGATATCAAACACGCCGTGATGCGTGGGGCCGTCCGGCCCGACGACGCCGGCGCGATCGAGCATCAGCGTGACCGGCAGGTTTTGCAACGCGACTTCCTGGAACAGCTGATCGTAGCTGCGTTGCAGGAAGGTGCTGTAGATGTCGACAATCGGCCGCAACCCGCTCTTGGCCATGCCGGCCGCAAAGGCCACGGCGTGCGATTCGCAGATGCCGGTGTCATAGAAGCGGTCGGGCACGGCGTCGCGGACGCGTTCCAGCTTGTTGCCTTGACACATCGCCGCGGTCAGCACGACCACGTGCTCATCGCGCTGCATGGCGGCCAGGATCGCGTCACTGGCGACATCGGTATAAGCGCGGGTGCTCGATTTCTTGATCGAGATGACGCAATCATCTTCGCGGACAAACGGCGCAGGCGTGTGGAAGAAGACCGGGTCTTCGGCGGCCGGTTTGAAGCCGTGCCCTTTTTCGGTCATCACGTGCAACAGCACGGGTCCGTTCACTTCCTTGACGAGCTTGAGGTATTTCTTGAGTTGCCCGATGTTGTGCCCGTCGATGGGGCCGATGTAGCGGAAGCCCAGCTCCTCGAACAGCATGCCGCCGTGCAGGCCAGCCTTGATCGATTCCTTGGCCTGCCAGAGTAGTTTCTCCATTCCCTCGCCGACCATCGGCACGTGCATGAGCGCTTTCTGCACCTCGGTCTTGAGGCCCATATAAAATGGGTTCACACGCAACCGGTCCAGGTAATCGGCCACGCCGCCCACGCGGGGACAGATCGACATTTGGTTGTCGTTGAGGATCACCAGCAGCTTCTTCTTCAGGCCGCCGGCGTTGTTCATTGCCTCAAAGACAATTCCAGACGGAAACGCCCCGTCGCCAATCACGGCGACCGAGTGCCGGTCCGATTCGCCGAGCAAGTCGTCGGCCGCCTTCATGCCGAGCGCGGTCGAAACGCTGCAACCGGCGTGGCCGGTCATGAATAGGTCGAAGTCGCTCTCGGCCGGGTTCGGGTAGCCCATCAGGCCGCCTTTGACCCGCATGGTGCTGAATTCGTGATACCGCCCAGTGATGAGCTTGTGCGGGTAGATCTGATGTCCGGTGTCCCAGATCAGCCGGTCACGTCGGAAATCGAACGCCGTGTGGAGTGCCAGGCACAACTCGACTACACCCAGATTCGATGCGAAGTGCGCAGTGCGATCGGAGACGAGATTACAGAGCACGTCGCGCATTTCGGCGGCGAGAGCTTCCAACTCGGCCGTCGAAAAGCCGGTCAGATCGCTGGGCGATTCGACCTTGGACAACAGCGGATGCATCAACGATCCCTTTCCAACACGTAGCGAGCCAGTGCTTCCAAGCTGGCGGCTCGCGGCCCCAGTCCGGCCAAAGCCGTGCATGCCTCGTCAACGAGCGCTACGGCCCATTGACGGCTCTCTTCGATTCCGAGCAACCCCGGGAAGGTGAGTTTGCCTCGCCCGGCGTCTTTCCCCACGCGCTTCCCGAGCGCGGCCTCGTTCCCCTCTACGTCCAGCAGGTCGTCAGAGATCTGGAAGGCCACGCCGAGCGCCGCGCCGTAGTCTTCCAGAGCCCTGAGTTGTACGTGATCGGCCCCCGCGGTGATCGCTCCCAATTTCAGCGACGCCAGAAACATCGCGCCGGTCTTGCGGCGGTGAATCGACTTGAGCGACTCCAGGTCGTTCGCCGCGTCGACGCCCGCCAGATCATCCGCTTGTCCGCCGACGAGCTGCGCCGCTCCCGCCGCCTTCGTCAATTCACGGCAGCAAGCCAATGCCGCCTGCGCCGGTCGCACGTCGTGTGCCAGGACTTCGAAAGCCAGGGTCAACAACGCGTCGCCCACGAGAATCGCCAGGCCATCGCCGTAGACCTTATGACAGGTCGGGCGACCGCGGCGCAGGTCGTCGTCGTCCATGGCCGGCAGGTCGTCATGAACCAGCGAATAGCAGTGGACCATCTCGACCGCACACGCGGCGGTCAGCGCCGCTTCGTCGGAATCTGAACCGCAAGCCTCGGCCGCCATTAACACCAGCAGCGGCCGTAAACGCTTGCCGGGAGCCAACAAACTGTAAGCAATCGCTTCGCGCAGCCGGTCCGGGCAGCCATCCGGAAGACGGTCGATGTAGCTCCGCAGCGCGGATTCGACGCGCGGCGTCCGTGCGGCGACGAGCTGCGGAAACGAAGCGACCGAGGCGCTCACCGTGTTTGTGGCAGAAACCCTGCCGCCCCCAGGGGATGCGATTTCACAGTCCCCATTCTAAAACAGCGCGGGCGGTTCGTCTATCTGGGGGGGATCGCTCACTTTGGGTTTCGGCCGCTCGGCCTTGGTCCGGTTATGCCCGGCGGACCGTTTGCGGGAACGCTGCTGCCCCTCGTCGTCGGTGGCCGTGTCGTCGAACGCGGCCGTGATAGGGTTTCCCTCGACGTCGACGCCGCTCAGCAGCTCGATTTTCCGCTCCGCCCGCTCCAGCAACTGGTGGCAATCCTTGAGCAACCCGACGCCGGTTTCGTACCGGGCCAGGGAGTCGGCGAGGCCGAGTTTGCCCTCTTCCAGATCGCGGACGATATCCTCCAGACGCGCCAGCGCCTGCTCAAAACTCGGGGGAACGGATTCGTCAGGGGCGTCGGCAGGCATAGCGGAATCGATCGAGAGCGGAGGAAACAACCGCCCCGCATCATCGAATCCGGCGCTGGGTCCGTCAATCAGGGAGCTTGCGGCCTAAGGTTCGCCAGCAGTGGACTGGCGGAGTAGATTTTTCGGGGCGGTTTGGGCCGGCTCCTTTGGACGCCACGGACTCAGTTGACCGGCGGCCGGGAGCGGCAGCCAACTCGCCAGCCAGAACGATTCGTGCGCGGCGGCGATCCGGGGACCGGCAGTCGGGAAAAGCAACTGAACCGCGTATGCTAGTGATACGCGCGTCCCCTTCGCCGGCGCAACTAAGATCGGATCCCCATCTTCGTTCAAGAGCGGAATTTGCCCGGGCTCGACAAGTCCGGTTAACTCAATTGCTCCCTCGTGAAGATCGAATTGTACCAAGAGCTGGCTGTATTTGATGGTTTCAAATCGCCGCTCATCGAGTTCTTGTTTCGAATAGTCGCAACGAAATTGAAACCCGCCCGAAACGTCGCTGAGAAACCCGACGCCGATTTCGCCGCCCGTCGCGCCAAACTTTCCCTTCGCCGCGACGAGTTTTCCGTTCCTGAATTGCGCTGACTCGATCTCCAAAGCGCCATTGCCCGTCAGCTGTTGCTTCGTGTGCCGGTTGACGAGTGTCTCCAGATCGATCTGATCCACGGTTCCACGGATGCCAGCGTCCCAACTATCTTCGCTCTGCGCGACCTGCACCACGCCGCGGAATGTCGACGCCGTTCCCAGCGCCCGCGACCGTGGAAAAAATGCATTCAGCGTCGCGAGAGGAAGCTCGCGCTTCTCCGTATCGAACGACAGGCGAAACGTTCGATTCGCTTGATCCTGTTCGACGTGCAGGGCGATTTCCTGACCGCCCGTTGGCTGAAAGCGAATCAACGCCTTGCCCGCGGACTCCACGTTCCAAGCCTCCGCGCGCGTCAGCGACCATTGTGCGACGACTTGCTTGTTTCCGCCGATCACGCTTATTTCGCAGGGCTCAATCTCGACGCCCGCTGCCGCGGCGCTGGCGAACGACGACTTCAACGCATGGACAATCGCCTCGGCGCGTTGCGCATGAACTGTCACTGCGACGGGCGCGATCCGCAGTCGCGAGCCTTGCTCGGTCAGCGTGCATAAATCGACTTGGGCCACCAAATCGCCGGAGTCGACGTCATGGAATCGCAGTCCTTCCCAGCGCACCTGTCCGGGGGCCGGGTAGCTGATTCGATCCCATTCCACATCGACGCCCAGCGTTTGGCGCAACGAAGATTGCCAAAGCGCCTCGGACTGCGCGGAATTCCGCCACACAGCTGCCGCCAGCACGGCGCAGCACGGCGAGATCGCTATCAGGAGAAACAGCACGCGACAGAAACGCCGCCGATTCGTTTCGTTCATGTCCGCCACCATCCGTGGTTAGCAAAGGCGCTACCGTTCCCAAGTTGTGGCACGGTCTCCCGACCGTGTCACCGGCCCGACCGAAGGTCTCCACTCGTCGTAATCGCGTACCGTGGCACGGTCTCCCGACCATTGGTATCTACACAACTTTTTCCGGGCATCCGGAAGTAACCACGAAAAACACGAACGTCTCGTCGAGTATTGGATTGAGCTGGAAGTGCCAAAGGGACGTCGGCTAGTCGATCTGCCTTCAAATGGCCACCGCAAGTTTGCCAAACATCCCAAACTTTCGTGCCTTTCGTGCTTTTCGTGGTTCCTTCCGAGCTGTGTAGATACCAATGGTCGGGAGACCGTGCCACAACATACTGCGCGGCTACCGCTCGCGGGCCAGCTTGTGGAACAACTCCCAACGGGCTTTCATCTCCGTCACGCTGTCGCCGCCGAATTTCTCGACCAGCGCCGCGGCGATCTCGAAGGCCACGACGTTTTCCAAAATCACCCCCGCCGCGGGCACCGCGCACACGTCGCTGCGTTCGTAGGCCGCGTTTTCGGATTCCTTCGTATCGAGGTTGATCGATTCCAACGGTTTGCGCAGCGTGCTGATCGGCTTCTTCGCCGCACGAATCACCAGCGGTTGGCCGTTCGTCATACCGGCTTCTAGGCCGCCGGCGTTGTTCGTCGGCCGCGCATAGCCGAGATTCGCGGATTCAATCTCATCCGCATGGAATTGAATCGGGTCATGCACTTCCGATCCGCGACGCCGCGATGCTTCGAAGCCAAGCCCGATCTCCACCCCTTTGATCGCTTGCACCGCCATCACCGCTTGCGCGAGCCGGCCGTCCAGCTTGCGATCCCACTGCGCGTGCGTGCCCAGGCCGAACGGCAATCCCTCGACACGGACTTCCAACACGCCGCCCAGCGTATCGCCGTCTTTGCCGCATTGATCGATGAGCGTCTTGATCTCGTCGTCCTGATCCGGATTCAGCGAGTACAACTCGCTCTTATCGCGCGCGATGCGCTGTTCTTCCAAGGAACCAGGCAAAGGGGCGATCTTCACCCCGCCCAACTCGACCGTGTAGCCAAAGGCCGTGATGCCGAACTCCGCCAGCAACTGCTTCGCCAACGCCCCGGCCGCGACCCGGACCGTGGTCTCGCGAGCGCTGGCGCGTTCCAGCACGCCGCGAATGGAACCGAGGTACTTGATCGCACCGGTCAGATCGCCATGCCCTGGACGCGGGCGGGAAAGATCGCCCAAGCGTTCCAGTTTGTAGTCGCGATTGACGACCTGCAACGCCACGGGGCTGCCGATCGTAATGCCCTGCCAAACGCCGGATAGGACCTCGACGCGGTCGGTTTCGATCCGCTGACGACCGCCGCGACCATAACCCCCCTGCCGGCGCCGCAGTTCCAGGTCGATCAGGTCGGTGTCCACCGCCACGCCAGCCGGAAAACCGTCAACCAGCGCTACCAGCGCCTTGCCATGAGACTCCCCGGCGGTCCAATAACGTAACATCGCGCGCCACACAAATCGGCCAGCGGGCGCCCTCGCGCAGCCACCGCGCGAAACGTCCGAACCACTTACCCGGTTTAATCTTAGCTTACCGACGAAGCCGGGAACAGGCCGATCGCATCGCCGTCCGCGGACCTATCGCGACCACCGGCCGGACTGATCGTGGAACAGAGGGAAGCGCTCGGAGGGCTTACTCTCGCGAACCCTGGATGTTACATTTTGTGTCTCGATTCTGCCCTGGAAACGCTCCAAAGCAGCGTCGGGGTCCGACCAAGGACCGTAATGGGTCAGCTTCCCGCTGAACTTTTTGACCCAATGCCGGTGGCATGGGCGATCAAGGAAACCCTGGACAGACGTTCTAGCTTGGTATTTATGGGTGAAGTGAGGTGGTGTATCGGGTGTCGCAACACCCGGTTTGCTGTAGCGCCAGGTGTAGTCGGACGACACGCGCACCGACCGCTACCTCGATAACCCCTGAAAACAAGGCAAATACAATCACGGCGGCGTAGCTCAGTTGGTTAGAGCAGCGGAATCATAATGGTTGTCTGCCAGATTCCGCGAAGTGCCTAAATGCCGCATCGAAGGCTTGTTTTCCAGGCTCAAACGCCCGTCGACCGTTTTGCAACTTGGTTGTACTTAGCGGGTGTCATGGTTACTTGCAGGTGTCACTGACACCAGCCGTAGAGCGTTCTAAAGGCACGTGGACACTTGGGATCGGCAAAAATGGGGCCGCCCAATTCTTTAGACGTTGCCCTGAAAACCAGCGGAGCCGTGAGCTACCCTGCCGGCATGGCCACCATCACACGCGACCTACGCGACCACCTAGAAGCCAACATCGCCCGGTGCCAAGAATCGCCAGACCCTCGGGCGCTACTGCTGGAGCAACTGAGGCAGCTACGCGGCGAGTTTGACCGCGCTGACCTCGTCCGGATGTATGGTGAAGCGGTAAGGCGGTTGGAACTTGGCGCATAAAAAACCCCGCCCCAGTAAGCCAGGGGCGGGGAGTCCGGCTTAACGAAGGCCAGAGATGCGCTTCGTCTCTGCGAGGAACTTGTCGAAGCCTGGCAAGGGTTCGCCGGGCTCCTCGAAACCGGGCAGAGTACGCCCGCCATCGAGCAGCAGTCCAGCCGCCGCAACGAGGAGCCCGAAGCCCCCCGCGACCTGCTCCAGTTCTTCCGCCGACACCGTCAAGAACTCGTTCATTTCAGAATCTCCATTTGCCCCAAGATTGGTTGACGGCTACGCGCCGGCTGGGGCGAAGGCCGCGCGCAGCGCCAGCAGCAATGTTGTCGTCTGCGGCATCCCCTCATTCGCGGCAGTTGGGACGCTGTGACAACGCGCGCGGTATTTTTCGTTGTCGTGCCCTCGTTCAGTTCTCCTCACCTGTTGGGTTTAAATCACTTGCTGCCAATAATCGCCATTCGTCGCCAACCACTTCCAGCACTCCCTTGAACACGCCCTCGATGGGTTTGCCCTTCATTCCGTCCGACAGCGTCGCGCTGACAAGTCCGGCGCAAATCAACAACAATCGACCCAGCAATTTCTCGCACTGCTCGCTTTCCCGTTCGTGAATCTCAGCAGGTTGTTTTTCGATAACGACACTCCCGTCGCCATTCAGGAAGCCAATCGTTCTCGTTCGAGGAAGATTGAGACTGAACAGCAGTCGGTAAGCCGCAGCACCTGCCAATGTCACCAGATCGCTTACTGGCCTTTCGTCGCTAAAGTCGACTTGGTCCCCGGGAACGAGCGGCTCGCCGTCTTCCATGGCGTTCAGAAAGTCGATGGCACGTGACCGATCAAATTCAAATGAAACTTTCATTGTTTTCCTCACACATTGGTCAAAATTCGACCACACTTTTGGTTATTGCCTCTGCCGTCCGTGCCCATAGTAACGACGTGAGATGCAACTCTTACTACCTTCCAGGCGCGGATCGGACTTCTGATGCGGGGTCCGATCCTCCGTTTGGTTTCGTGCCTAAGGGACTGGGCAACGTCTACCTGAAATCGGGCTGAGCGTTCTTGCAGGCGGTCGGCCCGATTTCGTTTTCTGACCTATCTTTCCTAAACAGTTGGGCCGTCGGAATGTGGTGCGCGAATTCCGACGGCCTTTTTTTGCGATTCGTCCCGCCGTTTGCTGCGTCTTCAAGCGGGTGACGGAAGCCCAACTGCGGGCACTCCGCCTCGGCCGGGTTTTACCACTGGCCTGGTCGAGGTTTCCGAATCTCGGGACGCCGAAAGCTACGTTCATTTCTCTTCACTTGTTGACAGACGCGGCTCAAAAGGCACGCGCGGTCCCTGGGCGCTCAGTCCCTTACCGTTATCATGACGGTGACGGAACGGCACTTCGCCGCCACGCCAGGGTTGAGACACAAGCCAAAAAAACGAGACATGACATGGCCACAGGCACGATCAAGAAACTGACGGACAAGGGTTTTGGATTCATCAAGACCGATGGCGACAAGGATTTGTTTTTTCACTCCAAGAGCCTCGTGGGCGTGGAATTCGACGACTTGCAGGAAGGGCAAAAGGTCACCTACACGGCGGGGTCGGGACCGAAAGGTCCCTGCGCCGAAGACGTCAGGCCAGCCTAGACAAGATGAGTGCCGAGTCATTGTCATGAAGTCATGATCTTGGCCGGCTGTAGCTGAGCAATTGAATTCGGGCTGATCGCTCTTGCAGGCGGTCGGCCCGATTTCGTTTTGTGAGATACAGTTGACTGCTTCCTTTGGGGGCCGCCAGACAACTGGGGAGATGTCCGGCGGCCCTTTTTTTGCGCCCTATCGCCAAGCCATCTCCTAGTAATTTCGTTTGACCGAAGTTTTTGTCTCCCATGGTCCGATCTCAATACTGTGAGGACCGCCTCCTCGCACCTTCCTACAGGGACCGGCTTTCCGATGCGGGGAGTCGGTCCCTGGTTTGGTTTCCGGCCTAACACGATGCCCAAGGTTTAATCCTCAACCCACTCGGCGTCGTCCAGTTCGCAACACAGCTTGGGCGGCTCAACCTTTCAAACCCAGCGCGTGCGGCTGGTCGGCGTGCACGAACGCCAACGAAGCGATTGATGACGACTTCCTGGATCGTCCCGCGGCCCGAATTCACCAGCCGGCGCGGAAAGTACACGTCCCTAAAAAAGTCCGCCAATGTCTGGTCGGATAGCGCCATGGAAACCTCCAGGCGCAGGGCGAGCCAGCAAAGTTCGCCGATAGCCACAAGCCCAGTCAGAAAGGGCGGAATCGGCGGGCCAGAAAAGCCCAAGACGGAACGCACGCGCGTCGATAGAATCCCGCCAGCCAGACATTGCAGCAACCCGGCGATGTTGGAGCCGTGAGGCACTCTTGTGGTCAGGTATCAGGCCAGCGTGGGAGTTACTAGCTCCTGCGTCGGCCGTGTTGTGGAAACGTTCATCGGTCTAACCGGGCGGGCGTGGATTGCAAGGGAATATCGCGCCTCGTCCCATTGCATCCTGCACCTCTCAATTTAACCTTCGACGTCGAAGTGGAACCGTCGTCAATTCTCGGTAAAGGCGATGCCATGTGGGAATGTCAGAAGTGCCATGAACGACTGGAGGATCAATTTGGCGCGTGCTGGAACTGTGGCGCGCCCAGGAGTGATGGGGGGATAAACGCCGCTGCTGCGTCCGACGATGTAGAAACTGGCGGGGCGGCGCGGTCAATCGGACAGCTCATTTTTGTCGGGTTGAACGGTTATGCTTTGGCTCTGGACCGTGACTCCGGCGAAATCGTCTGGTCCAATGACAAGATGCGGTCGGGCTACGTGACGCTGCTGCTCGATGGCGACCGTTTGATTGTCTCGACCAACGGTTACATGTACTGCTTGGACCCTCTCACTGGGCAAATCCAGTGGCATAACCCTCTGACTGGCTATGGTGCGGGGACACCGACCGCTATCACTTCAGTGCGAGGGCAGAACTCGGCAAGTCTGATTCAACAGGCGGCGAACCAGATTAACCAGAGATCAAGTGAATAGGCGGCCGCGACGATTCGTTGCCCCAGGCCAACTCCACGCCCTCTCTCCCTCGACGTATCAAACCATGTCACGGGGCGTTTGAACGCACCCTGGCGGGATACGGCGTCGGATCTTTGTTGCTGCGACGCTGCGACTATGGTACTCCTACGCTTGAATAGTCGGACGATCCCGCGGGTTGGTGGAAAGCCTGCCCGGCCGTCATAACAGCCTGGATCGAGGTTGCCATGGATGGTCGCCGAGTCGCTTTATTCTGCATCACCTTGATTGCAGTTTCGGCTGCGAGATTACGAGCCGCCGAATTCTTTGGTCTGGGTGATTTGCCAGGAGGACTATTTGAGAGCCGAGCCAATCAAGTGTCCGGCAACGGCTCCACCGTGGTCGGTTACAGTTTGTCTGGCTCGAACCAACGCCAGGAAGCGTTTCGCTGGACACGTGCGACGGGCATGGTGGCACTAGGCGATCTGCCAGGAGGGCCGTACTTTAGTGCCGCGACAGGCGTTTCCTACAATGGCTCCGTGGTGGCCGGCGCTGGTCACTCCGACAAGCCCAGCGGAGGCCAAGAAGCGTTTCTCTGGACCGCGGCAGCGGGCATGGTCGGCAAAGGTGATTTGCCGGGTGGTCCATTTAGCAGCCGGTTTCAGAGCATTTCCGCCGATGGCAGTGTGGCGGTTGGTGGGGCTGCTTCAGACCTCGGCTTCGAGGCGGTCCGCTGGACGTCAGAAACCGGGATGGTTGCTCTCGGTGATCTTCCGGGCGGTTTACACCAGAGCGAGGCGTTCGATATCTCGGCGGACGGTTCGGTGATCGTGGGGGCGGGATATGGCGCGCTTACCTATGGTGAAGCGTTTCGCTGGACAGAGGCAACTGGCATGGAGGGACTTGGCGATCTGCCTGGCGGCCATCTGGGAGGCAGTATTGCTTGGGGCTTATCTGCTGATGGGCGCGTGATCGTGGGGCAAGGGCAATCGCAATTACAGGGCGAGGCGTTTCGTTGGACGGAGCAGGAGGGGATGGTGGGACTTGGCTTCACGACCGATTGTACGCTGAGTTCCGCAACCTCTGCCTCGCGCGATGGCGCTGTCATTGTGGGCCAATCCTGCGGAGGCTTTGTTTGGAATGAAGCCGATGGCATGCGGAGGCTGACAGATGTACTGGCAAACTTGGGCGTAGACCTTGGCGGTTGGGATCCCTACTTCGCTAGCGACATTTCCTGGGATGGAAATGTGATCGTTGGTGTGGGCACCAATCCGCAGGGCAACACCGAAGCATGGATGGCAATCCTCCACGAGCCCGAACCTGTTCCCGGAGATACCGATACTGATGGCGATGTTGATATCATCGACTTCAATAACGTCCGCAACAACTTCGGCACGACCGGACTCGGCGATGCAGACGGGGACGGCATTGTCGGAATTGGCGACCTCAACGCCGTGTGAAACAACTTCGGCGCTGGCCAGCCCATTTCCGTCCCCGAGCCCAGCACCTACGCCCTCGCCGCCGTCGGCCTGATCGGCATGGCCGGCGTTATCCGGCAACGGAAGCGTCGCTAGACATTCGCAGAACGATCAAGCGCCGACACCGGCCTTAGGGTTCGGCGCTTGAATCGGCCCAGGGTGAAGTTCCGCATCCTGCGTAGATGGACAATCTTGCCGCCCCAAGTTGAAGTTCCTAGAAGGTGAATTCTCCATTAGCCCCACCATCCCTGCGAGCCATGGACACATCAAACCATGTCCGGGGCGTTTGCTGCTATTTTTCAGCTCCCGCGTCGCCCGTTATACTGCGCTGCATGGTTCGCTATTGCTTGACCTTCGGGCTGTCTTGGTTCACCGAGAACTGGAACGCGCCGTGGGTAGGGTTAGCGGGGTAAGGGTTGTGGACGATGGCTGCTTTGGGACTTCTCCGCGGTGGGTTTTTCGCTTTGGGGTTGAAATGGAACAGGTG